>LGOV01008229.1_pt1 | contig 33904 bp, 31 predicted proteins | sample 469881 | NCBI WGS metagenome assembly LGOV01 (sample SAMN03857199, study PRJNA290197) | marine sediment metagenome | biome: marine cold seep biome; feature: cold seep; material: marine sediment; isolation source: sample #5579, elevator 3A push core 41 containing 12 cm of sediment... ...
CCTAAAGTTCCATCAACATAAATTCCATCCATCCTTATGTTAAGCCCTTCAAGGCACTCTTCAAGCATTATGGGAACGTGTTTAAACTCCATTTTTAAGTCCACCTAGCAATTTGTCAAAATCCTCAACTTCTTCAGTTAAATATTTTTCCCAACTACTTGCATTCCAAATTTCCATATGAGAGCCAACGCCAATAAAGTAAACATTCTTTTTAATATTAGCAAACACTCTTAAAGCTTTTGGTAATAAAAATCTACCTTGTTTGTCTTCTTCTACTTCAAAGCTACTAGATAAAATTGCTCTAATTGCTTTTTGTTTTTCAAGGTCAAATAAAGACACGCCTTCAAACTTACTTAGTAAGTGTTTTTCCATACCTTCTTTAGTAAATAAGAATAGAGAACCATTAGTTCCCTTTGTAATTATGTAGTTTTTGCCAAGTTGTTTTTTTAACTTAGCCGGTACACGCAAACGGTTTTTTTCATCTGCTTGGTGCTTAAACTCACCTAAAAACATAACTACCTCTCTTTTTTATGTATTTTCATTATATATTAAATTAGAAAAAATTCCAACCACTTTTACCCACATTTCCACAGGTTTATCCACAATTTCCACAATAAACACCTCAAAATAGGCATTTTAGGTGGGTAATTTAATAAAAATAGCTCATATACTACTATTTAAAACTGACTCGAACACGTAAAAAAACCTCAAGTATCAAAACTCAAGAATTGATAAGTTTAATATACACAAAAAAACTTAGCAAATTTTGCTAAGTTAATTAATTTTTATAAGAGTGTTTTTAATTATATCGCAACTAGTTAAATAATAAGTTACATCATTTTTAGTGTGCTTCAAAATATATTTGCCGTCTGTTCCGTGAAGATGTCCGTATATCACTTTTTTTACGGCATATTTTTCAAATAAAGCTGTAAACTCGTTATCCTCTAACTTGCTATTGAATGGTGGATAATGAATCATAGCAATAAGTTCCTCACCTTCCACTAGTTTATCTGCTCCACTCTTAAGACTCATTTCAAGTCTTAAAACTTCCCTATCGTAAATTTTTTTATCTTCTTCTGTTTGATTATTTTTATATTCAGGCACAGTCCAACCACGAGTTCCCGAAAAAACATAACTACCTAGCTTTACACTGTCATTTTGAATTAAATACATACTCTCAGGTAAAATATTTCTAATACTACTTGGGCTCTTCCACCAATAATCGTGGTTACCACGAATTATAATTTTCCTACCAGGCAAGGCGCCTATCCAGTTAAGGTCATCAACCGCCTCTTCTAGTTTCATTGCCCAGCTAATGTCCCCAGCAATTAAAACAACATCTTCATCAGTTACTTTTTTTTGCCAGTCGGTTTTAATTTTTTCTAAATAATTATCCCAAGCTGCACCAAAAACATCCATTGGCTTGTTTGAGTTTATTGTTAAATGTAAGTCGCTTATTGCAAAAATTTTCATAGCTTTCCCTTTTAAATAAATTCAACTAATTATTACATTAATTGTAATTTTTGGCAAGCAAATGAGTAAATCAAAAAGACACCGCGTTTTTGCGGTGTCTTTTAAAGTTTACTAGTTTGTAAAGTTTTAATTAGCATTTAAATCGGGTTCTGGGTATAATGGTAACTCGAAAAATCCAGCACAAGCTTCTTGTGAGAATTCTTGACAAGGTGGTATTTGACAGAAACCGTATGTAGGTATTAATAAATCAACATCTGCTACTACTTTAAGTATTACTGTAATACAAACGTCTATACTAAAAGTATCATCGCCTAAATATTCGCCGTCTGTACAAACACAACTGCCAAATGCAGTAATGTTAAATGGAATAATGCTTGGTTGAGGTACATATAAAATAACATCTTGAGCTACAGTAATTATACTGTCGCCTTTACCTTCAACACCATCATCATCGACATATGTAATTTCAATAGGGATATTAACATCGCAACTAACTCTTGCAAAATTTGGTCTGTCTTCAAAGCGTTCAATAGTCAAGTTGCTAATTGTTGCTGGCTCGCCTACACTACCACAACCAGTAAATGTTAATGGCTCATTCGGGCTAGGTGGTGTTTGATTTGTTACAACAGCCTGCAAACCTTTTTCCTGTACTTGTTTAATACAGCTATCAAAAACTTTTGTTGTTTCAATACATACTCGTTCACATAGTCCGTTTAATGGATTGCCATGGATTGGTCCTGGGCAAACATCTGCTCTGTTACTTGTAAAAAATGACATAGTTTTTTCCTCCTTTTTGTTTTGTGTATATAAAATTTTATGCTACTCGCCTGCAAAAAGTTACAAAAAAAATATAAGCTTGTACATAAAAGCTAGAATTTAAAACACTAAGCTTGTACATAAAAAAAGCCCTCATTTTATAGGGCTTTTAGCATATTAATCTTACTAGCTTGTACAACAAATTTATTCTTCTGAACCTGTAGCTTGTACAACAAATTGTCCAATTTTATCAAGTACGTTTTGCATACCAAACTTGTTGCTTGCGCTTGTAATAAGTACATCATTACCGGTAAGCCCAATTTCTTGAGCTAACTTCTGAGCATGATTAAAACGCTGACTTTTGCTAAATTTATCTGCCTTTGTTGTAATAATTACATATGGCACTTTGTAATAATGTAAAAAATCTAGCATCTGTTTGTCAAGAACACTTGGCTTATGCCTAATATCCATAAGTACAAAAACACACTGTAAATTTTTAGAGTTGCGTAAATATTCATCAATAAGTGCGGTCCAACGTTTTTGGTCTGTTTTACTTGCTCTATGATAACCATAACCAGGTAAATCTACAATATAAAACTCTTCATTAATTAAAAAGTAGTTAATATGTTTTGTTTTACCAGGGGTTCCACTTGTTTTTGCTAGTTTGTTTTGGTTTGTTAGAGCATTAATTAAGCTGCTTTTACCAACGTTACTACGCCCAACAAAAGCAAACTCTAACATCTGAGTTTCTAAAATTTTATCATAAGTGGCAACAGTTGTAATAAACTGAGCTGTTTTAATTTTCATACTAACCTCTAATTATTGCATGCTTAACAACGTCTTGAAGTTTGTTAGCATAAATAATAGTTAAATTGTTTGTTATCTCTTTTGGCAAGTCTTTAATGTCTTCTTTGTTGTCAGTCGGAACAATAATTTTTTCTATGCCTGCTCTTTTAGCTGCATAAACTTTTTCTTTAAGTCCACCAATTGCAAGTACGTTACCACGAATGGTAATTTCACCTGTCATTGCTAAGTTGTTGTCAATTTTTTTGTTTAAAAAGCTACTTAAAATGGCTATAGCCATTGCAGCTCCTGCACTTGGACCTTCTTTTCTAACAGCACCTTCAGGCACATGAATATGAATGTCTTTTTTCTTAAAGTCTTCTGGATCAATACCGTATTCTTCGGCTAAACCTCTAACTGCACTCAGTGCAGCTTTTGCACTTTCTTTCATAACATCGCCAAGGCTGCCTGTAAGCATAATTTTACCTTCGCCGTCTGTTATGTTGGCTTCAATAGTTAATGCTCCGCCACCTACAGTAGAATAGCTAAGACCAGTAATAAGTCCAACTTCTGGTGCCTCGCGTTTAAACTTTTTAACCAGTTTAACTGCACCTAAATATTCTTGTAAATTATCAAGGTTAATATCAAACTTAGCCTGCTTTTGCTCGCTCTTTTGAAGTCCTACAATTTTAACAGCAACTTTACGGCAAACTTTTGCAATTTGACGCTCTAGGTTTCTTACACCCGCTTCATATGTATAACCATCAATAATGCGCTCTAGCGCCTCATCAGTTATTGAAACTTGTTCTTTTTGTAGTCCATGTTTTTTACTTTCTTTTGGTAATAAGTAATTAGTCGCAATTTCAAATTTTTCACTACTTGTGTAACTAGAAAGCTCTATGACTTCCATTCTATCAAGAAGTGGTTTAGGAATACCACCTATGTTATTTGCAGTTGCAATAAACATAACACCTGAAAGGTCATAAGGTACTTCTAAAAAGTTATCTCTAAAAATTGCATTTTGTTCTGGGTCAAGTATTTCTAGCATTGCACTAGCTGGGTCACCCTTATGGTCAGACGCCATTTTGTCAATTTCGTCAATTAAAAATACTGGGTTAGAGCTTTTTGCTAGCTTCATATTATAAATAATTCTACCCGGCATAGCACCAACATAAGTTTTACGGTGTCCTCTTAGTTCGCTCTCATCCTTAACGCCACCAACTGCCATTTTAACAAAATTGCGGTTTAAGGCTCTTGAAATGCTTTTAGCTACACTAGTTTTACCAACACCAGGAGGTCCAACAAAACAAATTATTTGTCCACTAATTTTATCAGTAAGTTGCATAACTGCAAGGTGTTCAATAATTCTTTCTTTAACCTTTTCTAGTCCTGCGTGGTCTTCATCTAAAATTTCTCTAGCTCTCACTAGGTCTTTATTATCTTTAGTCTTTTTGCTCCAAGGAAGCTCAACTAAAACATCTAAGTAGTTTCTAATAATAGAATTCTCAGGTGCTGCAATTGGCATCTTTTTAACACGTGATAAGTCTTTAAATGCTTTTTCTTTTGCCTCCTTGGGCATTTCAAGTTCATTTAATTTCTCTTCAATCTCAGCGTATTCATCCTCGCCTTCACCTAGTTCTTTGCTAATAACTTTCATTTGCTCACGAAGATAATAATCTTTTTGAGCCTTGTCCATATTAGATCTAATGTTTACATTAATTTTTTTATTGATTTTTGCAATTTCAATTTCATCTATCAAAAAGTTGATTAGTTTTTCTAACCTTGTTTCTGTATCAAACTCATTCAAAATTGCAATTTGACTTTTTTCTTGTTTAATTACAAGAGCTGCAACACTATCAATAAACATATTAGGGCTACCTATAGCATTAATAAATGATAAGACATCGCTACTAATTTTGTTATCTATGCTAGCATATTCTAAAAATCGTTCTTTAGCCCCTGCAAACAGTGCTTTTGTTACAACTGTATTTTCGTTTAAAATAGATGGTTCTTCAACCTCTACAATAAAGTACGGGCTCTCTTCCACTACTCTTTTAATAATGGCACGTCTTTTACCTTGTGCTAATAGTTTAATAACCTCTGCATTTGCTTTAATAGCTTGTTTAATTTCGCAAATCGTTCCAACAATATTTATGTCTCTTAAGTCTGGGTTCATAACATTTAAATTTTTTTGTGCTGTTAAAAAAATTCTTTCGTTATTTTCAACTGCTTCTTTAATTGCACGTTTGCTACGCTCTTTGCCAATGTCACAAGTAACTGGCATATCCGGGAAAGCCACCACCCCTTTTAGGGCTATCATTTTGTACTCGTTAGTTGCACGTTGAGCATTAATCATTGGTTCATTTGGTTTAATCTGTATCACTTTTTGCATGTTTATACCTCACTTCTAGTAATTTTCTTTTATGAATTAAGCAAAAATATTGCTTTTTTATTGTTAAATTCAGTTAAACTATATACTCTATAATTTATCATAATATTATATATTATTTTTCCTGTTTTAGCAAGGTGATTGATTAACTTGTAAAAAAACACCTGCAAATTATGTGCAGGTGTTTACATATTTGTACATTTTTGTTAATTTGTGTCAAATTTTAAGCCTTTGCAAGGGCTTTTTCTTCTTTTATTACTTGAGGAGTGCTTGAACCCATAATAACCTTATCATCAATTATTACTCTCTTAACAGACTTATCAGAAGGCGTTTCATACATTAATTCAAGCATACTCTCTTCTAGTATGCTTCTTAGTGCTCTGGCACCGCTCTTTAGTATTATTGCTTTTTTAGCAACTTCCCTTAAAGCACTATCTTTAAACTGCAGGTCAATACCATCAATTTTAAACAGTTTTTTATACTGTTTTACTATTGCATTTTTTGGTGTTGTTAAAATTTTAACAAGTGCCTCTTCTTTTAGTTCATTTAAGCCAACAACAATAGGAATACGACCAACAAACTCAGGAATTAAACCAAATTTGTTAAGGTCATCTGGTTGTACCTTTTCAATGGTTTCAGCCTTTTGTTTTGACTCAGTTGTTTCTTCTTCAATTTCAAAGCCTAGCTTGTTCATATTAATTCGGCTTTTAATAATTTTATCCAGCCCAACAAAGGCTCCACCACAAATAAACAAAATGTTAGAAGTGTTAATTGATAAATTTTCCTGATAAGGAAATTTTCTGCCACCCTGAGGTGGAACACTTGAAACTGTGCCTTCAATAATTTTAAGTAGTGCTTGTTGCACTCCTTCTCCACTTGGGTCACGAGGAAGCCCCTTATTTTGAACTTTTTTTGCAATCTTATCAATTTCATCTACATAAATTATGCCTTGTTCTGCTTTTTTAACATCGTAATCGGCAGATTGAATTAGTTTAAGTAACAGTCCTTCAACATCTTCCCCCACATAACCTGCTTCTGTTAGACATGTAGCATCAGCACTAGCAAAAGGTACATCTAAAATTTTAGCTAAGGTGCTTGCAAGCAGTGTTTTGCCAGTACCTGTTGGACCAAGCAGGAGAACGTTACTCTTCTCAAGCTCTAAAACGTCTTTATTTTTCATTAACTTTTTATTATCTAAATTATAATTTATTCGCTTGTAATGATTATAAACAGCTACGCTTAAAACTTTTTTTGCGTGTTCTTGCTCTATAATATAATCATCCAGTTTTGCTTTAATTTCTTGTGGAGTTAAACTGCTCGATATACTCTCAGTTCCAGTAACCTCTTCTTCTTTTAAAATTTCTTTACATATTGTAATACACTCATCACAAATAAAGCTTGTACCTGATGGACTTGCAATTAATTTATTTGCCTGAGTTTGACTTTTACTGCAAAATGAGCATGACGATTTTTTGTAAGTTTCCACTTTTCACCTCTTGGATTTTTTATTTGTTATATTATAATATTTTATCCATAAGTAAAAAGTTTTATTTTAAATTTTTAACATCTTTCAATAACTTTATCAATAATCCCATATTCTACGGCGAGTTTTGCACCCATATAAAAATCTCTATTCGAGTCTTCTTTAATTTTTTCTATTTTTTGACCTGTTAACTCAGACAAAAGCTCATTCATTTTCTTTTTTAGTTTTACAATTTGCTCAGCGGCAATTTCAATATCACTTGCCTGCCCTTTAGCACCGCCCGATGGTTGATGAATCATAATTCTGCTATTAGGAAGCGCATAGCGTTTGCCTTTTTCACCGCCAGCAAGTAAAACCGCTGCCATAGAGGCACACATACCCACACAAATAGTGCTAACTGGACTTTTAATATAGTTCATTGTGTCAAAAATTGCCAGCCCCGCATCAACTACACCACCTGGGCTGTTAATATATAGGCTAATTGGCTTTTTATTATCTTTACTCTCTAAATATAAAAGTTGTGCAATAATTAAGTTAGATGACTCAGTTGTAACCTCTCCCGATAAAAAAACAATTCTATCTTCAAGTAATCTCGAGTAAATATCATAACTTCGCTCTGAATTTCCAATTTGGTCAATTACCATGGGTATAAGCATAAAAAAACCTCGCTTTTAATAAAATTTTCCCGTGTCTTAAAATTTTATCAGAACTGGCAAGGTTTTCTTTTGTAAGATTTTATTATAATTTGTTTTCTTTTCTCAAAAACGCTAACAATTTATTAATCATTAAGTCATTTACTAAGTAATTAACTTTCTCTTCTGTCAATGTTTTTTGGAATTCTTCTATAGTTTTTCCTTCTTTTGTTGCTTCTGCTTCCATTTTCTTGTTAAATTCTTCCTCAGATGCATCAAGCTTTTCTGCTTTTATAATAGCTTCTAAAGTAAGTCTTGTTTTAACTGTTCTAATGGCATCTTCGCGTCTACCATTTCTTATATCTTCCATGGTAGTATTTGTAGCTTTAGCATAATCTTCAAGTTTTAGTCCTTGATACTGTAATCTATACTCAAATTCTTTTAAAAATGAATCTATTTGCTCTTCAACCATTGATTCAGGAACTTCTACAGTAGCGTTATCTGAAATTTTATCAATTAGTTTATTTTCAAGTTCAATTTTTGCTTTCTTGTCTGCTTCTTTTTTAAGAATTTTCTTAATATCAGCTTTCCAATCTTTCAAAGTTTCAAATTCGCTGGCATCAGAAGCAAACTCATCGTTAAGTTCCGGCATCTCTTTTGCAGTAATTGTATGAACCTTTACTTCAAACACGCTTTCTTTGCCTTTTAATTCTTCTGCATGATAATCCGCAGGGAATTTTACTGTAACATCTTTAGTTTCGCCTTTTTTCATTCCAATAATTTGTTCTTCAAAACCAGGAATAAAGCTTCCACTACCAATTACAAGGTCAAATTTATCAGCAGTTCCACCGTCAAACTTAACACCATCAACGCTTCCACTAAAGTAAATGTTTACCGTGTCCCCGTCTTTAACTGGTCCGTCAATTTCAACTTGTCTAGCTGCTTTATCTTGAGCTAACATAAGTTCAGCTTTAACTTCAGCTGCTTTAATAGTAATTACCTCTTTTGCAATTTCTAAACCTACATATTTGCCAAGTTTAACTTCTGGCTTAACTTCAACTTCAACAATTAAAATTGCACCTGTCTTGTCCATAGACTTAATATCAAGGCTTGGGTTAGAAATTGGTTCAATGTCTTTTTCTAGTTTTAAAATTTCGTCATATTGATTATAAAAAGCATGCTCTAGGGCATGTTCATAAAAAACACCTTCTCCGTACATTTTTTCTATAACTGCTCTTGGCGCTTTGCCTTTTCTAAAGCCTTGAACAGAATATTTTGCTTTTTCATGTCCGTAAGCATGGGCAACTTCGTGTTCCCACTCTTCAGCATTTAAAGTAATTTCAAACTTAATTTTTTTGTTTTTTAATACTTCCTTTGTATATTTCATATTGATCTCCTAAATAATTTTTGCTGGGTTATTATAGCATACATAAATAAATATTTCCACCTTTTTATGTAAAACTGTTGTAATATTTTATTTGGCTTTAACACACGAAAATCTGCTAGTTACTCTTAGCAGATTAGTTTTAAATAAAAAACACTCTAAACGCTAAATATATTAGTGCAATTCCAATAAAAGCACTCACTACTATACTTGTTTTACGCTCTCTAGCCATCTCTTTAATTTTTCTTTTTTGTTTACTTGTAAAAGGTGTGTTTTTGTAAACAAATTGTTCACCACCCTCTTCAGTTGCAATTTCAAGTAAAATTTCTTTTTCTGTCTTTGTTACATTACTTTTAAAAATATTATAACCACTTAGTAGTTTATAGCTTATCATTAAAGTTCCAACACCAATAAACAACAGTGCCAAGAAGTTAATAAATGGGCTAAATATGCTAAATAAAAGGCATAAAAAACCTGCCACAAAAATGCTTACATTAACAATGAAGTAATTACTAAATTTCATTAAACTTCCTCTAATTAAAAAGTGGTAAAATAACAAATAAAATAACTAAAACAACAGCTAAAATGTAGCTAATCATATATAATATGTTTCTTTTAGTTTTAACATAGAAAAATGCTGCAAAAGCCACAATAATGTAAGCAAGAGTATTAGCAATTGTTGTTAAAATAGCTGAAACATCTCCAAATAAACCACCTGTTGATACTTGATTAAGTAAAAGTGCTACTGCCAAAAACATAATTGAAAAATAGGCAACAGTATTTACTAATTTTTTAAGTTTTAATTCTGTCATAATTTTAATCTCCTTTAATACATTCTTTACTATATTATCACACTTATTGTGATTATGTTAACTAAATGCTAAGTTTTTTTAACATGGCTTCAAAATAGTCAGGTAACTTAGCCTCAAAGCTCATACGCTCGCCCGTTGCAGGATGAGTAAACTGAAGTTTATAAGCATGAAGTAGTTGACCTTTTAATTTAATGTTTTTATAATTATGTCCATAAGTTATATCTCCAACAACTGGATGACCAATAAACCTACTATGGACTCTTATTTGATGCGTTCTGCCTGTTTGTAACTTAAATTCTACAAAAGTAAAATTATTAATACGCTCAATAACCTTATATTCTGTTATTGCCGTTTTACCTCTACCCTCAAGTGTCACATCAAACTTTTTACGGTCCTTCCTGCTGCGCTCAAGGTTTTTGTCAATAATACCCTCATCTTCTTTAAAAACACCGCTACAAACCGCCTTATATAGCCTTATTGCAGTCTTATGTTTAATCTGATCAGCTAGGCTTACGTGTGCCTTGTCTGTTTTTGCTATAACTAAAAGTCCTGAGGTATCTTTATCTAACCTATGCACAATGCCAGGTCTAATATTATCACTACTCATGTTACTTAAATTCTGGAAATGATATAAAAGCGCATTTACAAGCGTTCCATCAAGATTTCCAACAGCAGGATGCACTACCATGCCCTGCGCTTTGTTTATAACAGCTAAGTGTTCATCTTCATAGACAACATCAACCTCAATGTCCTGAGGTTTTGCTTTTATTTCTACTTCTTCTTTTACTTCAACAATAACTTTGTCATTAAATTTTAGTGTATGACCTGCTTTTTTAACGGCCTTATCATTAACAAAAATAAGACCATCTACTGTCATATTTTTAATTCTACTTCTTGTAAGCTCTGGTAAGTTTTCTAAAACATACTTATCTACCCTCTTACCTTTATGTTCAATTGTAACTAAAAATTCGTGTCTCATTTTTTCTCCTCTTCAGGCGAGAAAAATAAAATATAAACACTAAATATAATTGCACCAACAACAAGCGAAATATCTGCAATATTAAAAATAGGGAAATTTATAAAATCAAGCTTTATAAAATCTCTCACATATCCAAAAACTGCTCTGTCAATCCCATTGCCAATAGCACCTGCAAGAAGCATTATAAAACCAGCGGTGTACACTTTGTTTGTTTCTTTAAAAAAGTGGTCATAAGCAAACATGCCAACAACAAAAATAATGGCACCAATTACAAAAAGTAAAATTTGACCATCTAAAATGCTCCAAGCAGCACCAGTGTTATGGGTGCTTGAAAAACTTATTACTCCGTTTATTAGCTCAATAATTTTACCCTCAAGTAAATATTTACTTACTAAATCAACAGCTACTATTAAGGCTATTAACCCTACTTTTAAAAAAATATTCTTACGCATAAAACTTACCTTTTTCTATGCTCAATTATATTATAAAAACTATAAAAAAGCAAATCATTATTCATCTACTCTTTTTAAAATTTTCTCATCTAAACTACCATATCTTTTGAGTTCACTTTTTAAAAACTCCACATCTTTGGTTAGAACCTCTAACTTCTCGGCTAGTTTGTTCACAAATTCATCTACTTCATTTTTTTTATAGCCTAAAAATTCAAGGTTAAAATCTTCTTTCACTTCTTTTTTATCAGACATAAAATTATCCCTTTTTATTTTTAATTTGTGTAAAGTGAATGTTTACTATGCACGTTTAATACTAACATTAACAGGAGTAATTAAAAATAAATCACCCTGCACCCTATTAATTTTGCCATTAAGTGCAAAAACAGCTCCGCTTAAAAAATCTAGCGTTCTGTGAACATCATTATTATCAATTTGGTCTAGATTAACCAAACAGCCTTGAGCTTTTTTCAAACTCTCCACTATGTCTTGCACATCTTTGTGGCTAGATGGTGCGTAAATTACTAAGTTGCTAGTAGCACCACTAGCATAATTATTAACATTCATTTGCATGTGGTTATTTTCTTTTTTATCATGCAGATTAAAATTTTCATATCTTATTTTTGGTTTTTGGTTTTGCCTCTTTGGTCTTATTACTGTTTTGTTTACCTGTCTCCTCTCGTCAACACCAAAACCTTCTAAAACACTGCTCATAAACCCCATATAAACTCTCCTTTACTAGTGCTAATTTTAGCATTTTATTTGAGAGTTTAATCTGAGGTAAAATGTTAATTTTTGGCTAGTTCTGTCTTTAAATTGATATAACCATAAATAATTTTGAAATATGTCTCTTTAATTTTGCTTGAATATAAACTATTTGTGCTGTCTGCATTTACAACATCATTTAAATAATCCATAAAAGTGTTTAAATATATTTTTGTGTAAATGGTTTCTGATGTGCTTGCAATCAAGGTCGCTTCGTCATATGCACTCACCGTTTGCTCACAACCCTCTTTTAAACTTAGCAGGGTGATTTTAGTATCCTCAACTGTTTTTCTACCTGAGTCTAGTTCAATTGACACTTCATAGATATCTACATAAGTATCATAAAACATATCAAAACAAGTCTTAAGTGAGGTTTTTTCTTCCTCAGATAGTTCTAAGTCCATATATAAACTTGGCATATCAATTTTATAAGTGACAGCCTCAATATTTTGCTCTTTCAAATTGGTGATGACACTCTCTGCATTACTCTTTGATAAATAAGCCGAACTTAAAACCCTGTAAGTTCCACCATCATTAACAATATAACCTGCTGCAAGTAAAGTTTTAAAAGCTTCTGCACTACTAAAGGCTTCTGCACTGCTAGAAAAACTTGCAAGCTCTACAGCATAAACCTCTTTACCTGTAAAATACTTATCTCCCCTGTTCATATCAAGAGTGCCCGGTGTAATAAGGCTTGCAAATAGGTTTGCAAAAAACACAATTAACACAAGGCTGGTTACGCTAAGCAACACAAAAAATGCTTTTGGTCTTTTCCTGCCCTTAATCTTTCTTAGTTTCACCTTTTTTGGTTTGTCCATTTTTACCTGTACTTTATTATTGTTATTTGGATTATAAGCATAATCATCAAAATATGCTGGTCTAGTTTTTTTTGGCATACTAACTTGAAACCTCCAAAAAGTTTTTATAAACTGTAATTAATTTTATGAAAAACAGGCGTAGTATTATGCTATAATCGACAATATTAATAATAAAGAGGAAAACATTAGTGGAGATACATAGTAAATACGAATATCCTTCAAATCAACTAAGCAATTTTGCTGGGCACTCATTTTTAATAGATAATGTTAAATGTAATTCTATGGAAGGTTTTTTACAGTCATTAAAATTTAAAACAGTAAAAACACAAAAAACCATTTGTCTTTTAGTTGGAATCAGGGCAAAAGAATATGGTGAGAATAAAAACTGGCACAAAACTCAAATTCTTTACTGGAAAAACAAAGAATATAAAAGAAAAGGTAAACTTTATAAGGAACTTATAACAAGAGCTTATGATGAGATGTTCGAGCAGTGTGAAGAATATAAAAAAGCATTACTCGCTACTAATAACAAAAGACTTACTCATAAAATAGGAAAAATAAGAAGATCTAAAACAGTATTTACAAGAAGAGAATTTATTGACCAGTTAAAAAGACTAAGACGAAAATTATAATATAGTACTAAAAGTTGCAAATTAATTAAATAATCTATAAAAAAAATAAGGCAAAATACTTGCTCTTATTTTTTTATGTGTTATAATAATAAAAACGAACATTTGTTCTACAAATTAAAAGGAGAAATTAACTATGAAAATTAAACCGCTACTAGACAAAGTTGTAATCAAAGAACTTAAACCAGAAACCATTACAAGGAGTGGAATTGTACTGCCCCAATCAGCACAGGAAAAGTCGCAACTAGCTGAGGTTATTGCAGTTGGAACCGGAGGCTACGATAACGGAGAACTTATTAAAATGCAAGTTGAAGTTGGCAACAGAGTGCTGTTTAGCCAATTTGCAGGAAACGAATTTAAACTTGAAGGAACTACTTACAAAATTTTAAGCCAATATGACATTATGGCAATAGTTGAAGATTAAGGAGAATTTTTATGGCAAAGCAAATAAAATATGGAAAAGAAGCTAGAGAAGCACTGATTAGAGGCGTGGATGCAGTTGTTGATACGGTAAAAATAACGCTTGGGCCAAAAGGGCGAAATGTAGTGCTTGAAAAACAGTATACTACCCCACTTATTACAAACGATGGTGTAACCATTGCAAAGGAAATTGACCTTGCTGATCCGTTTGAAAATATGGGTGCTCAGCTTATTAAGGAAGTTAGCATAAAAACTAACGATGTAGCTGGAGATGGTACAACAACAAGTGCACTACTAGCACAGAGTATAATAAAAAAAGGTAACGAATACTTTGATAGTGGTGCTAACCCAATTATTCTTAAAAATGGAATTTTTAAAGCAGTTGAAGTAGCTGTTGAAAAATTAAAAAAGGCAAGTAGACCAATAAGTAGCAGTGACGACATTGCACAAGTTGCTAGCATAAGTGCAGGCGACTCTGAAATTGGTAAACTTATTGCAAAAGCTTTTGACAGAGTAGGAAAAGATGGTGTTATTACCATTGAAGAGAGCAGGACACTTAATACTGAGCTCACTGTTGTTGAGGGTATGCAATTTGATAGAGGTTATTTGAGCCCATATATGAGTACAAATATGGAAAAAATGGAGAGCCTACTTGATAAGCCTTACATTTTAATTACAGATAAAAAAATTACAAACATAAACGAAATTTTGCCTGTTTTAGAACAAGTTGCAAATCAAAATAGACAACTACTAATTATAGCTGAGGATGTTGAGGGTGAAGCGCTTTCTACCCTTGTACTTAATAAACTTCGTGGTACCTTTGTTTGTGTTGCAGTTAAAGCACCTGGCTTTGGCGATAGGCGAAAAGCACTACTTGAAGATATTGCAACCCTAACTGGAGGAGTAGTTATAAGCGAAGAAGCTGGCTTTAAACTAAACGCGACCAGCCTTGAGAATTTAGGTACAGCAAAACAAATAAAAGTAGATAAAGACAGAACAATAATAGTTGAAGGAGCTGGCAGTAAAGAACTTTTAGAAGAGCGCATTGCTTCTATTAAAACTCAGTCAAATAATACAGATAGTGACTACGACAAAGAGCAACTAACTGAGCGCCTAGCAAAACTAGCTGGTGGCGTTGCAGTAATTAATGTAGGCGCAGCAACAGAAGTTGAAATGAAAGAAAAAAAACTACGCATTGAAGATGCCTTGTCTGCTACTAAAGCAGCTGTGGAGGAAGGTATTGTAGCTGGTGGCGGAACTTCACTACTTAACACCGTTGAGGCAGTTAAAAATCTAGTTGAAGTACTTGAGGGTGACGAAAAACTTGGTGCTGAGACAGTACTATTTGCACTGCAAGAACCTGTAAAACAAATTGCACTTAATGCAGGTCATAATCCTGATGATATTGTTAAAAATATATTAAACAAAAAACAATCTAACTATGGCTGGGATGCACTAAATAATAAGTTTGGCGATATGATAAAACTAGGAATCGTTGACCCAACAAAAGTTGCAAGAAGTGCATTACAAAACGCTGGTAGCGTTGCAGCAACCCTACTTACAACTGAAAGTTTAGTTGCAAGCGTTGAAGTTAAAAAACCAACAGCTCCAGCTATAAACGAAATGGCAAACATGGGTATGTATTAAAGACATATAATAAGTAACTTCTTCGTTTCTGCATAGCTTAATTAAACAGTCACGTACTTAGTACGCTCCTGCTTACATTAAACTATACGAGCCTCGAATTTACAATTTTCTATGTCTTTAACTAAAAAACCACAAACAAAAAGCAGGTTTAAATCCTGCTTTTTCTGCGTCCTCTCCCCTGCCCTTCTTGCTATTTATCTACATATTGACATATGTAAATTAATAAAAAAGACGGTAAACCTAATATTTCCACTAAAAAAGCGTTAAATTTGTGCAAGTACAAGGCTCGCACAGTTTTCGTAAGCAGGCGTGTATTTTAATACATAACTGTTTACGATAAGCTGTGCAGTAACGATGTAATTGTGCGAATTTAACGCTTTTAATTTTATTTGATTACTATATGTTTTGCTATATTAAAGTACTTCCAAGGCATTAATTCCTCATCAGGGAAACTAATAAAGCTCATAATTTTTCTGGTAGTTGGGTGTGTAAATTTAAGCTTATATGCCCAGAGTGCCATATTTTGACCTCTAACAATATTACCTTTATATTTTACATCGCCAAATACTGGATGTTTAATGTGAGCCATTTGCACTCTAATTTGATGGCTTCTGCCTGTTTTTAGTGCAACTTCAACAAGACTAAACTTGTTGTTACGCTCTAAAATAGAGTAGTTAAGCTCAGCTCTTTTACCACCTGTTTCAAGTTCTGGAACAACACTAACTATGTTGTTTTTACTATCCTTTTTCAGGTAATGAACTAATTTTACTCTATTCTCTCTTGGTGTTCCAAGTAAAACTGCTAAGTAGTGTTTTTCAATTCTGCGTTCTCTAAAGTCTTCACTAATTCTGCTTCCTGCTTTGCTAGTTTTAGCAAATATCATAAGTCCACCAGTTGGTCTATCAAGGCGATGTAAAAGTCCTAAATAAACATTTCCTGGTTTGTTATATTTTACTTTAATATACTCTTTTAACATAGTAGTTAAGTCTTTATCTTTGCTGCTATCTTCCTGAACAGGAACATTTTGAGGTTTAATAACTACAAGAATATGATTATCTTCATAAACTATGTTTACATTATCTGGTTTAGGAGTGGCAACTGTAACTTTAGTTTCATCTTTTTTAACTCTTATAACTACAATTTGATCCGCTACTTTTACTGTTGAAGTTTCAAAACCTTCTTCTGCATTATAAATTTTATTTGTGTAAACATTTAATGCGTTTGCAAGTACTTCTTCTTTAATTTTAGCATCAGACCTCTTCAGAGTTTTAACCAGACGCTTAACATCGTCTTCCTCGCCTTCACTTACCACAATTTGCATTATAATTCTGTCATCAATTTCAAAGCCAGCTTCTTTTCTTAAAATTTGAGCTTGTCTAACAACTTCTCTCAAATAGCCTTCTTGTTTTAAACCAACATTTAAAACAGTATCAAGCACTACGGTTAAGTCGTCTTCAACTGCAATTACATATTCAGCTTTTGCTTTTAGTTTACGCTCAAATAATTCACTATCAAGCTCGTCAAAACCCTCAACAGCAATTTTTCCTTCATCAAAACCTTTAACAAAGGCTACCATCTGCTCTTCTGTAGCATTTTCAAGTAGGTCCTTAACTTTTTGAACATCGCCTTTTAAAACTTTTCCTGCTTTACCAAAGTTAACTGTTAAGTATGGTACATTAAACTGATTTTCATCCTCAACTGCAATAACTTGTTTTACATTAAGTTCTTCTTTAATAATATCTTCAAGTAGCTTCATTGCTTCTTCTTGCATTTTATTTGCTTTAACAAAAATTTTAGCTAACGGTTGTTTAACCTTTAACTGATTCTCAGCTCTTAATCGTTGACCAATGTTAATAATGTTAGTTGCAACACTAACTTGTTCAATAATATCAGTTTTAGGTGTGATTAAAACACTTGTTGGGAAGTCACTTAAATAAATACTCTCAGCACTACCAACTTCAACTGCTCTAACCATATTTTGCCAAATGTATTCCGTCATAAATGGCAGAATTGGGCTAATTACTTGAATTGCTGCTTTTAGTGCAGTGTAAAGTGACCAATAAGCATTCATCTGGTCAGCCTTGTTGTCAGACTTCCAAAAACGTCTTCTGTTTACACGAATGTAAAAGTTGGTTAATTTATCTACATATGTTTCAAATTCTTTAGTTACATTGTAGCTTTCAGTGTTTTCGTAGTACTTATCACATTTTTCAATAAACTCATTAGTAACATTTACAAGCCATTTATCTGTAACATTAAGCTCTTCATATTTAGGAGTGTAACCATCAAGTTCAGGTTTATCAATAACTGCATAAGTATTAAAGAATGTATAAGCATTCCAAAGTCCTAAAAGTTTTCTTTTAACCTCATTTAACATATTAAGTCCGAATCTAAAATCGTTGTTAATATTAACTGACGCAGAAAGATATCTTGAAGAATCTAGTCCTGTTTCTTTTGCAAGATCCGCAACTTTAAACATAAAGCCAGATTTACTAAATTTGCTACCATCTTCTTGTACCATTGCAGCATATCCTACAATTTTTTTGTAAGGTGCTTTTCCTGTTAGAGTAACACTCATTACAAGAAGTGAATAGAACCAAAGTCTAATTTGCTCACGCATTTCAATTACATTTTCTGCTGGGAAGTTTTTGTCAAAAAAGTCTCTATCGGTAAAATATTTTTTAGTACTAAATGGAGTAATACCAGCATCTAGCCAAGTATCCCCTACATCAGTAATTCTTTTAACTTTTCTGTCACATTTGGCGCATTCAATTTCAATATTATCTACATGTGGACGGTGCAGATGAGGCATAGCATCAACTTCTTTCTTGCTACTTCGCTCTATCAGTTCTTCCTTACTGCCAATAATGTTAACATGACCGCATTCACAAGGGTAAATAGGAAGTGGAACACCATAAAAACGGTTTCTACTAATGTGCCAATCGCCCATATTTTCAAGCCAATCCATCATTCTTTTTTCTAAAAAGGCTGGTTGCCATTCTACATCTTTAATAGCTTCAACAAGTTGTGGTCTTAAATCGTCCACCTTAATGCACCAACTATCAATCAGTCTAAATACTATTTCAGTTTTACATCTCCAACATACTGGATAGCTATGTTTATATTTATGTGTGTAATATAGTTTGTTTTGTTTTTCTAATTCGTCAAAAACAACTTGTGCACTTTCTACTGAAGTCAAACCACTTAAAAAGCCGAAGTTGTCATAAAAAACACCACTCTCATCAATTGGACAAATTTCAACAAGTCCAAGTTCTTTTCCAAGTTCATGATCTTCCTGACCACAACCCGGTGCAATATGAACAGCTCCTGTTCCTTCTTCTGCATTTACTTCATCCCAAGCAACAATTGTATGTTTGAATTCTTGTACTTCAAGGCTCGGGAATACAGCTTCAAACTCTTTTCCTACAAGCTCGCTACCTTTAAATTCACGTAACACCTCAACAGCATCAGCTTTTAAAATTTTAACGGCTTCTTTTCCTACAATCACTGGTTGCTCGTCACTTTTAACCTTAACTAAAAGATAGTCATTTTCTGGGTTAACTGCAACTGCTACGTTACTTGATAAAGTCCAAGGTGTAGTAGTCCATACTAAAATTTTTGCATCCATCTCTTTTACTGGCAACTTAATGAAAACTGCAGTATGTTCAATGTCTTTATAGCTACCCGTCATTTCATGATCACTAAGAGAAGTTCCACAACGAGGACACCACATCATAGGTTTGTAACTAAGTTGTAACCAACCTTTTTCATTACAAGTTTTTAAAAAATGCCAAATAGCTGTAGTGTTATCATCACTGTTAGTGTAATAAGAATCATCCCAGTCCATCCATTGACCTAGTCTAATGCTCTGCTGTGTAAGTTTATCTGCATAATGCTCTACCCTACCAAGACAAGCCTCAACAAAGTTGTTAAGACCATAATCAATAAGTTCTTTTTTATCTTTAATGCCTAGTTCCTTTTCAACTGCAACCTCAACTGGTGTGCCATGAGCATCAAAACCATTTTGATAATGAGCTGAGTAGCCTTTCATACCCTTATATTTTAAATAAGTGTCCTTTAACGATCTTCCCCAAACATGGTGAATACCCATTTCATTGTTAGCTGTAATAGGACCATCTAAAAATTTATAGTGTTTTTCACTATTTTTATTTTTTTCTTTAAGCTTTTCAAAGCTCTTGTTATCTTCCCAAAACTTTATAATTTTCTCTTCCATTTCAACAAAGTTTGGCATTCCCATTTCTTTTTTAAGTTCCATTGTTTTCTCCTAAATTGTTAACTACTTAATATCCGCTCTGTACATTTTTAAATTTTCTATTTATCTTAATTTAACTATCAATTTTAAGGTTTAGATTATGATAATTTCAAGGCTCAGTTTGTGAGATTTAAGCAGGAATGTACAAATGTACGTGACTGTTTGAGCTCGCAAACTAGAAACGCCGAAATTATTGTGAAATAAACCTTAAAATAAAAAACCTCCCGTGTTATAAGACCGCACACGGAAGGCATAAAAACCACTCATAACAAAATACTAACATATTCGTCTCCTATAACGTGGAGAACTCCGTAATTTCTTACTAAGTTTCTGAAATTAAGCTAAAAGGTGATACAAATTAAAATAATAGTTGTTAGGCTCTCACCGTACCCTAACTCGCTAAAACCGTAAATTTTAATTGCTTGTCCTTTATTGTTGCCTTTATTAGCTGATTAAATTTTATATTAAACTGATACATAAGTCAATAGTTTTTTTATTAATAGTTATCTAAAATATGGTTAATATCCATAATATCGGTATTTGTAATAAGCCCAAGAGGTTTTTCCAAATAGTTACCCGTTTTAGTAATAATAATTAAAATAAGCTTTCTGTTTTTGTAAAACATATCAAGGGCCTTATCAATAGTTAAAGATGCATCACATAAAGCGTAATAATCCTCAAGCCCATCAGTCTCTTCAAGCTGGGAAATTGAAACAGTATCAATATACTGCTCAACATTATTCTTTTTATAAATCTCGTCACCTAGTCTGTCTAAAATGCGTTGACCATTAGCAACACCAGTAAGCACACCGTCTTTATAAATTGGTAAGTTGGTGTAACCAGACTTGCTAATTAGCTCAATGGTCTTTTTAACGCTAACATCGTGGTCAACTGTTAAAATATCCTTTCTAGCAACAGTATCTAAAACTTTTGGAGGAGTAGAAACAAGTGTTGCAATCTTTTCCATTCTCTCTACAACTTCAATATTAGGTTCAGCTATTACAATTTCCTTGTCGCTATTATGAACAATGGCATTTCTAAGCCTGCCATAGTCCACTAGAAGGTCTTCATATTTTCTTATAACAGCATTCAAGCTAACAGTTCTTCTAAGAAGGTCCGCAAAGGACATACTTCGTTTAAAATTGTACTGAATTCTTAGTGAATGATCTATTAAATTAAAAGCATCAATAAAGCGTGTAGAATTTGATTGTGACATAAAAAAAGCTCCTAAAATTAGTTTATTTAAAAAGATTATATCACATAACAAAACACTGCCCAAATAAAACTAAATCAAATGAGTTAAAACACTTGAAAAATCTTTTTGTGTTTGTTATAATCTTTTTAGCTGTGCTAGGCGGGGAGCTAGTGGTGCCCTGTTACCTGCAATCCACTACAGCGGGGCTGAATTGCCTTTTGAGGTGTGGATTATATTGCAGAATGTAAACAAGGGATGTTGATATTAAGGTCTTATGCAACGACCAACTGTTAACCATGTCAGAGCCTGACGGCAGCAGCATTATGCAGTCTTGCGTTCGTGTGACTTAAGGAAGCTTTAAAGTAATTACCTATTTACAAGCTCACAATGTAACTTCACATCGAGACTGGATGCACAGCTAACTAAAAAATAAACCTCAGTTTTTGCTGAGGTTTTTTATCGCAAGTTTTTACCCGTTTCATTTGCTTAATTATCTGAAATCCCTTATACTCAACCCATCAATAAATTACAAAGGAGAAACTTATGGCAAGCAAAAAACAAAAAGCTTATTTCGGTCTTGATTCACTTATTAGTTTAATTCTAGCAATAATACCTTTCACAAATGTATTATTCGGAATTGTAATAAGAGTTCAAAGAGGCGAATTACTAGGCGCATTATTAAACTTTATCTTATCACCACTATTCTACTTAGTAGATCTATTTACAGTTATAACAAAGAAAGATATTACTTTCTTAGCGTAAAAGCGTAAACTTAATAAAAAAACCAGCAGTTTTGCTGGTTTTTTTGTTTGAAAATTAAATTTAAAACAGGTTCTCGTCTCTTATACTGATTAGTGCCCACATATAGTTAGCCACCCCAGCACCAAGAAGTCCTGTACCTAAAGCCACCATATCAATAGCTACCTCAGCAGGTACAATAGCTACGGCAATAATAACAACTCCCGCAAAGGTTAAAATTACCATAGCCATCAAATATATTATTTTGCTAATTTTTAATCTGTCTAAATATACAGGCGTTAAAATTAAAACACCTAAAATTAGAATAGGAATTAAACTGATTACCATATTTTTTATTGCACCCGAATATCCTATTGTGCTAATTGAACCATAAAACAACCACTCAAATGCAAAAAATACGGCAGTTGCACCAAGCCCCGTTAAAACTCTTTTAACAAAAAACTTTCTATCCTCTAAGTTTACCATAATACTCTCCTCAAATCTTAGTACCCTTAGTATTACCAAAAATAATTATAAAAATTAAAAAACTCACCACGTAGGTGAGTTTTTTATAAACTTCATTTAATTAATCTTTTACTAATATCTTCTCTTATCTGTGTCTAGAGTTATTAGCTTTTTCTTCTCTTTGTTTTCTAAGCTCTGTTAAAGAGTATAAATCTTGACTATCTAAAAATTTCGCTAAAATCTCTTTTTGGTTGTAATCATTGTTTTGTACATTAAATTCTAAAACTGGCATATTAATTGCCTCTAGGCTTTTTGTTACTGCACCATCTTGTTTTTTAATTGGAGTTGTACCAATTCTTGGATCAATTAAATCAACCACTGCAACAGGTTTCATTGTTGTACGTTTAAAAATACAAAAATCTACATACTGACCACCTATTGCTTTATAGGCAATTAAGTTACCTGCAGGGTCTACAATGTTATCTACACCCACTTTAGGAAAAGCAACATACTCCGCCGGAATTGATCTATTTAATATATTAAAAAACTTAAAAGCATCGTGATGTAAATATTGAGAGTTAAGTCTAACTTTTACACTTCCTTCAAATTTACCATTTTTTTGCGTTACTCCTTCGCCGTTCATTTGTCTTTTTAAAAAGCCACCTAAAATAATACCAAAGGCTACAATTAAAAAAAATATTGCAATGCCTAATATTGTTTCTTGAGTCATAAATTTTCCCTCACATAATTTAAATTTTGTTACTAAATTATAGCACAGTTAATTACCCTTGTAAATGTTTAAAAATCAATATTGTCAATTTGCCAATCAATAGGGTTTTTTTTAAGTTTTGTTAGAAGCTCGTTTGCCTGGCTAAAATGACTACAACCAAAAAATCCGTTGTATACACTTAGTGGGCTTGGGTGAGCACTGGTTAAAATGAAATGCTTATTCTCATCAATAACTTTTTTAAAAAATTTTGCATTGTTGCCCCAAAGTAAAAATACTATGGGCTCAGACCGCTCACTTAGTTTTTTAATAACTTCAGAAGTAAAGGTCATCCATCCTTTTTTCTTATGGCTATTAGGACTCGAGTCCTCAACAGTTAAAACTGCATTAAGTAGTAAAACCCCTTGCTTTGCCCATTTTTTTAAGTTGCCGTTATTAGGAATAAAACACCCTAAATCAGTGTTTAATTCCTTGTAAATATTCCTCAGGCTCGGTGGAGTTTTTACACCTTTTCTAACCGAAAAACTAAGCCCATGAGCCTGCCCTTTTTGGTGGTAAGGATCTTGCCCGATTATAACAATTTTAACATCCTTAAAACTTACAAAATTAAGAGCACTAAAAACGTTTTCCTTTGCAGGATAAATATCTTTATTTTCATACTCGATTTTTAAAAAATTAGTTAAATCCTTGTAGTAGTTTTTTTCAAATTCGCCGTCTAAAATATTGGCCCAGTCCTTGTTTAATTTAAACATAATACAGTCTCCTATTAAGACCTATTATAGCAAATTAAACCCACTTAGTAAATGAAGTTAAGTAAAAACTCAATTGGTATAAAATGTGTATTTAATATGTTTTATACCTTAAAAACGCCTAAAAACACGTTTTTTACACTGTTTTACACACTTTTTACAACTTTTTTTAATTTTTTTGCAACATTATTTATCAGTTTTTCATTTTTTCCTTCAACCATAATTCTAATAACATTTTCTGTTCCACTTGCTCTTATTACAACTCTGCCAAAATTCTCAAGCGTCTCTTTAGCGCTTTTTATTTCCTCTTTTACCTTAGCGTTATCAAGCACTAATTCTTTTTTATTCTCTTCAATAAATACGTTAAATTTAACCTGCGGAATTTTCTTAATTTCTTGTGTTAACTCAGTTAAGTTTTTACCCGTATTTTTCATAATTTTTATAAGCTCTAAAGCCGTCAGAATTCCGTCCGCTGTAGTGACATTATTTTTAAAAATAAAGTGTCCACTAGCCTCGCCTCCAAAGTCTAAATTTTCTTTTACCATTTGTTCAATTACATACTTATCTCCAACCCTCACTCTTACAAGTTTTATACCTATTCTCTTAAGAGCAAGCTCAGTACCGAAACCAGTCATAATCGTTCCAACAACTGTATTTTTATTTAACCTATTTTTTTGTTTTAAGTATTTTGCTATTAAAAATAAAATAGCATCTCCATCAATAATTTTTCCATTACCATCAACACACATCAATCTATCTGCATCGCCATCAAGCGCAAATGAGGCATCAAATTTTCTTAGTTTTACTTTTTCAACTAGAGACTTAAGATCCGTCGCACCACAATTTTTATTAATCAAAAGTCCATTTTTACTGTTATTGATTACTTCAACTTTAGCACCTAATTTTTTTAAAACATTAGGAAAAATTGAATATCCTGCACCATTAGCACAATCAATACATAGCTCTACCCCCTGTAAAATGGGGCTATTTTTAGTTAAGTAATTCTCATAGGCGTTTTTAGCTTGGTCATTGAATATTATTCCACCTATTATTTCATTTTTAGCTCTCAGCGTTTCATTTTTAGCCACTATTTGCTCAATTTGAAGCTCTTGCGTCCTTGTAAGCTTATACCCATTACCGTTAAAAATTTTAATTCCATTAAATTCTGGTTGGTTGTGACTTGCTGTAATCACAACTCCAGCATGGCATTTTAATTGCTTTGCCAAATAGCAAACACCAGCACTTGGCATGATTCCTACTTTAATAATTTCTCCACCTGCTGAGGTTACACCGGAACAAAAACTAGCCTCTAACATATCAGAACTAGCTCTTGTATCTTTACCTACAAGCACCATAACTTTATCAATTTTGTTTTTATAAACGACAGTTAAAGCTTGCCCAACTCTAAACGCAAGTTCAGGCGTTAACACCTCATTTGCAATTCCTCTAATACCATCTGTACCAAAAAGTTTTTTAATAACTAGCATAAAATCACCTCCGTTTAATAGTTACTATTATGTATGAAAGTATTAATGATTTTGATATATCAACTTAATAAAAAGTTATAACTTTTACAAAAAAACACTTAAATAAATAAGTGTTTTTGTTTTAATATTCTTTTTTTGCTATATAAGTATTCGCATGAGTGGCAGCAATTGCACCATCTGAAGCTGCAGTTATTATTTGTCTTACTTGTTTATCTCTTATGTCACCAGCCGCAAAAACACCCTCTATATTTGTTTCCATATGCTCGTTTGTTTTAATATAACCCATATCATCAAGAGTGATAACATCTTTAATAATTGCTGTACTTGGCTTTCTTCCTATTGCAATAAATAGCCCGTCAATCTTAATTTCACTGCTCGTGTCTGATGCAGTATTTTTAATTATAGCACCTTCAAGCATAGGATTTCCAACTAGGCTTGTAACAGTCGTATCTAGCATTACTTTAATTTTACTGTTCGGCTCTTCTACTATTTGATTCATTGCCTTAACTAAAATTTCTTGTGCCCTAAAATTTCTGGTTCTGTTAATTAAATAAATCTTTTTAGCCACTTTATTTAAATACATAATATCTTCCATAGCTGTATTACCACCACCAATTACGGCAACATTTTTATCTCTAAAAAATGCTCCATCGCAAATTGCACAATAGCTAACGCCCATTCCTGTAAGCTCTTTCTCACGAGGTAAACCAATTTTCCTAGCACCAGCTCCCATAGCTAAAATAACCGTCTTAGCTTGAATTTTGCCACTATAAGTCGTTTCAATTTTTTTAACGTCCCCCTCAAGCTCTAGCTTTATAACAGTGTCAAAAATACTAATAATACCTAAATTAGTTGCTTGCATTTGCATTTTGTTTGCTAACTCTACTCCATTAATGTCTTCAAATCCTGGGTAGTTCTTAATTTCGTAAGTATTTACAATTTGACCACCATAGGCTTCTTTTTCTATTATAGCCGTTTTAAGCCCCGCACGAAGCGCATAAACTGCTGCCGATAAGCCAGCCGGACCTCCGCCAATTATTACAACATCATAAATTTCGTTTTTATTTTCCATTTTTAACCTCTTATCAATCACTTTATTTTATTATACAGCAAAATGCTTTTTTATATAAATAAAACATATAGTCATTTTACTTTTTTTCTTACTTATTAAACCATATTTCAACTCTATTGTCAATAGTTTTTGTTATATGTTTATAACTATTATTAAAATAGCATATTAAGTTTTCAAAATAAGCCAGTTTGAATAAAAAAACAACCAAATTGGTTGTTTTTTTGTGTTATCTTTTTGAAAATTGTGGAGCTTTTCTCGCCTTTTTCAGACCAGGTTTTTTACGCTCTTTCATACGGCTATCTCTTGTTAAGAAGCCTTCTTTTTTGATTTCTGGTCTAAGGTTTGCATCCATCTTAATTAGACTTCTTGCAATACCGTGTCTAATTGCGCCTGCTTGACCATTAGTACCACCACCGTGAACGTTTACTAAAACGTCTACTTTTGAAGCGTTACCTGTAAGCTCAAGGGGTTGACGTACAATAAGTTTAAAAGTGTCAAGTGAAAAATATTGATCAATGTCACGTTTATTTATTGTAATTTTACCAGTACCTTTTGGAACTAGTCTAACTCTAGCTACACTCTTTTTTCTTCTTCCAGTTGCTTGGAACTGTTCTACTTTTTTAGTTGCCATAATTATCTAACTCCTTTTAATGTAAATACTTCTGGTAGCTGTGCTTGATTATTGTGCTCAGCACCTTTATAAACATGAAGCTTTTTAGCCATTTGTCTACCTAGACTGTTTTTAGGAAGCATTCCCTTAACAGCTTTTGTCATAACAACATCAGATTTCTTTTCCATCATAGTTTTATAATTTGTTTCTCTTAAATGACCTACATAACCTGAGTGAGTACGGTACATTTTTTGAATTAATTTTTTACCAGTTAAAACCACTTTATCTGTATTAAGAATAATAACATGGTCTCCTGTATCAACATGTGGAGTGTAAGTTGGTTTGTGTTTACCACGAAGTAAGCTAGCAACTTGACTAGCAACTCTACCAAGAGGTTGACCTTCAGCGTCTACAACGAACCATTTTCTTTCCACAGTTTGAGGGTTAGCAAAATAAGTTTTCATATAGTTTTTTCCTCCAAACTTAATAATAAGTTTAATTTTAATTTTTGAATTTATATATAGGTTTAGTCAACACTTTTGCAAAGGGGCAATTTCACAAAAAAAATTTGCTAAACGAATAAGCCCTTTCATTTTATAATATATTTGTCCTGTTGTCAAGTACTTAATTGGTTTTTTATTAATTAAACCCATTAAAAAAGGGGATGTTTCGCCACCCCTTATCCCAGTGCAGAAAAAATATGAAATCCCCAAATAATATTTAACCTGCTGCACGAGTTAAATTAAGTATAAAATAACTACATCGCTAAATGCAACACTTTAAAAAAATTGTGTACACCTATAAAACAAATCAGCAAGGTTTACTTCATTAATATTATATTTTTGTCGAAATTTTTATTTAATATTCCACATTCATAAGGGTTAAGCCTTTGGCCTCCACCAATTTGCCAGCATTAACTCTATCGCAACTTTTTAAAATTTCTAGCACTTTTTCTGGTTTATTCCTCTCATAACCAACATCAAGAAGTGTGCCTATAATAATTCTTACCATATTATATAAAAATCCATTGCCCGTGATGTCTATAATAATTAAATTACCACGTTTTTTTATTGTTAGTGTTTTAACCTCTCTAATTGTAGTTTTTACACTGCTTTTTTTACTCATAAATGCACTAAAATCATGTGTTCCAATAAGGTGTTTTGCACCCTCTCTCATAAGCTCAAGGTCTGGTTTTTCATGCAGTCTTTTATAGTCGCGCTCAAGGTGCGGATGTTCAACTTCACTTAGGTACATAACATATCTATAAGTCTTTTGTTTTACGCTATATCTAGCATGAAAATCTACCTTAACTTCTTCTACTTTAACAACTCTAATATCTCTTGGCAAAAACCTGTTAATTCCACGTAAATATTTACTGGCTGGCACCTTGCTATCTGTGTCAAAATGAGCTTTTAGGTCCAGTGCATTAACACCTGAGTCCAGCCTGCCTGATGCTACAATTTTAGTCTCTTTTTTAAATATCTCAAAAAGGGCTTTATTAACCTCACCTTCTACTGTTTTAATACTAGGGTCTTTTTGTGCTTGAAAACCTTTATAACCCTCTCCTAAATATTCAATTGTAATTAAAAATCTTTTCATTTTTTTTAAGCCTTTGTATTCCTTTATTAAGTTCCATATAATAATTTTTATATGGCAAATATTACTTGTTAATTTTAGCACATAACAAAATTATAGTAAAGAAGTAAAAAGTTCTTTTTATATAACCTGTTTGCTTTGACTAAAATTATTAAAAAAAGTATAATAAATAAACAAAACAAAAAAGGAAAACTTATATGAAAAAAATTATGATGGATGGCAATCATGCCACAGCGCATGTTGCTTATGCTTGTAGTGAGGTTGCTTCAATATACCCTATAACCCCTTCAAGCTCGATGGCTGAGTTATGTGACGAATGGTCAGCAAGTGGCAAACACAATGCTTTTGGAAGCACTGTAAAGGTTGTTGAAATGCAAAGCGAAGCAGGTGCTGTAGGCACACTTCACGGCAGTTTAACGGCGGGAGCTTTGTCTACCACCTTTACTGCAAGTCAAGGGCTTCTACTTATGATTCCTAATATGTATAAAATAGCTGGTGAATTGTTACCGACAGTTTTTCATGTTAGTGCTAGAACAGTAGCTACTCATGCACTTTCAATTTTTGGTGATCAGAGCGATATTAACGCAGTTAGGCAAACTGGTTTCAATATTATAGCTAGTTCTAACCCACAAGAGGCAATGGATATGGCACTTGCAAGTCACATGACTAGCTTAAAGGCCAGCCTACCTTTCCTTCATTTTTTTGACGGCTTTAGAACGAGCCACCAACTAAATAGTGTTGAGGCTATCGATCAAGCTACTATTAAAAAACTGTTACCTATGGATAAAATTAAACAGTTTAAAAATCGATCACTTAACCCAGACCACCCACACCAACAAGGCACAGCTCAAAACCCAGATATATTCTTTCAAAACAGAGAAGCAAGTAACACTCACTACAACAAAGTAGCGGGTCTTGTAGCGGAGAGTTTTGATGAGATAAAGAAGGCAACTGGAAGAAGTTATAATTTATTTGATTATTATGGCGACCCAGAAGCTGATAAAGTAATTGTTATTATGGGAAGCGGGGCTGATACTGCTGAGGAGACTGTAGAATATTTAAACGATATTTTTGAAGAAAAGTTTGGAGTTGTAAAAGTAAGACTATACAGACCTTTTAATGTTGAAGCGTTTGTAAAAAGCTTACCTGAAACAGTTAAAAAAATTGCAGTACTAGATAGAACAAAAGAATCTACAAGCATAGGCGAACCCTTATATATAGATGTTTTAACTGCTCTAAAGCAGGCAAATAAAAATGATATTGAAATTGTTGGTGGTCGCTACGGACTTGGTGGAAAAGACTTTACACCTGCAATGGTAAAAGCAGTATTTAATAATTTAATTGCAAAACCACAAAATAATTTTACAGTAGGCATTAAAGATGATGTTACAAACACTTCTCTTGATTTTGAAAAAAACTTTGTAACAAAATCAAACGGCAACATAAATTGTAAATTTTATGGGCTTGGTGGCGACGGTACAGTAAGTGCAAATAAAACTGCAATTAAAATAATTGGTGAAAATACCGATATGCATTCTCAAGGCTTTTTTGAATATGATTCAAAAAAGAGCGGTAGCCTTACTATTAGCCATTTGCGTTTTGGAAACAAACCAATTAAAAGTAATTATTTAGTTAATAGTGCGAACTTAATTAGTTGTAGTAACCCAAGTTATGTTGGTAGATATGATATGCTTGATAGTTTAAAACCAGGTGGAATATTCCTGCTTAATTCAAGCTGGGATACAGAAGAAGAACTAGAAGAGAATCTGCCAAACAGCTTTAAAGCCGAGCTTGCTAATAAGCAAGCAAAATTTTATAACATAAATGCTCAAAAAATAGCAAAAGATATTGGACTAAATGGAAAAGTTAACACCATTATGACAAGCATCTTTTTCTATTTAACAAATATAATTGCTTATTCAGATACTAAAAAGCATTTAAAAGCTTTAAGTAAAAAAGCATATGGCAAATATGGAGATGAAGTTGTTAAAATGAACAACAAAGCAATAGATGTTGCAAAAGATTACCTACTTGAAATAAACTACCCGGAAAGCTGGAAAGACTTAAAACCAGAAAGTAAGACAGACCCTATTAAAAATCCTTATTACACAAAAATTATAAAACCAGTATTAGAACTTGGTGGAAATGAGCTTGAAGTAAGCAAGTTTGACCCAGCAGGAAGAGTTCCAACCAATACTATTAAATATGAAAAACGTGCAATTGCAACCGAGTGCCCTACTTGGATTACCGATAAGTGTATTCAGTGTAATCAATGTTCGTTTGTTTGTCCTCACGGTGCTATTAGACCAGTGTTGATAAGTGACGCGGAAGCAAAAGACCTACCACAAGACTTTATTATGGTAGATGCTGTTAATACAAAAGGACTTAAATACAGAATGCAAATTAATCCTCTTGATTGTACGGGTTGTGGCAATTGTATTAATGTATGCCCTACAAAGGCACTCGAGTTTATTCCATTTGATCAAAGTAAAAAAGAAGAACTTGACAACTTTAATTTAAGCTTAACCTTAGAAAATAAAACAGATGCCTATAAAGAAACTAGTGTAAAAGGAAGTCAGTTTAAAAAACCATACTTCGAGTTTAGTGGTGCTTGTGCGGGCTGTGGAGAAACGCCTTACATTAAACTTTTAACACAACTTTTTGGCGATAGAATGGTAATTGCAAATGCTACAGGTTGTTCATCTATTTATGGTGGCAGTAGTCCCACTTGCCCTTACGCTAAAGATAAAGATGGAAAAGGTCCGGCATGGGCAAACAGTTTGTTTGAAGATAATGCCGAATTTGGACTAGGAATTTCACTTGCTTATAAAACAAGAACAAAGGCTCTTATAAAAATTGCAAGAGAGCTTGCTAAAAATAAACAAGTAGACGATAATTTAAGAGCATATTTAAAAATTTGGAAAACCAATTACGATGACGCAGAAACTATTAAAAAATTATACCCTAAACTTATTGCAAGTCTAGAAAATGAATTAAAAGTTCAAAAAGATGAGACTAAAGCTCAAATTAAAAAACTTTTAGAAGAAAAAGACTTATTAATTCCAAAAAGTATGTGGATGATAGGCGGAGATGGCTGGGCATATGACATAGGCTTTGGCGGTCTTGATCACGTGCTTGCAAGTGGCGAAAATGTAAATATTTTAGTGCTAGACACCGAAGTTTATTCTAACACTGGTGGGCAAAGTTCAAAAGCTAGCCCAACAGGAAGCGTTGCAAAATTCACTTCTGGTGGTAAATCGACTAGGAAAAAAGACCTAGGTGCAATGGCAATGACTTATAAAGATGTTTATGTTGCAAGTGTAGCTTTTGGAGCTAACCCTAATCAACTTATTAAAGCCCTAACAGAGGCAGAAAAATATGACGGGCCTAGTTTAATAATTGCTTACTCTACTTGCATTAGTCATAAAATTGATATGAGCAACACTTCAGCACATATGAAAGATGCAGTTAAAAGTGGTTATTGGAATTTATACAGATATAATCCAACGAACGCAAAGCTTGGGAAAAACCCATTTACTTTAGATAGTAAACGAGTAGATATAGATAAATATCAAGACTTTATTAAAACTGAAGGACGCTATACTCAACTAGAAAATAAAAATAAAAAGTCTGCAGGCATTTTATTCAAAAAAGCAGAAGATGAAGCGAAAGAACGCTTTGACTCTTATAAAAAGATGGCAGAAAAATAAATATAAAAAGCAAGTTTAAAACTTGCTTTTTTTAACAACTTGAATTAAATTTTAATTATTTAAATACAAAGGCACTAGAGGTATAATACCACCAGTGCCAAAGTATGAATAACTGATGTAAGACCACAAACTTGCAGACTGACACTAGTTACATTATTAATTTGTGTAAATTCAGCTTAATTATACGCAAGTTTTTAAGTTTTTGGTTAATTATATGTAAAGGTTTAAATATGAATTTAATTAAACCTAAATATATGTTATAATTTGATTATTATTTTACTAAGGAAAAATTACCAATATGTACGCATTTTTAAAAACTATTACTAACGCAATTGATATAACTATAAGCAAAAAGCTTTTAAAAAATATATCTGCTACTACCTATTTAAAAAATAAATACCTCTTAGGATTTATGTTATATTTAATCTATGCCTTTACGCAAGGGTTTAACATAACATCTGAGGGCATTTTTTATCTAGTTTTAATTGTATCTATAATTTTAATGACTCAATTTCTGAGTTACACTGGTTTAAAACTTATAAATGCAAGTACCTTCGGGGTTATTCATCAAAGCAAAATCATTGTGGTTTTATTTATTGGTATTTTATTTGGAAATGTTTTTACACTTTATAAACTTTTAAGTGTAATTTTATGTGTTATTGGTGTAAGGTTTATGATGCGTGGTGAAAACACCAAAAAAGAACAGAAAAATAAATTACTAGGCACTTTATTAACTTCTATTTCTGTAATTTTGATTGCAGTTAACGTTAACATAATTGAATATGCTTTTAATAATAGTATGTTCTCTCAAACAACCTATGTTGTGGCATTTGTTGTTGGTGTTATGTTGTTCTTTAACATAAAAGCACTTCTTGAAAAACCAGAAGAAACTGGAACTCTAGACAAAAAAGAATTTATGTATATGCAAATTGCGGGCGTCTTAGCAACTGGAACTATTGCTTTTCAAAGCCTTGCAATTGAACACTTAGGTGCATTTTTAACTTCTGTTACAGCATCTATAACGCCTGCTCTTGTTCTACTTTTTTCTGTAGCTATTGGCACCGAAAAATTAAACTATCAAAAGGTTATTGGAATTACTTTAGCCATCTGCGGTGTTATTGTTGCAACACTACTCACCTAAAATTACAAAGGAAAAATTATTATGTGGGCATTTTTAAGAACAGCGTTATTTTCTTTTGAAATTAACATAAATAAAAAAATAATAAAAAAGACGAGAAATTCTCGTCTTTTTTATTGTTTATATTACATGTAGATTCCGATTCCAGGTCCGATAGGTAATCCTGCCATCATCCATATGATTAATAAGATTGACCAACCGATTAAGAATGCCATTGAGAATGGTAACATAATAGAGATCAATGTTCCCATAGATCCTTTTTTGTCATATTTTTGCATGAATACGATGATCATTGCAAAGTAACTCATAAGTGGTGAGATAATATTTGTAGTTGAATCTCCAATTCTATATGCTAATTGTGTGAACTCAGGAGTATATCCTACTCTCATCAACATTGGGATAAATACCGGTGCTAAGATAGCCCATTTAGCTGAAGCTGATCCCATGAATAAGTTTAAGATTCCTACTACCAAGATAAATCCAATGATTAGAGGAATTCCAGTCATTCCAGTAGCTTCTAATAAACTCGCTCCTTTAACTGCTAAGATAGTACCTAAGTTTGAGTAATTAAAGAATGCTATAAATTGTGCTGCAAAGAATACTAATACTAAGTATCCGGACATAGTTGCCATGGATTTACTGATCATTCCCATAACATCTTTATCTGATTTGATAATGCCTATAGACATACCATAAGCTAATCCCGGTACAGCGAAGAATAACAC
>LGOV01002233.1_pt1 | contig 33154 bp, 30 predicted proteins | sample 469881 | NCBI WGS metagenome assembly LGOV01 (sample SAMN03857199, study PRJNA290197) | marine sediment metagenome | biome: marine cold seep biome; feature: cold seep; material: marine sediment; isolation source: sample #5579, elevator 3A push core 41 containing 12 cm of sediment... ...
CCGCAACGAGCGCAACCCTTGTCGTTAGTTACCAGCACGTAATGGTGGGAACTCTAGCGAGACTGCCGTGGATAACACGGAGGAAGGTGGGGATGACGTCAAATCATCATGCCTCTTACGCCTTGGGCTACACACGTGCTACAATGGCCATTACAAAGGGAAGCGATATAGTAATATGGAGCAAAACCCAAAAAGATGGTCTCAGTTCGGATTGAGGGCTGCAACCCGCCCTCATGAAGTTGAAGTTGCTAGTAATCCCGGATCAGAATGCCGGGGTGAATGCGTTCTCGGGGTTTGTACACACCGCCCGTCACGCCACGGAAGTTGGGGAGACCCGAAGTCGGTGAGCCAACCTGCTAGTCAGGAGGCAGCTGCCTAAGGTAAAATCAATGACTGGGGTGAAGTCGTAACANNAAGGTGCGGCTGGATCACCTCCTTTTAAAGAGAAGATGAAACTAGGTCGACGAAAGTGAACAATTTATTGTTCATTAGGTAATTTATGAGTACAAGGAACAAACGCTTGGTTATTACACTTTCCTATTTAATTTTAAAACAAAAAGCAGTAGCTTATGCTACTGCTTTTTTTGAGACTACAGTTCACATCAACTACTGCGTTTCTATTTCACATTACAAAACAGTCGTGTATTTAAATGCACTCTTGCTTTGATAATGTAAAAAGAGCCTTGTATTTGATGCAAACTGTAACCTCATTTTTTTTGGTGTGTTGAATTAAAATTCAAATTGTCAATTATGTGAGTTGTTGGTGCGTTAAACTATCTCGTTATTTATTTGTCGACATTATATATTAAATTTAATTTTTTGTTTGTTGGCTTATTGGTGTACTTGGTTGGTGGAGCATTTTCAATATTTATAAAAAATCTAGCATATGCTAGATTTCTTGGTTTAAATTGTGTTTTTTATTATATTCTTTATTTTTATTCCATACATCAGTTTCGTCTAAATATTTATTATGTTGTCTAAAAGTAATAAGAGGTAAGTCCATTTTTTCAGAAAGCTCCTGAGCTCTTAAAAGTTCATTATCATTTTCATCAACTTTATTAGCATAATCCATTGATCGATTTTCAATATAAAATACTGCTGTTGCTTTAATTTTATTATTGTCAACAATTACTTCATTATATTCAGTATCGTTTTCTTTTAGAATTGATTTAGGTGTACCAATTTTAGTTGCTTTATGACTGTATACTTTACTATTTCCTATTTTTGCAACGCAATTAAATTCTGAAAATTTCATTTCTCTACTAAATATGTGAATAGGGCACTCGCCATTAATTTTTTCCGACAAATAAGCATCGCCTTGATAAGAACCTAAAAAACCATCATTAAGGTCAAATGTCAGACCGACTCTATTTCTGTGTGCTCTAAAAAAGGCAGATTTGTTGTTTGTTATAAAAGAAGTACTGCAGCCAACTCTACTATCCATATATTCTTGTTGAATAGACCCAGTTATTGTTTTATTGAAAGTATTTAAATTTTTTACAATTAATCCGTAAGACTCATTTATGGCATAGTCTTTAGCACAACTTACTGATTTATTCCAAATTTGTTTTACAATTTTATGACAATCGTCCTCAATTTCAAAAATTTCTTCAAATAAGGGTAATAAGCGATAGTAATAATCGTTATCAATAATTAATTTATTAGTATATTTATTACTATTGTTTGCTTCTTGAGTATATAGTTTTTTGTTTGAGTGTTTAAAAAAACCAAACCTATAATTGTCTTCCCATTCATCATGCTGTCCGTTTAATTTTAATGACTTTATTTGATCTTTATCATAACAAATCATGCTTATTGTATTTACTAAATCATTAAAACGTTCACAATAGTTTTCAAGTTTAACGTTTGAATTTGAATTAAAAAAATCAGAATAATTATTCTGTAGAGATTTTAAATCTTTATTCATATTTTTTAAATATTCTTCTAAAATATCAAAGTTGTCATACCATATACCAGTAAACTTTCGTGTTACCATAAAATAAATACATCCTTATTAATATAACTATATTTTAACATGGAGAAAATTCAAAGTCAATATTTAAAATTTTTTAATTATTTTTATTAATAGAATAAAAAAGAGATAGTATAAAACTGTCTCTTTTTGTTGTTCTTCATTTTTTTGCCTATTGACTAATACAAAAATGTATTATATAATTTTTATATGAGATCAAGAGAATTTAATCAAGAATGGAAATATGGTCTAGAAGGCTTTGGCGATTACTGCAATTCTATGTGTCGTAACTTGAATGCCATACAAAAAAACTATGGTAGATTTTTTGATACAAATTCACAAGTTTCAATTAAAAAATATATAGAAAAATTTGAAGTGATATTTAATGATATATTAAATATTTGTATTAAAGAAGACGAAATTCCTACTTCATATGATGAGAATTGGTACAATTATAATAGGTATAATTTTACTCATAGACAATTAAAAGAAGATGTACTTGAAGACGCTTATGGTTTTAATGTAAAAATTTCTGATAATTATTATTATGACTTACTACCTCTTGTTAATAAAATTTTTAATATTGAAGATAGGTGTTCACACATTGTTAAACAAATTTGGAGAAGAACACTTACTGATGTCAATGACTTTGAAGAAGGGAAACCCTATAGATTATTGGTTAAAATTTTAGCAGATTGGCGAACTTCAGTTAATACAAGAGAAAAAATAGATTATATGGACAGCAGAATTGGTTGTAGCACCTCTTTAATAACTGATAAAAAGTCTACATTTTTTAAAAGTGAAGTAAGTGGCTTTGGACTTGTATATAATTTAAATGGCGGGCTACTATCTGCCTATTGTGAAGACGCATTTTTAACAGAGAATATCGAAGGTAACTGTCCTTTATTTGATGATGGAGATGACCTAGTAAAGTTAGGTATTAATCGCATCCATAAATCAGGTAGAAACGAAGTATATTCTGAAAGAGCCACAAAAATTGGTACCCCTGCTAGTATTATTCAAAAACATAGTGATTGTTTTAATGAGGTTATTATAGACCTAGAAAAAGCAGAATCAACAGCGGTATTCTATATTCAAAATAAAGATGTTAGAAGACCAGATGTATTACTTGATGATTTATATAATCAGGATTATTTTAAAGCAAGGCAACTAGCTAAAAAATTAAACTTGCCTATAATTGCCCTAAAGCAGTTTAATAATTACTTTTCTGAATCAAAAAGTGAGAAAATTAACGACACTAAAAATTTAATTGAAGCATAAAAAAACAGCCTTTAAGGCTGTTTTTTTATTTTATACTTTTAATTGTTCTGCTTCTTTTTCTTTTTGATTAATGTCAATTTGTTCTTGTATTAATTCTTTTTCAAATTCTTTTACTTCCTGGTTGAATACACCATCAACATAATCTGCTATGTGTATATTAATTTTTCTAGTGGTTTTTTCATTTTGAACTAGTGAAATTAATTTTTTAGTTTGATCTACTTTATCCTCAGGCATTTTAATAGCTCTAGAATTATCAATAACACTTCTTACAGCGTTTCTACAAACAACCATTTTAACCTTAAAATCTTTTTCAAACTTTTGTTCCATAGACTCTTTTAAGTCCGCATTTCTTGTGTCTTTAAGTAAAGTATAATGGTTCCACATTGTATCCGACATAAATCCAATTTCTTTGTCAATTAGCTCTTTTGCTTCAGTAAAACTATATTTTTTCATACAAACACCTCTTATATTTATACTTTATTATACCACTTTGAAGTTTATAAACAAAACTTTCAGACAAAAAAGTTTTAAACTTGTTTATTAGTTATTTTTGGTATTGACATTAATCGTTTAATTTTGTATAATAAGTTAACATGAGTAGAGAGGTTTTGAATATGAAAGAAAGAGTAATTGTAAACGTTGATGAGGCGTGCAAAGAAATAAGAGAAGATGGTGATTTTGAAGTTATTAAAAATATTGTTCCTGCAATGTTTTTAGTAAGAAAAAATGTTGAAAAAATTAAAGATAGTATTGCCATTAAATTAAGAGAAGATTTTGTATATTTAAAAGAAAATGGAACTATTGAACAAATAGATAGATATGAAGAAAAAGTTGATAAAGTTGATATACTTTTTAAATCAACACTTAAAAACAAGTTAGTTAAAGCTTTTGAAAATAATCCTATTATGGCTAAAAAAGCCGAGGTTGAGAACAAGATTAACAATATCGGTAAAGACGTAGTATAATAATACTATAGTATTTAACAGAGTGTTTGCTCTGTTAAATTTTTTAAAATCATATTAGGAGGAGACTGCAGTGAGCTTTATAAAAGTTGGCGATTATTTTGATAACTATGCAAAAATTAAATATGCTGATGGCAAATATGGTTTTGTGCACATTTATGGCGACATTTTACCTGGTAAATATGCTGCTGTTAAGTCTTTCCAAAATGGTGCTGCACTGGTTCAACTTGAAAGTGGTAGATGGGTAAGCATTAATATTAAAGGTGAATTTGTTAGAAGTAGTTATACGCATAACGATTTTTTAAGAGAAAAAAGAAGAGAAGAAAGCGTACTGAGGCTTGGTCAAATTATAGATAATACTATTGATGGTATGAATAATTATATGGATAAAATGTTCGATTACATTGATGATTTAAACAGAAAACAACAAAAACCAAAAAGATATTAAAAATTACCGCCTTTAAGGTGGTTTTTTTGTTTTACAATTTAAAATAATTGCTAACAGACATCATTTAGTGTTATATTAAGATTAATAAAATGTTAATTAAATAAGAGGATGAATTATGGAACAAAGTACGAGCAATAGAGCAGTAAAAACAAATAAGGTAAAAGTTGCTGATAATAATGTTAAAGAAAAGTTAGATAATGCAGTAAAAGCCACTAACAAAAAAGCAACGGCTAAGAAAACTACAGCTAAGAAGTCTACGGCTAAGAAAACTACAGCTAAAAAGACAACAGCTGGTAAGAAGTCTACGGCTAAGAAAACTACAGCTAAAAAGACAACAGCTGGTAAGAAGTCTACAGCTAAGAAAACTACAGCCAAAAAACCTACAACTAAGAAAGTAACGAAAAAAGTTGCTACCAAAGAGCCTAAAGAGAAAAAAGAAGCTTTTTCTAAAAAAGTTGTAAGAGCCCTAGATAAAACAGGAGTCTCAGTTAAAAGCGGATTTAAAAAGACAGTAAAAGGGGTTAAAGCTGCTCCTAAAAAAATTGCAAGTTTAAGTAAACGGGCAAAAATTATTATTTCGGTAGTTTTAGCTATTGTAGTAATTGCAGGTAGCATAGCTGGTGTTATGGTTGCTATTAGAAATGTAAATTTACAAAGTTATAATCTACTTAGCAGTGGTTATAACGATTATGAAGTTAGCAATTTAAGCCAGGTGCTTGAAGGTATTAATGATATTGATCCTATGGAACTTGAAAGAAAAGAAATTTTAGTGGCTATTTATGAGGCTTTTGATGATAGTTATAATTATTATTTAAATGGACTAAAAGATATTAAAAGCCCTAACTCAAGACTTAGAGAAAGTTTAAATGAAAAAATAGAAGAATATAATGGGTTTTTATATACTACTAACAGTGAATATTTAATTTTACAAGAACAAATTGACACAGACCCAGCAGATGTTGATGCTGTTGAGAGTTATTATAATAATTTTGCAAGTGCTATACTTGACCAGTTTGATCATTCTGTTGAGCTTTTACCTCTGCTTGAAAATTATGTTGATAGTTACTCTACTTTTGAAGAAGTGAGCGAATTAAATTTAGCTCTTTTAAAAGTTCAGTTTAATTATGCAATAGTACTACTTGGAGAGTATAAACAAAATGTTATGGCAGTTAATCAGGCTGCAGATTTAATTGAAATAAGCAATAAATATGATGAGTTTGATAAAACTACAGTTAATGATAGTTTAGCAAATGGGTTTTTAACAGCTTATGAAAATTATAATGCAACAGACTACTATTTAGCAGATTTAAAAGATGCATTTATTTTAACTCTAACTGGTGATGATGCTACTTATGCAGAGAGCTTTTATGACTTCTTAGGTCAAGCAAGTTATAATTAAAAGCTTATTTTTATTAAATTTAAACTAACCTTTTAATAAAAAGGAAAGTAAGGAAAATATGAAGAAGATTTTATTTGTATGCACAGGTAATACTTGTAGGTCTCCAATGGCTGAGAGTATTTTAAGACATAAACTTAAAAAACTTAAAGTTTATAAAGGCTTTAAGGTAGATTCTGCTGGGCTTAATATTAGAAGCAGTGACACTATAGAAGAAAATGCCAAAGCAGTTTTAAAAGCATCTAAAATTTTACCAGTTAGACATAGGGCAAGAGTTCTTAATAAAAACATGCTTAAAAATTACGATTTAGTACTTACTATGAGTGATGAACATAAAGACCAGTTAAAAGGTTACAATAATGTACATAGCTTAAAAGAGTTTACAAATGGAATTGATGTACCTGACCCTTATGGGCAAGATATTGAATTTTATAAAAAAACTTTTAGACTACTTGAATTCAGTTTAGAAGATGTATTAAATAAAATAATTTAAAGGAAAATTTTATGAAAATTATTATAACGAGCGATCACGCAGGATACGCACTGAAAGAAAAGTTAATTAAACACTTTAAAACTAAGAATATTGAATATTTAGACAATGGCACAAAAAGTGCTGAGAGTGTAGATTATCCTGATTTTGCAAAATCGGCAAGTGAGCTTGTTTTAAAAAACAAAAAAAGCAAAGGTGTTTTTATTTGCGGAACGGGAATAGGTATGAATATTGCAGCAAATAAAACTAAAGGCATTCGTGCGGCGCTAGTTTGTGACACAAGCAGGGCAAAACTTGCGGTAGAACATAATAATGCAAACGTTATTTGCTTGGGTGCTAGATTTACCAGATTTACAAAAGCTAAAAAAATTGTGGATGTTTTTATTGGAAGTAAGTTCAAGCAGGGCAGGCACATAAAAAGAATAAATAAAATTGAAGGACGTTAAGAGAGTTATTATAAGCTCTCTTTTTTATTCATATTTTTACATATTATGTCATAAGTTTTAGTAAGGACAAGCGTCCAATAAAATTTATAAAGAGGTAATATGAAAAAATTTTTAATAGTTGCTCTTGCAACAATTTTTGCATCAACCGGGTTAATATCTGTTTTTCAACCATCTAATAGAGATTTTGTTCTCGAGGGATTAAGCGAAATCCGTTATAACTTATTTGCAAACAAAACAGATGTATATGGCGCAAGCTTAATGACGGGAGAAAGGGAAACCCCATACATTTTAGATGGAGAGGCTGAAACTTTAGAAGAATTTGGCATTTTAACAGTACATTTCAGAGTTCCAACCAGCAATTTATTAGGTGTACCAACCTATGCTATTGTGATAAATGGTGATGAATATGAAGGTGAACTTACAAAAAATTCTTTTAACTTTACTTATAATGCTAATATAGAAAAAAAATTACCTGATAATAGTGAGGTTAATTTAACCATTAAATGGGATGAGCTTGAAGAAACCATTCAACTTATTCCACTTAGCATAAATTGGGAAACTGATTGGCATCAGGCACTAGAAATGGCTCTTGATGGGCTGGGTGATGATGTGATTGATACCTTAATAACAAATGGCAGATTAAGTTCTGAAATTCATGTACAAATAATAGGTGACCCTCATTGTGCTACAGGACAATATTACTGGTATGTCAGTATTTATAATGAAAGTGGCTCTGTGGCTACTGTTATAATCGATCCTATTACAAAAGAAATTCTTAGCAAGCAAATAGTGCTTAGTTAAGAAAAGGTCGTAACCGCTCTTCTTAATGCACTTAGCATAAATAAAACCTTATTTTCATATATTTATGTAGGACAAGTTTAGGAGGCAAAATGAAAAAATTTATTGTGGTAGCTTTATCGGTAATTTTAGTATCAACTGGGCTTTTAACATTTTTTCAACCAGGTAGTAAAGACTTTGCCCTAAAGAGTTTAAGCGAAATACGTTATAATATTTTTAATGGTAAAACAGATGCATTTGGTGCAACTTTTATGACGGGAGAACGTGAAGACCCATATATTTTGGACGGAGTACCAAGGGAACTTACAGAGTTTGGAGTTATTACACTTTTATTTAAAATTCCTACAGATGATTTTTATGGGGTGCCTACTTATAAACTAACTATTGATGATAATTATTACGAGGGTGAGTTTGAAAAAAATCCTTTCGACACTACTTATGTTGCAGATATTAAATCAAAAACTAGCGATAACTGTCAGGTTTATCTTCTTGTTGAGTGGAACAATTTGCATGAAACAACAAAACTAGAGCCGCGAAACATTGAGTGGGAATATGACTGGAAAAAAGCGTTAGAACTAGCTACAGATAATTGTGAAGACATTGTTGATAAATTAATTATTGATGGCGAACTGCAAGCTGAAGTGCATGTGCAAATAATAACCGACCCAAGCGGACTTACAGAACAATATTTCTGGTATATCAGTATTTATGGAACAGATGGCTCCTCGGTAACTATTGTAATTGATCCACAATCAGGAGAAGTGGTTTCAAAACGAATAATAGAATATTAAAAGAGTTGTATTTACAACTCTTTTTTTAAGCATTCTACTAATTGCGTAAAAACATTTTTAATGCTATACTTAATAAGTTGAGAGCAAAACTTAAGGAGATTGTGAAATGATGATATTTAATGCAAACTAATTATAGTAAAGTTATTTTAAAAACAGCGCGAAATACCCTTTTAGGTATTGTTGTTTTAATGATAATGGTAATAGGTAGTTTAACCATATTTTCTCCTGTGAGTTTAGCAAAACTTACAAGCTCTCTTGGGTTAGATAACATTTCTATTTATTATTATCAACTCAATTTTAATAAAACAGAAGATATTAACGATTTATATATTTTATTAAATAAAGCAATACTAGCAGAAAATGACTCAATAATTATTGATAGCTTCGAAACTCTGTATGATGAGGGAAATGATAATTATTACGAGTTTATTGATTATGTTAATGATTTTAATTTAACCGGTACAACAGATTTTGGTTACAAACTTTATCTTGCTAATGAGGATGCTAGACTTAAAGGTAAATATATTTCGTCTCTAATGAATGAGGATGAATTTACTAGAGCACTTAATTTTTCTGCCACTGACTTTTATGGTGAGAGTATTGAGACCATAAATGATGACATCAATTATATTTTAGGCGATTATTTAGACTATTTAATAAGCATAGATGCACAGGAGAGTTATTTTCAAGAAATTAAAGACTATTCTTATTTAGAACAAGAACCAGCTAATTTAATTGAGGAGAGTTTTTTATTCTATAACAGTGCAAGAATAATTTTTGACGCGAACTATTTAGTGACTGCTGATGCGGATGCTAATTTGGCTTTAGGAATTTATGCTAACAGTTTAATAAAAATGTTAAATACGTTAATAACTATTGATACAAAAACAGACACTTCTTTAAATGTTGCATTCTTAACAGCAGAAAGAGATGACCTGTTAGTAAAATTACAACTATTAATATAAGCTCTCAAAAAAGGAGAGAACATGGGAAAAACAAAAACAATGTCAACCAAGCAAGAGGTGCAAAAAGCTGTTCTTGTATTGGTTAACTTTAATAATAGCAATGACGAGATAATGGATCTTGCTGAACTTAAAAGTTTAACGCAGGCAATTGGCGCTGAGGTTGTGGGTAATATTACGCAAAATCGTAAAAAGCCTAACCCAGCATTTTTGATAGGCAAGGGTAAAGTTGAAGAGATTAAACAAATGGTAGAAGACACGGAGGCGGATTTTGTTATTTTTGACAATCAATTAACTGGCTCACGTATTAATAACTTAGAAGAAGCATTTGGCGTTAGAGTAATAGATAGATCAATTTTAATTTTAGATATTTTCGCACAGCGTGCAAAATCGGGTGAGGGAAAACTTCAAGCTGAGCTTGCTCAACTTAAATATAGCTTACCAAGACTGAATGGACTTCAAGGTACTGTAGGTCGTTTTGGTGGCGGTGTTGGAATGAGAGGACCGGGTGAGACCAAACTTGAACTTAGTAAGCGTGTAATTGAAAAACGTATTTTAGACAAAACTAAAGAACTTAAAAAACTAAAAGAGAACAGACAGCTAATTAGAAATAAAAGATTTAATAGTAAGAAAAAAACAGTTGCTATTGTAGGTTATACTAATGCAGGCAAAAGCACTTTAATGAACCTTATTACAAAAGCTAATATTTTGGCAAAAGATATGTTGTTTGCAACACTTGATACTACAACAAGAAGTGTGTGGTTAGGTATGGGAAAAGAAATTTTACTAGTTGACACTGTTGGATTTGTAAATAAATTACCTCACGAGTTTGTAGAGGCGTTTAGTGCTACCTTAGAAGAAAGTGTGCATTCAGATATTTTAGTTCATATTGTTGATGCTTCTAACGAGCTTCACGCTAAGCAAGAGGCAATTGTACTTAAAGTACTTGCAAAACTTGGTGTAATAAATACACCAACTATTACTGTTTATAATAAAATGGATAGGGCAGTTGAATTTGAAAAAGTGAACGACCCTAATGTACTTTATATTTCAGCACTTAAAAATGAAGGGATAGATAAACTAAAACAAAGAATAATTGAACTTATTTAAAAAGAGTGTGCAAAAGTTGCACATTTTTTTTAACTCCTAAATAGTATGGTGTATACGAATGAAAAACGTATATAAAGTACAAAAGATAAAAAAATTACATAATTATTTTTTGTAATACCAAAAGAATTTTTTTAGGAGGAACTCAAAATGAGTGGATTTGGTTGCGGTCATGGTGGTGGAAACCACGGTGGAGGTTGCGGTATTAGCGGCGGTGGTTTTGGCGGCGGTAGCTGTTTGTGGATTATAATCTTATTATGTTGTTGTGGTGGCTTTGGTGGCTACAAAAAAGGCGATGACATGGAAGGCTACGGTGGTGGTTTTGGCGGCGGTGGCTGTTTATGGATTATTATTTTACTATGCTGTTGTGGCGGTTTTGGTGGTGGTCACGGCTACTAAAATAAACTACATAAAAGAGTTGCAATTTGCAGCTCTTTTTTTATTTTAACAAATTATAAGCTACTTGAGTATTATGGTATATACCAAAAGAAACTTAAAAATTACATAATCTTTTGGTAATAAATTTGCTAAGGAGGAACTCAAAATGAATGGCTTATTTGGAGGACTTTTTGGTAACCAAAAACAAGAGGGTTATGGCAATGATAACTATATATGCATACTATTTTTACTTTATTGCTGTGGCTGTATTGACTGTCATTGCTTAATTATTTTGCTAATCTTGTTGTGCTGTTGTGGTGGCTATGGTTACTAAAAGATAAAAAGTAGCATAGAGCTGTATTATTACAGCTCTTTTTTATAATATGTTTAATAATTTAAACATATTATAATAGTAAACGAGGAGAATAATATGGAAAATTTGGTTGTTAAAAAGCAAAATAAATATGTATATAAGCTTAAAAAATTCTTAAGTGAGTATTGGTGGCAAATTTTAGCTTCCTTTGGTGGGGTAGCACTAGTTGCAGTTTTAGGGGGCTTGTTTTTAGCACCTGATGCTAATTGGTTTTTAAACTTAGCAAAACCTCAGTTTTATCCACCAGATGAAATATTTTTGATTATCCAAACAATACTTTATTTTTTAATTGCAATAGGCTTAGTTTTAGTTTTAAAAAACAACAAAGGCAAAAAGTTAATAGTGCTATACATTATAAACGGTGTACTTATTATATTATGGAACGCTGTACTTTTCTCACTGATGAGCCTGTTTGTCGGTGTAATTATTTTAGCCATTTTAGTATTTTTTGCCTACTTACTTGTTAAGCAGTTATTCGAAACAAATAGACCAGCTTTTTATTTAATGCTCCCTTATTTTATCTGGCTTATATTTACATTTTTATTAAACTATAGCCTTTATTTTTTAAATTAATAACATAGAAAAGAGCTTAGGCTCTTTTTTTTGTTTTACAAATTGGTTAATTTTTACATATTTGTAAAAATATTGAACAAAATAAATTTGAAATATTATCCATAAACACATAAAATTAAAAGTCATTTAATTGACAAAAAAAGTCGATTGTTATATTATTGATATGATAACAAACATGTAAAATTTAAGGAGATTTTTTTAATGAAGAAAATTAGTAAATTATTTTTAGTATTTTTATTAGTTGTTACTCTAGTTATACCAAGCTTTGGTAGTACTTTTGTAGTTTTTGCTGAAGACCCTATTGCTTCAATAGGCTCAGAAATTTCTATTATTGGTATGCCAGATAATGGTACAGTAGGTAGCGCTTTAAATATACCAAAAGGAACTAGTCCAGATGGAACAGTAATTACAAAGATATACGACCCAAAAGGTAGTATGGTTTTTGATAGTTCTATTGACACACTACCTAATGGACCAGGAAACACGTATAGCTTTAATCCACAATTCTTAGCAGGTGAATATTCTGTAACTTATAGTGTAGTTATGGCAGATGAAACCGTTAAGGCTAGTGTTTATAGTAACGAGTATAAAATTATGGTTACGGGAGATAGAGCAACTTTTGAATTTTCAAATAGTGACATCTTACTTCCTGAGACTACAAATTACGATTATGAAATTGTACTTCCATATCCAACGGTTTACGATTCTAATGGTGACGTGGTTGCCCTTGCAACTGTTGCAGGTAACATTGTAATTTTAGTTAAAAAGCCAGATAGCACATCTTTAGTTTTATCAGATGTTGATATTGAAGGCACAAACTATAAAGCTTTCACTCCACTGCTTGCAGATGGAGAAGGTATTTATACAATAGATTATTCTTACACTGATATTATTACAAACCTAACTACAAATCAGTCTTTCGAGCTTGTTGTAGCTGAGGGTTTTGACCCAGAAGATATTTTTCTTACTGAGACTTTAGGTGGCTCAATGCCAGAATCTGCAGTTTTAGGTAACGAAGTGGAATTACCACAAGTTATTTTAAGAGATGAAAATACAGGAAATGAATTAGTTAATGCTTATGTAGAAATTACTGTAGAATATTCAGGTGAAGGCACAGTAGAGAATCCTGAAGTTGTAGACTTTATGTTTACTCCAGTTGTAGAAGGCGACTATACAGTTACTTACACAATTTATGACTTTTTCACTTTAGCTGATGCAGGAGACCCAATAGAAATTGCTTATGACATTTTAAATGTTTCAGATACTGAAGCACCTGAAGTTATGGCAGTAGCTGATTACGACGCAGTTGTTGATATGGACAACGCAAGCTATGACTTTGTTGATGTGGATTATTTAATTCCATCTAACATTGCGGTTGGTGATAGTGTTAACTTCCCAGCTATTCATGGTACTGATAATATTACTTTAAGTTCAGCTTTAACTTATAAAAGAGCAATTGTAGATGCTAGTAACACTATTATTGATCTTGATGTTGAAGCACCAGGAAGCTCTATGGGCGAAACTGTTGCTTATACTTTCTTAGTAGAAGGAACTTATACAGTTAAATATTATGCAATTGATGAAGAAAATAATGAAGAAATTATTTCATATGTACTAAAAGTAATTGACGGATATGTAGATAACTCTGCACCAACAATTGATGTTAGTTCATTACCTAACTATTCTAATCTTGGTGATACAATTAAATTTTTAGCACCATCTGTAGTTGATTATGTAGAGGGCGAATCAGATATTGCTGATGAGAGAGTAGAAGTAAAAGTTTACTACTACTTAGGCGATGCTGATACTGCACTTGTTGCAATTGAAGCAGATGAAGAAGACGGTTATTTAAGCTTTGTTGTTCCTGCAGATATGGTTGAACCATATTTACATGTATACATTGAAGCTATTGATGACGGACTTAATAACGCGAGTGGTGTTAATACCGAAACTTATTTAAAACAAATTGGTATTATGGATTCAAACGATCTTACAGCTCCAAACTTTATTGGTGATGAACCAACACTAGTTGGTGTTGACCAAGACAGTATCGTTACTTTAGATGCTGTTAAATTTACAGACAATAATCCAACATTTGTGAGTGTTGGCGTTAAAATTGAAACACCAAGTGGTGGTTTAATTAATCTTTCTTCTGTTCAAATTGAATTTGAAGAAGACGACCTTTCAGGTAGCGATGCTGACGGCATTGTAATTAGCGGTGGTAAATTTACTGCTAGTCTTGCTGGAAACTATCGCATAACATATACAGCAACTGATGCTGCTGGTAACTCATTTATTAAAAGTTACACTCAATATGTTAACGATACAAAAGCTCCAAACTTTAACTTAAACCCAATTAACACTAATATTGAAGTTGGTGAAACAATTATTTTACCTACTCCAACTATTATTGATAACGGCGTAGAAATTGAAAATCAGGCACTTACTCAATTAGTATTTATTGATAGTCCTGCTTACATCCTAACTTTAGCTAACAACGAGTTTACTCCTCTTGAAGAGGGCATATATAGCTTTAAATATTTAGCTGAGGACGAGAGTGGTAACACTTCTGAGAGTGCAGTTTATACTGTTACAGCAGAGGATTCTATTAATCCAATTATTACTCTTGACGATACTATGATATTCCCACTTACTGCTCCACTTACAAGAGCAGATGAAGAAGACCCATATGACCCTATCACAGTTCCAGGCTTTACAGCTTATGACTTAAATGGACTTCAACAATTTTATATTGAAATTAAAAGCCCTATAGGCAACGTTATTTTAGAAGAATATAACGGTGAAAACCAAATTGGTGGAAACTATCAGTTTGTTCCAATAAAAGATGGTAGCTACACTGTAACTTATTTTGCAACTGATCTTGCTGGAAATACAACTAGTGATATTAGAGTTGTTAAGGTGGGAGACAATGCTGCTCCAACTATAACAATTGGAAATACTACTGTTAATAAACCAGGTAACAAAACAGTTGGTGACACAATTACACTTGATATGACTACAATTACTGTTACTGATACTAAAGATGGTGATATTGAATTAGACGATATTACAGCAAACGGCGAAAGTAAATTTATTACGATATTAACTGCTCCTAACGGTTCAGTAGTTAATCCAATTACTTCTGGTGAATATGACTTTGACTTAACTGAGTCTGGCGATTACACTCTAACTTATACAGCTAGAGATGAAGCTGGAAACATAAAAGTTGAAACTACAGTTTTCCAAGTAGTAGCTGATGAGCTTGATGTTACATCTGTTACGCAAACATGGGGTACAATTTTAATTGTTATTTCATTAATTGTGCTTGCAGGCGTAGTATTCTACTTTATTAGAAGTCGTGAACTTGTTGACGATGAAGACTAATATTTATAGTAATTTAAAAAAAACAGAGTTTTTACTCTGTTTTTTTATTTAGATATAGTTATTATTTTATTATTAATTGCCAAAATAAAATGTAAATGGTATAATAACTTAAATTTAGGAGGTATTTATGTTAGATAAAACAACATCAATTGTTTTAAGTGCTATCAATGATCAATGTGACGATAATACTTATGTTATTTTAAAAAATACTGATATAAAAAATAAACTTCCTAAAAAACATAAGGCAGATGATGATGCGCTCAAGGAAACAGTAAATTATCTTGCTAAGAGGGAATTCATTAAATTAAAATATTCTGAAGAGGGAACGTATTGTTTAACAATGCTTCCTAAAGGAAGACTTTTTAATGAAGATAAAAAAGAACAAAGATTTAAACAAAGACAAGAAAATAAACGTAACAGGAATTTTCTACTAAAAATTTCTGTAGTTTCAGCTATCTCTGCATTTTTAGGTGCACTTGTAGCAGTATATTTATTAAACTAAGAGGAGAGGTTATTCGTGTTAAATAAACTAGAAAAAGCAGTTATGGTAATTTTGTATGACAAATGTGCCAATAAAGAATCTGCTCTAATCAGCCCAAGGCAAATAATAATTTCTCTACTTCCTGCATTTCAAGTTGCTTTAACTCAGCTTGAGAAGGTTATGAATAATTTGGTTATGGATGGTTACATAGATGTTATCAACTCAACCAACAAAGGTAACCAAATTTATTGTGTTAGTCTAAAAATGAAAGGCATTGCGTTCAAAAGAGATATGATGAATGCAAAAAAACAGACCCGTTATTTGCTAAGACAAAAAATTTTACTAGCTATTGTCGGTGTTACAGTTACTTTAATTTTACGATGGCTATTATTTTAAAACATTTGTTCTAAAAACTTATGTAAATAATTGCTTAACTTGCAAAGAAAGTGTTATAATAGTTTTATGTTAAATACATAAAACTTTTTTATTGGATTGGTATGAAAAAATTTGAACTTACAGCTAAATATGAACCAACAGGTGACCAACCAGAAGCCATTAAAGCTCTAACTGAGGGCATCAACGACGGGCTTAAAGAACAGGTTCTCTTAGGCGTTACTGGTAGTGGTAAAACTTTTACTATGGCTAATATTATTAAAAATGTTAATAGACCTGCACTGATCTTAGCTCATAACAAAACCTTAGCTGCACAGCTATGTAACGAGTTTCGTGAGTATTTTAAACAAAACAGTGTTGAGTTTTTTGTTAGCTATTACGATTACTACCAACCAGAGGCTTATATTGCCAGTACAGATACCTTTATTGAAAAGGACAGCTCAATAAACGAGGAAATAGATAAGCTTCGTCACAGTGCAACAGCTTCGCTTTTAGAGCGCCGCGATGTTGTGGTGGTAGCCAGTGTTAGTTGTATTTATGGACTTGGTAACCCAGAAGAATATTTAAACCTTCAAATTTCACTAAGACCAAAAATGGAAGTTCCTCGCGAGGTACTGATTAAAAAATTAGTTGAAATTCAGTACACAAGAGGCGAAGACTTTAAACGTGCTACTTTTAGAGTGCGTGGAGATACTATTGAAATTTTTCCAGCTTATTCATCTGATATTGCATACAGAGTTGAATTTTTTGGCGACGAAATTGAAAAAATTAGCGAAGTTGAAGTTGTGAGTGGTAAAGTGCTTAGTGTACTTAGCCATATGTCAGTTTTCCCTGCAACGCATTATGCTGTTGGAAGCGAAAAACTATTAGGTGTACTTGACGTAATTGCAAGTGACGCAAATATTGAAGTTGAGCGTTTTAAAACTGAAAATAAACTTATTGAAGCACAACGCCTTAAAGAAAGAGTTTTTTATGATCTTGAAATGATGAGAGAGATGGGATACTGCTCTGGAATTGAAAACTATTCACGTTATTTTGACGGAAGAAAAATAGGCGATCCACCGTTTACACTACTCGACTATTTCCCTGATGATTTTATTTTGTTTGTGGATGAGAGTCATATGAGCCTGCCTCAAGTTAGAGGTATGTATAATGGCGATAGAGCCAGAAAGAAAAATTTAATCGATTATGGTTTTAGGTTGCAATCAGCCTTTGATAATAGACCGCTTAATTTTACCGAGTTTAATGAAAAAATTGGGCAAGTTATTTATGTTAGTGCAACTCCAGCCGATTATGAATTAGAGCGTGCAGGACAAGTGGTTGAGCAAATTATTAGACCAACTGGACTACTAGACCCAGAGGTAGAAGTAAGGCCTATTGAAGGTCAAATTGATGACCTTATTGGTGAGATTAATAATACAACAAAAGACAAAGGCAAGGCACTTGTTACAACGCTAACTAAAAAAATGAGCGAAAAGTTAACAGACTACTTGACAGATTATGGAATAAGAGTAAAATATCTACACTCGGAAATTAATACCCTAGATCGTATTGAAATAATAAACGGACTAAGGCGAGACGAGTTTGATGTTATTATAGGAATCAACTTACTTCGTGAGGGGCTTGATATTCCTGAGGTTAAACTTGTTGCAATTTTAGATGCCGATAAAGAAGGCTTCCTGCGAAGTGAAAGGGCATTAATTCAAACCATTGGACGCGCTGCTCGTAACAGCGAAGCAAGAGTAATTTTGTATGCCGATGTTATTACAAAAAGTATGAAAAGAGCAATGGACGAAACAAACAGAAGAAGAGAAATTCAGCACGAGTACAATGTTAAAAACAACATTGTACCAAAAACCATTATAAAAGGTGTTAAAAACACTCTGGAAATAAGTAAAAAAGCAGATGATATTACAGTTAATATGTCATCAACTGAAATAACAAAAGAAATTGCAAAACTTTCAATGCTAATGGATATTGCAAGTGGGAGCTTAGACTTTGAGCGTTCAATCGAAATAAGAGAAGAAATTGCCAAACTGAGAAAAGTTAGAAGAAATAAAAATAGTAAAAGAAAAAGGTAAAGAGATGTTAAAAGATATTGTAATTAAAGGTGCAAGAGAAAATAATTTAAAAAACATTGACCTGACGCTTCCGCGTAACAAGTTAATTGTTTTTACGGGCGTTAGTGGAAGTGGTAAAAGCACACTAGCATTTGATACTATTTTTGCAGAAGGACAACGTAAATTTATTGAAAGCCTGTCTTCTTATGCAAGACAATTTTTGGGTCAAGTTCAAAAACCAGATGTAGACAGCATTGAGGGACTGAGCCCAAGTATTTCTATAGACCAAAAAACCACGTCACATAATCCCCGCTCAACAGTGGGTACGGTAACTGAAATTTATGATTATTTAAGGCTTTTGTATGCAAATGTAGGTACAGCTTTTTGCCCCGATTGTGGCGAAAAAATTACACACCAGACTATTGACCAAATAATTGACCAAGTATTAGAACTTCCTACCGGTAGTAAAATTACTGTTAATGCACCAGTTGTTAGAGGTAAAAAAGGTGAGTTTAAAAAAGAGCTTGAAAACTATAAAAAGAATGGTTTTGTAAGAGTTAAAGTTGATGGTGAGATTAGAACACTAGAAGAAGAAATTAAGCTTGAAAAAAATAAAAAGCATGACATATCACTTATTATTGATAGAATTATTTTAAAACAAGGTATTGGAAAACGCTTAACTGAAAGTGTTGAGAGTTCACTTAAACAAACTGATGGTTTAGTTATTATTGATAACGAAGGCAAAGAACAGTTATTTAGTACAAAACACAGTTGTAATAGCTGTGGTTTTAGCTATCAGGAAATTACTCCAAGGTTATTTAGTTTTAACAACCCATATGGCGCTTGTCCTGAGTGTTCTGGGCTTGGAACAAAGCACGAAATTGACAAAAACTTGGTAGTAAGAGACTGGAATAAGAGTGTTGATGAGGGGGCTTTAACAATTAGTGGTTGGAATGTGGAAACAGGTTCAATTGCTAGCAGTTATTATAATGCTCTTAGCAAAAAATATAAGTTTAGTTTGAGTACACCACTTAACAAACTACCACAAAAAATTGTGGACATATTACTTTATGGAAACAATGGTGAAAAAATAAAACTAAACTACTCATCAAACCGTTTTACTGGAAGTTACGAGAGCAGTTTTGAAGGACTTATTCGTAATTTAGAAAGAAGATTTAAAGAGACAAGTTCTGATTATATAAAACGTGAAATTGGCAAGTATATGAAAAATTCTAGTTGTCATGTTTGTAATGGCGATAGGCTTAAAAAAGAAGCGTTAAGCATTAAAATTAACAAAAAAAACATATCAGATATTACTGATATGCCAGTTGATGAATTATTTAATTTTATAGAGAACTTAAAGCTAAGTAAAATAAAAATGCATATTGCAGAAAACATTGTTAAAGAAATTAAAGCAAGACTAAATTTTTTAAAAAATGTTGGACTTAATTATTTAACATTAAGCCGAAAATCAGGAACACTTAGCGGTGGTGAAGCACAACGAATAAGGCTTGCTACACAAATTGGAAGCGGACTTGTTGGCGTTTTGTACATTTTAGACGAGCCTAGCATTGGACTGCATCAAAGAGATAATCAGAGACTACTTGATACCCTAAAAAAACTAAAAGATTTAGGCAACACTCTAATTGTTGTAGAGCACGATGAAGAAACCATAAGACAAGCAGATTTTATTGTTGATATTGGTCCCCTTGCTGGTATTCATGGTGGAGAGGTTATTTCAGCTGGTAGTGTTGAGAAAATTATTAAAAACAAAAAATCAATTACCGGTCAATATCTGTCTGGTGCAAAAAGTATAAAAGCACCTGACGCGAGACGTAAAATTGAAAAAGGTTTTATTGAAATTAAAGGCGCAAGACAAAATAACCTAAAGAATATTGATGTAAAAATTCCTAAGGGTGTCCTAACCTGTGTTACTGGTGTTAGTGGAAGTGGTAAAAGTAGTTTGATTAACGGAATTTTACTACCTAAATTATCTAACGAGTTAAATAGAGCAAGACATCAGCAAGGAAATTTTGACACAATTGAGAGTCTTGACGGGCTTGATAAAGTTATCGCAATTGATCAAAGTCCAATTGGAAGGACGCCAAGAAGCAATCCTGCCACTTACACAGGTGTATTTGACCACATACGAGCCTTGTTTGCAAGTACTGGCGATTCTAAAGAGAAGGGTTATAAAACAGGTCGATTCAGCTTTAACGTAAGAGGTGGACGCTGTGAAGCCTGCAAAGGTGAAGGCATGAACAAAATTGAAATGTACTTTTTACCTGATATTCATGTGCCTTGTGAGGTTTGTAAAGGAAAGCGTTATAACCGTGAGACACTAAGAATAAAATACAAAGGCAAAAATATTTACGATGTACTTGAAATGACGGTTGAGGAAGCCTTGAATTTTTTTGGGAATATCCCTAAAATTAAAGTAAAAATACAAACCTTATATGACGTTGGTCTTGGTTACATTAAGCTTGGTCAATTTGCAACCACACTTAGTGGTGGTGAGGCTCAAAGAGTCAAGCTAGCAAGTGAGCTTAGTAAACGTAGCACAGGAAAAACAGTATATGTTTTAGACGAACCTACAACAGGTCTTCATATGTACGATGTTGATAAACTAATTACTATTTTGCAACGACTTGTTGGAGCTGGTAATACTGTTATTGTAATTGAACATAACTTAGATGTTGTTAAAACAGCCGATTATATTATAGATCTAGGTCCAGAAGGTGGAACTTTTGGTGGAGAGGTTATTGCAACAGGCACACCAGAAGAAGTTAGTAGAAATATCAAAAGTTTTACAGGTCACTTTCTGAAAGATGTGTTGTAAATAAACCATCTTTATGTGTATTTAATAGTAAAAAAGCACTTAATTAAGTGCTTTTTTCAAGTTTAATATCAAAATTTTTACTTTTGCCAACTTTTGGTTGAATAAATAAATGACCATTTTTACTTAGGGTTACAACTAAAAGAGTGGCAATATCTGGCTGATTTAGTTCTTTTAGAGTATTAAATAAAAAAGTGTCTGAAATTTTTATCTTTTGTAAATTATGCTTAATAATTTTTCCATCTATCACTACTGAAAATTCAAGGTGCTCTTGTTGTATATTGTTTTTTAAATCCTCATTACTAACGGGGCGTCTACTTGTTTTTGATAAAACAGATAATTTTCCGTTGGTTTCAATAATTGCATATTCAACATCACTAAAGCTAAAATAGCCTTCATTTCTAAGTGATTCTTCAAGGTCATTAATGTTCATACTAAGTTTTTTTAGTGCTTCATATTTTATAGTACTATTCTCTATTACTAAAACAGGCTGACCAGAAAAAAGTTTCCGCATTAACATTGTTTTTCTTGCAAGTAAAGATAATAAAAAATGTAAAATAACAAGTGCAAGAAGTGGCATAATAGCAGCTAATACTGGCACTTCTCTGTCTTGCATAGGAATAATTGAAAGCTCGGCAAGCAATAGTGTTATTACAAGCTCAAAAGCTTGTAGTTCTCCAATTTGTCTTTTTCCCATTAATCGTACTACTATAAGTAGAACAAAGTACATTATTATTGAACGTGTAACTAATAAAATCATAATTTCCATAATTATAGTATTTTAATTAAAAAGTTTTTTATGCAAGTTGAGTTTTAGTCTTTTTGTTTTTATTTAATAGCTTTAAGTTTTTAAGATTTAAAAACCATAAATCAAAATTAATTACATCAAAAACTAGGCAAAGTAAAACAAACATAATTACAGAGAGTGTTGCACTCAGTGCTATTGCAATAAAAGCAGGGAACAGATAGCTAAAGGTGCCAATGGTAAAACGACAAACCAAGGTCGCGGGAATAATAAACAATGCCATTTTAAGAATTTCCTTAAAGAGGCTTCTATTTACAGTAATTTTAGACTTTATCATTCTGTAATTAAGTGCAGTTACAATGCTCATGCAAAGTCCCATGCCAACAATTAAACTTTCAATACCAATATACCTTGGTAAAAACCATATGCTCAAAACTAAAACTATACTTCCAATAATATAGTGTCTAAAACTCTTAATTTCAAGATTTAATGTGTTTAAAATTGAAGCGGTAATACTAGCTAGGCTAATAGGTACCATAATCCAGGCTGCACTTTGAAGATAAGCACCACTGTTCATATTATTGAATAAAAACTCTCCAATTTCCCTTCCGAGTCCTATGTAAACAGGCACTACCAAGCATGCCACAAACAGTGAAAATATAAGTGAAGCATTTACTTGCCTTGCAAATTCTTTTTCTTTTTTGTTTTCCATTAAAGCACTAAGCTCTGGAATTAGGGCAGTAGAGAGTGCACCAACAACAGTTATTGGTAAAAACAGAAGTGGAAAGCTCATTCCAACAGCAACACCAAGTAGGCTAAGGGCTTGACTTGTTGTGTAACCAACAGCCACTAGTCTGAGTGGAATTAGTACAGCAATGAGGGGCTGAATTAAGCTAGAAGCTACTCTAACACCTGTTATTGGTCCAGCACTTTTTAAAACAGTAGAGTAATATTTGCGTTTAGGTCTAACAAGTTTTCCACCATTTTTAAAGTAGTACCACCCAGCCATTAAAGCGCTGAAAAAGCAACCAATAGTCAGAGCTAAACTTGCACTCATGGCACCTGTTAAATTAAAAATTCCAAACTCTAAAAATACAACTGCTAAAATCGTTCTTACTATTTGCTCTACAAACTCGGTGAAGCTAACTGCGAAGTGCCTCTTATGACCCCACAAACTGCCTCTAAAGCTTGAAAAGATAGCTGTAGCAATAATAGCTGGAACAAGCATTAAAAGAATGTTAATAGAGTACTGGCTTGCAAGAAGTGAGCTTATCGGGTTTTTGAAAGTAAATACAGCAAAAGTAATAAGAATGCTGACAGCTAGTCCAATTATCATAGCTGCACTAACGGCGTTATGTTCACTTTTTGTATCCTTTTTTTCCTGATACTTTGCTGTTAGTTTGCTAATTGATAGGGGTAGTCCACTACCAACTACTGTTGCAAGCACAATAAAAAGTGAAAACCCAATTTGATAAACGCCAAGAGCTTCTGAGCCAATTTTGTTAGCTAAATATATTCTAAATAAAAAACCCATAACACGAGTTGCAATAGTAAAAACTGTAATTACAGCTACCGCTTTAAAAAGATGTTTAATTACACTCACCTCAAATAATAGTATAAATATTTTTACTCGTAAAAGTTCTAATTTATTATTAAAGTTGTAAATTAAACGCAGTGCTCATAAATTTAATTATGGAGGAGATTTTTATGTATAATAATGAAAATGATATGACAATTAACCTGACACAGGTTACACCAATAAATAATATTGTTCATGAAGCGCGTGAAAACGAAACCCTAGAGGACATTGTAGCTTACTATAATCAGACAAAACAAAATTTAAACAGAGTAAATAATTTAGGTAATAGTATAGAAGCTGGTGACTTAATAATTATTCCAAGAAAGAACATTGCAACCTACATTGTAAAACCACTTGACACTCTAGAGAGAATTGCAGATAAGTTTGAAGTTAGCAAGGAACACATAAAAAACAACAACTCTATAGAGAAAATTTTTATCGGTCAAATTTTAATTATATAGCCCTAGGTTAAATTTGTTGCTTTAATTTTAATTAAAATATATAATGATTTTAGTTTAAAATAAAGGTGATACTAATGATAGAAATTAGAGAAGTTAAAACAAGACGCTCGATAAAAAAGTTTATTAATTTTCAACTTAAACTCTATAAAGGCAATAAATTTTACGTGCCACCACTAATTGCAGACGAAATAAAATATTTACAAAAAGCTAAAAATCCTGCTTTTGAAAATGCTGATATTGTACTTTTTACTGCATATAAAGATGGTGAAATGGTTGGTAGAATTGCAGGCTTTATTTTGCATGACTACAACACAAAAATGCAAGAAAATAGAGTTCGTTTTAGTCGTTTTGATAGTATTAATGATAAAGAAGTTGCAAAAGCACTCTTTTGTGCCGTGGAGGGTTGGGCGAAAGCTAAAGGTATGGACATAGCACATGGTCCGCTTGGTGCTAACGACCTAGATAGAGAAGGACTTTTAATTGATGGTTTTGAAGAGCTTAGTACTTTTGAAACACAATACAGTTATGCCTATTACGTAGACTTAATTGAAGCTAATGGTTATAAAAAAGAAGTTGACTGGATTGAATATAGAATTTATTTACCAAGTAAAGTTGACGAGAGAGTTGCAAGAATTTCTAATTTAGTGTTAAAGCGTAGTAAATTACATCTTGCACCTAACGAGAGAAAAGGGAAATATATAGATAAATATCAAGCAGGCATTTTTGAAACTTTAGATGCAGCTTATGCCAAGCTTTATGGTGTTGTTCCAATTAATGATGGCGTTAGACGTGAGGTTGTAAAACAGTTTAAACTTTTGATTCAACCTAGATTTATTAGCATTGTATTAGATGAGTTTAATAAAGTAGTTGCATTTGGGCTTGTTATGCCGGCACTTGCAAAAGCTGTTCAAAAAAGCAGAGGTAAATATTTACCTTTTGGAGTTTTCAGATATTTAAGAGCATCAAGAAAACCAAAAGATGTAGACCTTGCACTAATTGCAGTTAGACCAGAGTATCAACTAAAAGGTGTCAATGCAATTGTATTAGGTGACTTAACTCAAAGTATTATTAATGAAGGCATTGCTTATGTTGAGACTAACTTATTACTTGAGAGCAATTCTCAGGTTCAGGCACAGTTTGAAAAGTATAAAAAAGATCAACATAAAAAAAGAAGAAGCTATGTTAAAAAAATAAAATAAATAGTTTAAAGAAAAAACAAAAAAAGACGGCTCTTTAGCCGTTCTTTTTTATTTATTTTTTCTTTGCATCTTTCTCTGCACTTTTCTTAGCTTTAGCTTTTTGTTTTCTTGCTTTAGCTTTTATTCTAGCAGTTTTTTGCTTTTGTTTAATTTCTACTTTAATTGCATTAACTTGTGCTTTGTAATTACGATATTTTTCAAACATAATTCGCTCTTCGCGTTCAAGTTTTTCAATTTCTTTTTCAATTTTATCAAATTGTTTTTGAAGTTTAACTTTCTTTTCGTCATAAGCTTTATCACGTATTTGTTTTTGCTTATATCTTTCTAGTTTTCTAGCTTGTTTAAGTTCTTTATCATCAAGCTTTTTAGCTTTTTCTGGTTTAATTAAATCTTCATCTTTAATTTCTTTAAGTTGTTTAACTTCTAGTTTATATTGTTTTTCGTTACTTACAATTTGAGCTTCAATTTCGGCTAAGTTTTGTTTTAGTTTAGCCAGTCTTTCTTGACGTTCTTTAACTACTTGACGTCTTTCGTGGTCAACAGCTAAAGTTCTGTTTCTGTCATAAATTTGAGCTTTTATCTTTCTTCTAATTATTTTAGTAAATTTAATTTGACGTATTGCATAACCAAGTATAGCAATTATAATTGAAATACTTAATATTAGGGTAGGGATTAATAAAAAGTCAAAATTAGTTCCAGCAACTTCTGGGTCTTCATCTTCATCTTCGTCATCGATAGCTGCTGCTGTTAAAATGTTAATTATATTTACCTGAGCATTTCCGTCACTAATAAGTGCTACTTGTTCGTCGTAACTCTCTTCACTAATTAAACTCATTGAAATATTGCTAAAGAATGCATAACCTTTTGTATAAGCATTTTCATGCCCCAAACTTAGAGATAAATGAATGTCCTCGTCTGAGTTTGCTTCAATATAGAAAACATATTCTTTATATTCGTTTGTAATAGCGCCTAGTTGAGTATTAATTGCCATAAACGTGTCGTCATATTCTAATAGTTTAATATTTGCACCAAAGTCGTAAGCATTATCTTCATCATCTGTTTGAACACTAATTGCTTCTTGCGACAAATTAAAAGTCTTAGCGTAAACACTAATTTTATAGTGATTACCTAATACTACCTTAAAAGGATTATTTAACATATAAGAGTAGTCGGTGTCCTCAAGACTTGAAATCATTAATACATTTGTATTCTCATCGTCTTGTGAGTTTGGGTTAGTAAGGTCAGGGTAATAAATTTGCCCGTCTCCAAAGTTTTCTGTATCAAGTACACCAGCATTAATAAGAGCTGAGTCTGTACCAGCATTGTTCGAAGCTGTTGCATTAAGTGGTTTATATAAACCTTTTGTAGTGCTAGAATTTATTACGTTAAAGTTTTCTGCGTTTAAATCTATAACACTAACTGTACTCTCACTCGATTCTTTTGCATCTGCATAATCGTTTACATCAATTTCTTCTAAAACGATGTTATCGAAGAAAGCATAACCAGTAACAAGTGCGTCAAATGAACCTATTTGAAGTTTAACATTAATGTTAACTTCGTGAGCAGGTGCTTTAATATAAGCTTCATATTTAGTCCATTCAAGAGTGCTTTGTAAATTATTAATTGTTACAATTTGGAACCCTTCATTTAGTAGTTTAACGCTTAAGTTATTTTCACTTAAGTTTTGAGTCTGAACATAAAAACTTAACTTGTAATATAAGTTTGGTGATAGGGTTTTGTTAGAACTTGAATAAGTTTGTGTGGTTGCTGTATTATTCCCTATTACTAAAACGTTATTGTGAACAAGGTCGTTTACAACATTGTTAATGTTACCTGGGTTAGCAAAACCATCATAGTGGTCTTCGTTATCTTTAATATCGTTAAAGTGATCGGTGTTAGTGTTAATAATTCCGTTTTTAACATCTGCACTGCTTGAGTTTCCATCATCACTACTTAGTGTCCAATCTTTTGGAACATAAGGGTAGTGGTCTTCTACAGTTTCAAAAACAACAGAGTTAAAGTTTGAGTTATTAATTTCTAAAGTACCAGTAGGGTTACTAAATGAAAAGTTTGCTGTGTTTACATCTGGCATGTCATTAAATTCTAAACTAGGTAATTGTTCAAGTGTTACTTGGTCAAAGAATACATAACCAGCTTCACTGGTAGCTGCACTTCCAAGCCACAACTCTAAATTAACAAAATCGTCTTCGTAAACGCCACCTTTAATATAAAACGAATATTCAATCCAACCTTCATATTTAGCGTTATTTTGATTGGTAGTATTAATATTACCTATATTTTTTGTAATAGGTGAAAAATCTTCCTCATCATCTACATTTGTTTGAACAAGTCTTACTACAGCTCCATGAGTTAAGTCGCTTGTTTTAACCATAACACTTAATTTATAAAGCTTTTGGCTTTCAACTAAAATATCTGAACTTTTGTAACCTAAACTTTGAGGGGTTAAGTTATTAATTAAAAGTGCTCTTGTATTTTCATAAATGTTTGCATTTGTAGGGCTAGTGTCAATACCGGTTGATACACTGTCAAAATTCTCATCAACATAAACAACACCACTAATAGTATTTTCACTTTCTACAGTACCGTTTTCTGTAATTACTTCCCAGCCAATGTTATTTGTTTCTGGGTCAACAATTGTTTGTTCAAAGTCATCATTTACAACAGCATCTTCTATTATAGGAGCTCTAAGATTTAAAACTCTATAATTTGTCTGAATAAGTGGAATGTCATCAATTGCTTTATTATAATAATCGTTTGAATGACTTTCAATTTTAATGTCATCAAAGAAAACCGCACCAGCAGAGGTAACTGCTGTTTTACTTCCAAGGTATAATTCAAGTTGAATTGTTTTTGAACTCAACTTATCTGTTTGTACAAAAAATTTATATTCCTGCCAAGCACCCGACGTGCTAATTGCAAGTAGTTTTGAGTTTGAACTATCCTCAACTTGCGTATCACCAGTTAAATAAAGTGATGCAGTTGAAATAATTCCACCAAAGTTTTGAGTAAATACCCAAACAGAAACGGTATAATAACCGTCCTCAGCAAGAGAAAAGCTCGTTGACTTATAGCCATAACGTAGTTCAGTGCTCTCTGCATTAATCATAAGTACCTGATTTTCATTCGCCTGAGTACTAGCCGAAGTTTCTGGATTGAAGTCAAGCTTATAATCTTCTTCTGCTTTTTCATCATATACGTCTTCTGTAACGTTTATAATACCTGCAGTAATACCCGCATCAACACCCTCTGCTGTAAAGCTATTAGGAGTAAGAGGGTAATTAATTGAAGTAGGCGACTCAAAGTCTGAATTAGCCAGGTCAATTTCTTGACTTGCGTAAACGGCGTTTACTACCTCAATGTTCTGTTTTGTACTAAGAAGCCCAAACCCTAAAATAAGTGTTGAGTTTTGAGCTACAAGCATCATAAAAACTAATAAAAGTGCGATAGGTTGTTTAAATTTTCTGTAAGTTTTTTTCATATTAATATTTTAATCCTTTAATTCAAGTTTATTTGCTGTTTTATTATATAATAAAAGATAGCATAATGGCAAATGAATTAGACAATAATAACTGTATGGAATACATAAAAGCAAAAGGTCAAGCGGACGCGAAGGGTAGTTTAATTTATAAACTTATTGGTGGCAGTCTAATAGGACTTGCTAATGGTTTTTTTGGTGGTGGTGGCGGAATGCTTGCTGTACCACTTTTAACGCTGGTGCTTAGTATGGAAAATAAAAAAGCTCATGCTAGTGCTATTAGCATAATGTTACCCTTAAGTATTGCCAGTAGTATTGTATATATAACAAAGATAGAAATAGAGTGGGGCACGCTACTTAATGTTCTTTTTGGAGTTGTAATAGGTAGTGCTATTGGAGCTTTTATTTTAAATAAGCTTAAAAATAATGTGGTAGGATACATTTTTGCCGTCATTATGGTTGTTGCAGGGATTAGAATGTTGTTTTAGGTGATTTATGGATATTTTATGGTTTTTTTTAATAGGAATAGCTGGCGGAATTTTTGCAGGAATGGGAATGGGTGGCGGAACTTTGCTTATTCCACTTTTGACACTGCTTATGGGTGTCTCTCAGCATTTAAGTCAATCAATTAATTTGATAGCTTTCCTGCCAGCGGCAATAATTGCAATTATTATTCACTCTAAAAATAAGCTAATAGACTATAGAGCAGTAATACCTATTATTTTAACAGGATTAGTTTTTAGTGTTTTAGGTGCAATTATAGCGAGTAATTTTGAAAGTGAAGATTTAAAAGTTTATTTTGGAATTTTTTTAATAGTCTTAGGAGTGTTACAGCTTGTGCTTATTTTGACTAAATATCGAGGAGAAAAAAGAAGCTAAAACCCTTTAAAATCTTTACTAAAAGCACAAAATGTGATATAGTGTTATTAGTGAAAAATTAAAGGATAAACATGACAAAAAGAAGAATTTTAAAACTAAATAAAGACCTTTTAAAAAATAAAAAAATAATTACGGCAAATGCACCAAATTTAGTGCATTTTCCTTTGATGATAACAGGTAAAAAATCTAAACTTTTAGTAGAAGTTGAAGAAGATGTTAAATTTAATCAATCTCTTGCAAAACTAGAGGGTAGTAAACATGGGTTAAACTCATCTATTTCAGGTAAAATCAAACACATTGAAGAGCATGAACAACCTGATGCTAGCTACGATTTAGTTATAAAAATTGAAAATAAATTCAAAAAAGTAACAAGGCTTAAAAGGCTTGTAAGTCCGTCAGTGGCAGCTTTAAATTATAGAATTATTGAAGCGGGTTTATTTGAACTTTCAGACATGGAAGAAAAAGAAATTTATGTTAATTGCACCGATACAAGTAGGACACTAGGACTAAATGAATTTGTATTAAATAATTTTACTAAACAAATTTTAAAAGGTGCTAATTTAATTAAAAAAGCCTTTAAAAAACCTAACATAGAGGTATTAGTTAAAAAAGAACAGGTTGAAAGCCTGATTGAGCTAGTTAAAAAGCTCAACCTTAAAGGCGTTATTATTACTTCAAAAAAATCAAAAAATAAAGAGGAGATACATATGGGGTTACAAAAACAATTTTCAAAATTTAATAAGTCTATTCATTTGACAAAATATTCCAAGTCATATGAAGATGCAAGAGAAAAGGAACACAGTATTCTAGAATCGATAAAAGTAAAATTTAAAGATAATGGATATCCTGTGGTTTCAAATGATTGTTTTAGACAAGGTTCATTTGCTACTGATACTGCTATTAAAAAAATAGATGGTGATTTTGATGTTGATAGAGCAATTGTTATAAAAAAAGAAAATGCTCCAACTGATCCAGTTGACTGTAAAAAAGCAGCTATCCAAGTTTTAGAAAAAAGAGGTTTTAAGAACCCTTTAATTAAAACTCCATGTGTAACTGCTGATTATATTAATTTAAAACTACATATAGATTATGCAATTTATTGTGTAGATGGTTCTAATAACTATTCTGTTGCCATAGGAAAAAAACATTCATTGGAAAAAAATAAAGAATGGATGTATTCTGAATCAAAAGAGTTGATTAACTGGGTTAATAGCTCAGAACATTGTACTGGTTATGAGAACTTAACCACAGAGGAAAGGTTACAGTTTAAGAGATTAGTTCGTTATATGAAAAGATGGAGAGATTGCAGATTTGTAGAAGCTAATAGAAAATATATATACTCAATTGGCTTAGTAGTTATGATTAAAGAATCATTTAGGCCTTCGGTTGATGATAATGGAGTAGAAAATGATTTAGAAGCACTTATTAATACAGTTGATTATATTTTAAATAGTCAAAGTTATTTTTCTTCATGGGGACAAAATGAGTATGATATTGAAGTGATGACTCCTTATTCTCCTCAAATTGATATCTTTAGAAAGCATGGTAAATCTGTTGGTACAGTATTTAGAAAGAAACTTCAAAATCTATTGGACAAATTAAATAAAGTCTCAGAGAAAGATTCATTAGTTGAAAAGTGTGAACTTCTTCAAGAGGTTTTTGGAAAAGATTTTGAATGTCCTTCAGTTTCAAGTGCTAGTTTAGAGAAAATAACGAGTGCGTCTGCAGGTATCGTAATTCCATCTCAAGGTGCATAATTTGCTAGAACAAATACTTAGTTATTTAGAACAAAAAGGCATAGAGATAATTTCTTCCAATGATGAAGAAATTATTACTTTACATCAAATCCAAAATACTAAAATTAAAATTAAGGGGAAGTATAATCAATTAGAAAAGAATAAACTTCCCATATATTATTTATGTGATCGTAAAAATTATGGAATATTGGCTCATATTGGATGGAGCGAAGATGAAGATATTGGATTATGTTGTAGTGGCTCAGATGATGTTCTTTCNNGGTATATTATGAAGGTTTGTTAAAAACGATTGATTTAATTAGGCCAACAATTCATGATCCAGAAGAAAATTATAAACAAATTATGAGTGAGTATTTAGGCCATTTAAATTGGGTCGAAGATGATAATATTTCTCCTATACTTTTTATTGGTGAATACAAACCATCTGTTACTCCTTTAAAGTTATACAAACCATCAGGTCAAGTTGGATTTCATAAAAATATTATAGTTACAAATAATGGAATTGATGGAAATACTATAAATAATCAATCCTATTGTGTCATTCAAACTCTAAAAAAAAGTAATATATTAGGATCCTCTTTTTTGATTGAGCTCAATAATTCTTCTCTTCCTCCTATTCCAAATGATAATCTGAAAGATTGGTGGATTAATTTAATAACTTTACAAAACTCTGACTTCTTAGAAAACTTAACTGCAATTGCAAATAAGAAAAAGTCTAATCAATTTTATTTTGTCTGTTATTTTAAATATGAAGAAGAAATATTTAATTTTTGTATATGCTGCAAAAGCAAAACCGGAAAACAATATGCTCCATTAGATGAAAAGTTGATACGAAATTGGAATATAAGTATTGTGAAGATAATACAACATACAAAAGAATATTTGCTTCCTCGCTCAGGCTCAACACTAAACTTTCAAGATAAAAAAGTTTTATTAGTTGGATGTGGCTCTGTTGGTTCAAATATTGAAAGACAACTTATTCAATCTGGAATAGGAGAATTAATCTTAAGTGATCCCGATGTCTTTAAGGTGGAAAACTTGTATCGTCACACACTTTCTGTATATTCTTTAAATACATACAAATCTCATGCACTTAAAAGTAGTCTCAGTTTTGAGTATCCTTATACAACGATTGAAAGTTATATATATGAACTTATGGATATACCAAAAGATTTGTTATCTAAACAAGACTTAATAATAGTTGCTATTGGAAATGCCACACAAGAACGAGTATTTAATGAATATTTAAAAGATGAAAAACTGAATGTACCTACTATCTATACTTGGCTCGAAGGATATGGGTTAGGTGGACATGTAGTTTTTGTAGATACAGAAATGGAAAAAGGTTGCCTTCAATGCAATTATATGGATCCAAACTCAGAAGAACCAATTCTTCATTCAAATATGAATTTTTTGTACCCTAATCAAAATGTTACAAAAGATATGGGAGGATGTGGAACACTGTTTTTACCATATTCTCATTTAGATTCTGAACAAACCGCAACCATGGTATCTAGAATGTCTATAGATGTGTTAAATAACAATTTGAATAAATCAGCTCGCATTTCATGGAAAGGTCCTTCATTTGACGCAGAACAACAAAGACTAGAGCTTACTCATAGGTATTATAAATATAAAAGTCCTACGTATGAAGAATATCAACAGGAATCATGTTTTGTTTGTAAATAAATCATATAGTTTTAATGGCAAACAAATTTATATAGAAAATGAGGTATTGAATTTATTTAATCAATATAAGCAATTATCTATAAAAAAGAAAGAAGCATGTGGCATATTAATGTGCTCTATAGATGATAATGAACAAATAATATCAATCAATAAAGCTACATCTCCAAAACCAAATGATATTAGAAAAAGAACCTATTTCTATTTAAAAGATACAGCGC
>LGOV01000978.1_pt3 | contig 33107 bp, 25 predicted proteins | sample 469881 | NCBI WGS metagenome assembly LGOV01 (sample SAMN03857199, study PRJNA290197) | marine sediment metagenome | biome: marine cold seep biome; feature: cold seep; material: marine sediment; isolation source: sample #5579, elevator 3A push core 41 containing 12 cm of sediment... ...
ATAGAGATGAAACCTACATCAGATGTAGCTACTGCTGAAGCAGGAACTAGTTTACTAGCGCCTGGTAATGGGCAAGTATTTGCTGATGTAACATCTTTAAAAGATGGTAGTGATACTGAATTACATCTATATTACGTTGAGGGAGCAAAAGATTTTTACGTACCAACTCCTGATATGGGATTAATTTTTGTAGTTTATACAGATCCTACTGTCGCTGCTGATGATGAAGCATACGATGAATGGAATATATGGACATTTAACAATGGTACTGGTGGTTCTGTAGATGGTGTTGATTTTGAAATTGATATCGAATTAACTTCTGGAGCTTATACAATTCCAATGAAACTTGCAGTTTTAGAAGTTTCAGATTCTGCAGATCTTGATACTGGATTTATTGTTAGAACAGAAGATTGGGCAAAACAATGTGCTAATGATATTATGATTGATAATTCTGATATTAGAGGAAGTGGAAGTTTATTCTATTTCTATCAATCAGGAAGTTGTGATTTAGAAACTGATTATGATGCATATTTAACTGATGTTGCAATGAAATTTGAAATGAATTCTGGAAACAGATTTATGGATGGAACAATTATAAGTGGACCTACAGTTTTAGATGTTAATTTACTAATGCCTAAAAATCCTGCTGCTTATGATTTATCAAGATTTAAATTACTAGATGCAAATGGAACTATGATTCCAATCGCAAATGTTGAGGGAAATATTGATGTAAATATTGGAGCATTTACCTCAAGTGTAACTTGCGCTACTGGTGAGAACTATTTTGTTCTGTATGTAGATACCTCATTTGATCACTCTAAGCTTGCTGTAGTTGGAGGATTTGGTGGTACTATAAATTGGAATATAGATGATGCAGTTGCTAGTGTTACTGATGATGCAAATGGGAATGCAGTTATTGAAATTTGCGCAGCAAACGCGATGAGTGAATTTAAGCTTCTATATGATGAAGATGGCGTATTTGAATGGTCTACACCTACTGTAGAACTTACACCTGCAAATCAATCATTTGATATGTCAGATGGAAATGCTGGAATCTACTATATAAGTGTAGAAGATGTTATTGCTGAAGATATCACACCAACTGTAAACTTAGTTGGTGATGTTGAAAAATATGTAGTGGTATATGTAGACACTACAAATGATCATGATTATGTTGGACTTGTTGGATCATTTAATGGATGGAACATTGATAGTTTAACAATGATGACTCAAGATGACGAATATGGATATGCAGTATTTGAATTTATTGCAGATTCTGATTCTCCAGAATTCAAAGTTATGTATGATGATGAAGAAGATGGATCATTCCAATGGGATCCAGATGATGTTGCACTTACATCTGGAAATATTGCTGTTGATTTAACAGATATTGATAAAATAACTTATTTCATTGATTCAAGTGGTAATGCATCAATCATTCCTGAAGGAACTAGTGTAACAGAAGTTACTGCCGGTGATTATACGTATACTTCTGCTGGAGTTTGTGGTGCTGGTGAAAACAAATTAACATTATTTGTTAACACACCTAATAATCATGATTATATTGGAGCAGTTGGTACAATAAATAGTTGGAATATTGGTGGTTCGCTTACACCTATAGATGACACTACTGAAGGTTATGCAGTTATTCAAATTTGTATAACAGATGCAACTGGTGAATTTAAAATTATGTATGATGATGAAGAGGACGGAACGTTCGAATGGGATCCAGCTGATGTTGCATTAACAAATGGAAATCAAGCGTTTGATTTTGATGGTGCTACTGAATTAGCATTGTTAATTGAAGGAACTGATATGACAGTTGGAACTTTTACTGCAGGTATTACTCCTGTTAATCAAGTTTTAAGACTTGTTCGAATTTACGTTGATACAGATAAAGATCACGCTAAACTTGGTATTGTTGGAACATTAAATGGATGGGATATTGACAATCCAATTATGGTTTTAACTGATGATGCTAACGGACTTGCTTACTTCGAAGTTGCAAGTGAAACAGAAGATATAGTATTTAAGGTGCTATTTGATCCTGAAGGAGACGGATTTGGTTGGGATGATACAACTGAAGAAATAACTCCTGCTGATCAAGAGTTTACAATAGATGGTACTGAAATTAATTTGTTTGTTAGTGGCGACACTGCAAGAGAATTTAATTTGGAACATCAATTCTATCCTGCTACTCAAACTGAATTATTAACGGTATCGGTTACTATTACTTTTAGTTTATTGAATGAATTAATGTATGGTACTGATTATACAGTTGAATATTTAGACAAAGTAACTGAAGTTGAATGGGTTGCAAGTGAAGTTTTAGAGATTGATGTTAGTGACGTATTTACTGCTCCATCTCCTGTAGAAGGAAATGGGACATATGCAATACTTCCTACTGAAATACAAGTTGTATTTGATAGATCAATTGATTTAATGAACAATCTTGTTTTAGTTAATCAAGTAGGACAGGAATTATTAGTTCAATCTTATGAATTTGCTAATTCAATTGGTGATTATACAACTGACACTACTTGTGAAGCTGGTAATAATTTATTATTCATTCATGTTAACATAACTGATACTATTATCGATGATATTACTAAACTTGGTATTGTTGGAACTGTTAATGGATGGGATATTGATAATACAATTCCTGCTGTTGGTATGGATGCAAACGGATATTATGTATTTGAAGTTTGTTTAGCTGATACAGAAACTGCTGGAGAATTTAAAGTGAAATACGATCCAGACGGAGATGGATTCACTTGGGTTAGCTCAACTGATCCTGAACTAACTCCTGGTAATGTAGCATTTACTGTTGCTGATGGACCTCACTTCTTAGTAGAAGAAGGAGCTAGTGAATTAAATGTTTCAAGAACGCATGTAATTGTATTACCTGACTGGCAACCTTTGGATATTACAAATACATATAGATTACAATTTGAAGACGAAAATGGATTCTTAGTTTACGTTGACATTGATTTAGATACTGAAGCACCAGTAATCGATTTCTCTATTATTCCTAATATTGAATTTGTTATTGATGAAACAGGTACATTAGACTTATTAGATTTCTATACAAAAATTCAATTCTTAGATAACCGTGAAGGTGAAATGGAATATGAATTTGTTACAAATATTGATTTAGACACATTAGGTGTTCAAACTATCACAATTAAAGCAACTGATATGTGGATGAATGAAACTACATTCGATATCGTTCTGACAGTTGTAGATACTACTGCACCTGTAATTACTGTTGATTCTGCTAAAACTTATGAATTTGGGGCTGAAGAACCTGATTGGAGTTCATTTGCAAGTACAAATGAAGGAACAATCGTAATTGATGATTCTCAAGTTGATATGGACGCAGAAGGAATATTCTATGTAAATTATACTGCAGAAGATACTTCAGGTAACTCAACTACTGTTGGATTAGAAGTTACTATCGGAGCTAACCCAGTTGAAACAACTACTGGTTGTGGGTCTGCAATTACTCTTGGAAGTTCACTTATTGCTTTAATAGCACTTGGTGGAGCTATCCTGTTCTTTGTAAGAAAACCTTAAGGAGGAAAAAAATGAAAAAACTATTATTATTTACTGCAGCAATTCTTTTCACTTTCGTCCTAGCGGGATGTAGTACTGATACAACACCTCCAACAATTTCTGGTATTCTAGAAAACGGTGTTATTGAAGTTAAAGTAGGTTCTGCAGAACTTGATTTATCAGACATCTCTGCTACAGATAAAGATGGAAATACTGTAAACGTAAGAGTAACTGGTGCTTATGATTTAAATGCTATCGGTGATTATGATATCTTAATAAGCGCTACAGATACAAACGGATTTAAAATTAGTTTCAATGCAACATTATCAGTATTAGCAAAAACTTGTGATGAAGATCCTGATCAAGATATTTGTAAAACTGATGTTGATCGTGCAAGAGAACTATATGAAGGAACCATTTATAACGTTGATGAAGACGCAAATGGAATTCCTGATTGGCAAGAAGTTGAATTAGCATTATCAATGGGATATAGTTATTATGGTGATGTTGATGAAGATAATGCAATATGGATGAATGTATTAAAATTCATGGAAGAATATAGTAATATTACTGTTACTCGTAATCCTTTATACTCAAGTGGTTGGGAAAACGGTGATGATGGATTATTGTTAATTCAAGAAAACGCATTATTAGAAGGTACTTTACCTGACATATTCTTCAACCCTAAAGGTGCTGAAACATATGACAAAGGTATGACTTTAGACCTTAAACCTTATATTGACACAGATGAAGAAGCACAATTTATTACTCCAAATGCATTAAGTGGAATGATGACTTATGATAATCTTGAGATGTGGGGTGTTCCATGGCAAGGTGTTGGACCATTGGTTGCTGTAAACGTTAGTTTATTAGAAGACCTTGGTATTGATGCACCTAGTTATGATTGGACATACGCAGAATACGAAGCATTACGTGATGAAATTGGTATAATTACTGATGCTGGACAATGTATTTTCCCTGGTGTAATTGACTTTAGCTATTTTGGTGCTAACTATTTTGATAGCGTACCTAATGGATACAGAGGATATAACACAGTAACACAAAGATTTGATTTTGCTGGTGCTCTTGGTTATGGTGCTTGGCTAGAAAGCGTTGCTGCTGAAGCTAAACGCGGATGGCATTATTGGGATTTAACTGAAACAGATCGTGAAACTTTATGTCCTGATGTAACTGATTCATGGACTGATGGTGTACGAGGAATTAACACTATTTACTTATGGGCATTTAATAGTGAAGTTAATAATATGGTGAATAAAGGATTCGAAATCGATATTTATCCATATCCAATCGCACCTGACGGTGGACAAACAGCGACCTATACTTATCATGATTATTACAGTTTATCTAAACTGTTAGAAGCAGATAGAGTTCAAGCAGAAGCTGCATTCCAATTAATTAAATGGCTTACATTCGGTGAAGATGGATTAGAATCAAGATGGAGTCTTATAGATGAATTAAACGTTCTTGATGATGATGGTGTTTCTCCATTTATTAACGGCGATTTATATTTAATGGACTTTATTCAAGGATGGCCAATTACTTCAAATCCTGCTGTAATGGCAATGCATCCACTTGTTGCTGGATTCGCTGCAAACAGTGGTGGATTAGACAGATATAACTTTGCAGCATTCCAAAATCCTGACTTCCAATATCAAATGTCAAATGCAAATCCTTATCCAAGACAAATACCTGCATTCGCAAGTGTTGCAAATAATTTTGAACCTTGGACAATTAAAGATCAAATGCGTGATGAAGGTTTAAGCTTCATTGATATTGCACCTGCAATTCAAGAAGACTTAAATGAGCAAATCGTTGAGTTCTTACAATATTATATTGGAAAAAATGACTAATTAAGATTTAATAATAAAAATAGCCAATGACTCTTCAACGACTAGTTTGGAGAGTTGTTGGTTTATTATTGTATAGGAGTGATATTATGAAGAAACTGCTAATATTAACCCTATTACTTTCATTAGTATTCGGAGCAAGTATTTTTATAAATATGCATAATGTAAATGCATATAATGAAGATGAAGAATTATCAGGCGTAAAGGTAGATTCCATAATAGAAGGTAGTTTATCGTACGTTGAAGGTTATGATGAGAGTAGTAGTTATTATGGTGTGTATACAGCATGGCAAGAAGTAGATAGAGATTTGCCAAGCGAAATATATACTATAAATTATCAAAATATGATTGGTGGAGAGTTAATCCCTTCTTCTAATAGTTTTAGCTATGGGTCTAACGTTATTAAAGTTGAACCTAGTGAAACTATTTCTTTTGATGTTGAAGTATTAAATGATGGACTTTACGAGTTTTATTTTGACTATTATTTACTTGAAGAAACCTTATTAAGACCATCAATTTCCTTTGAAGTTAATGATGAATTTCAATATAATGAAATGGCTAACATTGAAGTTCCTATCAAATGGGAAATAGTTGAAGAACCAGTTTATGATCGTTATGGTGATGAATTAACTCCAGATAGTAATTTGTATTCTGAATGGAGTAATTTTACATTAAGTGACCCTAACTTTTTCTTTAGTGAGCCTTTAAAAGTATATTTAAAGCAAGGGGAAAATAATATAAACATAACTGTTAATGAAGGATTTATCCTTTTTGGAGATTTTACAGTTGGAAATTTATATGAAGAACCTTTGACTTATTCCGAATATTTAATGAAACAACCTATTTCAGAAGACAATGTAAAAACAATTACTTTGGCAGCAGAAAGATATGTTTATGAAAGCAAACAAAATATTAGATCAAAATTTGTAAGAAATCCGGGATTAACACCGTATTCTTATAAAAATAGAGTATTAAATGTTTTAGATCAATCATCTTATCGTAAAGCAGGAGATAGTATTACATACGAATTTACTGTTGAAGATAGTGGATACTATAATATTTCAATGAAGTATTTACAAAGTGAAAATGATGAACTAGATTCAAACAGAACTGTTTATATTGATGGAGAAATCCTATTTGAAGAATTTGAAAGCTTCCCATTTCCTTATTCAAGAAGTTGGGAAATTATTACTTTGGGTGATGAAAGTAATCCATATCTAATTTACTTAGATGCAGGAGAACATTCATTAACTCTAACTGTAGTTAATAGTAAAATTAGAGATGTTTATCATAACCTTTTATCAATATTAAATGATATAGATGATATAGCTCGCGAAGTTAATAAGCTTACTGGTGGGTTAGATGATCGTTATCGTGACTATAAACTTGATGTTTATATCCCAACAATTATTAGTGATTTAAATAGATTAAAAGGGGAAGTAAATGAAGTTAAGTTTGCAGTTATTGAGATTTATGGGACTGATGATTTATCTATCGTTAGTGATTTAGAACAAACAATGGATTATTTCGATCAGTTTATTGAAGATCCTGATGAAATACCGCCATTCCAATATCGTTTTAATGAAGGTCCATCAAGTATTTATGGAATCATAAATATTATTTTACCAAGACTAATTGATTCACCTTTACAGCTAGATGCGATATTCTTCCATGAAGATGGCGAAGATTTACCAAATGCTGATGTTAATGTTTTTAGAAAAGTATGGGAAAGTATCCGTTCGTTCACTTATTCATTCTTTGATCCAAAATATAATGAATCAGCAGAAGTTGATAGTGAAACTGTCGAAATATGGGTTCGCCAATCACGTTTATACATTCAAATAATGCAACGAATGATCGATGAAGAATTTACAGAAGATACCGGTATCAAAGTTCAATTATCAGTTATGCCAGATGAGACAAAAATAGTATTAGCTAATGCTGCTAATAATACACCTGATGCTGCTATGGGACTTAGTGTTACTCGGCCTTTTGAATTTGCAATTAGGGGAATGGTTACTGATTTAAGTGAACTAGATGGATTTTACGACTTAGCTAGTGAATATAATGAAAACAGTTTTATTCCTTTTATATATGAAGATGGAATTTATTCTATGCCTGAAACAATGGATGTTAAATTACTATTTTATCGTAAAGATATTTTAGAGTTTTTAGGTGTAGAACCACCTGAAACATGGGAAGAAGTTGTAAGCTTAATACCTGTAATGCAAAAGTATAATTATTATTTCTATACACCACTGGGTGGTGACAATGCATTTAAAACATTTGGGGAAACAACACCGTTTATCTATCAACATTATGGAATTTTATATAATGAAACTGGCGATAAAGTTGTTTTAAATGAAAATGGGGCTTATGATGCTTTTGAGTTTATGACAGATTTATTTAGTGTTTACAATGTGCCAATCACAACATCTAACTTTTTCCAAAAGTTTAGAGATGGACAAACTCCCCTTGGAATTGGAGACGGTAATACATATATTCAATTGAAATATGCTGCACCTGAACTTGCTGGACAATGGGGCGTAATGCCAATACCAGGAGTAGAATATGATAAAGATGAAACTACATGTCCTGGTCCATTAACAGATGGTCGCTGTATTGAAAGATGGGACCCTACTTATGGTACTAGTAGTGTTATTTTTAGTGATAGTTCAAAACAAGATTTAACATGGGAATATTTCCAATGGTGGTTTAGTAGTAATGTTCAAAGTGATTTCACTTATCAACTACAATCGCTTCTTGGAGATGAATTTTTACATATGACAGCTAATGTTGAAGCATTTAAAACAAGTGCTTGGCCTAGTGATAGTAAATATGAAATATTAGAACAATGGCAGTGGGTAAGAACTACTGGTAAAGTTCCGGGGGATTACTTAGTGGAAAGAGAGTTAAGTAATGCTTGGAATAAAGTAGTAAACGATGGTGTTAATCCTCGTGTTGCGATTGATGATGCAGTTGTTATTATTAATCGTGAAATACGTCGTAAATTAACAGAATTTGGATACTACAAAGATGGTGAAAGGGTAAAACCTTATATTATCCCAACCTACGAAAACATCCACTTATGGATGAATGAAGGAGGGGAAGATGATGAGTAGTAAAAAGACAACCTTTAAACAAAAACTACAATCACCATACTTATTTATCGCACCTTATGCTTCATTATTTATATTAATTATTGCTTTACCTGTACTAGCCGCGGTCTTTTTGAGTTTTACTTCTTTTAATACAATTCAAGCACCGTCTTTTATTGGATTAAAGAACTATGTTGATGTTTTTACAGGCGATTCAGTCTTCTTACAAAAGGCTTTATCAAATACAATACTATTTAGTGTTATTGTTGGACCAATTGGATATATGATGAGTTTTATGTTAGCTTGGATGCTAGCACAAGTTCCGCATCGTGCGAGAACAATTTACGCTGTTGTTATCTACTCACCATCAATTACGGGACCAATTATGATGGCTAATGTTTGGCGTATTGTTTTTAGTGGTGATGAATTAGGATATCTAAATAATTTCTTATTAAATACACTTGGTATTATAGACTCACCAATTCAATATTTACAAGATGCTGATATATTATTTCCAATAATGATTGTTGTTTCACTTTGGAGTAGTATGGGTCTTGGTTTCTTAGCGATGCTTGCTGGTATTTTAAATATTGATCGTAGTTTATATGAAGCAGCAGCAATTGATGGAATGCGTAATAGATGGCAAGAAATATTCTATATTACAATCCCTTCAATTAAACCGCAAATGTTATTTGGTGCTGTTATGGCAATTATTGGTACTTTTAATAGTGCTGGACTAGCAAGTGCACTTGCTGGTGGTAGTGCTCCACCACAATATGCTGGTTGGCTAATTGTCGACCACGCAAACGATTTTGGATTTACAAGATTCGAGATGGGTTACGCTTCTGCGATAACCGTAATCTTGCTTTTAATCGTTGTTTTATTTAATAAAATATCTTACCGATTATTCGGGGAAAGGGACTGATGAATTATGGCAAAATCAGGAATTACTTTTAATCCAGATAGTTATCAAAAGAATCAAAATGGCTTCCATATCTTTTTAATTACATTGTCTTTCTTCATGGGTCTTCCGATAGTCTTTGTAATTAACCATGCTTTTAAACCGTTTAGTGAATTATTTGCTTATCCTCCTAAATTCTTAGTAAAAAGACCTACAATCGAAAACTTTGTTAGGTTAGTTTCTTTTAGTCAAGAATCTGGTATTCCGATAAGTAGATATATCTTTAACTCTGTTTTTACTACAGCAATAGTAGTGGTATTGACAGTTGTTATTAGTAGTTTAGCAGCATTCTCTTTAAGTAAACTAGAGTTTAAAGGGAAACATGTATTAAATAAAATTAATCAGTATAGTTTAATGTTTGTACCATTAGCTGTAGCTATTCCTAGGTTTTTAGTGTTAGTTAATATTGGGATATATAATACTTACTTTGCACATATCATTCCTTTGTTAGCAATGCCAGTAGGATTATTCTTAGTTAAACAGTTTATGGATACAAATGTACCAAAAGAATTACTAGAAGCAGCAAAAATTGATGGTGCTGGAAATTGGCGAATTTATTGGAGCATTGCTCTTCCATTAGTAAGTCCAGCATTAGTTACAGTTGCAATTCTTGCTTTCCAAGTATCTTGGGCATATACCGAAGGATCAAATTTATTTATTGATCAAGAAGCATTAAGAACACTACCATTTTACATGAGTACAGTTATTAGCCAACAAGGAAACATCGTCGTTACTGCCGGTGTGGGGGCTGCTGCACAGTTAATCATGTTTATTCCAAACTTAATTATTTTCATATTTATGCAAAATAAAGTAATGGCCTCAATGGCAACTTCAGGTATTAAATAATGAGAAATAAATTAATTAACGCAGTAACAGTTTCTCTATTTAGTTTGGTAGTTATTATAATGTTAGTTAGTGCAACAACACAAGTTTATGCTAGTAGTACACCATATTATACTTATACAACTGATAATGAAAATGGTTGGGCAAGAACAAGTGATGCTTATACGCCAAATGGGCAAATACTAGATGCGGATGGAACATCTTTTAAAATATTAGAATACGTTTATGTCGATCATGAGAATTATGTTTATATTACTGATAGTGGACATGCAAAAGTGTTTATTTTTGATAGTGATTTAAATTATGTTGACGAGATTGATTATTATGAATCAACTCCTGGGGCATTGGATGGATTTCAAGCAGTTAATAGTATTTATGTAACTGAGGATAAAATATATGTTCCTGATAGTTTTAGAAAAAGTGTTTTTATCTTTGATCGTGAATCGGTTTTAAATAGAGATCCTCTTTACTATTTATGGCTTGAAGATGTTGATGGAAGTGATGGCTTAACAACAGGAGATTACTTTTATGAAGCTGATCCTGATACTGATTTACCAATAGGTGAACCAATTTATGAGCTAGAGATTACAGGACAAAACGAAAATAATCGTGATATTATATTGTTTAAAGATTATATTACTAAAGAACCTTTATTTGAAAAAACAGATCGTGTAGATATGTTAGGTAAAGTATTAAATTGGGTAACAGCTGATCATAATGATGAAACATTATTAAAACATATTATGTTTGCTGAAAAAAATCTCCCAATACAAATAATTACAACACCTGATGCACCTGTTTTCCAAGAGGGGTATACATTTGCGCCTAAGAAGTTAGTTGTTGATACTAGAGGTAATATGTATATTGTCGGTGCACAATCAAGTAATGGATTAATTATGTTGAATTATGAAGGAGAATTTCTAACTTTCTTTGGAGGTAATCCTTTGAGAACACCTTTGATAGATCAAATTAGATCATTGATATTAACTGACGTTCAAAAAGAAAAACTTCGTGAACAGTCAGATATCTATATTGATTATGTTAGTAGTGTGGCAATAGATGAAAAAGGATTTATTTATACAGTTACTTCAACGTTAGAAGATAACGTTATTAAGAAATATAATGTTTCAGGTAAAAACTACTATAATAGTGAAGCTCAAGGATGGGTTGGAGCTGTTGATTTGTGGGTAGGACAATATGGAAATGTCATTATAGTTGAAGAGTTTGGATGGATTAACGAATATAATGCTGAGGGTGAACTAGTGTTTAGTTTTAGTGTTTCTGATCGAGGAATTAATCGTGAAGGATTACTTAGTTTACCAAAAAGTATTGCGATTGATTCTAATGATAATTTATTCGTTGTCGATCAAGGTAATAAACTTTTACAAATATACAAACCAACAGAATTCACAAATGCTGTTCATCAAGCATTTCAAGCTTATCAAGATGGAGATGAAGATTTAGCACAAGAAAAATGGGCGTATAGTCTTGAATACGCAACAATATTTGATATTGCTCATGTTGGACTTGGTGATGCTTATGTTCGTCAAGAAAACTATGAAGCAGCTCTTCATGAATACACTCTTGCATCTTATAATGAAGGTATTAGTAATACTTTTTGGCAAGTTAGGCAAGATTGGATGGAAGATAATTTAGAAAATGTCTTTTTAGCGTTAATAATTTTATTGGCTTTAAGATGGATATTAAAATTATTTAATAAAAAGTATCATTATACAAAGAAATTAGAAAAAGGATTCAAGAAACTTAGTAATAAGTATCAAACAATTAGAGAATTAGCTTATATAAAATATTTCTTAAAACATCCACTAGATGGATATTATGAAATTAAAAGAAAAGAGAAGGTTTCTGTTAAAACAGCATTTGTTATTTATTTTCTATTAGCTCTTGTATATGTAATGTATCAAGAAGTAACTAATGTTATCTTCTTGGCTGATCCTAGTGCAAATATATTGTATGAATTAATTATTTTAACAAGTATCTTATCATTATGGATAATTGCTAACTACTTTGTGTGTTTAATTCGTGATGGAGAAGGATCATTCAAAAATGTTTTTGTAGCAACATCAATGAGCTTTACACCATTGTTAATTATTGTTCCAATAGTTACATTACTAAGTACAGTTTTAACTTATCAAGAAGCAGTATTTTATAGTATTCCTTTAACAATTGCTTTTATATGGGTAGCTATTTATTTCTTCTTTATGATTAAAGAAATTCATAATTACGAAGTTGGAGAAACTTTTGGAATTATTCTTGTTAGTATGTTTACAATGTTAATTATGAGTATCTTTATCTTTGTAGTTTACTCATTAAATAATCAAATATTTTCTGTTACGTCACAGATTGTAAGGGAGATGATGGAGCGATGATGAAAAAGATATTATTAATCGGATTAATTCCAGTATTCTTCTTAAGTGCATTTTTTGTAGTTCGCGTTAATGCAGTAAATGATATCGATTATGAAGTAGCTCTAGGAAATAGTTTAAGTGGTGTTGAATATGATAGTAACACCTATATTGAGACACCTAATAAAACAGAATTAAATTACAATTTTATTATACCTAATACATTTGATAAAATGGCAGAAGATGATGAGTTAGAGTTATATCTAGAACCAGAAACATTAGCAATAGCTATTCGTGTAAAAGCGAATGGGTATGTATATGCATCTTATAATTTTAACGATACATTTGTTGGTAAAAGTGACGCTGTTATTAATCCTATGAAGTCTGGTGTAACACTTGATTTATACAAAGAAAGTACACCAGTATCGACAAGTTATTTAGATATGAATCCGATAGCAACTGGGGATTTAGTTGCTGCTGCTGAGTCCACTATTCAGCCTATTACCAATGGATTTAAAGCAAAAATTGATTTTAATCATCCTGAGATAATGATTAGATTTGATTTAAATGTACAATTAGAAAATGGGAACTTAGTAGTTAATATTCCTGCAGATTCAATCGTAGAATATAATCCGAATATTTGGGATTCAGCAGAACAATTCTATATTTTACGAAATATAGTCGTTTTCCCATACTTCGGATCAACTAGAAGTGAAAATGATGGGTATGTCTTTATACCTGATGGAAGTGGAGCATTAATTTCACTAGAAAGTGCACCTGAAACAAAAGCAAGTTTCTCACTCGATGTTTATGGTGATGATTTAGGTTATATGTCTCCTACATTCCGTGTAAGAGCTCTTTCAATTAAACCAATAGAACGTGTAACTATGCCAATATTCGGAATGGTTCACGATGTAGGCAATACAGGTTTCTATGTAATTGGAGAAGAAGGAGCAAGTTATAGTGAACTTAATTTTAAATCAGCTGGATTGATTAATGATTATTACTCAACTTACTTTAAATATCGCTATCGTGAAAGCTACGAACAATATCAATCACGTTCAAATGAGGATCAGTATCGAATTGCCTTCCAAGATGATATTAATGATTACGATGTAACTCTTCGTTACAATTTCTTAAGTGGTAATGATGCTGATTATGTTGGTATGGCAAAGTCTTATCAAAGCTATTTATTAGATAATGACCAGTTAGGACCAAAAAATCGTACTGAGTATAGTGAAACACCAACAAAAATTGATTTTATTGGTACCGAAATCACTCAAGGAATCCTATCAACTAAAACTCAAGAAGCAACAACTTATAATGAAATAGTTGATACATTAAAAACTTTGGAACAAGATGGATATACAGAAGTACTAACATCATTAAAAACGTTTGATATGAGAAATTCTGGTTATCGTTTTGATATATTTAGACAACTTGGTGGTAAAAATGATTTTAAAGATATGATGGAATATTTTGAAGCAAGTGATATTGCATTTAGTTATTATATTGATTACACAAGAAGTTATGAAAGTTACTCAAGAAAGCATGCTCAAACATTAAGTAAACGAGAAATATATCATGTTGAATTATCAAGAATGTTTTTTGCGCATTTAGTAAATGATACAAGTTATTACCTGGAGTTTGCGCAAGATGATGTAGATGAAATGAAAGAATATAATATAGAGAGTGTTACTCTTTCAGGTCTTGACCGTGCTATTTATACAAGTTATAAAGATGGAATTAAGTATAGCACTGAAAATATCAATGAAGTAAATGATACATTAGCGTATTTTAATGATAATGGTATTACTACAGGAATGTATTTACCTGATGCATATATGTATCAATATGTAAATGAGTATTATGATGCTCCTTTATCTAGTAGTGATTTTAGTTTTATAGTTGCATCAGTACCATTTGTCCAACTAGTTTTAGGTGGATATGTTGATATGTACTCTCCTTATCTAAATTTTGCTTCAGATGAAGAAATTACTCTTTTGAGATTAGTTGAGTATGGTGTTTTTCCATCATATATTTTAACGGGTGGATCAACATATGATATTAAAAAAACTAATTCTAGTAATGTATACATTTCAGAATATGGAATTCTGAAAAATCGTATGGATTTATACTATGCAAAAATTAATGAAGGTTTAACAAGTACTATTGGTAAAGAAATGATTGACCATATATTTTTAGCTAGTGGTGTTGTTCTTGTTGAATACGATGATGGAACCCAACTAATTATTAATTATAATGATGAAGTAGTTACAGTTGACACAACACTTGTTCCTGCTAAAGGATATGTGGTGATATCATGAAGAAATTAATCGAAAAAATAGTAAATGGTCTTAAGAAGATAGGAAGTTATTACTTTGTAGGAAGTGATGCAGTAATTAAGTTTATGGTTGGTTTACTACATAAATTTGCTAAGTTGTTATCGTTGATATGGAGTTTAGTTGAAAAATTAATCACTTATCCTCCATTTAATTGGATTAAAGATGTAATAATATGGATTTATAATCATACAATACTGTATCTAGTAAAATATTCTAATAAGAGATATGATAATGCAACTATGGCTAAGAAAAAAGCATTTACAGGTTATATGTTTTTAACTCCTTGGATTCTTGGATTCTTTGCGTTAGTTGTTTATCCTTTTGGTAGAATTATATACATGAGTTTAAATAATGTTAGTTTGTATCAACAAGATTATACTTACGAATGGGTAGGTTTAAGAAACTTTCAACGAATATTAATGGAAGATATCGATTTTGTTATCGAAGTTCAAAATTTTATAGTGAGAGTATTACTGTATTCACCAGTAATAATTACTTTAGCGATAATTGTCGCAATGTTACTAAATCAAAATATTAAGGGAAAAGGATTCTTTAGAATGATATTCTTTTTACCAATTATTATTCTTAATGGCGAATTACTAGAAAATATGAGTAACTATGGTGGAATGGATATAAGTTTAAGTTTCTTTGTAATTGATATTATTAATACGTTAATACCAGAATTTGCTGTTGGACTCTTTGTTGGGCTCTTTGAGATAATCATAGAGATTTTATGGTATACAGGTTTACCAATATTGATTTTTTTAGCAATGTTACAAAAAGTTGATAAAAGTTTATATGAAGCTGCTAGTATTGATGGTGCAAATGCGTGGAGTATCTTTTGGAAGATTACTTTGCCAGCAATAAGACCAGCAATTACTGTTTCGATTATATTTATTGTTGTTTTCTTAGCTAATTTTGATGGCAATCCAATAAATGCACTTATATTAGCATCGAAAAATGATGGCTCGAGGCGGGATGGATATGCGTCCGCGATGGCACTAATCTATAGTTTTGTTCAAATTATTGTCATCACGATTTTGTATTTTATTGTTCGACAACGCCCACAGAAAGCGAGGTTGTAATGATGAAAAAAATACGAGAATATGTAAAAAACTTCAAAACAAACTTGCCTTCTCATAAAAGTAGATTATTAGGTAGTGGTGCTCGCAAAGGCCTTCTATACTATATTGCAGTTTATTTCTTAAGTATTACTTTTGCATTTGTATTTATTTATCCAATCTTCTATATGTTTATGATTAGTCTAATGTCTAATACCGATTTAGTAGATAGTACAATTATGTGGATACCTTCATCAGTTTATTGGCAAAATTATCTATTTGCGGTTAGAGGTTTAAGCTTAGATGAATCATACTATAAAACAGTTATCTTATTATTCACAAACCCAACTGAATTAGTATCTCCATTTGCTGTAGAATTGCGTAAGTTCATTGTATTTGCGCTAGTTCCAGTATTTGTAACACTGTTTGGTGGAATGTACTTTAAAGATAAGGGTAAATTATTTGGCGTAAGCTTTATAGCGTTCTTATTGATCTTAATCCTACCAAAAAGTTATGTTGATAGTTTATATGTTTCAGGAACTATAACATTAATTACCGTAATAAGTAGTGCTTTAATTGGGTATGGATTAGCGAGATTTGAATTTAGAGGAAAAAAACTTATTATGGGTATGATGATTCTAGTTTATATTTTACCTAAAACATTATTGTTTATTCCAAGAGCACAGCTTTATAGTGATTTAGGAATTAAAGGAACAATGTTTGCACTATGGGGACCATCCTTTTTAGGACAAGGAGTTCAAGCAACTTTCTTTATCTTGATATTCTTCCAGTTCTTTAAAATGATTCCAAAACAAATTGAAGAATCAGCTTACTTAGATGGTGCGACCAGTTTTAACATCTTTATTAAAATAGCTGTTCCAATGGCAGTTCCTGCTTTTGTAATTGCTGCTACATATGGATTTGCAGTTAACTGGAACGAGTTATTCTTAACAAATATTTATTTAGATGGTAATATAAAAACTATCCCGATGTTATTACAAGGATTACAAGCATCGTGGGGAAGAGTAGCAGATTACTCTACTAATAGTGATTTAGTGAATGTTGATTTTACTGAAGCAAAATCATTTGCGGGTACGATGTTATCAATTGTTCCATTAGTTATTATGTATGGAATTGTTCAAAGATACTTTATTGAAAGTATTGATAAATCTGGAATTACCGGAGAATAAAGTCAAATAAAAAGTCTGAAAATTTTTCAGACTTTTTTTAATTGATTAGTGTATCTTTTAAACTATAAGGTAATCTTAAAATAATTGTTCCATTTGGTGAAACACCACCAAAGTTATTATCAAATGTTGAATACAAGATTTCATAACTAGTAAATTCCTCTGGAATTGGTTTATAATATATGCTACTGAAATTAAATAAAACAATAACTAGTTCTTTATCATCACCATTTTCAAAGATACGGTAGTAACCTTCGAAAGAAGAATCATTATAAGGAATAAAATCACCATACATTAACGCTAAACTACTGATTCTTGTTTGTCCAAGCGCTATATAAGTATTAAGTAAGGAATCTGAATCTAGCAATTGATCATCAACTTCTCCAATATCTCTATCATCATAATTAGTGGATAAACTATCGTAATAATCTCCCCAAACCATATTAGTTCTCATTCCCAACATCCCAATTTCATCACCATAGTAGATATAGGGATTACCGGGTAGTGTTAATAGGATTTCAGCAGCCATTCTGACGTCATTATCATCACCAACAGTTTTAGCTATACGGTCCATATCATGATTTGAAATAAATACAGCATCAATGAAATTATTATTGTATTGATATATCTCATTGTAAACATTGTTTAAAACAGAGCCGATATCGCTACTTAAATATCCATTAACTGCATCTTTAATTGAATAATTTGCTTGGAAGTTAAACATACTAATATCTGCACTATAATACTTGCTGTATTCGGTGTAGCCTTCCCATGCTTCAGCTACTATATATACATCGCTGTATACTGTTTCTAAATAGTCTTTAAAATCAGTTAAAAAATCAATATTAGATTGTACTCTATCGGGGATATTATCGTATTCGTTATGTCCAAATAAATGAGAAGTTGCATCCATTCTAAATCCTTGAATGCCAACATCGTTAAGCCAAAACTCCCCAACACTATAAATGTAAGAAATAACTTCAGGATTTTGCAAGTTTAAGTCAGGCATCCAGTCACTAAAATAAGCACAAAACATTTTATCTGATAAACTTGAGTGTATGGTATAAGAACCATCCTTTAGCCATATTCTAGATGTTGGATTATACCATATTGTCTGTCCCCAAGATCCCTTTAGAGAAACTCGTGGATCATCATTATCAATCCATGTAAACCAATCATAATAATCACTATTTACACCATTTTGTAATACGTTTTGAAAAATATCATTGTGGGCTCCCATATGGTTAACTACTAAATCAATAATAATATCGATACCCATATTATTTGCGGTGCTAACTAATTCTTTAAATTCAATCATTGTTCCGTACTCAGAATCAACATCAAAATAATCATCAACTTCGTAGCCATGATCACTACGACTGTCAGTTATAGGCATTAACCATATTCCACCAATCCCTAAACTCTTTAAGTATGGCAAATTATCAATAATACCTTGAAAATCACCAATATTATTGTTGTCTGAGTCAGCAAATGTGCGTACATAAATTTCATAATATATCTTATTATTAACATATACAGTACTATAATCCAAACCGCTGATATTTGGAGAAGCAACAGTAGTTAATCTTGAAGTGTCACTTAATATTTCAGCAGCACATTTTTCTTGGAAAGGATCGTCCAAACAACTCTTGCCAATTACCTCAATTGTTTTAGATATTGAATGTTCACCATCAACTGTTGTAACTGTTATTACAACTTCACCTTCAGTGTGGGTAAAAATATATCCATAAGAACTAACAGTTGCAATTGATTCATCACTTGATGAAATAGTAATTTCTTGATTAGTAGCGTCAATTGGTAAAATATCCCATTTTAGCTTAATAAAGTCACCGACAAATATTGTAGTAACAAGATTTGTTTCAGGTTTAAAATTGATTTCAGATACATGAATTTGACATTTATCTTGGGTATTATCCATTTCACAGGTTAATTCAACTATATTTAGAATGATTGAAACAGTTGCTTCAATTTGGTAGTTGTCTTCAACAGTTAATGTTATTTCATAAACTCCTACAGAGTATAAATCATATGAACCACTAACTTCAATAAATGGAGTTAGATTCATTCCATCAAAATCATAAACAGTAATACTGTCTAAAATAATAGTCTCTTCACCAACAAATTGGGTAAGAGATTCGCCATTAGTCACACTAAAAGATATAGGTCGCTCATCTTCTTTACAACCTACAAGTGTAAATATAGAAATTAGTAATAGTAGTATAATTTTGATTTTTCTCATAATGGAGTCCTCCGTAATATCTAATTATATCATATATTAAGTAATTATTATTTCAATAAGAAACTGATTACATATTAAAAAAAGATGAAAATTGAATTTCCATCTTTTTGATAACTAAGGATTAGTTGTTGTTTCTTCTTCGTAAGTTGTATAAAGTGTAAGTATTTCATTAGCAGTATTAAATAGTGAATAAATTTCTGCTTGGAGTAATAATTCACTCTCTACTAAATCGCGAAGTACTATTCCAGTGTTAATAGGATTAACACCATTTATAAATGGGTTTGTCGATTTATCAAAGACGTAATCATTTGTTGCTACTAAATATAAGGTATCAGGATCAAAAGTAGTAACTTCAGTGTAATACTCTAAAGAATTACTAACTATTAAAGCTGTTATTTGTGCCCCTGTTAATTCAACTGTTTTAATTACATTATCAAAAGGCCATATTTGATAAAGAACTGCTAGATTAATTGTTTCACCATCATCAATTCCTGCTCTTGTACCTCCGGAATTGTGAAAAGCAATATCAGCATTTGTTGCTTCTTTAACGACCTTAACAAGCCAATCTGTTAATTCATATTTAGAATATTCATCGTCACTAACAATAATTGGGGTGTTAAATAAATCGTATGTTTCTAGAATATATTCGTCTAATAATGCTTGAACAGTAGAGTCTACTGTTGATAGCAATGCAACACTATATTTATTGTAATTAGTTGCGATATAAGAATCGATAATTCCCTCTTCAAAAATCATTTTTACATATCCGACAAATTCACCACTATGACCTGATTGAATTTCGGGAATACCATTTATAAGATTAGCATAATCGCTGTGACTATGTCCGTTAAATACAGCATCTACACGATAATCCCCAGTTAATGCAATTACATCATCATTTATCTCACCAACATCATGAGATACAACAATTACAACATCACATGATTCTACAGTTCGTAAATAATGTGAATAGTACTCTATTTGAGTCATAGGATCCGCAAATTCATATCCTGTAATTTTACTTTCAGCAATTGAATACTCAAGTCCATATCCCATTGTACCGATAATACCAACTTTATGCTCACCTTTTTGAACTATTGTATAAGGCTCAATCCCATCAGGAATATCAGTAGTACCTGCATAGAAGATATTAGCTCCTAGAAATGGGAAATTAGCTTCACCATTCTCTAAATTACCATCAGCATAAGCTAAAATTGTATCGATGCCCCAATCAAATTCATGGTTACCTATTGTAAATGCATCAAGATCCATAGCATTTAATACGTTAATCATTGATAATCCATCATAATAATTTGATAAAGCAGAACCTTGCAACATATCTCCACCTACAACAAATAATACATTATCAGGATTCTCAGTTTTTTTAGTATTTACTAAATTAGCAATGTATGCCATCCCGATTTGATCATCACTTTCAAGTAAAGCACCATGTGTATCATTAAGATAATAGAATTCTAAATAATCTTCTTCTATAGCTAAAACGCATTCATCATCAATTAATTCATATCCTGTATCACACGTAATTGGTTCAGGATTATCTAAACAATCAACATGTGATGGATACATATCACAATCCACAATATATGGATCAACATCATCATTACATGAAGTAAGTACAAGTGTTAAAGATAAAATAAGTATTAAGTTAAATAGTTTTTTCAATATAATCACCTCTCGTTAACATATCATTTTATCACTAATCACCTAATATGAAAAGGCAAAGTTATTGTTTTTCTATAACAATAACGTAAGGTGGTAAATGGGTGTTTAAAAAACTGTATTTTATTACTTTAAATTCATTTTTATTTAGAGCTGAAGCAAACTCTTCAACCGCTTTTGCTTCACTTAGTCCACCAATATGTCCAACATATAAAATTATTGTAATTACACCATTTTTAGCTAATAATTTAATAGCGTTTTGTAGTGCTGGCACAGTGGAATTTTCATTTGTTATAATCGATTTGTCACCACCAGGTAGATATCCTAAATTAAAAGTTATAGCTTTAATTTCATTTTTGATATATTTACTCATGTTTTGATGAGTTTCTTTTATTAGGGTAACATTATTAATATTATTTTCATCTATAAGTGACTTTGTATTTCTAATAGCTAAATCTTGAATGTCAAAAGAATAAACATGTTTACTAAGCTTCGCAAGAAACAAGGTATCTCTACCATTTCCACAAGTTGCATCGACTGTATAGTCGCTTTTAGATACAACGTTTTCTAAAAAATCATGTACAAAAGGATTAACATCTCTTATCATAAAAATCACCTCGATTCATTATAACATGAATTATTTCATATTTCGTGAGCAAACTATTTGAAATTAATTATAATTAGAGGTAAAATAACATTGTATTTTAATGAAAAAAGGAGAATTGATATGCTAGTAGAATTAAAACCAACTGAATCTGTTCAAGATTATTTAAAAAGTGGAAAGATTGCAATCGTTAAATTTGCGACTACAACTTGTCCACCATGTAAAATGTTAAAACCAATATTTGAAAAATTAGCAGTAGATACTGATTTAGATAATGTAGTATTTATCGCAGCTGATGCAAATGAACATCCTCAAGCACACCAATACGGTGTTAGTAGTGTTCCAACATTGTTGTTCTTTAAAGGACAAGAGGTTATAGGACAAAATGTAGGATTTGTACCTGAAAAACCATTACATGATTTTCTAAAGAAACTAGAAAAAGAAGAACTTGCAAACTAAACTCAGATTCTGAGTTTTTTTTGTATCTAAAATATTCTTAATAGTATGATATAATGAATTGAAGCAACAAGGAGGAAAAATATGAAAACAATTTCAATAGCAATATATTTAGATGTTGAAAACATTCAAGGAATGATAAGTCTAGAAGATCTTCTAGACGATATAAGATTACAAGTAGTAAATGAGTTTGAAGGTGTAGAAAAAGCTGTTTTTGGACTTAAAAAAGCAATTGGCGACTCTAATAACTTAAAAAGATTTCGTAATCAATTAAGTGAGTTAAACTTTACAATTGAAGATGCCCCACATATTTCAGGTAAAAAAAATAGAGCTGATTTAATGATAAGTGTGGATGCCCTAGAAAAATTACATGTTGGTAATCCAGCATTTGATTTATTTGTCTTTTTAACAAGTGATTCAGATTACTCAATTGTAATGAATACATTACGAAAATTTAGAAAACAAGTGTGGATGGTTGCCACAAATGATGATTCCCAAAAGAACGTCTTTAAATCATCAACGGATAAGATTTTAATTATTGATGACTATAAAGTAATTCAAGCAACAAAACCTACTAATGGTAAAACTACTACAACTAAAAAAGGGACTACTAAACCTAAACAAACAGATTTTGCGAAAATTAAGCCATACTTAACAAATATTATTAATCGTCGTGCTTTGGCTAATATGCTAAAAGTAATGAGATCGTATCAAGAAGAAAAAATATATACTACTTTAGATACTAATAACCGTTTTAGACAAATAGATGAGAATTTAAGTTTGTCTCAAACAAAATTTAAAAAGTTTAAAGCTGTTTACAAGGTTTTAGAAGATGCAAAAATAATTGAGTTTCAAAAAGATAGTAATCATCAATTTACAATAAACGATAAACAAAAAATCATTCTTTATTTAGGAAATATCCAAAAAAAATAGGAGACCAATGGTCTCCTTTTTAATATATTAAAATATGTAAAATAATTAAAATAGTAATATGAACAGGATAGAAAAAATATCCGATATATTTGTTTAATTTAATCTTAGGATTAAAATAACTAAGCCCCATAATTACTATGACAGCCATAAAGCTCCTAGCTTGGAAGAAATAACCTTCGAGTTTTCTCAATCCATCTTTATAATCAATCATAATTTTCCATATTTCTGAAAGTTTTCCAAAGGATTTAAAGTATCCAATTTGCGAATTTAAGTTATAGTAGTAAACCCCTGTCATTGTAGTAGAAATGACAGTAACAACAAGGTAACCAACAATCACTAAACTTGGATTTTCTCTAAAGTTATAAAAGACTAAAATCATTAAAATACCATAAGTACCATATGATATATAAAAATCATTCCACTGAAAATGCAAAAATTCTGGTAAGAATACTAATATAACAAGTAATCCAATAAATAGAGAGCCTTTTAAGATGTTTTTAGAATCTTCCTTGAAAGATTCTTTAATAATATCAACAACTGAAAGAATAAAGGTTATACACCAAAAGTAAAGAATTACATTAAAGTGAAAATAACCTGGTTCTAATTCGAAATTTAGATACATATAAGGGATCTGTGATATTAGACCAAAGAAAAGTAGTCTTTTTCTGTATCGCTTTCTATCACTAGTTTTAGAATACCCTAGTGCTAACTGATATCCAAAGATTGGAAAAGCAATTCTACCAATTGTTCTTAGCAGCCTAACTTCAGGAAGAAGAAGGACTCCAATGTGATCTATAAGCATCGTAACCATCGCAATAATTTTTAGTAAATCATTACGTTTTGTAGTCTTCATAAAATCACCTCTTGAGTTATTATAACAGAAAGTAGTTTACTTTTTAATCTATATAAAGAAAAAAACGGAATAAATTCCGTTTACAAACTGTAATACATTTCGAATTCAATAGGGTGAGGCATTCTATTTACAATTAAGTATTCTTCCTTAATTCTCTTAATGTGATTCTTTATCATATTTTCTGTAAAGACATTATCTTTTAATAAGAATTTATAGTCTTTTTCTAATTCATGAGCAGCTTCCATTAGTGTTGAAGGAAGTGATTTAATCTTAGCTTTTTGCTTTTCTTCTAGTTTATATAAATTAAAATCATATGGTCCATATCCACTATTAGCTGGATCAATTTTATTTAAAATTCCATCAAAAGCAGCCATCATAATAGCTGAATATGCTAAATATGGGTTAGCAGTAGCATCAGGACTTCTCAATTCAAATCTTTTTTCATCAGGTTGAATTGTGTATCCGGGGATTCTTATTACTGCGCTTCTATTTGATGTTGCATAGCCAATTGTAACAGGAGCTTCATAACCGGGAACTAATCTTTTATAAGAATTAGTTGAAGGATTTGCAATAGCTGTTATAGCTTTAATATGTTTTAAAATTCCACCCATTGCATAATGAGCTAATTTTGATAATCCCGAATAACCATCTTTATCATACATAATAAACTCGTTATCTTTTTTTAACTGAATATGAACATGCATACCATTACCAGCTTCATCAACAAAAGGTTTCGGCATAAACGTAACACTTTTTCGCATTTTAAATGCAGTTAAGTTCAAAAGGTTTTTCATTTTCATAGTACGGTCAGACATCTCTTGAATACCTGCAAAGTTAACTTCAATTTCTACTTGCCCTGGCCCACCATTTTCACTATGATGATACTTTATTGGAATATTTATTTTTTCAGCTTCTAAAGATACAGCTGTACGGAATTCATAACTAGCATCCCAAGGAGAATCAACGTGGTAACCACCATGATTAGGAACAGTAAAACCGATGTTTTTATAAGAATCATCACTACTATTCCAGTTAGCTTGTGCACTGTCTAGTTTTACTTCCATATGTTGATTAGTGTTTTTGAAAGATACGTGATCTAAAACGAAAAATTCAAATTCTGGACCTAATAAACAAGTATCAGCTATGTCATGATTTTTCATATAAGATTCTGCTTTCTCAGCAACATAACGAGGATCATCTTCAAATCTTAATAATTTATTGTCTCTAATCACATATATATTGGCAATAGTAACAATTGTTTTATGAGTCTTAGAAGAATCAATAAAACATGATGTAACATCAGGAATCATAACCATATCAGATTTTTCAACTGTTAAAAATCCATAACTAGATCCGTCAAAACCAATCCCTTTTTCCATAATTTCAGGAGCTAATTTTTGGCTAGTTATCGATAATCGATGCCATCTTCCCTTCATATCAACAACTTTAAGATCAATTACTTCAACTTTTTCTTTTGTAACATAAGTTATCATCTCATTAATATTTTTAAACATAATATACTCCTTTTTAGTCAATTATAAAAAACGCTTACACACGGACATTATAACATAATTAGATTATTGTAGAAGGATTTATTTACTTTTTTTAATTTCTTTAAATCCTTAAGACAAATTGTTATAAAAACTATTTTTTTGTGGTAAAATAAGAATGGAAGAGAAAACGATAGATTTCTACGGATATAATAAAATTTATAAAGGAGAGGTAACTATATGAGTGAAATTACAATAACAAAAGCTTTGAGAGAAGAAGCAGGTAAAGTATTGTATTTTGTTAAAGAACTTGCAAGATATGAAAGAATGAGAAAATATGTTAAAGCAACTGTTGAAGATATTGAAAAAAACGTCTTTGATGATAAACGTGCTGAAGTTATTTTTATTAGGAGAGATGGAGAGCCAATTGGGTTCGCTGTATATTATTATGCATTCTCTACGTTTTTGGCAAGACCAACACTGCATTTAGAAGACTTCTTTATGATTGATCAAGAAAGAGGAAAAGGATACGGGAAACAAGTATTAAAACATTTAGCAAAAACTGCTTTAAAAAACGAATGTACACGTTTTGAGTGGAATTGTCTTGAATGGAATAAGCCATCAATTAGATTTTATGAGAATTTAGGAGGAAAACCTTTACGAGGATGGATTCCGTTTAGAATGGATGGGAAACAATTAGTTAAATTTGCAGAAGAGGAGTAATCCTCTTTTTTTTGTGGAATTTACGGAGGATATTGACTATTTAATTTTTGGTCAATTTATGGTATAATATATAGAAATACCCGAAAAACGATATATTAATGTAAGCGTTTTCTCCTATGATTACCTTACCTTAGCGGTTAAAAGGAATATTAATGATTACTAAGAAACATACAAAAAAAGTTAGGAGTTGATTTTATTGGTTGAAGGAGTAATTTTGGCTGGTGGAAAAGCTAGTCGAATGAAGCAAAATAAGATGTTGCTTGAATATAAAAATCATCCTCTAATTTTTCATTCTGTTAGGACGATGAATCAAATATGTAATAATGTTACTATTGTAACAGGATTTTATGAAGAAGATTATTTACCATATTTTGGGAAAATGAGAAACATAAAAATCATCCACAATAAAAACCATGAAAGAGGGATGTTTAGTTCGGTTTTGAAAGGGGTTTCTGAAGTCCAAAATGATTTTTTCTTGATTCCGGGAGATTATCCTTTGGTCAAAGTAGAAACATATCAGAAATTACTAGATAGTACTGGAAAGATTAGTGTACCAATTTATAAAGGTCGAAAAGGGCACCCTATTCTTATTCGTAAAGAGTTGATTTCCAGTTTGAAAACTGAAGATAGAAACTCAAACCTAAAAATATTTAGGGATCGTTATGAAGTTACGTATATCGAAGTTGATGATCCTGGAGTTATTTATGATGTTGATAATATTAGTGATTACCAAAAATTAATCCAATTTGAAAGGAATGATGGAAGTGAAGATTAAAAATTATTACAAGACTTCAAATTTAAAAGATGCTTACAAAATGTTACAAGAGGATAAGCAAAATATTATAATTGGTGGAGGAGCATGGCTGAAACTTACTAATAAAAATGTGGAAACAGCTATTGATATTACTCCAGCTAACCTTAATGAAATAATCGAAACAAATGATTCAATAGAAATTGGAGCAATGACTTCATTACATCAAATAGAAATTAATAAAGGATTACAATCGCATTGTAATGGGATACTGTGTGAAGCAATTAGTCATATAATGGGAATGGGGATTCGTAATATTGCGACAATCGGTGGTAGTATTATGGGAAAATATTCCTTTTCTGATATTTTAACACCTTTACTTGTGATGGATACTTCATTAGTTTTCCATAACTATGGAGAAATTTCTTTAGAAGAATTTATGAGTATTAAAAGATTTGATAAAGACATTTTAGTTAAAGTGAAAATTAAAAAAGATAATTGCAGAGGATATTTTCATAAAGTTCAAAAAACAGCTTTAGATTTTGCTGTTATAAATATTGCTGTTAGTAAAAAAGAAAATATTAGAATATTTGTAGGTTCAAGACCAAGTATTGCGACGGAACCTTTAAAAGCTGTTGAGTATATAAATAATCAAAAAGAAGTAAATGATGAAGTAATTGCTACTACAGCCTCATTAGCTGCTAATGAATTAAAACTTGGTTCAAATTCACGTGCAGGTAGTGAATACCGAAAAAGTTTAGTTGAAGTATATATAAAAAGAGGACTAAAAGAGGTGATGTCAAATGAAAATTAATGTTACAGTAAATGACCGAGAACGCGTATTTGATATTACGCCTGATGAGTACTTATTAGATACTTTAAGAGAACACGGATTTTTAAGTGTCAAAAGAGGTTGCGACAATTCGAGTTGTGGTGTTTGTACTGTATTATTAGACAATAAACCAGTTGCTTCTTGTACTCTTTTAACAGTTAAAACAGAAGGTTGTCACATTACAACTGTTGAAGGTATTAGTAAAGATGCTGAAAAATTAAGTGAACATATGGGAGACGAAGGTGCAGATCAATGCGGATATTGTAATCCTTCATTAGCACTTACTATGTATGCTCTTAAACAAGAAATACCTCATCCTACAGATGATCAAATAAAAAAATACCTAGTTGGTAACTTATGTAGATGTACTGGATATCAAAGTCAAGTTACAGCAATTAGAAAATGTTTGGAGGATGAAGAATGAAAGTTGTAAATACGAAGATTCCTTCTATTGATGGAAAAGGATTAATGATGGGTCGTCCTGCTTATACTGATGATTTAGCAGAAAGAAATTCCTTAATAGTTAAGATTTTAAGAAGTCCACATCCCCACGCAAAAATACTAGAAATTGATTATAGTGAAGCACTTAAATTACCTGGTGTAGAACTTGTTTTAACACATAAAGATTTCACTAGAAAATCCTTCACAAGAGCTGGACAAGGATATCCAGAACCTTCACCATATGATAAATTTGTTCTTGATGAATACGTTCGTTATATTGGTGATGAAGTATGTTGTGTTGCTGCTATAAGTGACAGAATATGCCGTGAAGCATTAAAATTAATAAAAGTAAAATATGAAGTATTAGAACCAATCCTTGATTTTGAAAAAGCAATAGATTCAGAAACTATTATTCATCCTGAAGATGGAATCTTTGAACAGTTCCCAATCGGGTTTGAACCAAAGAGAAATATAGCTGCCGGTTATCATATGGAAGTTGGTAATGTTGTTGAAGACTTAAAAGAAAGTGAAGTAACACTGGAAGACAGTTTTTATACCCAAGCACAAGCTCATGTGATGTTAGAGCCACATACTGTAAACGCAAGAATCGATTATCAAAATCGTTTAGTATTATACACCTCAACCCAAACACCAGTTCACGTTAGAAGAATAATCTCACAAACATTAGATATTCCTCTAAGTAGAATTCGTGTAATTAAACCACGTGTTGGTGGTGGATTTGGTGGTAAACAACATATTCATGGTGAAATGTTTGTAACTACCGTAACATTAAAAACAGGTAAACCATCTAAAATGGTATATACGAGAGAAGAAGTATTTGAATCAAGTTATTCAAGACATCCAATGCGTATTGATATTAAATTAGGTGCTACTAAAGATGGTGTACTAGAAAGTATTGATTGTCATATCTTAAGTGATACCGGAGCCTATGGAGAACACGCTTTAACAGTATTTATGGTTGCTGGTAGTAAAGTATTACCTCTTTATAACAAAGTTAAAAGTGTAAGATTTTATGGTGAAGTAGTGTATACAAACCATACTCCAGCAGGTGCATACCGTGGATATGGTGCGATTCAAGGAAACTTCGCATTAGAATCTGCTATAGATATGTTAGTAGAAAAACTAGGAATAGATCCTTTAGAATTCCGTGATAAAAACATGATTAAACAACACGAAACTTCACCAATCTTTGCAATTATGGGTGAAGGTACTGAAGGTACAGCAATGACAATGGAATCATGTGAATTAGAATATTGTTTACATCGTGGTAGAAAACTAATTGGATGGGATGATATTTATCCATATAAACAAATTTCTGAAACTAAACGAAGAAGTGTCGGAATGGCAATTGCGATGCAAGGTTCAGGAATCCCATACATTGATATGGGAAGTGCAACAATCAAATTGAATGATGATGGTTTCTATAATTTAATGATTGGTGCAACTGATATTGGCCAAGGTAGCGATACAGTATTAGCCCAAATAGCAGCAGAAACATTACAGTGTAAAATTGAAGATATGGTCGTTTATTCATCAGATAGTGATTTAACACCATTTGATACAGGCGCATACGCTTCAAGTACAACATATGTTAGTGGTAACGCTGTCTATAAAGCTGCTAAACTAATGCGCGAAATGTTGATTGAAGAAGCAAGTATTGCTTTAAAAGTAAAACCAGAAGATATTAAATACGACGGGAAAACATTTGAAGCAAATGACAAAAAAATTACAATAAACGATTTATCAAATCGTTTATACTATAACGAAGACCAAAAACAACTTGTAGCTACAGGTAGTTATTTTGGAACAAAATCACCACCTCCATTTATGGCGGGATACGTTGAAATTGAAGTGGATACTGAAACTGGTGAAGTTGATATCATGAACTATGTAAGTGTAGTTGACTGTGGTACTACAATTAATCCGATGTTAGCAAGAGGACAAGTTGAAGGTGGAATAATGCAAGGTATAGGAATGGCAATGTATGAGGAAGTTCTATATACCAAAAAAGGTAAATTAATTACAAATGATTTACTGAATTATCGTATTCCTACAAGACTTGAAGTAAAAAAACTAACAACAGAATTTGCTGATAGCTACGAAGCAAGTGGACCTTATGGTGCTAAAAGCGTTGGTGAAATTGGAATTGATACTCCACCAGCAGCGTTAGCAAATGCCATATATAACGCCGTAGGAGTAAGACTTAAAACTTTACCTTTAACACCTGAGAAAATCTTAATGGCAATGAAAAAAAGAGAGGAAGATAACAATGAATAAAAACTTAAAACTACTTACACAAATTATTTTCTATGGATCAATCTGGGGAATACTAGAAGCAACAATAGGGCATGTTTTACACTTCATTCCTGCAACAATAGCAGGAAGCATTATGTTCCCAATTGCAGCACTTATCTTATATAAAGCATATAATAAAACAAATAGTAAAGCGGCTTTATTCTATGTTGCTTTAGTTGCAGCAGTAATAAAATCAGTTGATTTCTTACTTCCAGCTATAAGCATTTATAAAACAATTAATCCTATGGTTTCAATTGTTTTAGAATCGTTAGTTGTAGTAATGGTAGTAAATTTATTACTTAGCAAGAAAAAAGTTAATAACTACATTGCTTTACCAATGGCTAGTATTACTTGGCGTGGAGTATTTATTGCTTGGATGGCATTTCAATACATTACAACAGGAAACTTAGCGCCTTACATTGGTACATTTAATGCAGGTTTTGAATTTGTTGTAATAAGTGGATTAATAAGTGGAATATTAGCTTCAGGATTATTATTTATTGATAAGCAATTCAATTTCTCATTTACAAAAATTGATTCTAAACCAATCTTTGCATCAATTTTACTTATAATTGCATTTATAACAACATACACATTATAACGAGGTGATCAAATGAATATTTATCAAAAAATAACAGAATTCACTTCTAAAGGAATGCCTTTAGTCGTTGTTTCTGCTGTTGATAAAAAGGGTGAAGGTCCTGTCGAAGTTGGAAAGAAAATGTTAGTAACAAAAGATAATCAAGCTTTTGGAACAGTCGGTGGTGGAGCATTAGAATATAACGCTCGTGAACTTTGCAAAGACATTATGAAAACAAGAAAAAGCATTATGAAAAAGTATTTGTTGAACGAGGGAAAAGTATTAAAAGATACTGAAACATTACCAATGACATGTGGTGGTGTTGTAACTTTATTCTTTGAGTATATTGGACCTAAAGAATATATTTATATCTTTGGAGCTGGCCATGTAGGGCAAGCACTTACCAATGTTCTTAATACTATGAATTTTCACATCTCAGTTATTGATGAAAGAGAAGAAGTTGTGAATCAATTCATTGGTGGAGATAAGGTTATTCTTTCGCCATTTACAAAATATATTGCTGATTATGGGCTTGAGGAAGGTAGTTTTGTTGTTGTGTGTACACCTTCGCATAAAAGTGATTACAATGTAATTAATAAAGTAATCGAAGAGAATATCAAACTTAAGTATTTAGGAATGCTTTGCTCTCCTGAAAAACTTAAAGATTACTTAAATAAAACATATGATAAATTTGGGGATAATATTGATTTACATAATTTTTATTCACCTATAGGATTAGATTTAGGTGGGGGAAGTCCAGAAGAAATCGCTATTTCAATTACAGCTGAAATCCTAGCTGTTAGTAACAACAAAAAAGGTCATATTCATATGAGGGAGTCATTAAATAATGGTAAACATTATTACTGGAAAGATTAATTCCGGTAAATCAACAACGATTGCTAATATCTATCACGAAACCAAAAAAGGTGATGGGTTCATATCAATAAAACGAATGCATTATGATAGAGTTCATGGATATGAAATAATGAAACTTAGCGATAAATCAATGAAACTGCTAGTTATAAGAGATGAGTTTAAAACAAAAGATTATGAAATTGCTTGTCAAATAGGTCCTTACCTATTTTTACAAGATACTTTAGACTACGTTGAAAAAGAGATTAAAAAGATGATTAAAAATAAGATTTCACCAATATATCTTGATGAAATCGGACAACTAGAATTATATGATCAATGCTTTAATAATATCTTCTTAGAAATTATAAAAGCTAATATAGATTGTTATATCACAGTTCGAGAAGATTTGATTCCTAAAGTAATAAAAAAATATCAATTACAAGAAGTTAATATAATTACAGTATAAGGTGGTGTTTTGATGTACGATTTAGCTATTACAAACGGCAGCGTATATTTTGATCAAAAGTATCATAGAACAAATGTGTATATAAAAGACGGTGTAATCGTAAACATTTCACCTCTTTTACTCAAGTCTAGTGAAGTTTATGATTGTAAAGGAGATTTAGTTTTACCAGGTATTATTGATCCCCATACTCACTTTCAACTTCATCTAGGGAGAATATCATCACGAGATGATTTTCTTTATGGTACCAAAGCAGCAGCTTATGGAGGAGTAACTTCAATTATAGATTTTATCGACCCTGTCGATAATGCTAAAAGTCTAGAAGAATCATTTATAAAAAGATGTCGACAAGCTAAAAGAAGTGTTGTTGATTTTAAACTTCATGCCTGCTTAAAAAATCCTAAGGATAATATTGATGAAATAACTGATAAAATGATTGATTTAGGACTAGATACAGTAAAGATTTTTACAACTTATTCCGATTCACTTAGAAGAACATACGATAAAGAAATTATTGAGTTACTTAGATTATCAAAAGAAAAAGACTATATGGTTACAGCTCATATTGAAAACGATGATATGATAA
>LGOV01006710.1_pt2 | contig 33105 bp, 34 predicted proteins | sample 469881 | NCBI WGS metagenome assembly LGOV01 (sample SAMN03857199, study PRJNA290197) | marine sediment metagenome | biome: marine cold seep biome; feature: cold seep; material: marine sediment; isolation source: sample #5579, elevator 3A push core 41 containing 12 cm of sediment... ...
CAGTGGTAGAAGAACCAGTTGTTACACCAGTGATAGAAGAAAATGATGTTAAGAGTTATGGAGCAAAAGGAGATGGGATAACAAATGATACCGTTGCGATTCAAACAGCACTTAATGAGAATAGTACCGTTTATATACCAGAGGGCACATTTATGATTGATGTTGATCAACCATTAAAGCCACAATCCAATCAAACGATTATACTCAGCTCAAATGCTGTTCTAAAAGCATTTTCTTCTTCAAATGGTTATAATGCTGTCCTTCGTATGACGGGTGTAAGTAATGTCAGTATTACTGGAGGCAAAATCGTTGGCGAACGTTATGAACATCATGGAACCTCAGGGGAATGGGGAATGGGTATCCATGTTATTCAAGGGTCAAACAATATTTCAATCAGCAATATGATAATCAGTGATTGTTGGGGTGATGGCATTTTCCTTGGTGATTCACCAGCAGTATCGGATATTACCATCGATAATGTGATTTGCGATAATAACAGACGTCAAGGTATTTCTATTACAGATGCAAAACGAGTAACTATCAAAAACAGTGTTTTTAAAAATACGAACGGCACGCTACCAGAAGCAGGGATTGATATCGAACCAGATGCTAATCAAACATCAGAAGATATTCAGATTATCAATACTCAATGTTTTGGTAACAATGGTTCTGGATTGGATGTGATGGGAATTACTGGAATTATTCAGCGAGTCACAGTGACTGACAGCACCATGAAAGATAATCAAAACGTAGGGATTCGTCTTGTGAAAACTAGCGACTTGACTTTCAATAACAATATAGTATCAAATAATTTTTACGGAATTGAATTAGAAAAAGATATATATAACGCTTCCTTTAAGAACATGACAGTATCAAAAAATCAATCGAGAGGAATTTCCCTAGTTACTTCTGGTCAAGAAAAAGGAGTCGAAAAAATTGTATTTGAAAATATGACAATATCTAATAACAGTCAAATTGAGGCAGGCACAGCAGATGGTATTAGAATTGATGCATGGGATGCCACTGGTTATATCAAAGAAGTTAAGTTTTTGAATTGTGAATTTATCGATGATCAATCAAATAAGACCCAGGGATATGGAATGAGCGTAGGTTTTAACAGCAAGGTTGGCGATATTACTTATGATTCGACATGTAGTTTTATAGGAAATATATATGATGGTCTTATTGGTGACAGTGAAATTATTAAGTTAATTTAAATAACAATATTATTAAACATTTGAAAAATAACTACGATAAAAGCAAAGCAATTGAAAAATTGTAACGTAAAGCAACGGGTTCTACCTGAAAAAATGGCTGCTGTCAGTAATATTACCATCAGTGGCGGAAAAATAATTGGTGAATGCTATGAACATCAGGGAACTTCAGTTGACTAGGTATTCATGTTATTCAGGGATCGAACAATGTCATGATTAAAGATATGACAATCAGTAGATTGTTGGGGTGATGGTATTTTTCTTGGAGATTCACCAATGGTTACAGATATTACTATCGATAATGTAGTATGTGATGATAACTAGACGTCAAGGTTTGTCCATCACAGATGCAAAGCGAATTATGGTTTGTAATAGTGTCTTTAAAAATACGCAAGCCTAGGGAATAGACCGTAGCTTCTAGTAGCAAAATAAGCAGTATTGTATATAATGCAGGTTGTGATTTTTCAGGAAATATGTATGGAAACATGGTGGCGGATAGCTTGATTCTTCAAAGATTAAAAAAAACTAATTTAATAATAATTTCACTAGAAAAGTCCCGAGTTTTTATTTAAATGATAGGGGGCTTTTTTTACATAAAAAGATTATACAGTTCTTAAATAAAATGAAATACGGTATATTGCATATCAGATTGAAGAAAATGAAAATAAGTGAATTTTTGGTTTGATTTATGACATCTTTATCCAGATTAAAGGTTTCCATTAATTAAGCAAATTGATGATAAATACACCTGAAATTGGGTAAAATGATAATAAGTGGTTCAATTAAAGAAATATGGTTTATTTGATATAAATTTGCAGTAGCGATTGATTTTTATTCTTAGAATGATAAGGGATAGATATGGGTATAATTCTTAAAGAGAGAGTGAATTTATGATTGACACACATATACATATGATACCGGGCGTTGATGATGGTGCAAAAAACATGGAGATCGCGATCCAAATGTTACAGTTTTCAATGAATGAAGGGGTTAATGAGATGATTTTAACACCTCATTTTAATATTCCGTCATATATTAATGAAGATGTAGAAAGACAATACCGTTTGTTGTACGATCATATTCTAGAAAATGCTATTGAATTCAAATTACACTTAGGCAATGAAATATATTTAAGTCAAGAAAATATGGCAGGAATCGAATCGGAAAAAGCCTATACCATGGGAGAAAGCCACTATTTATTATTAGAATTACCCTACTATCATTTTTATCCATTTCATGAAGTATTGATAAGTAATCTTCAGAGCAAAAGGTATAAAGTATTATTGGCACATGTTGAACGGTATGATATTTTTTCAAAAAAACCAAAAATGATCGAAGAACTTGTGTATAACGGAGTTTATGCCCAGTTAACATCAGAATATATTATCAATAAAAAAACAAGAAAAAAAGCACTAAACTGGATCGAAAGAGGATTGGTAAATATTGTTGCTTCAGATGGGCACAATGTTGATAGACGCCCTCCTGTTATGAAAATGGCCTACGAGATTGTTTCAAAGGTTTTTGGAGAGAGTTGTGCTCAGTTGTTATTTGAAGAGAATCCTCGTTTGATGATTGAAGATGGGATACTAGTATTTCCTGAAATAAAAAGAACAAAGAGATTTAGTTTATTTAGTAAATGAAAATATACGTTTTAATCAGCTGGCATAATAATTTTTTGATTACGACAAACAGAGAGGTTACTTATGGCTAAAAAAATTAGTCAACAAATTTTTTTAATTGTGGCAGATATATTAGCAGTGAATTTTGCTTTTTTACTGACCTTGCTTTTGCATTATGAAGGAGAAATACCAGCAGAAGTTATTGAAATTTTTTTGAGCAGTGCGATTCTTTTAACAATCGGAAAGATTTTAATTTATCGGTATTTTGATTTGTATAATTCGCTGTGGTCATATGCATCGGTGGAGGAGCTGTTAAAAATAGTGATAGCGGTAGTTATTGCTAATGTACTTGGGGTTTTCTATTTAATTTATATGGGAGAGCGACTATTCTTTGGGATTTATATAGTTATCTTGATTTTTGAGTTAATCCTGGTTGGTAGCATTCGTTTTAGTTATCGGCTAATGAGAAGTTTAAAGAACAGGAAAATATTTAATAAGGAACGCGTTGAGAAAAACATATTGATTATTGGAAGCGGATCAACAGCAACCTTGATTGCGACTGAAATAAAAAATCATAGCAATAATTACGGGCAAGTCATTGGTTTTATCGACGATGATGAGAAAAAACTTAACAAAACGATAGCTGGAATAAAGGTGCTGGGTAATAATTATGATATTGGTAGTGTTGCTCATAAATATGAGGTAGAGGAGATCATTGTAGCAACACCAACAGCTGATACTGGAACTTTAAGAATGATATTAAGTGAAAGTAAGCGAACGGCAGCAAAAGTACGGATAATGCCGGGAATTCGTGAGATGATCGATGGACAAGTTTCACTGAACAAGATTAGAAATGTCAAAATTGAAGACCTTCTTGGCCGAGATACGGTTAACCTCAATGTGAGAGAAGCTATTGGCTATATTGAAGGGAAAATAATCATGGTAACTGGTGGTGGTGGTTCAATTGGTTCTGAATTATGTAGGCAGATCGCTAGATTTAATCCCGGTAAATTGATTATTCTAGATAATTACGAAAACAACGCCTATGATATACAAAATGAACTGATTTATGATTACGGAAATAATTTAAAATTAGATGTTATTATTGCTTCAATAAGGGATAGAGACGATATTTTTTCAATTGTAGAAACATATCATCCAGATGTAATTTTTCATGCAGCTGCTCATAAACATGTTCCTTTGATGGAACGATCTCCGAATGAAGCGATTAAAAATAATGTTTTTGGAACAAGAAATGTGGCGGAAGCTGCGCATGAATTTGGTGTTGATCGGTTTGTGATGATTTCTACCGATAAGGCAGTAAATCCCACCAATATTATGGGAGCCAGCAAGCGTATTTGCGAAATGATTATACAGGGACTTGACAGACAGAGCAAGACAAAATTTACAGCAGTGAGGTTTGGTAATGTACTTGGGAGTAACGGATCAGTTGTACCGCTGTTTGAAAAACAAATCAAAGAAGGGGGACCCGTCACAGTCACTCATAAAGAAATCATCCGATATTTTATGACCATACCTGAAGCGGCTCAATTAGTTATACAATCGGGTGGAATAGCACGCGGAGGAGAAATATTTGTTTTGGATATGGGGCAACCAGTAAAAATTTATGATTTAGCTGTAGATTTGATCAAATTATCAGGTCTTAAATTAAATGAAGATATCGAAATTGAAATTATTGGGCTAAGACCAGGGGAAAAACTATACGAGGAGTTACTTACGGATGAAGAAGGTTTGTCGGAGACTCATTATGAAAAGATTCGTGTGGGTAGGCCTGGTGAGATTGAGTATGCAATACTTAGAAAAAAAATTGATGAATTATACCCTATATTAAAATTTTCAAATCAAAATGATATTGTGAATCATGTGAAAAATATAGTGCTAACCTATAAAGAAAATACTGAAGTAAATGATTAAAGTATACATTTATAGTTGGTTGGGGTGTCAAAAGTAATTTTGATAAGATTTACACACAAGATCTTGACTGAAAGCGCGTTTTAAAATCAATATATTGTATGCTAAATGGCGTAATTTGAGTTTTGGCACCCTAACCATGATTGTAAGATAATTATTGCAAATTTGACAAGAACGTTCAATATTGATAGGCGTTATTTAAAACAGATAATTGCTGAATTGCAAAAACCAAACAATGACCGTTTTGAAGTCGATTTTTCAAAATAGGTTTACGGAGTGCAGGTGAAACGGTGAAAATGATTTCGACATTAACTCGTCAGATAAGCTTTTGTTAGTTTATTAATCATTAGAATTAGGATGACAAGGAAAGGAGCAACATTATGAAAAACAAGAAAAAAATTGCTCTTATCAGTTGTTTAATAGTAGTAGGTATGGGAATCCTCATCCATGGATTAATAGGCGGTAATATGACATTGTTATTCAATCAATCAAAGCCAGATGCCGGTGGGAATGAAAAGGTAATTCAAGATGAATCAAGTTTGTCGGTTGAAGATGTGATTTACCAAAATAATCAGGAACTTTTAAAAGTAGTAGATACACGAAATCCTGTTATTTTTGTGCTTTATGGCACTGATGAAAAAACTGATGAAGCTGGTAGAAGTGATATTATTATGGTTGTAAAATATGATCCAACTGAAAGAAAACTTACTATGGCTTCATTACCCAGAGATTTAAGAGTTAATGTGCCAGGTTATGGCTTGGATAAAATTAATCATGCTTACGCCTATGGCGGTAGAAAACTAAGTGATCAAACCATCGAAGAATTGCTAGGGATTAAACTGGACTTTTCTATTAATTTGGATTTTGATACTTTTTCAAAAATAATTGATGATATGGATGGGGTTAGCGTAAATGCAAAAAAAAATTACTACTATAACCAAGATAACAGTCTTGCGATTAAGGAAGGGGAACAAATACTTAATGGGAGAGATGCTTTATTCTATGTCAGATTCCGTAATGATGAAGAAGGTGACTATGGTCGGATTGCCAGACAGCAGGAAGTAATCAAATCATTGACAGAGTCTTTATCATCCACCAGTCTTAAACAAAAAATAAAACTGATTAAGACTTACTACAATAATGGATTACAGACGAATATCAGCAAGTCAGAGATTGAAGAATATGCAACCATGAGTAGTGGTGATAACAATATTAACTTTGAAAACTATCGTCTTCAAACCTATTCTGAAATTATTAACGGTTTATGGTATGAACTATATAATCAGGAAGATCTGGAAATAATTAAAAATCTATTTAATGATCAGGATCAATCAAATACAAAAAACTGAAAATAGATAAAAAGAATAGAGTGAAAATAGAAGGGAAATCCGTATGGAAACTGCAAAAGAAGTTGATTTAAAAGAAGTCTTAAAGATTCTAGTAAAGAAATGGTGGATTATTGTTTTGATGGCGGTAGGAGGAAGTATTGTGGCATATTCTTTTACAGCGATCTTTATCACGCCGACATATGAAGCAAAAACGGTTTTGTATATTGGACAAGAAGATTCGGGACTTGGATCAATTGGCATTTCCTTGGGTCAATTAGAGGCAGATAGTCAGTTGATTATTGACTATAAACAATTGGCAGTAACGCGTCTGGTAATTGATGCGGTGACTAAAAATACAAGGTTGAAGATAGTAGAAGATAATTCAGAGAGTAATTCATGGGCACTGGGAAAACAGTCAACTGAAGATGCTATGAATATGACTTACAAAGAGTTCCAGAATAATACGATTATTGAAACGGTCGAAAACTCTCGGCTTTTTACGGTTGGATTTATCCATTCTGATCCGGAAATTGCAAGATTAGTTTCAGATGAATTGGCTAAGCAATTAACATTGGCGGTTTTAGAAGTTGTTGGAGTGCAAAATATTCGTATTTTGGATCAAGCAGTTTTGCCACAGAAGCCAGTTGCGCCGAATAAGATGCAAAATACATTGGTCGGAGGATTAATGGGTTTTATAGCTTCACTCATTATCATTGTCATGATATTTATATTCAGTAATACAATTAAGAATGAAGAAGATATTGAAAGTCTCATTGGCATTTCAGTATTGGGGGATATTCCGGAATTTAAAAAGGGGGGGAAATAGTATGGACACACTAAGTTTGGTAACATTAAAAGATCCCACATCATTTGTTACAGAAAGCTATAAATTATTAAGAACCAACCTGAATTTCAAAAATGTCAATAATCGTTATCAGGTGACGTTAGTAACCAGTGCTGGAAAAAAAGAAGGGAAAACAACAACAATCTGTAATTTAGCGATAACATTTGCTCAAACGGGGAAGAAGGTATTGTTGATTGATGCAGATTTAAGATTGCCCCAGGTGGGGGAGAGTTTCAATATCAATAAACGAAAAAATGGTTTATCGAATATGCTCGTAGATGCCTTGCCATTAGAATCACTTGTAAATAAAATTGATGACCTTGAGCAATTAGAAATTCTGACGGCTGGGAATAAACAGGTCTCGCCAACTGAACTATTAAATTCTGAAGCTTTTGAAAGTCTGATCCGTAAGTCTAGGGAAAAATTTGATCTGATTCTTATCGATGCGCCTCCGGTTTTGAGTTTTGCAGATGCAAGTATTATTTCTAAAGTGGTTGATGGCGTGCTTTTAGTTGTAGCATCTCATGAAACAAAAAAGTTAATGGTCATTGAAGCAAAAAAAAATCTGGATAAGGTGGGAGCCAGTATCATTGGTGTTGTCTTGACGAAAATTAAATTCAAACGGAATGATGGTTATTACCGATATTCTAAAGAAAAGGGTAAAGTGATATAATTTAAAAAAGAGTTAAACTAGGAGCACTTTGTTTATTAGAAGTATTAGCTTAATCTTTTTTTCAATGTAAATATAAAATTCACCCCGGGGAATTGCTATGGGGTCATTGGGGCGAATGGCGCCGGAAAAGGAAAAGATCATTGTTTGTGTAGTGCTTTTTTTGATAAAACTAATGAGATCTCACCATTGTAAAAAAATATATAATACTTTAAGGAATGATATATTTTAACAAAAAATGGTATGTATATAATAAAAATGCAGAAAAGTTGTTTTTTTGCGATCAAATGTTGAATGATTACATATAAAAAAATATTTAAGGAGGAATTATCAATGAAAAAGATTCTTGTACCCGTAGACGGTTCTGAAATTTCACAAAAATCTGCTGATGAAGCGGTTGAACTGGCAAAGAAATTTGGGAGTGAAGTGACCTTTCTTTCAGTCCTGGAAAACAAAACATTTATGTTTGGAGGTGGAATAGGAATTCCAATTAATTTGGAAATTCCAATTAATTCGGAAATTGAAATGGAGAAACTTCACTTGAAACAATATGAAGAACTATTGGATTCTCTCGTTGAAAAGTATAAAAGTTCGGGGTTGGTATTAAGCACAAAAATATTGAAAGGTATCATTGATGAGGAAATTGAGGAGTTTGCTAAAGAAGGAAAATTCGATTTGATTGTCATGGGAAAAAGAGGACTCAGTCGTTCTAAACGTTTCTTTGTAGGATCCACTACCCGAAAAGTCATTGCTTCAGCGCCTTGTTCGGTTTTGGTTTTAAAAGAATAGACTTTTGTAGACGAAACGACTGTTATTATCGTTTGCATGTGGGCTCATTAGGAGTTGTGATTCAATATTAGGTTATTATTCTTCCCTATTTTTAGAAATAAGGTGGTAAACTAATTGAGTGTCCGTACCCCCAATGGTAAACTTTTTCATGGACATTTACATTTAGGGGAAGTATGGCATTTATTTGCTGTGGGATTAACCTGTTTTCCGACCTTGGACAAATTAACACGGTTCGTCAGTGATTTTGCAGAGTGCTATTTTAAAATCAAAAAATACATTCACCGAAGTTGTTAAAATGAAGCTAAACAATCAGGGAGATGTGTTTTTTCTATGTAAAAAATATAATTAAGGGTAAAGGCAGAATCATTGTTCTTTTTCGTTTTTTGAAATAAGCAAATGTGTGTTTTGAATGGGTATGGTTTGCAAGATATTTTCATCCTTTTCAATATATGCATTTATTTTTTAAGAATAAGACCCATATAGGTCCATCGAGCAATGTCAGTTGCGTCTCTGATTTCTTTATGTGAGATGTCCATTTTGCTTTCAAACTTTGAATGATATAAACTAGTCCAGACACCATCACCCATTATGTTAGCAATTTCTACAGTGTGCGCATCCACATTCAAAGAAATCTGTTTGGTAGCCACAAAATTTTCAATATATATTCCGATAGGGTTGCATAAAAGACCAGGCCTCAACATAAAAAAAATATCGATTTCATTTTGCAACATTTCCCGTTTTAAAAACCTTAACTAGACGAGAGTATGCAAAATATAACTGGTGGTTTTAAAGTGCTTTCTCAGCGCCTAAGAACATTAAGGAGTGATGCTTTTTATCAAAAATTTAGAAAGAATGTTTACATTAATAAGCCAATAATAAACCCTGATCGCCTGAATAAAAAGAAGCGAGGCCCCGCATTGGAAAAATGTAAATTTCTTTTAAATTAAAGCGTTTTTCCAATAATGCTTTTAATTGTTCTGCTTGAGTGGGATTATTGCAGTGGGTAATGACCACAGGAAATTGTGGAATGGTTTTAACTTTTTCTTCAACCATGCTTGCAAGACGCGATATAACCTTTTTAGCACCACGTACTTTTTCCAAAACTTGAATTTCACCTTTATCATCAGAACTCAAAATTGGAAAAATGGATAAAGCAGAGGCAACAATACCTGTTATTCGGTTCATCCGTCCGGTTTTTATAAGATTTGATAAATCTTGGATAACAAAACGAAAGGTAAGCGTTTTTTGATAGATTGCTAATTTTTCACAGATTGTTTCAAAATTCATCGTTTCGGTATTAATATAATCTCTTAGTTTCATAATCATTAAAATCATTAATGGTGAGGTTGCTAATGAGTCGAAAATTCCAATTTTTGATTCAGAATCTTTGTCTAAAATCATGTCACGCGCGACACGCGCACTATTGTATGTTCCACTTAAACCAGAAGTCATGGTGACAATAAAACTTTCTTTGTGCGTTCTAAGAGGTGCAGCAAAATCTTCTGGTGACGGGCAAGAGGAAAAAGAAGCTGTTTTTGTCGATTTTATTGCATCTAGCAATTCGTTGATGTTTAGTGTATCATTGTCGATGTATTCGTTATCGCCAACAATAATTTTTAAAGGAACGAGAGAGAAGTTGATCCCATCTTTTTTTAAAAAATCACTCGGTAAATCACAAGAGCTGTCACTAATTATTTGTGGTTTCATTTTAAATTCCTCATTTCGAATATCTTGATATAGTAATAATACCCCAATAAGACATAAATTAATGCTATAAGGTATGCTTTTTATGTATCAATAAGCTGATTTAATGATTTATTAAGGTAAAAAATGCATGATAATTAAAAAGAAGCATCTAAAAACTCCATGCTTTTTTGAGTATTTAATTTTTTTAGAATATCTTTAGTAATTAAAGTACTGGAATGGCCATAATCTAAATTACTTAAAATGTTTTTCATTGAGAAGCGTTTAATTTCATTATCTTTTAAAGCTGTAATTGCAAGTAGCAATTCATCAAGGGTATTGGTTACAACAGCAGCTCCTTGAGATTTAAACCATTGTGCGTTTTCGCCTTCTTGCCCTGGTGTTGGATTGTATAAAATTGTTGGTATTTTTTTTGCAATAACTTCGCTAAGGGTAATCCCACCAGGTTTTGTAACCATGAGGTCACCAATCGCATAAAATTCATGGATCTCTGAAACAAATCCAAAAATTTGCGTATTTTTATAGGGTGTTTGATTAAGCTCGTGCTGTAGATTTTTATTTTTACCACAAACTACGAGGGTCTGAAGATTTTCAAACGCATCAGTTTGGATACACATTTCTTTAATATCTTTTAATACACCATACGTACCTGCAAAAATAATTAATGTTTTCTTTTTAGGATCAAGATGATATTTATTCATTAATTCAATACGATTTTCAGTTTTATAAAAAGAATCCCGGATTGGAATGCCAGTTTTTAAAATTCGAGATGATGAGAAGCCATCATTTGTTAATGTAGTTTCAACATTTTCACAGGAAACGTAGTATTGGTCTGTGCTTTTATGCATCCAAGCTTTTGGAATACAAAAATCTGTGACAACCGTGAAAACAGGAATGTTTGGATAATGATTTTCTTTTATTATAGAAGAAATAGTATAGGGATAAGTATTAACAATACAATCAGGTTCAAAGTCGTTAATTATTTTTAATAATGGTTTTTCAGTTAAATGCCAAAGACTATAAACAAGTTTCCCATGAGCGGCTTCTTCAAAGTCATAATACATCCGTTCATAAAAGATACTGCCAATGGAATAGGAGAGTAAGTATGATTTTTCGATGAAATGATTAAGTCCAGGATTCGTTTTGTTGAAAAGATCTTCAACAGATACGGTGTGTCCTAAAGATTCAAAGCTTTCTTTAAGAGAAGCGGCTACCATTTTATGTCCAGAGCCATGAGAACATGATAATATTAAAATACGTTTTGATTGTGACATAATAATGATTCCTTTCTGGAGAATAAAAATCCCCGATAATTTTATATAAATAAAGTTTATCGAGGAAAGATTAAATTTCGATTAGAAAACAGTTGTTTTATTAAATGTTTTAGTGATCATATTCAATCCCAATCAAGCAAATATCATCAGATGCTGTTTGATTTTGTTTAAATTCAAGACAAGAATTGATAATATTGCCACAAAGTCGACTCACTGGCAGAGTAATTGAATCGTTAATGACAGATAAAATACGATCAAATGTGAATTCTTCTTTGTTGTGATTTCGAGCATCAGTTAGGCCATCTGTAAACAAAATAAGTTTGTCACCATTAGAGAAATCAACTCGCATATCGTAATAATGGGCATTACTCATGAGCTGATAAAGTCCAAGCATTGGCATGTTTTGCTTTAATATTTTTATGGTACCATCAGATTTAATCACGATACCAGAAGGATGTCCAGCATTTGCATAGTAAAGGCTTTCGGATTCTGGATCAAGAAAAATACCAATCGTCGTAAAAAAAGTGTTTGTAAATTGTTGTTCAATATCCGATTCAATATGTTTTAGAACCAGACAAGGAGACTGATTAATACGATTGTCTTGCATTGCATGAGAATAACTGAGTTTAATCATACTCGTAATCATTGCCGCATCAATACCATGGCCAGTAGCATCAGAAATGATTAAGTTATAGGAACTTTTATTGATTAAATGGAAATCATAAAAATCTCCACCAACTTTTCTAAAAGGACGTAGATAACTATAAAAATGATAATGATCCGATTTAAAAGATTCTGGTTTAGGAATAATTTTTTTTTGTAAATTCTGAGCAAATTCCAGTTGTTTATCGAAAAGTGCAACAAGTTCTCTATATTTCTTTGAATTATCCAATGTTTACCTCCCAAGTTATTAAGTTGATTTTTTTTATTATACCATACTCTTTTAACTTGTTTTAAGTAATTAAGAAAAATGATTGAAATTATTGATTTTTACATTTATAATAAAGAGTATCAATAGAGAAAGAGGTGTCTAAAATGATTGAATTTGTATATGGTTCAAAAGGTAGTGGCAAAACCAAAAGAATGATCGATATGGCGAACAAAGATCTTGAAACCTGTAAAGGAGATATCATTTTTATTAACGACAGAGATAAATATCGTATAAAAGTAGATACTAAAATTAGATTCACTAATCTCGACGAATTTGAAATTGAAGGAACAGATCAACTGTTTGGTTTTATTTCTGGAGTTGTTTCAGAAAATTATGATGTAAAAATCATGTATATTGATAATTTATTGCGTATTATTGATGCAAAAGTTCCAGCTGATGTGTGTAGCATTATCGAAAAACTTTTGGAAATTAATAAAAAATATGACATAAAATTTGTTTTAAGTATGAGCTGTAATGAAATAGATTTGCCAGATTGTGTAAAAAATCTTGTGTGATAAGATCATTAGGCGACACGATACGAGAAAAAGCGTATCTGTCGTCTCTTTAATCTTTAGTTAAGGAAAAAAATGTGTAATGAAGAATTAAAACCATATCGGGTTTATTCGGTTTGGTTAAAAAAACAGTATGGCGAAAAAGTATATAAAATTCCAATTAATATACCGGTCTCTTGTCCCAATAGAGATGGAACCCTAAGTTGTGAAGGGTGTATTTTTTGTGGAGAAAAAGGTGGTGGCAACGAAACCCTTTCAGATCTTTTATCCGTTTCAGAACAATTAGAAAAAAATAGCCAATATATTGGAAAACGATATCATGCAAAAAAATTCATTGCCTATTTTCAGAGTTTCACGAATACATATTGTGAAATACAGGATTTTAAACAATGGATTAAGGCGTGTATAAAACCAGATATTGTTGAAATAGCAATCTCGACGCGTCCAGATTGTGTAACTGATGAACAATTGGAGTTTTTAAAAAAAATAAAAGCAGAAAATAATATTGAGATCACGATCGAATTAGGATTACAAAGCGTGAATCCGAAAACGTTACTAATACTAAATCGACGGCATACCCTTGATGATTATTTAGAAACTATGGATCGGATAAAAGATGCAAAGTTTAGAGTATGTACCCATATGATTTTAGATTTACCATGGGATCATGATGATGATGTTATTAATGGTGCAAAAATAATTTCAGAAAAAGGATCTGATTTTGTAAAATGCCATAGCCTTTATGTGGAGAAAGGGACACAATTAGAAAAATGGTATCGTAATGGTGAAGTAGAACTTTTGAAAAAAGAAGATTATATTCGGCGTGGGATATTATTTTTAGAGAATCTTGATCCAACGATTGTGATACAACGATTAATTGGACGAGCACCGAAAGAAAATAGTGTCATAACAAATTGGGATACAAGCTGGTGGAAAATTAGAGATGAGCTTGAAAATCAAATGGAAAATGAAAAGAAGTTTCAGGGAAGATTGTTTTCCGAAAAAATATAAATAGAGGTGGATCCCTTGGGAACTAAATATTGGCAAGAATTTCTTATTCCATATCAACAAGCGGTGGATGAGATTGTACTGAAATTCACAAGCTTAAAAGAACAATATGCAAAAATCGGCGAATATTCGCCGATTGAATCGGTTTATGGGCGAGTGAAAAGTGTTTCAAGCATTCTAGAAAAAGTTCATAATTATGGCGTTGATATTGAAGCGTTAGAAGATACTATTCAAGATATTGCAGGTATTCGCATTATGTGCCAGTTCGAAGAAGATATTTATGAAGTTGTTGAATTAATCAAACAACGCAATGATCAAGATATGGAAATAATACGTGTAAAAGACTATTTGCATGAAGCAAAACCAAGTGGTTATAAAAGTTATCATTTAATCTTGCGCTATCCAGTTTTTACCGTATCGGGATATCAATCAATTTTGGTAGAAGTACAAATAAGAACAATGGCAATGAATTTTTGGTCGATTATTGAACATTCCTTAAAGTATAAATACAAGGAAAATATACCGGAAGTTGTAAAAGAACGATTAATTAATGCGGCTAATGCAGTCTACGCAGTGGATCGAGAAATGTCGTCTATTCGTTCTGAAATTCAAAATGCACAACGGCTCTTTGGCTTAAAATCAAGTTCAGTAACCAGTATTATTGATAATATTGGTTACTTGTATAAATTGAATCAAGGGGATAAAGCATCAGAATACGAACGAATTTTTGATGAATTATTTGCGCAAGAAGACATTATTCAATTGATTTTACTGCGCAAGGAAATTGAAATTGAAGTCAACAAAATTGAAGCATGTGTTTAAGGAAAAAAAAGAAATTTGAGATAATAATTAGATTATGATAGAATAATTTGACGAAATAATAATATGAATATATAGGAGGTTTTTATGTCTGGACATTCAAAATGGTCGACCATAAAACATAAAAAAGGAAAAGCAGATGCAAAAAGAGGACAAATTTTTACAAAAATAGCAAAATATATTGCAGTTGCATCACGTGAGGGTGGTAGTGATCCCGAAATGAATGCAAAGTTAAAAGAAGCAATCCTTAAAGGAAAAGCTGCAAATATGCCAAATGACAATATTGATCGTGCGGTAAAAAAAGGTGCAGGGGAATTGCACGGAAGCGTTTATGAAGAAATTACGTATGAAGGGTATGGACCAGGTGGCGTCGCTGTTATCGTAGAAACACTAACAGATAATAAAAATCGAACGGCTGGAGATGTGCGGCATGCGTTTGATAAATATGGTGGAAATCTTGGAACCAGTGGTTGTGTTGGTTTTTTATTTACAAAAAAAGGTCAAATCATGATTGAAAAATCAGATGAGATTGATGAAGAAGAATTGATGATGGCTGCACTTGATGCAGGAGCAGAAGATGTTGAAGCCTCCGAGGATGGCTTTGAAATTACTACAGAACCTGAAGATTTCGGGTTGATTTGTGATGCGTTAAAGAATAATGGTTATGACTTAATATCTGCTGAAATTGCGATGATTCCATCGACGGATGTTGAGCTAAATGAACCAGGAGATACTAAAAAAATGCTTAGAATGATTGATATGTTTGATGATAACGAAGATATTCAAGAAGTTTGGCATAATTGGACTGGGGAGAATGATGAAGAATAAAAGCCCATGGCAAAAAATAAAAGATACGATAATATACTTGTTTTTTACATTGGTGTTTCTCTCATTAACAGCATCCTTTGTTGTGGAAGATGTATACGCAGCTGCGGATCGTATTTCAATGGAGCCAGATGGCATCGCAGAAGTCTATGCAATTAATATTGGGGCTGCAAAAAGTGCACCAATTGAAGAGGAAAAAGAAAAAGATGACGTTGAAGTTATTGAGAAAACGAATGATTCAATCGTCGTTACTGAGTATGTATTGGGTGATAAAAGTGCAGAGATCCTAAACTATGAAGAAATTCTATATACCTTAGGATATATGGTAACCGAACCAAGTGATACATTTACAGAAGAAGCTCAGACGGCTTTAAAAACTTATCAGGCATTTAAAGGCTTGGAAACCACTGGAAAATTAGATCGATCAACCATTATTTCATTATTAGCAGAAGATACTAAATTTAAAAAAGGTGAGAGTAGTCAAGTATTAAAAACCTATCAAGAAATTTTAGTTGAGCAAAAATATCTTGATCAAGCAGAAGCTACTGGAACATTTGGAGAGTCAACAGAAGTTGCAGTTGCAGCATTTCAAAAAGCTAATGGTTTAACTGAAAATGGCATAATTGATACTAAAACATTAGCTGCATTAGATGCTCTAAGAAATACACAACCGATTAGTTAAAAACAATTAAAACCGTCATGTTTTGACGGTTTTAATTGTTTTAAAAGAAAACAAGTTGACAATTAAAATAAATGAATGATATTTATGAGGAAAAGAGGAATCTAATGAAAGTTGTCACGCCGATAGAAATGCTTAGTATGGATAAGGACGCAATTGATTCAGGGATTAAAAGCATGGATTTAATGGAAAAAGCAGGCAATCAATGTGCGGGAATTATTGGAGATAATCTCGAAGAAAGCGATAAAGTGGTTATCGTGTGTGGCCCTGGAAATAATGGTGGTGATGGGAGCGTTATTGCGCGATTGCTTTTTGAAGCAGGCTATGATGTAAGAGTCTATTTCACTGAAAATCTTGATAAAATGACACCAGAAAGTCAAAAGAATTTTTGCCTTTTAAAAAATAGTGCCATAAAAAAAGACCTGATTATCAGTTCAAATGATATTGATAATTTTGAAAACGAGATAAAAAACGCAACGCATATCGTGGATGCGATTTTTGGAATAGGTTTAACAGATAAAGGTATTTCTGAAAAATATAATCGCATTTTTGATACAATGAATAATTGCAAAGGAGAAATTATTGCAATTGATATTCCTTCTGGTTTAAGAGGAGATATTGGGTTGACCCTAGGAAATGGTGTAATAGCAGACAAAACGATTATTATACAAAATTATAAAACCGGTTGCTTATTAAATGATGGCCCAGATTATACAGGTGAAACGTTTTTAGTTGATATTGGAATCGATGAAAATAGTATCGAAAATGATAAATATTATATTCAAGACTCGGATATTGCATTTCCCAAAAAAAGAAAAAAGAATTCACATAAATATGATTATGGGTCTGTTGTTGTGATTGCAGGGTCTAAGGATATGAGTGGTGCAGGGATTCTATCGGTTGAAGGGGCTTTAAAAAGCGGGGGCGGTTTAGTTACCTGCTATGTGCCCCAAGATATTTATTTACCAGTTGTCGCCCGAGCACCAGTAGAAGCGTTGATAAAAACATATGATACGAATATTACGGCTGAAAATATTGAAAAAGATCGAAAAAAAGTTATTTTAATTGGTCCAGGAATTGGACGGGCAAAAAATTATAGTTTAATACTTGAACATATTCTAGATGGGGAATTGCCTGTTGTGATTGATGCAGATGGAATTCATCATTTAAAACAGGTAATGGATACCTTAAAAGAATCACAAACTCCTGTGATATTAACACCGCATTTTGCAGAATTTTCGAAATTGATTGATGTTGAAAGAGAAGAAATCCTTCAAGATCCTATTGGATACGGAAAAGCATTTGCGATGGAATATCACGTTGTATTGGTGTTAAAAGGTTATCGAACAATGATCTTTGGTCCAACTGGAGAAATATGGTTTAATTCTACCGGAAATCCTGGAATGGCAACAGGTGGAAGTGGTGACGTTTTAGCGGGGATGATTGCAGGCATTGCAGGTCAAAACGTTGAAATATTTGAAGCGGCAAAAGCGGGCGTTTATTATCATGGAAAAGCAGGGGATTATTATGCGAATGCCTATGGGGAGAGTACATTAACAGCTGGTAGCATTATTGAATCATTAAAATATATTCTGAATTAAATAGAATGTGGTATTAAAAGTTGTGATATATTCGCAACTTTTTTTGTTTGTCGATAAACCCCGTCCTGACTAATTGTTAATCTGTTGTGTGCTGGCAGTTCGGATAGGCTATCGCCTGTTCGCCCTGAGGCACACACCATGATTTAACAATTATCGGGACTATTTTATATCTTTGGTTACAGTCAGAAATAAGTTGCGATTTAGTTGCAACTTATTTTTTTGTATAATGAGAAATAAATTAGGAGTGATACAAAAGATAGCTTTTTATTATTTAGGTAAAAAAAATAGGATAGAATAATTACTCAAGGATTTTAATTCGTTAAATTTTTGGGTAAAGATTAGAGTAACGGCGTAGTATTTAGAAAGTGGAAACAAATAATCATCCTAGGAGGAATGACTAATGAAAATTATAAAGAAAATGATTGCACCAGTTATTTTAGCGGTATTAACCATTTCAATTTCATCCGTAATCTATTGGGCGGATAATTCACAAAAACCAATGAATTATTTGATTTCAGAGAGTAAACAAGGGGATTTACTGGATTATCATTATTTAAAGACATTTACGCCAGAAGAAGCAATGAATTATATCAACACTGCTGGAAAAGCGACAACAAAGGAATCAGCTACTTGGGTAAAAGAGCAATTAGGTGAAGCAAACTATTTTGTTGATGCTTACATTGTTGAATATGCATCGGTTAATAGCAAAAATGACATCATTCCGGTTTCAGGTGTTGTTTTAATACCCCAAGAAAAAGAAGGGGTATTAATGCCATTACTTGTGTATCAACATGGGACGATCATAAAAAATAATGCCGCCCCAAGTATTAGTATTGCATCAAAATCTGATAAAGCAACAGGGCAATCCAATACCTTATTAGGAAGCTTTGCAGCCTATGGGTATATTGTAGCGATGACAGATTATGCGGGAACAGGCCAAGAGAATTGTTTAGCCTATCCCAGTGAATATTTATTTTCTAAGAGTGAAGGGGAAAATGGAGTCGATATTTTAATTGTAACGGACCAACTCCTAAAAGAAATGGGCGTAATGCGAAGTGAGAATTTATTTATTGCCGGTTATTCAGAAGGAGGACAAGCCGTTTCAGCTATGGGGGAACAACTTCAAAATAATTATCCGGAATATAAGGTAACAGCAGCAGCTTTTATGGAAGGTCCTTATGATATGAATGAAACAATGAATAGTTTATTAAAAACACCCGGTGGCATTGCATTGGGTGGTGAACCTGTGGGAAGTTTAATCTGTGCAAAAGCGATTTATGCCTATAAAAATATTTATGATTGGGGAGCAATGAATACTGTTTTTAATCACCCCTATGATAAACGTGTTGAGAAACAATTTAGCAATCCCAATACTTCAGCTATTATTTTGGGATTAAGTTATCCAATCAATACACAAAAGATGTTTCAAGCATCATTTTTAGACAATGCAGAAAATGGATCAGTTGCAGCAGATATAGCAAAAAACAATACCGATGATTGGATTCCAGAAATGCCAGTAACAATTATGACCTCATCTGCTGACACTTTAATACCCGATACCATTGCAAAAAAAACTTATGAAAAAATGTTGAATGCAGGAGGAAATGTAAGATTAGAATATACAAAATACCCGTTAAATCATTTGGAAAATTTTTTGCAATCCATTGTTCAGGCAAAAGGTATTTTTGATGGGCATATTAATTTAAATAAATAAACATGAAACCGATTAAGATTTTGATTTTTTAAAATTTTAGGATATAATGGAATTGCAAAAAAAGATAATGTATCAAAACTAAATGATGTATAAAAAAATGACGCATCAACAATTAGGAGAAAAAATAATTAATGAAAAAAAGAATAATTAGTGGTCATAATAAAACATTTAAGATAAAAACATTTGGTTGTCAAATGAATGAAAATGATTCGGAAAAGTTGTCCGGATTATTAAAAGCGATGGGATATACCCAAGAAGATGATGAAAGTAAAGTAGGCGTGGTTATTTTAAATACCTGTAGTGTTCGAGAGAATGCCGATGTCCGGGTATTTGGAAATATTGGTGCCTATAAAACCGTTAAAAAAACGAATCCGGATTTAATACTAGCGGTATGTGGCTGTATGATGCAACAACCTGAAATTGTTGAGAAAATTAAAAAGACCTATCCCCAAGTGGATATTATTTTTGGCACCCACAATTTTCACCTTTTCCCTGAAATGCTAAACAATTACCTTGCAAATGGGAAGCGAATGATTGATGTTTGGGATGATTCCGATACAATTGTTGAAGATTTGCCAGTTGATCGACGTTATCCTTTTAAATCTTTTGTGACGATTATGGATGGGTGTAATAATTTTTGTACTTATTGTATTGTTCCCTATACAAGAGGACGAGAAGTGAGTCGAAAACCTGAAAAAATAATTGAAGAAGTGAAAGCATTAGCGTTAGATGGTTGTGTTGAAATTACATTATTAGGCCAAAATGTTAATTCATATGGGAATGATCTAAATGAAGAAATTAGCTTCCCACGATTATTACGAGAATTAAGCGAAATTGATCAAATCGAGCGGATTCGTTTTTTAACATCCCATCCAAAAGATTTATCAGATGATCTAATTGATGCGGTTGCAGACTGTCCTAAAATTTGCAATTATATTCATTTGCCGATTCAATCAGGTAGTACAAAAGTATTAAAAGAAATGAATCGAAAATATACTCAAGAAAACATTTTAGAGCGGGTTAAAAAAATTCGAGCTAAAATTCCTGGTGTTGCAATGACAACCGATATTATAGTCGGGTTTCCAGGAGAAACAGAAGAAGATTTCAAAGAAACTCTTAAAGTTTTAAAAGAATGTGCCTTTGATTCAGCCTATACCTTTATTTATTCGATCCGTACTGGAACACCAGCTGCAACAATGGAAAATCAAATTCCAGACGATGTCAAACATGAACGACTTAATCGTTGTCTTGAAATACTCCATGACAGTGGTTTGAAAATTAATAAAACCTATTTAAATCAAAACGTTAAAGTATTAGTTGAAGAACCCAGTAGGCATAAACCCGATCGTTTTGCAGGACGAACGGAAACAGGGAAACTTGTTAATTATAATGGGTGTATGGATGATATTGGAAAAATTGTCACCGTAAAAATAACCGATGCAAAAACATTTAGTTTAGATGGGGTCCGACAAGGATAGGAGGAAAATATGGCACAATTAACTCCTATGATGGTTCAGTATTTAAAAATACATGAGGAGGTTCCAGATGCCCTCCTTTTCTTTCGTTTAGGTGATTTTTATGAAATGTTTTTTGATGATGCAATTAAAGCGTCCCGTGAATTAGAAATTGCATTAACAGGAAGAGATTGTGGACTCGAAGAACGCGCACCGATGTGTGGTGTTCCCTATCATGCAGCACAAAATTATATTACACGCTTGATTGAAAAAGGCTATAAAGTTGCTATTTGCGAACAAGTAGAAGATCCAAAACAGGCAAAAGGGATCGTGAAACGCGAAATTATCCGAGTGATTTCACCAGGAACCATTTCGGAAGGAAAGCTTTTAGAATCAAAGAAAAATAATTACCTCATGGCAATCTATTTAGATCATAATCAATTAGGAATTGCAAGCATTGATATTTCAACAGGAGATTTTTATGTTACCGAAATTAAAGGAAAAAATCAAGATGATTGGCTTTCGCAATTAGCCAATGAAATGGGTAAATTATTACCAGCAGAAGTGATCCTCAATCCTAATTTATTTCGAAACGTCAAAGCACTTGAACTGATTGAAAAAAAATTTGGGATTCTTACCAGCTTATATCCTGAAAAGTTTTTTAAACAAAAACTATGTACACAACGTATTTTAGATCAATTTAAAGTGTTTTCATTAGGTGCACTAGATTTAGAAAACAGAGAAGATGGGATTGCAGCCGCAGGGGGGTTGTTAGGGTATATTGATGAGACTCAAAAGCGAGCGCTCAACCATATTAAAACTCTGAATTATTATAATAACCAAGATTTTATGGTGCTCGATTTATCAACACGGCGGAATCTTGAACTCACCCAAACGATTCGAACCCTTGAAAAACGTGGTAGTTTATTAGGCGTTTTGGATAAAACGATCACCGCTATGGGGGGGCGGAGATTAAGACGTTGGCTAGAGGCACCACTTATTAATCGAGATAGCATATTAAATCGGCAAGGAAGCGTTGAAGAATTTTATGATCATCCCAAAGAAATGCCATTGTTTAAAAATAGCCTAACAAAAGTATACGATTTAGAACGCTTATGTGGGAAATTAGCCTTTGGAACAGCTAATCCAAGAGATTTGTTAGCCCTTAAACAATCCCTTGGTGCATTGCCATTGATTAATGCATTTCTAGAAGAAATTGAAGCAGATAAATTATTAATAATTTATTATAAAAATGAATTATTAAACGATATCTTTGAATTGATTGATCAATCCATCGAAGAAGATGCTCCGATATTAATTAAAGATGGCAATGTTATAAAAATTGGGTATAATAAAGACGTGGATACTTATCGAGAAGCAGCAGAAAATGGAAACAATTGGCTTCGGGATTTAGAACAACGCGAACGCGAAAAAACAGGGATTAAAAGTTTGAAAATAAAATACAATCGGATTTTTGGATACTTTATTGAAGTGACAAAAAGTTATATGAGTCAAGTTCCAGAACGCTATATTCGAAAGCAAACATTGTCAAATGCAGAGCGATATTTTACACCAGAATTAAAAGAAATCGAAGGGAAGATTCTCGGGGCTAAAGAGGGTTTATTACGATATGAGACCCAGATTTTTAAAGAAATTCGAGAACAATTGTTGTTAGAAATTTCACGCATACAAAAAAAAGCAGGAGAAATTGCGCAACTCGACGCTATTTATGCCTTAGCAATTGTTGCACGAGAAAATCATTATGTTAAACCCGAGATTACATCCGAAAATACGATTGCGATTACAAATGGTCGCCATCCTGTGATCGAAGATATGATTGGAGAAAACCATTTTATTGGAAATGATTGTCTTTTAAATGATTCTGATCAACGGATGATGATTATTACAGGACCGAATATGGCAGGTAAATCAACTTTTATCAGACAAGTGGCAATCATAAATTTGATGGCCCAAATTGGATCCTTTGTACCAGCCGATTCTGCAACAATTGGGGTTGCAGATCGCATATTTACCCGAGTAGGGGCGAGTGATGATTTAGCAAGTGGCCAAAGTACCTTTATGGTAGAAATGACAGAAGTTGCTAATATTTTAAAAAATGCAACCGAAAAAAGCTTGGTGATACTCGATGAAATCGGTCGAGGAACATCCACCTTTGATGGGATTAGCATTGCGTGGGCCGTGGTTGAACATCTTTGGAATAAAGAGACGATTGGTGGAAAAACTCTTTTTGCAACCCATTATCACGAATTGACAGAATTAGAGAGTCTAAAACCTGGCATAAAAAACTATAGTATTACATTAAAAGAAACATCAGAAGGCGTAGTGTTTTTAAGAAAAATAAAACCAGGAAGTGTGGATCAAAGTTATGGGATTGAAGTTGCCAAATTAGCAGGATTTCCAAATCAAATAACCATACGAGCCCAAGAGATATTAGGCCATTTAGAATCAGGAGAAAGCACCTACCGACAAGAGTTACTTGTACGAGAACCACCTGTTTTTGAGAATGAAAAAGCAAATCAATTAAATTTTTTTGAAATTACGAAATCAATCACACCAGAAGAAAAGGCAGTAATTGAAACCATAAGAGAATTGAATATTGATGAAATGAGTCCGATTGAAGTAATGAATGTTGTTTATCAATTAAGAGAAAAAATATAAGATTATTAAGGGGAACAAATGAGAACAAAGGAATTAAAACGGATCGTTAAGCGATTGATGAATGATTCAAAATATAAGCAAATGACCTTTGACGAGTTATCGGATTTTATTGGATTGAAAAAGAAAAAAGACCGACAAATGTTATCCCATGTATTAAAAGAGTTAGAAACAAAGAAAAAAATTATCAAAAATGACAATGGTGCATACAAAAAAGGAAAAGAAAATAAAATTATTGGGGTTCTACAAGGACATCAGCGTGGGTTTGGATTTGTGATTCCAGACAATACCATTTTTTCCGAAGATATCTTTATTCCAGAAAAATATTTATATGGGGCCTTAGATCAAGATAAGGTATGGGTTAAAATCACATCGAAGCCAGAAGAAAAACGTCCCGAAGGTGAGATTGTAAAAATAATTGAACGGGGTCATAAAAAGATAATTGGACGCTATGAGAAAGGAAAAACATTTGGATTTGTAATTCCTGATAATGATCGATTATGTAAAGATATCTTTATCCCAGATCGCCATGGGAAAAAAGCAATATCAGGTGATAAAGTTGTCGTCAATATCTTAACTTGGTCAGAAAAAGGCAAAAATCCCGAAGGCGAAATTGCAGAAATATTAGGCAATAAAGACGAAGCAGGGATTGATATCTTATCGATTTTAAAAGAATATGATATTCCAATGGAATTTTCAAAAGATGTTCAAAAAGAAGTCAGTAATATTTCAGAAAAAATTACAAAAAGTGAAATTGCGAAACGAAAAGATCTTCGAAAGGAAATTATCTTTACGATCGATGGTGACGATGCAAAAGATTTTGATGATGCTGTTTCAATCGAAAAGAAAGAAAATGGAAATTATTGTTTAGGCGTCCATATTGCGGATGTGAGTCATTATGTTCGACCACAAACCGCACTGGACGATTGTGCATTAGAGCGCGGAACAAGCGTTTATGTTGTGGATCGTGTGGTGCCAATGTTGCCATTTAAACTGTCAAATACAGTTTGTAGTTTAGTGCCAGACGAAGATCGCTTAACCTTTAGCTGTGAAATGGAAATTAATAAAAAAGGAAAAGTGATTGATTATTCAATTTTTAAATCCATTATTTCTTCAAAATCCCGAATGACCTACCAAGGGGTTTCAGATGTTTTAAAAGGCAATAACAATACGATGGCAAAACCCTTATTGCCATTTATTGATGATTTAAGAATTATGGAAGAGTTATTTCAAATTTTACACGATAAACGACGATTAAAGCGCGGTGCGATTAATTTTGATTTTCCAGAAGCTAAAATCGTTTTAGATAAAACTGGCTTTACAGAGGATATTCTTATTGAAGAACGCTTAGTATCTCATCGCATGATTGAAGAATTTATGTTGGTTTGTAACGAAACAGTGGCAGAACATGTATCAAAAACAAAGATACCATTTATCTATAGAAATCATCCCCAACCAGATGCAGAAAAATTAGCCGCATTTCGACTGTTTATTAATCGTTATGGTTTTAAACTTGGTAAAAAAGATGATCCTAAACCAACAGGACAAGATTTTCAAAAATTAATAGAAGATATTAAAGATAAAAGTGAAGAGCGTGTGATTACACTATTGATGTTACGAACGATGCAACAAGCAGTCTATCAAGGACATAATTTAGGACATTTTGCCTTAGCAACCGATTATTATACCCATTTCACCTCACCGATTCGACGTTATCCCGATCTCTTTGTTCATCGTTACCTTGGGAAAATGATAAAAGGTAAAATCAGTGATAAGTCAATGGAATATTTAAATAAAAACATTGAAAAAATTGGCGAGAATTCATCTTTTGCAGAACGGCAAGCAGAAAAAATTGAACGAGAAATTACAAAATTAAAAATGACAGAATACATGACCAAACATATTGGCGAAATATTTCCAGGACGCATTAGTGGGGTAACATCCTTTGGATTCTTTGTTGAATTACCAAATACCGTTGAAGGTTTAGTAAGACTACAAGATATGAAAGATGATTATTATAATTATGATCCCGATTTACATCAACATATTGGTGAACGAACTGGTAAATTTTATCGATTAGGTCAAGAAGTTCAGGTTAAAGTATCAAAAGCAGATGTTGATAGCAAACAAATTGATTTTCAAATTATTGAAAAAAAATAAAAAGTATGATATAATGTAAAACTAGCTAAGAAACAGAGGTGGTATGCATGGCAGAAAATATTAAAATCGTGGCAAAGAATAAAAAAGCACGTCATGATTTTCTCATAGAAGATACCTATGAAGTTGGTTTAGTCCTATCAGGTACTGAAGTTAAATCAATTCGTCAGGGACAAGTCAGTTTAAAAGAAAGTTATGCTGATATTCTTGAAGGAGAAGTATATATTTATCAAATGCATATTAATCCATATGAGCAGGGGAATATTTATAATAAAGATCCCTTGCGTATTCGTAAACTTTTAATGCATAAACAACAAATCAGAAAATTGATTGGATTAAAACAACGCGAGGGATATACTCTGGTACCGTTGACATTATACTTTAAAAATGGTCGGGTTAAAATGGAATTGGCGTTAGCAAAAGGTAAAAAGCTTTATGATAAGCGACATGCCATTGCAGAACGTGATTCAAAACGACGGATTCAAAAAAGTATGCGGCATGAAGGCTAGTTAATATTATGGGGGCGTACTGGTTTCGACAGGGATTTTGAAGTTTGAGTAGCGAGTCGATGTTGCTAATCATCGTAAAAAGTGGCAAAAAAATATAAACGCTAAAACAAACAGAAGTTACGGTATGGCTGTAGCTGCGTAATTACGCACTATAGTAAAATATTAAGACTTTCGCAGCATAATAATTGCTGCACGCCACCTGATTCAACCTATGGTTTCAGGCTCCGGCGTTCATTGAAGTAGGGACCCGTTTTGAGTAGTGCCTCGCACTCTTAACGATCAAGAGGCTGGTTTCTTTTTTCCTTTGTCATTGGAGAAGAAGAGGAATGAGACAATAATCAATGACTGCACTCGGAGAAGCTTCTGTGGATGGATTTTTGGACGTGGGTTCGACTCCCACCGCCTCCACCAAATAGGAACCTCAAAAACGGCTTTAGATAGCCGTTTTTTTAATGTTTAAAATTTAAACATAGTCATTTGACATAGGAATTGACATATTTCTCTAATTTATCAGCACCAGTTGATCGCATGCCAGCTGTTACGAATCCGTATTGATCCAAGGTAAAGGCTGCGGTATGATGACCAAGATTTTCTTGAACTGTTTTAACGTCCACTCCTGCTTGTAAAGATAATACTGCATAAGTATGGCGTAAATCATGAACGCGAAGTCCAGGGAATCCAATTTGGGCACTAACGGTTTTTAGATGTTTATAAACACCATGGCCATTGATCGGACTCCCATCATCCCCACAAAATACAAGACTATGTTTATTATAATCAGGATCGCCAATCAGTAGTTTTAATCGTGCTTGATCAGATCGTTCACTTTTAATAATTCGGATCGCTGATGTTGGTAAAGAAACAGTTCGTATTTTGTCATGCTTGGGGGTTCCAAACTTTACAGGATAGGCAGATACTAATTGTCGGTCAATAAGAATTGTTTTATTTGAAAAATCAACACGATCAAAGGTAAGCCCAGTAAGTTCTGAGATCCTTAATCCAGTTAAAATTAAAAATGTAAAGATTGATGCATACCGATCATTCTCAGCAGCTTTATAAAATTTAGATAATTCATCTTCAGTTAAAGGCGTGATTTTAGGTTTTATTTTTTTGGGTAGGGTAATGCCCGTAGCAGGATTGATCCGTATCAATTTAGCAGATATAGCATCATCCAAACATTTGTGTAAGGTCCCATGAATATTTCGTACCATTTTTTGAGATAAACCTTTATCTTTAAATAAACTTGTACAAAACTTTTGAATATCTGATTGCTCAATGCTTTGAATCTGTTTATTGCCAAATGCAGGAATGATGTGAGTATTTAAATGACTGATATAACTCTTTTTTGTAGTTTCTTTAATTCCAACGAGATAACCTTTTTTCCAGTCCTCCACCCAGTGCTTAAATAGGGTCTTATCCGCTTTCACATAAGTTCCATCTTCTATTTGTGCAACAAGATCATAAGCTTTTTGCCTGCATTCCTTACTTGTTTTTCCATATACCGTTTTATACTTTCCGTCTGGTATGTGAATTTGAGTGCCAAATCGTCCATCTTTTCGTTTACTGATTTTCATTTTTATTTACCTCCTAGAATTTTAGGCATAAAAATGCCTGGCAGTTGTAAAACTCCAGGATATAAAGTATAATATTTGTGATAAGTATATTGGGTTTATATCCTGGTATATCAAAGCCGTTCTCATGTTCTAGCATGAGGGCGGTTTTTTATTTAGTTAGAATTAGTATTAAGGCAGTAAACCTAAAAATAATAATGAAATTCCTAATGCTACAGAAACAATAGCGACAACAATTTTAGTAGTATTATCCATAGGCTTTTTAGCTATATATATATGCACATTTACAAGATACAACATGCCTAATGACCAAATAGATCCTATTATTGAGAAAAGAGATAAGTCGCCTCTCAGTACAAATGCAAGACAAGGGAATAAAATATATATTAGCGGAATATCACAGAGAATCGTTATTGCTATTTTAAGCGGCAATGGGAGCTTTCTCTTTTTTAAGGTTGAATCAACAATTTCAACTCTTTTAGCCCCAGGCATAAGATTGTCTAATTCTCCTACGCTTGCACCGCACTTTCCACAAAAGTTACCAGTTACTTCTTCTCCACAGTTTTTACAGAACATTTTCACACCTCTTTCAAATTATGTTGTAGTACAATAGCGTTTATGTTGTTGTTATAATATTATCCAATCATATTTATTAATAACCAACTTGTGTAACGCCGTATTCTGCTTGCTCATTGGTAAACCCGTCATGTTCTAATTGTTCGATTAATCCAGAACGCGAAAATTCCATAATATTCAAATACGCTTCAGATTTTTTTGCTGCTTGTTCATTCCAATCGGTATTACAATTATCCGCTGCATACGTTGCCTCTTCAGTAGTAAATCCGTCATGTTCTAATTGTGCAATTAAGCCGATATGCGAAAATTCCATAATACTAAAATATGCTTTAGCTTTTCCAATTGCATTTTCCTGCCCCAATGTTGGCTGTTTTGCTGCCGCCGCAATTCGATCTGCTAGTTCTTTGTCTGCTGCAACGCGCTCAGCTTTAATTTTCAATTCTTGATCTAGTTCTTCTTGGGTAGGTTCGATAGCTTCTATAGGAGCAGGGGGAGTGTAAGATTTTGCGATTTTTGAGAAATAACCGTTTGTTTTCACAAGAACCATCCCACTACCATACGTAAGTTCATCATCCTTGAAGGCTAGTATAGTAGATTCATTACTAAGAGAAATGATATTACCGTCAATTGTATATTCACCCGAATTATTTTCTATAATGTTTGGTTCTTTTATATTGTTATAGGCCCGAGTATAAGAGCCGTTCTCATTTAACGTTAAATTACTTATCAATTCACTATCAAATGCTCCCTTTTCACTTTGCAGCAATTCCCATTTTCCTGAAATTTTTTCATTCGTCAATTCGCTACTGCATCCAGAACCTAAAATTAAAACTGATACTAACACCAGGATAAACAAAACTATTTTTCTTTTCATAAAACTTACCTCCTAAAATAAGATAAATTTATTATACGACGTATAGTAAATGATTACAACTATTTATAAAACATCACTCGGAAATGTGATGGCTTTACCTAATTAAAATTTACCTCTGAGTTCAATAACTTTACCTATAATACCAACCGGTAATGTTTGTACTTCATCACTGGTAAAAAATTTGGGTGGATACGCCTGATTAATTGATATTAAGGAGATCCCATTTTCATGAATAACTACCTTCTTTACTGTTGCATCACTTCCATTTACTAATACAACAGCAATTTCGCCACTTTCAATCATTTCCTGTTTTTTAACAACAACTACGTCTTTTTCAAGCATTCTAGGTGACATACTATCCCCAGATATTTCAAGGCAAAAGAATTCTCCTGTTCTTGCAAGTTCTTCTGTTATTTCTTCATAGTCAATAACGTCTTCAATAGCTTCAATAGGAATGCCAGCTGCTACCCTCCCCAAAACTGGGATTTTAACACCTTTTGATTTTTGAGATTTAACTGATTCCCAACCCATTAAAAAGGCTGGGTCTATTTTTAGCGCGCCGGCAACGATTTCTAACTTATCGATCGGCATGTTTTTAATTGAGCCAGTCTCATATCTTTGTAACGTAGATTTACTCAGTCCTGTTTTATCAGCTAGTTCTTGATAAGAAATATCAAGTTCAACTCGCCTATTTTTTAAACGTTCCATTATCTCTTTCATTAAATTAGCGTTATGTTCATTCATTATACAACACCCCCCGTTGATTTTATTATATACTATTTTTTCATAAGTGCAACAAAAATTTTAATAACTTTTAAATTTTGTTGCATATTTGACTTGACAGTTAAAATTACGCGTGATAATATTAGGTATCCCAAATATGCAACGGAGGTGATGAACATGGATGCAAATAAATTGAAGGGATTGATGGTAGAGAAAAAATATACACAATTAAAATTGGCTAGAGAATTAAAATTGAGTGCACAATCTTTAAATGCAAAGCTTAATGGGCGCAATCAATTTACATTAAATGAAGTTGTTGAGATTTCAAAGATTCTTAGCATTGAAGATCCGAGAGATATTTTTTTTACGGGCGCCGTCCCAAATCCGCAACGTAAATCGCGTGCTAGCTGATTTAATTTAAGAAGGAGGAAACTAAATGAACGATTTAATTAAATTTCGAGCGACAAAAAAAAACAATGATGAAACATCATTGTTTTTGGATGAATTTGAGTTAAGAGGCGTAACTGCTTACGGTTTACAAGTTACGCCAGATGGGTCTGAACTGACCTTGTCAATAGTTGTCAGCCCCCCAGTTGAGATTGAATAAGACTTGAAATAATGCTAGCGGCGATTTGTTTTAAAGCATCTAAGGAGTTGGAACCAACAGATTTAGCAACTTCTTTAGTTTTATTCCAGTTATTGTCTTCTCGAATATCGGCAATGAATTGATGTCCAGAAGGGGACAAGTAGCGAATCATACAACCACCGTCCATGAACCAATTTACACCTGTAAAAAAGTGTGATAGCTCGCATTGTTTGATATGGTACAAAGCAGTTTCTTTATCATAAGTACTTAGACGAGTTTCTTCTTTATAGGGAACTTGATAAACGAATGGCTTATTCAAATTTGTAAAATCTTCGATATCTAATAGGATATCGCGGATACATTCAGGGTTTAATTTCATAAAATCACATCCTTTTGGATTGATTATACCATAAACAAAATTTAAAAAAGGAGAAAACTAAATGAACGATTTAAGAGAAACAAACGATAAGAATAACCGAAATCTTGATCAAAGAATAAAAGATTTTGACGATAAAGCGATTCATGTAGTAATTACGATTGCTTTAAGCATTATAACCGCGACATTAACAACATTGGCATGGATGCAAATTATTTAAAGTATCCAGTTAGCCAACCAAAAGAGGATTGTTGATGTAGCTATTGATATACCGATTGGGATAATAACCGAACGATAAAGAAAAGATTTAGTTTCAAGCCATGAATATTCTAAACAGTGGGCGCCTTCATAAGTTAATTCGATTAAACCGATATCAGTTTTATTGTCATAATTAACAAACTCAACATGAACCAGCTCTCTTTTCTTGAGATGTTTAGCTGTAATCAGTATTTCCTTATGCGACAGATTGATTAAACTATCTAATTCTTTAGAAGTAAGATATTCAATATTATCTAGATTTAATTTTTTTATTGATTTGATTAAAGTTTTTTCATTTTTAGTAAGCTGATACATTTAATTTATTACCTTTCTTTATGATTATCCATTATATCAGAAAAGGCTAAAAGAAGTATATTTTAAAAGATAAGAAAAGGGGAGTGAAGGATATGAGAGAAAAGAACGGCCCTGTAGATGCGAAATTTAATGAAATAGTGATGAATGATTTGAAAGAAAGTATTGCTAAAGCTTTTATAGATCTCGACTCAAAATTAAGAGAAAATTCTCCCACAAATGAAATTGATTCTAAAGAATTTGTAATTGCAAAAGCGAGCCAGATGAAAAAAGAACTGAACAACTTTATTGATGGACATATGAAGCTAGTGATTAGAGATTAAATTTTGAATAATGTTTGATAGAAAGGAGCAATTAAAATGACGATTGAAGATCGATTAGAAAACATTGAAAAACTATTAACTGAACAGAAAGAAGTTGTTGTTGAGTCTAAATCGGAGTATTTATCCGCTAAAGAATTTAGTGGACGGATAGGGATTGGGTATGGTGCTGTGCGACGAATGATTAATGAACGCCTATTCCCGTACCCAGTACATTTTGTAGCTGCAGGGAATGACAAGATAAACATGAAAGCATTTGATGAATGGATTTTAGTAACAGAAAATGCTGAAAAATTAGGAAATATATAGGAAGGGAGAAAACTGAAAATGGAATTATTTGAAAGATGCGTGCGATATCGGATTGAAATGTTGTGCGCTAGAAAAAAAGTGCTTATTGGTGACGTTGGCCAGAATTTATTTGGTTCGGAAGGGTTAGATGAATTAATCGAAATTAATAAAGAATTAAAAGTTTTAAGGACCGAAAGATAAATAGGAGGAAAGAAAATGAATAACAAAGAAAACTTTTTTGGAGACGTAAGAAAACATTTAATGAGTGGTGTGTCATACATGCTACCAATAATTATCGTTTATGCATTCTTTATGGTATTAGGACAAATACCTGGAGAAGTTGGAGAATTATTTGCACAAATTAGTACAACAGCAAGTATATTGATTGCTCCTGTATTAGCCGCATACATAGCATACTCTATCGTAGGTAAACTAGCATTAGCTCCTGCATTTGTAGTTGGTATGTTATCAGAAACATTAGGTATGGGATTCATTGGTGGAATCATTGTTGGGCTACTAGTTGGTTATATAATTAAACTAATCATTCTATTAGCTAAAAAATGGAAAGACGGACAAGGTAAAGATATCTTGATGTCATTTATAATCATACCTGTATTTTCAACAATGATTGGTGGACTAATTATTTTCTTCTTATTAGCTAATCCAGTTACTGCAGCATTAGATGCTACATATACATGGTTAGATAATATGGGATCAGGTAATGCAATTTTAGTAGCAGCAATTTTAGGTGCTATGATTAGTTTCGATATGGGTGGACCAGTAAACAAAATTGCATATACATTTGCAATAGCTGCTTCAACAGAAGGACTACATCATGTTGTTGCTCCAGTTCTTGTAGCAATTACTATTCCTGTTTTAGCAGTAGGACTTGCGACAATCATTGCTAAAAAAAGATATGACGAAGATGAAAGATTAATGGGGAAATCAGCGCTATTTATGAG
>LGOV01002185.1_pt2 | contig 32465 bp, 28 predicted proteins | sample 469881 | NCBI WGS metagenome assembly LGOV01 (sample SAMN03857199, study PRJNA290197) | marine sediment metagenome | biome: marine cold seep biome; feature: cold seep; material: marine sediment; isolation source: sample #5579, elevator 3A push core 41 containing 12 cm of sediment... ...
CTACCGACTGAGCTATCGAGGCATAATTTGGCGACCTGGAAGGGATTCGAACCCTCGACCTCTAGCGTGACAGGCTAGCGTTCTAACCAACTGAACTACCAGGCCAAATTTTATGCATAAATGAATATTAAATTGTAAGAGTTAATGGTGGGCCTACAGGGACTCGAACCCCGGACAAACCGGTTATGAGCCGGTTGCTCTAACCAACTGAGCTATAGGCCCTCAGTAGTTATATAATGTGTCAATTTTAATGGTCGGGGTGGAGAGACTCGAACTCCCGACCCCATGGTCCCAAACCACGTACGCTACCAACTGCGCTACACCCCGATATTATTAAAAGTTGACTATAAAATAATACCGTAGTATAGTGCTTTTGTCAAGCACTTTTTTTCACTAAATAGTAAGAAAATAAAGTACTATGCTTTTTATCAGCTCCTCTATTATATGCGAAAATTAGTAATAATGCAACAATTTTTCCTAAAATTTTTTAAACAATTTAATGATAAACTTTTTACATAAATATCGAAGGGTAAAAAGGAGTATATTATGGAGGTTAAAAGCAGAGTTTACAACAATGTGTTATATGTGGTTTTAAGCGGAGAGCTAGATGAACACAGCTCTTCTTATGCCCGTACAACGCTAGATGAACTCTTAGCAAGAAGTAATTTTAACCAAGTAATAATTGACCTTTCTGAACTTGAATTTATGGACAGTACGGGCATTGGTGTATTAATAGGTAGGTACAAAAAGCTAAAACCAAGAAGCATTCCTATTTATATTTGCAACCCAAGCACGCATGCCGAACGCATTTTTAATATGACAGGGCTATATGAAATTATGCCCAAAATCAATTAGGAGCAAGATATGAAAACGAATAATAAAATGGTACTTAGTTTTAAGGCTTTATCGGTTAATGAAAGTTTTGCAAGAAGCACAGTAGCTGCTTTTGTTGCAACATTAAACCCAACCCTAGATGAGATTACAGACATTAAAACAGCCGTTTCAGAGGCTGTTACAAACTGCGTGGTGCATGCATACCCTAAAAAAGCTGGAGAAGTTAGCATTGAAGTAAAACTAGCAGGAGACATGGTTTACATAGCTGTTAGTGATAGAGGTATTGGAATTTCTGATTTTGAAAAAGCAAAAGAACCCTTTTTCACCACAAGAAAAAAAGATGAGCGTAGTGGAATGGGTTTTACAGTTATGGAGAGTTTTATGGACAGGGTAGAGCTTGAAAAAAACAAAACAAAGGGTGTGATAATTAGATTAGAGAAAAAGTTAGGGAAGGTGAATTATAGAGTAGTGGGAGGATAAGTATGCTGTCAGTAGAAAAGACACTAGAATTAATAGCTAAGGCAAAAGATGGAAGTATGGATGCAAAAACCACACTAATAAATGAAAATTCGCCACTTGTAAAAAGCGTTATTAAACGCTACAAAAAATCGCGTGTAGATTATGAGGACTTGTATCAACTGGGTTGTGTTGGTTTTTTAAAAGCCATAAAAAACTTTGACACCAGTTTTGGGGTAAGGTTTTCGACCTATGCTGTACCTATGATTGCAGGAGAAGTAAAACGCTTCTTACGGGACGATGGTAGCATAAAGGTTAGTAGAAGTATAAAAACCCTGTCTATTAAAATTAATCGGTTTATTGAGACGTACACAAAAAGGAATTTTGTAAAACCAAAAGTAAAGACTATAGCGGGTCATTTTGAAGTTTCTGAGGGTGACGTTGTGTTTGCTATGGATAGTGGTTATGCAATGCTTAGTTTAGACGAGCGTCAAGATGAAAATAACTCTTCAAGCAGAAGCTTAATGGAGAGCATAGAAGGCGAAGACAAGTCGGAGAGACTACTTGACCTATTTATTTTAAAAGACGCTATAAGCCAGTTAAAACCGCGTGATAAGCACATTATTATAATGAGATATTTCAGAGATAAAACTCAAAGCGAAATTGCAACCCAGCTGGGCGTTAGCCAGGTGCAAGTCAGTAGGCTTGAGAGTAGAATTTTAGATAAAATGCGAGCTTCGTTTAGAACATAAAAAAAACTAGCCTTTTTGGGCTAGTTTTTTTATGCCAGCATTGACTTATGTTAATGTGTGTGTTAAAATTGAATTAGATTAAAGGGAAGGGCATAAATATGGCAAAAAGTACACAAAAAAAAGAATATAGAACAACTTATAGTAAACTCTCAGGAGGACTTAAGTGCATTATTGCAGACCTTGCAATTGACGCTTTTAAAACTAGAAAACCACTTACTGATGCTAGATTTAACGGAAGTAAACTATTAACCATTAATATTTATCCTACTTTTATAAAAAAACCGAATAAACTAAAGGGTAAAAACTTTAAATTTGGTAGTGTTATGGTTAAGGAAGACGGAGAAGGAAAAGAGATAAATGTTTCAATGCTAGTGCTTGATAAAAAATTTGCGAGTCAAAAAGGTATTGAAGAAAAAGAGATAGTAAGAACATAAAAAAACTGACTTATAAGTCAGTTTTTTTTTATGTGTTATGCATTTACTCTTGATTGAGTAATTGAGTTTGTTGTATCTGTAATAATTTCATTTGGGTTTGGTAATCTATATTCTTTATTATTTGATTCAAGCTCAGCATTTGTTGGTTGGTTTTAAAGTTCCTGCTCGGCCATAATATCAGCTGGAGTTTCAGCTGGAGCTGGTTGTCTTGTAGTTGGTGGTTGTGGGTTAGGCGCAGCAGCTAAATTGTTATTTGTATTAACTTGAGGAGCCGAGTTGTTTGTTCTTCTATTTTCTCTTGTAGTTTTAGTAGTTTTAGTAGTTGTAGTATTACTCTTGGTTAAAGCATTTAAAACCGTCTTATCAATAGTTACAATATTTCCGTTTATATCGGTAGTTGTAACTGTTTTATTGTTATTTGAAGTATTTCGTGTTACTGCATTATTTTTAATATTAGCATTATTATTAATGTTTTGTGCTAAGTTTCTTGTAGCAACCAAGTTTTTATCAATACTAGTTACATTATTTTTTGTTGCAGTGTTATTAGTGACACTAGCAGTATTATTTCTCGAGGTAGTTACATTGTTTCTTCTTGCCACATTGTTTGATATCATATTGTTGTTTGGTAAAGCAACAGGTGCTGGTCTTGCTGGATTATCTCTTGTTGTTCTTGCAGTCCTATTTGCTCTGGTTTCATTATTTCTTGTACTTCTTGTTACACTAGGTATTCTTCTTGTAGCTGTCCTCGCTCTTCTAGTTGTACGAGGGTAACGATTAGAAGTTGTTGCCCTGTTAGTAGTATTATTACGAGTACTATTTACTGTATTATTACGAGTATTATTTATTATATTATTACGAGTACCGTTTGTATTTGAGTTAACGTTTGTACGAGTACCATTTTGATAGTTTGTATTCATATTATAAGCATCATTGTTGTTATTCATATTATTTGTACGACTAGCGTAAGTGCTATTATTGTTATATCTACTTGTCTCTGAAACATTAGTGTCTTTTCCGCTTAAAATATTGTTACAAGAAGTAACTGCATCAAGCGCTGAATTACATTGTGAAATTCTTTCGTTTATAGAGCTTAATATTTCGGTGTATTTAGCATTTATTGTTTGAATATTTGAATTAAAGTTTGTTCTTAGAGGTTTAATATCATCTACACTATCTTTAACATCTCCCATACTATCCTTAATTCTTGAGTTTGATTTTTTAATTTGATTAAGGTAAGTTTGAAGTGCCTTATTTTGGTCCGATGTTAGTTCTAAATTTTGGTCTTTCGCATTTCCACAAAGTGAAATACATTTTTCAGATTCTGAAGACAATTGATTTTTACAACCATCTAGTGCAAGATTGGCATAAACTATATTACTTGTTAGTCCATACATTCCTTCTATCTTACTTAAATAAGTGTCTATGTTTCCTCTATTTAAATTGGTACTGCCATTATAATTTGCATTATCATCCATCGGAATAAAGTTATACGCTCCAGAAGGTGTGGTGTTGTACCTGTTATTATTTGTGTTATTTACTGTACTATTATTTCTAGTATTTGTTCTCGTGCCATAAGTATTATTCCTTGCTGTATTAGTCCTTATACCAGTGTTATTTGTTCTTGTATTAGTACGAGTACCATTATAACCGCCGTTTGTATTGGTATTATAGCGAGTGTTATTTGTTCTTGTATTATTGTTATAATTATCTTTTCTAAGAGTATTTGAAACATTTCTTGAACTATATACTTTTGTATTTTTATTTGTATCAAGGTCTCTTACATAATTATTGTTTGCTTGCCTTGCAGTCAAGGTATTATTGTCATATAGCCTATTATTTGAGCGGTTTGCTTGGTAATTTATATTGTTATAATAATTGTTTCCTGCACCATTATAAGTATCTATATTCCTGTAGTCATACCTATTATAGTCTGCACCCACATTACCTGCAAGAGCATAGTTTTTTGTAAGTGATTGATAGTTGGGATTAGTAGTAGTTGCACTTATTGGTGAAATTTCTTCTATTAAAATTTCATTTGAATTTACATTGTCTAGCTGACTTATCGTGCTAATTAAGTTGCCAGTATTTTTTTGAAGTGATGATACCACATTTGCAGTAGAGTCATTTGCACCGCAACCACTAACGGCAAAAATGAGAGTCATCACTATTAATAATGATAATAATTTTTTCATAAATACATTTTTCCTCCATAAAAAAGTGTTTGATTTTAGTTTAAGCATTTTTAGTGTAATTATTTATGCTCAAGCAAGTTTTTTGAGTATTTTTTATAATTTTTTTTAGCTTAAAAACACATACTAAAAATATAAACTATAGGAGTTTGAAATGGATAAACAGCAAAACCAGAAATATAAAGAATATGTAGACAGGGTTTCGCCTAAAACTAAAAACTTTCCAAGTCTATTTTGTGCATTTATTGTGGGTGGAATTATATGTTGTTTTGGGCAATTAATTAATGACGCAGTTAAATATTTTTACCCGCATCTTTATCAAATAGAAATTAATGCTTGGATGTTAATAATAATTATTTTTATAACCATACTCTTAACGGGTATTGGTGTTTGGGATAGAGTAGGAAAACTAGGAGGTGCAGGTGCTTTTATTCCTATAACAGGGTTTGCTAATGCTGTTGCTAGCCCTGCCATTGAGTTTAAAAAAGAAGGGATTATTTACGGACTTAGCGTAAAGATGTTTGTAGTTGCAGGCCCTATTATTGTAAACGGTGTTACGGTAAGCGTTGTTATTGGAATTTTGCACTACTTTTTTGGAGGTTGAAATGAATAGAAGACTAGGCATGCAAACTGTATATTTTAAAAATCCACCAGTAATAATTGGTCGTAATCATTTGGTAGGTAAAAAAGAAGGACAAGGGAATTTCAAGGGCTATTTTACCAATGTGTTAAAAAATGATAAGTTTGGCGAGAAAACCTTTGAAAAAGCAGAACGTAAAATTATGGAGACTTTAATTTTTGGAGCCATTGAAAATGCAAAACTAAAACCAAACCAAATTGATATGCTACTGAGTGGTGATTTACTTAACCAGATAATTACTTCAAGCTTTACAGCAAGAGATTTTGAAACAACTTTCGTAGGACTTTATGGCGCTTGTAGCACAATGGCAGAGACTTTAGCCGTTGCTAGTTGTTTGATTGATGGAGGGTTTATGGACAAGGTAGCTTGTGCTACTACAAGCCATTTTGCAACCGCTGAGCGTCAATATAGAAATCCACTAGAACTTGGCAACCAACGACCGCCAACCTCCCAGTGGACGGTAACAGGCGGTGGCTGCTGTGTACTTAGTAGTAAAGGTATTGGACACAAAATTACTATGGCTACTTTCGGGAAAGTAAAAGACTATGGCATTACAGATGCTAACAATATGGGTGCAGCAATGGCACCTGCAGCTATGAACACATTAATAGCTCATTTTGAAGATACGGGAACAAACCCGGAAGATTATGATGCAATTTTTACAGGGGATCTTGGAAAACTTGGTAGCAATATTTTAAGAAGTATGATGGAAGAGGCAGGCTACAGTTTAGGCATAAATTATTCAGATTGTGGACAAATGATGTTTGCAGAAAACCAAAAACCGTATCAAGGTGCTAGCGGGTGTGCTTGCAGTGCAAGTGTTTTAAATGCTTATATTTTGTCTCAGCTGGATAAGGCTGTTTTTAAAAAAGTATTATTTGTGGCAACAGGAGCACTACTAAGCACAGTATCAACTCAGCAAGGTGATAGTATTCCAGGAATTGCTCACGCTGTTGTAATAGAGGGGTGCACACAATGTTTATAGATTATTTAAAGGTATTTTTAACAGGTGGTTTCATCTGTTTTATTGGTCAAATTATTGTAATTAAAACTAAATTTACTCCAACAAGAATTTTGGTTAGCTTTTTGGTGCTGGGTATGATTTTAGAATATTTAGGCATTTATGAGGCTGTTATAGAGTTTGGGAAAGCAGGTGCACAAGTACCTATTACTGGTTTTGGTGCAACACTAGCTCGTGGAGTTATTGCAGAAGTAGACAAAGAAGGTTTAATAGGAATTTTAACTGGCGGACTAAAAGCAAGTGCCGCTGGGGTGAGCGCTGCAATTTTCTTTTCCTATATAATAGCGCTGATATTTGACTCAAAGAGTAAAAAAGACTAATCAAACGCTGTCTTTTAAGCATATAAATATGTAGGGTACATATTTTATGGTTAGAGTATATAAAAAAATTAAAAGTAAGATGACAAGACGGCAAAAGCTTTTTGTTTTTGCCTGCATATTCTTTTTTACCTGTTTTTTAATGCTTAACTATTTAAATAAAAATGTTAACCCCGTTATAATTTCTGTGAGTGAAGCAAAGGTAAGCTCGCTTAGTGTAAAAGCTGTTAACAATGCAATAGGCGAGGTTGTGGGTGATGGGACAGTTTATAACGATTTAGTTAGCATACAACAAGATAGTGATGGTCAAGTAACCCTAATTCAGGCAAATGCTATTGAAATAAACAAACTCAGCAAGAATTTGGCCAATGCTACGCAAGCAAATTTAGAGAATATGGGAACAAGTGGCATTAAAATTCCGCTTGGTTCATTTAGTGGGCTTCCTGTTCTTAATGGTATGGGACCAAGAGTGAACATAAGACTCTTACCTGTAGGGAGTATAAACTGCAGTTTTGTAAGCGAGTTTAAAAGTGCTGGGATTAACCAAACTCATCATAAAATTTATGTAAATGTTGAGACAAAAGTAAATCTGGTATTGCCGCTTGCCACAAAATATATTACAACAAATACACAAATGCTAATATGTGAAAGTATTATAGTAGGAAAGGTGCCAGAGGTGTATCTGAACTCAAATGATTACGAAAATGCCCTCAATTTAGTGCCTGACACTCGATAAACACCAATATAATTGGTGTTTTTTTGTTTAAAAGTATTACACTTTTAGCTTTGTTGTGTTATAATATTTTAGCAAATAAACAAGGGTAAAAGGTTATGATTTATTTAGATAACTGCGCAACAACAAAGGTACTCAGTACATCGATAAAAGTGTTAGAGAAATTTAACTCTGAGCTTTTTTACAATCCTTCTAGTGTATATACTGAAGGTGTTAGTATTAAAAATAACCTAAAGAGTGCAAGACAAACATTCTCGGGAATGCTTAACGCGAATGCTGATGAGATAATATTCACTTCAGGTGCTACAGAGAGCAATAATCTTTGTGTGCAGGGTGTTATTAGTGGTAACAAAAAGAGCGAATATATTTTTAATGCGGGTGAACATAGTTCTGTTTATAACACTGCTAATTTTATTAAGCAAAAAGGCTACACTGTACATTTTGTAGGGCTTTTAGCTGATGGACAAGTAGATTTAGAACATCTTGTAAGCTTAGTAAACCAAAATACCGTACTAGTTTCTATTATGCATGTAAGCAACGAAACAGGTGCAGTTAACGACCTTAAAACAATAAGTGAAAGAGTTAAACAAATAAATAATAAAACATATTTTCATGCCGATGGCGTTCAGGCTTTTACAAAAATAAAAGTCAATGTAAAAGCACTTGGTGTTGATATGTACACAGCAAGTTCACATAAAATTCATGGACCTAAAGGTGCAGGACTTTTATATGTTAAAAAACCTATTAACCTAAAACCGATTATGTTTGGTGGAGGTCAAGAAGGCGGGGATAGAGTAGGCACTGAAAATGTTGCAGGTATTATGGCTTTTGAAAATTCAGCTAAAAAAATGCTTGAGAATATGACAGATAATTATGAATATGTAAAAGAGCTTAAACAAGATATGCTAAGCTATATTGAAAAAAATGTTGAGAATATAAAGATAAATTCACAAATTGACGCAAGTTTTAGCCCTTATATCTTAAATTTGAGCATAAAATTCATAAAAGGCGAGATACTTCTGCATATGTTACAAAAAGAAGGTATTTTAATTAGCACCGGTTCAAGTTGTCATTCTAATTCAAAGCGCTCAGGAAATAGGGTTCTTGAAGCTATGGGAGTAGATAAAAGATATATTGCAGGAACTATAAGAATTAGCTTTAGTTTTGATACAACAAAAGAAGAAGTTGAAACGGCTAGTAGAATAATTGTAGAAAACATAAATAAATTAAGAAAAATGATTAGATAGAGGAAAAGATATGAACAAAGTAATTTTAATAAGATATTCTGAAATACATTTAAAAGGCAAAAATAGAGGCTTTTTTGAAAAGAAATTAAAAAATAATATAAAACGCAATTTAAAAGATATTGAATGTGAGGTTACTTTTGCAGGTAGTCGCTATGTTGTTGCTGGTTTTGATAATAGTTTAGTTGATAACGTTATAGAACAAGTAAAAAGTGTTTTTGGTGTTTATAGCTTAAGCGTGGCTGATGAAATTGACACAACAATTGCTAACATCGAGAACTATTTTAAAACTTACAAACTAAAAACAAAATCTTTTAAGGTTGAAACAAACAGAGCAGACAAGCGTTTTGCAATAAAATCACCACAGCTATCAGCTGAAGTTGGTGGTTACATTCTTGATGGTAACGAGGGAAGTGTAGTAGACCTTCATACGCCTCAAACTGTTGTAAATATTGATATCAGACAACATGGAAAGACCTATATGTTTGATAGTATAATAAAAGCTTATAGCGGAATGCCAGTTGGCACAAGCGGTAAAGGCTTAGCACTTCTTAGTGGTGGAATTGACAGCCCAGTTGCAATTTTTAAAATAGCTTCTAGGGGTATGATGGTAAATTCAATTCACTTCCATAGTTTCCCGTATACTAGCGAACAAGCAAAGCAAAAAGTGCTAGATTTAGCAGGGCTTTTAACAAAATATACAGGACCTATGAGAGTATTTGTTGTGCCTTTTACTGAAATTCAAGAAAATATTCACAAACATTGCAACAGTGAGTATATGATTACCCTAATGCGTAGATTTATGGTAAGAATTGCAGAACGAGTTGCAAAAGAAAGTGGGGCTCAAGCACTTATTACAGGTGATAACCTAGCACAAGTTGCAAGCCAAACGGTAGAGAGCTTAGCAACCACTCAAGATGCGGTTGAAAGCTTACCAGTTTTCAGACCACTTATTGCAAATCATAAGGAAGAAATAATTATAACAGCTAAAGAAATTGGAACTTTTGAAACTTCAATTTTGCCTTATGAAGACTGCTGTACAGTGTTTTTACCTAAGTTTCCTATAATTAAACCAAAGCTTGAAAAAGTTTTAATTGAAGAAGCAAAACTAAATGTGGAAGAGCTTATTGAAAACGCAGTTTCGGGCATTGAAATTGTTGATTTATAATAAAAGGAGCATATTACAAAATATGCTCCTTTTATTATTCTAAAATAGGATGAATGATTGTTTTATTTATTTGACTTTTTTACAAAAACATTGTAACATTGAGGTAGGTATATTAAACGATTAAAAAAGTTTGAATATATATATTATTAGGCTGATGCCTATAACTGAACTATAAAAACTAAATAAGGAGAATTAATTATGAACAGCGACTTAAATATGTTGCTTGCTGTTTCATCTGGTCTTAGCATTATTATTGGTGCTGTGGCTCTTTTAATTGGATCTGCAATTGGTGTTTTTGTTAACAATCAAATTATGTCTAACAAGTTAGGCAGAGCAAAAAACACTGCTGCAAAAATTTTAGAAGATGCCCTAGCAGAAGTTAAAACACTTAAAAAAGAATCAGTTTTAGATGCTAAGGAAGAGGCACACACTATCAAGTTCGAAGCGGACAAAGAAATTAGAGATAGACGTAGTGAAGTGCAAAGAGCGGAAGATAGATCTTCTCAAAAAGAAGAGACTATTGCCAGAAAAGAAGAACAGCTAGACAAAAAGCAACAATCACTAGAAGACTCAAAAAACAATTTAGAAAAGAAATTAAATGATACAAAAGAACTACAAGAAAAATTAAACACACAAGTAGAGGGAATTAACGCAGAGCTTGAAAAAGTTGCAAAAATGACAAGGGACGAAGCTAAAAGAGAATTAATTATTGCTTTTGAATCTGATGCAAAACGTGAAGCGGCTAAAATAGTAAAAGAAATTACTGAAGAAGCTAAAAACGATGCAGAGAAAAAAGCTAAAAATATTATTACTCTAGCCGTTCAAAAATGTGCAGCCGATCATTCTTCTGAGATAACAGTTTCATCTGTGTCACTACCTAACGACGAAATTAAAGGTCGTATAATTGGTAGAGAAGGACGTAACATTAGAGCTCTTGAGAGCGCAACAGGTATTGATTTAATTATTGATGATACTCCTGAAGCAGTTGTACTTAGTGGGTTTGACCCAGTAAGACGTGAAATTGCAAGAATTGCACTTGAAAAGCTTATTATTGATGGAAGAATTCATCCAGCACGTATTGAAGAGACAGTAAACAAAGTTAAAAAAGAAGTTGATGTAACTATGAAAGAAGCAGCTGAAACAGCAGCTTTTGATGCAGATATTCATGGACTTCACCCAGAAATTATTAAAACTATTGGAAGACTTAAGTTTAGAACAAGCTATGGTCAAAACATTTTAAATCATTCTTTAGAAGTAGCACATTTAGCAGGACTTATGGCAACTGAAATTGGTGCTAATGCTAAAGTAGCTAAACGCGGAGGTTTCCTGCATGACTTAGGTAAAGCAGTAGACCACGAAGTAGAAGGAACTCACGTTTCAATTGGTGTTAATATGGCTCGCAAATATGGCGAATCAGAAGCAGTTATTCACTGTATAGAAGCACATCATGGTGATGTTGAGTTTAACTCTCTTGAAGCAATTTTAGTACAAGCAGCTGATGCAATATCAAGCTCTAGGCCTGGTGCCAGACGTGAGAGTTTACAAAACTATATTAAACGTCTTAAAGAACTTGAAAACATTGCTAATGCGTTTGACGGAGTTGAAAGCGCTTATGCTATTCAAGCCGGTCGTGAAATTAGAATTATGGTTGAACCAGATAAAATTGACGACGATCAAGCATTATTCTTAGCTAAAGAAATAGCTGGTAAAATTGAAAATGAACTTGATTACCCTGGACACATTAAAGTTAATGTAATCAGAGAATCTCGTAGAATTGAATACGCGAAATAAGAATTTTCTTTATTAATATTTTTGTTTCTGTCTTGCAATTTCAAACAGTCACGTACCTTTGTACGCTCCTGCCCAGAAATCACAAGCCGAGCCTCAATATTAATTAAATTAAATACTTATTTAACAATTATTTAATAAACAATTTAATAAACAAAAAAAAGAAGAGCTTTAACTCTTCTTTTTTATTTGGCAGGGGAGACGCGATTTGAACACGCAACCAATGGTTTTGGAGACCACTACTCTACCGTTGAGCCACTCCCCTTTGTTTTTAGCCAATAATAGTATACTTTAAAGCGGGCGAGTAGTCAACCACTTTTTAGAGTTTTTAGCTTGCTAAAATGCACTATATACTCTATAATATTAATCGAGGAAGATGATAATGAAGAAAATTGATTTATACACAGATGGAGCCTGTAGTGGCAATCCTGGACCAGGTGGCTGGGGAGCAGTGTTACTTTATAATAAAAACGAGAAACAGCTTAGTGGGTACAACAAAGACACCACAAACAACAGAATGGAGATGTTCGCCGTTGTTATGGGGCTAAAAGAACTAAGAGAGTCTTGTGATGTTACAGTTTTTACAGATTCGGCTTATGTGCACAACGCTTTTAAAAATGGCTGGATAGACCAGTGGCAAAAAAATAATTGGCGTACTAAAGCCAAAAAAGAAGTAAAAAACATAGACCTTTGGAAACTTCTACTTACTGCTATGAGCAGACATAGAGTAGACTGGGTAAAAGTTAAAGGTCATTCAGATAACAAATATAATAATATCTGCGATAAACTTGCAGTAGATGAAATAAAAAACGCAGAAAAAAAGAAGGTGTAAACCTTCTTTTTTGTTTGTTATTTTAAATCTCTTTTACTGAATATTGCTAGTGCCACAATTAATAGTACCATCATTGAAGAACCAAGTACAATAGCACTGAACGGTAGGCTAGTATCAATTAATAGCGGTGGACTGAGTAAACTGTCAAGTCCGCCACTTTGGAAGCTGACTATAAAGTTAGAGCCAAAGTATCTAAATAGGTCTGTATTTGTAAGTGGAATATATTTTAACCACACTGCATTTGAAATAAATAGTAGTATCATTGAGCTAAAGTAAATTAAAGTTGAAACTGTAACTGCACCGGTATAGCTTTTGAATATGCTTGAAATTGAAACTGCTAAAATTACATAGAATATAATTTCAATAAATAAGGTAGCTAAATAAATTCCGAACATTGCATAAGGTGAAATTGCTACAATTGTGTTTGCATTAATAACAGCTAGGGTAGGTAGTAAATTAGAAAGACCACCATAAATATAACTGCCTGTAATAATGCTTGCAACTGAACCAATAAGTAGTAACATAAATGCAACTCTTAGTGTAGATAGTATTTTAGCTAGGAAAATTTTATAACGTTTATAAGGTCTCATTGCAACAAGTTTAAGTGTTCCGTTTGCTTCTTCACCAGCAATCATACCAGCACCTAAAACTACTACATAAATAATAATCATAAATGAAAATAACTCAAGAGTAAAGTAGGCAAAGTCAAGAGCGTTAGCCTCGTTATGAGAAGCTGTTCCAATTTTGAATGGGTTAGAATAGTTGTAAGCAAAATCGCCAATTTCAACTGTAAGTTCGTCGCCATCATCAATTACATTGTAGAATAGAAAAACATTTCTTGAATATTCTTCTTGTACTTCATATAAGTGTACATTACTAAAACCAACATAATCATTAATTTCTTCATTGGTTAAGCCATCAAAGGCGTTAAGAATAATTGCATTTGTTGCAATTTTATTAAACTGATAGGCTGTTAATTTATAGTTACTTATTAAAAGGTTAATAGCATCTGTATCAGGAAATTCTTCACTAGCACCGTTAATAGCAACAAAATTATCTATTTGAATAGTAAGTTCTGCAAGTCTTAAGTTTGTTACACCAGCATAGCTAGAGTTAAGAACTATAATAAGACTAGGATCAACAGAAAACTCACTCATAAAACCCACGTAATCGTTAATTACATTAAAAGGGTCTAATTCGTTAAAGTCATTTAAAATTTCAATATTATCAACTTCATCTAGAGCGGGAAGAGAATCAAGAACGTTTTCTATATGTTGAAGCATTGCAATGTGTGTTCGCTCATTTACTAATAACTCCGTATATTGACTTTCAAATAAGTTATTGTAAGTGTCTCTATAATTTTCAAATTCGGCACGTAAATTGTTTTTATAACCGTAACTTGTACTTGGTGTTCCACCTGTGTTAACGCTTGTACTATAGTTATTATAAATTAAAAGTGCATCATCAAAAATTATTTGAAGGTCTGCAATTCCAGTAGTAGGGGTGCTATAAGCATTAATCATAGCTTGAGTGTCAATAACAACTTGATCATAACTTTCTTGCGACTCGTAATTAGTAGAAGTATTATAATTATTATAAACTTCAGTTACTGTATCGCCAGAGATATTAACAATACCACTGTTTCTTTCTGGGGCATTATATATAAAGGTTGAGCTCGCTAAAATAAATATGAAAAGAAACGCCATAACAAATATGCCGATTCTTGAATATATTTTCCTCATTTCTGCGTTTGATAGTTTTAATATCTTCATGTTTTCTCCTTACTTAATAGCAATAGATGCAGACGAATTTCTGTGTGCGTCTAAAATTTCCATAAATATTTCTTCTAGGTTTTTTGTAACAGTATTAATTCCATAAACAGAAATACCTTTTGCAATTAAGCTACTAGTAGCTTTAGGAATTAAATCATCTTGAAGTGGGAATATAACTGAGTTACCAGCAATTTGCACATCCACTTTCATTCTGTTCATTATAATTTTACCCGCGTAATTAGGGTAGTCTACTTTTATACAAACATTTTGAGATGCCTTAGCACCTTTTTTAATATCTTCAATGCTTTTAACTTCTAAAATTTTACCAGCATCTACAATTGCAATAGTGTCACATAACTGTTCCATTTCAGCCAGAATATGGCTTGAGATAATTACACCAATTTTTTGCTCACGAGACAGGCGATGTAGCAGTGTACGCATTTCTTTAATTCCTGATGGGTCAAGACCATTTGTAGGCTCATCTAGTACTAAAAGTTTTGGGCTGTGAAGTAATGCCTGAGCAATACCAACACGTTGACGCATACCAAGTGAATATGTTTTTACTTTATCTTTAATTCTGTTTTGCATACCAACAAGCTTTACAACTTCGTCTATGCGTCTCCTTGAAACACCCTTATATAAACTAGCGTAATATTTAAGGTTATCAAGTCCACTCATATAAGTGTAAAGTTCAGGGTTTTCGATAATGCCACCAACGTTTTTAATGGCTTTTTCAAAATTACGATTTAAATTAATGCCGCAAATTTTAATGGTTCCGGCAGTTGGTTTAGCAAGTCCTGCAATCATTTTAAGTGTGGTGGTTTTACCAGCACCATTTGGACCTAAAAATCCAAAAATTTCACCAGCAAAAACTTCGAAAGAAACATTGTTAACCGCTGCTCTTTCTTTGTACATTTTTGTTAAGTTACGTACCTCTAAAATGTAAGTGCTCAAAGCTCGAAAACCTCCACATATATTATTGTTAATAATTTTATCACGAATTAGTCTTTTTGTAAAGAGTAAAAAATCGCAATATAAATAAGTTGTATTAATTATTTAATTATAGTATTATTGATTTAGCACAGTTAAAAATTATTACCAAAAGGAAAAATGATGGAAACTTATAAAAAACATAATTTAAAATTTGCTCTATCAACAGCTTTATTGTTTGTTTTATCGGCAGTAGCTTTATTTATTATGTTTAAATTAAATGGATATACACCTCAGGTATTTAAGATTTTTGTTTGTTCATTACTTATAATGCTTAATACCATTTACATTGTAATGTATCAACTAAAAAAAGAAATAATTCATAAATTATTATTTATTTTAATAATTGCAACCAATGTATTTGCAGTAGGCTATCTGTTGCTTGAATATTACGGAGTTATTGCACTATTTGAGTCAGTTGAACAGATAAAAGAACTTATACTATCTACTGGAAACTTAGGTCGATTTGTATTTATTCTTATTCAGTTTGCTCAAGTTTGCTTAGTGCCAATTCCTGCTATGATTACTATGCTTGCAGGTGTTGCAATTTATGGACCACTTGAAGCTAGTCTTTATTCTATAATTTCTATTATTGCAGGTTCACTATTTTCTTTCTTCATATGGGGAAGGCTTGCAGGACATAAACTCGTAAGCTGGATGGCAGGAGAAGAAACAACAGAAAAATACACATCTCTACTTAACGAAAAAGGAAGATACTTACTTGTTTTAATGTTTTTATTTCCGTTCTTTCCAGACGATACACTATGTATGATAGCCGGTACTACAAAAATGAAAGCTAGCTATTTTATTAAAGCAGTGCTGTTTGTTAGACCAATTAGTATTGTTGCATTTTGCTTTTTAGCAGGTGGAAATTTAATACCTTATTCTGGTTGGGGACTGGTAGTTTGGCCAATATTACTTGCATTTGTTGCATATCTATTTATTTATACTTATAAAAATCATGGCAAAATTGAGAACTATTTTGCAAATAAATCATTACAAAAAAAGAAAAAAAGCCTTGAGAAAAAGGCTAGTAAATTAGAAAAAAAAGTCACTAATAGTTAGTGACTTTTTTTATTATTATAAGTAATAGTTTTTACGTTTTAATAACACATATTTTACAACTGGAATTAAAAGTAGATTGGTACTTAAAACTGCTGGTAATAACCACGTTACAATGTAGTCCATATAAAGCTTAGGGCTATTCATGCCAAGCATCATATTAAGCGCATAAATAACTACAAAGATTATTAGCATAACAATAAAATTGTTTGTAAGTTTAGAGCCTAAATTATAGTGTATTTCCTCTTTTTTATTTGGGTTGAATAAGTAGCCAAAGGCACTTGTAACAGTTGGTAAAATGCTAACTGCTAGGGCGCTCATAAAAATATAGTTGTCAATATTTTTTAGTAGTGCACTATTGCTTAGTGCAATGTAAACAGCTAAAATTTGAATAAACATAAATAAAAATAGTACAGTGCTCTCAGCCATTTTAACTCTATTAATTGAAACATAACTTGTGGCAAATAGGGGTGCACGGCTTTCTTTTTTGTGTACTCTTAGTTTTATGCCTTCAAGGTAAGTATCCTCTAGTACAGAATTTGAATAAGTATCGTCTAACATGTTATTATTTAGGTTGTTTATTCTTGGTTTATCATAACTTGAGAAGATCGGGGGAGAATAATCATCTTCTTGTAGGGGTTCAAGTATTTCTGGTTCACTCTCTTGTACGCTGTTGTCCACATAAACTTCTTGACCAACTGGAGTGTATTTATAAACTGGCTCACTTGGAGCTTTATATTCGTCATTTGGAGAAGGTTTTTTGCTAGCCATATTTCTGTTTAGTGTAACATTTACATTCTTACTAACATCAATTCTTCTAAGTCTAGAACCGCTACTCGCTAACGTTTCACCATTTTCACTATCGGTAAATAACTCTCCTAAAATCTCTTTATAGTTTATATTATCGGTTTCAACTTGTTTTTTCTCCACAGGTTTAACTTTATTAGGTTTTTTAAACTCAACCACCTGAGGTTTTACTTCTTCATTATAGTTAATTAGGTTTTCTTCCTTTACTGGTTCTTTTTCATCTTCGTCTATTCCTAAGTTATTATAACCTTTTTGATTACCAATAGATGGAGATTCGTTTGGGGAAGTAGCAAACTCCTCTTTAACTTCATATCTTCCATATAAAGTATCAGATTTTTCAAAATCAGTATCAGTTTTATAGTTAAATGAGGGTTTATAGTCATCTTCTTTGTTTAAAAAACTAGAATTACGAGTTAAATTTTTAGTTAAATTTTTAAAATCAGTTTCAGTTGCTAGTTTTCTTATGTGTTTAATGTCCTCTTTGCTTGTTTTTACAGTCTCTTCCTGAGTAGTTTCAGCTGTAATCCCGCTTAGGGCTACAGTAGGCTGACCCTCAAACATTGGCACTTGTACATATGTACTAGGGGTGCTAGCATATTTTTCAGTTTTTAGTTTTTCATCTTCTTTTATAGCATTATTAGGTGCCTCGGCTGCCTCTTTTGTAGGTTCAACTACTTGTTCTTCAATATTCTCTTCAATTTCAATAATTTTTTTAAGAGTTATTTCAGGTGTTTCCTCTTTTGTAGTTTCCTGTGCTTTTTCTAAAGTTTCTATAGCTTCTTTTTGGTCAGCTAAAGAAAACAAATCTTGCTGAAGGGGACTTACAGTAGGTAGTACAAAGCCTTTTTCTGCACTTACTGGTTGAGCGTCCACTGCAATTACTGGCTTTTTGGCTTCTAAGCTTTCTTCAAGCTGTTTTTCTTCAAGTTGTTTTTCTTTTTTTATATCATTCATATGCTGAGCCGTTTGAGTTAAAGCTTCTTTAGCCTCTTCTTTTAGCTTATTATCAGCTTCTTTAAACAAATCTTCCATAAACTGTTTATTCTCTGGCCATTCAAACTTAGCTTTACTCAGCTTTTCAAGACCAGTAGGTGATATGTTGTAATAATGTCTTCTGCCACCAATATCTGAGTCCTCCCAGTAAGACGTAACAAGACCAGCAGTTTCCATTCTTTTTAAACTACTGTACAAGCTAGGTTGTTTTAATATGTATTCACCATCGCTTTTTTCTTCAATTTCTTTTATAATTTCGTAACCATATTTATCGCCAGTCCTTAAAGACTTTAAAATTAATATGCCTACTGAACCTCTTTTGGCTCCAGTTGCTATGCTTTTTTTCATAAAAAACCCCAAAAATTTTGTTAATCTAATTTAATATTACAAAATTATTAAAAAAAAGTCAAGTTAATACTATGCAAACTAAAAACTTTAGTACTATGCATAAGAGTTATAAGCACTATATCAATTGACAAATAGCCAATTTAGGGGTAATATTGCTAAAGAGTAAAAAAGAGGGGTGGAAAGTTTTGATTAAGCCAGATGTTCTCATTAAAACAAGAAGAAAAACACTTAGTTTAACCATAAACCAAGAAGGTGAACTAATAGTTCGCGCACCGGAGAAAATGCCCATCAATGAAGTATATAACTTTTTGATTAAAAAGGAAAAGTGGATAAAACAAAAACAAGGTCACATCATAAACATTTTAAAAGCTAACGAAAAAATTTTAAATTATGAACAAGTTTTATTTTTAGGCAAGCTTTATAGCGTAGTTAGAGTTAAAGGTATTAAAAAAGTGAGTCTAGAGGGTGGTTTTTTATGTATTCCTGCCTCTGTAAAACCAGAAAAAGTGCAAAAAACACTTAAAAACTGGTTAAACCTACTGGCAGAAGACATTATACTGGACCGCCTGGACTATTTTGCCGAGCTTATGGCACTTGACTTCGATAGTGTTAAGATAGTGGCATCTAAAGCCAAATGGGGCAGTTGTGATGCTGATAATAACCTTAGTTTTAACTTTAAAATGGTAATGTTAACGCCTAAACTTATAGATTACATAATAATACATGAACTTGCGCATATTTTGCAGTTTAACCATAGTAAACAGTTTTGGGATGTGGTTAAGAGTATTATTCCAAACTACAAAAAGCAAAGAGAACTGCTTCAGGGTAGTAATTTCCTGCTTAGACTATTTACAGGTAAGCCTTAAAAACTTAATAAACACAAAGTTGCTGTCAAAAATATAAGATGCAAAAAAAAGCTGTGCAATTTGCACAGCTAAGTTTATAATTAATGTTTTAATAACACGTATTATCTATTGTTTCTTTGAGCTTTTTTTGCTCTTCTACAATCTGGACATCTTTTAGGTTCGTTTTCGAAACCTTTTTCAGCATAAAATTCTTGTTCGCCAGAAGTGAAAATGAATTCTTGTTGACAATCAACACAGTTTAGTGTTTTATCTTCCACGGTGAGTACCTCCTATATTTTTAATGAAAAAATGAAATCGGTACCTTTAAAAATTAGAGGTGGATTTATATTTTCTTTACTTAGTATAGAGTATACATATTTAATAGTCAACCCCAAGCCTCATAATTTATTTAAAAACAACAATAACAACTAATAATAGTGTAGATAAAAGTTATTATAGACAAGCTCTTACAAACTTAATAACTTATAAGTAAAGACAATATACCCGCTTCTGTTAAAAGGGAGGGGTTTTTTTAACACACAAAACAATAGGAAACACCATTTTTCAGCAGTGTAACATAACAGTAAAAATAAGTGCACTATATTAAAATAGAGCAGTGTAGTGTACTTATAGTGAATATGAGCAGGTCTAAACTATTCGCAAAACACAGCTTTTACGAATAGTTTAGCCTATATTATTACATCTTATATTAAATTATATCAAAAACCTATTTATATTGATTAATGGTTTTTGGTATTTTTTATGATTTAAGTTTGTTTTTTAAATTATGAACGACTTATTATTCATTAATTGTTTTAAAAACACTTCCTATGTGTGTCACCTTTTTTTGCGTAGTATTATATAAATTAAATATTGATAATTAATGGTTTTTATGATAAAATTAAATCAGATTTAAAAAAAGGAAGTTTTATGTTAAATTGTAATGTGAAAGAAAATCAACTTATTAAATATTTAGAAAGAGTTTTAAGTAGCAAACATTATAAAACTTTGTTTGATAAACATAGCCCTCTTGATAAAAAGGATTATGTTATAGGCTATTATGACAAATTTCATAATATTGATACTTCAGTGTACACGCTAAACGAACAATTTGAGGCAAATGTTAGAGTTGATTTTAATAAATATTATTCTAAGATTAATGGTGACATTGTAGACTTTTTTATTATGACGCGCGACTATAAAAATTCTAATGATAACTTATCGTTAATTTTTGAGGCTTACAAAAACACTACTCCTTTAAAAAAATTAGTTACAGAAAACATCAAAGCTCGCCTATTAGAGACTGGTAAAGCTGTGACTGATGAAAACATTTACAAAACTCTACATAACAATGCAATTGAAAATGGTTTTAATTTTCATGGGTTTAGTAGTGCCAATAAAGAAAGTATTTTAGAGAACGGTTTTTTAACTGATAATAGAAATGATGAATATATTAAATTTGAAAAAATATTTGATATTATGGAAAAATATGATGTAAAACTTCCTAGTTTTAGTAGAAACTGGGCTAAGAGTAGCACTTATAAGGTTTTTGCCACAAACGAGGCTGAGACTGCTATAGCTTACTCTTTTAAATCACCTGAATGGGTTTGTTTCCTGTTCGATAGTTATCCTTTTATTAATAAAGACCTATCAGCTATGTACAAAGAAAGAGATAATATTTTAGGAAATTTTAAAAAAGCTACAATGGAAGAAAAAGTAATTTTAGTGAAGTTTTTTAACTCTCTTATTAATAAATATGTAAAACAAGAACAAGCACCACAAGTTGCGCTGCTTTCAAATAAGCTTAAAAACAAAAATACACAATCAGATGTGTTTATAGAAAGGCTTGCTACCCCAAATTATGATAAACTTATGGAAGTTTACAAGAGTTTTGAAAATGCTGATATTGAGAAAAGTGTTGCTGGGAAAATGCTTTATAAAAAGTTTGATTATGCCATGAGTGACAATACTCACCTTATTACAGATAAAACTTTGGTACCTCATCCGGTAACTGCAATCGATTTTGACGTGTCCCCTGATAAGATTGAAATTTTAGACTTACCTAACTATTATGAAAATATAAAAGATAAAATAGTAAAATTAAAAGAAGAATTTGAGGGTTATGAAGAAAACAGCTATTCAAGATAAAAAAAAATGGGCTAAGCCCATTTTTTAATACAATCTGTAAAAGTTTTCGTAGAAATACTCTAACATTTTAATTAAACAATTAGTTTCCAATGCGTTATAGTAAGCATTTTTTATTTTGTCAGTGAACATAAACTCACCACTTCCTGCAAATTTAAAGTCTTTTAAGTTTACATTTTTTAAATAATTTAAAATTTTAATAAAACTATCATAAAATTCTTCTGTTTCAAATAATTCATCTGGAACGTTAAAAAGAAGATGTTCAACAAAATAAAGTTTATCAAAAGTCTTTATCTGTGTTTTATCCAGTTTTAAAAGTTCTAATTCAATAGATTTAATTATTCTTGCCATATCAATAAAATGCTTGGCATTTCTTTCCTTTTTATCAAAAGCTTTAATAATTTGTAAATGATCTTCGCAAAAGTTCTCGCCAAGGTAGTTATACTCGAAATTACCTTCATAATTATAACCTACAATAACTTTTAATTTTATTAAGCCTTGTACATTTAATATAATGATGTTATCAGTAATAAAACCTTTACTATCAGCGTTAAATTGCTTCATTAAACCAGCAAAAAGTTTTTCTGCTAGTGCCTTATCGGTTAACACACCTTTTGTGGCTAACTGAGCATAAACTTTTGAACGTTTATTCATACGTTCACTTGCTTCAAAAGCTAAAATTTTATTTTTGTCGGATCTCAAGCTAACAAAAACAACAAGAGGTGAATTTGCCTTCAGGTTAGAATCTAGTACATGATCTCCTGCCATAAAAAAATTTAAGCTAGTCTCATCTATGTTGTTTAAATTTGCAACATCAGATAAAGCATTTGACAGAATTGTTTCTATATGATTATAAAAACCAGGATCAATTTTATCTTCACTTAAGTCTTTTGTAATTTTGTTTATAACTTCTTTTTTTATTGCCATATTTATCTCCTACTCAGTTAAAATAAGTATAATTTACTTTTAGTATCAATGTCAAATAAACAAGGCATTGTGTATAAATCGTTTTGCAACTATTCGCAAAATTGTTATAATGAATTAGAGGTAATTTTATGGGTCAAGAATCTTATTTTAATGAAAGAAATAAAAATACCAATATAAAACTTAAAAAAGTACTAACAGTACTTCCCTTTTTCGCTACCGAATTTTTTCTAGGCATTGAGGGAACTACCACACCACTTACCAGACTTGGTTACGCTCAGGACCTTAAAATATTCTTTACTTTTTTAACTGAAGAAATGCCAGAGTTTGAAAGTAAGAAATTTTCAGAGCTTTTAGTTAACGATTTAAATAAACTAACTGCCCTGCATCTTGAAATATTTTTAAATCATTTAAACTATTATGAATATAATGGTAGAACTTATACAAACTCTCAAAAAAGCAAAGCAAGAAAACTATCTACGATTCGCTCATTTTTAAAATATTATTTCAGAAAAGAGAAGATTGAAGCAAACGTTGCTACAAAGGTAGACTTGCCTAAAATTCATGACAAAGAAATTGTAAGACTAGAAGTTGATGAGGTTGTAAAACTCTTAAATCAGGCAGAAAGCGGGCTTAATTTGACCAAACATCAGCGTGGTTTTCATAAACACACCAAAAAAAGAGATTTTGCAATGCTAAGCTTGTTTTTAGGCACAGGAATTCGTATATCGGAGTGTGTTGGAATTGACATGAATGATGTTGATTTTGACAATAACGCCTTTACCGTAACAAGAAAAGGTGGAAACCGTGTTATTTTATACTTTAACGATGAAGTTAAGGATGCACTGGCCATATATATGAATGAAAGAAAAAAAATTAAAGACCTACCAGAAGACCAGAATGCACTATTTTTAAGCCTTCAAAAAAAGCGTATTGGCGTTAGAACAGTCGAAAAACTGGTTAAAAAATACTCAGCTATAGCTTCACCACTAAAACCCATTACCCCACATAAACTTAGAAGCACCTATGGTACCAATCTTTATAGAGAGACAAAAGATATTTACATAGTGGCAGATGTTCTTGGACATAAGGATGTTAACACTACTAAAAAGCATTATGCAGCAATTAGTGAAGATATCAGGCGGGATGCTGCTAATAAAGTCAAACTTCGAAAATAAAAAATTGCTTGGGTAATCTCATCGTTATTGCCAAGCGTTGCTGAACAGTCACTTATTATAAGCTCCTGCTCAGACAACACTTGGCGAGCCTTGACCTTACCTCAAGCAATTTTTTATTTTATATAAATATAAGCATTTGTTAAAATAATTAGAGCCTCGAATTTATTCAAAACTATTAGCTTTTTTGTTCTAAAAAAGTAGAACAAATGTTTGACAAGTGTTCTAAAATGTGATAATCTTTAGTTATTAATTACTTTGTGAGGTTAAAGATATGAAGAAATCGCAAGAAAATCTAATAAAATTATATAAGTTTATTGGTGACTTTATTAATGATAATGGCTACCCACCTACAGTTAGGGAAATGGCTAGCTATTTGGAGGTTAAAAGCACTTCAACTGTTGCTTATTACCTAAATAAACTAGAAAAAGAAGGAAAAATTAAGAAAAACCCTTCTAAAAATAGAGCTTTAGAGGTTTTAGGACTTCCTAAAAAAGCAAAATTTGATATGCCAAGCTTTAATGCTGATTATATGGTTAATCCTATTCCTATGGTGGGTTCAGTTACTGCTGGAGCTCCTATTTTAGCTGTAGAGAACCATGAAGAAGTTTATAATATGCCAACCAGTATGTTCTCGGGGGAAGGTTTATTTATGCTAAAGGTTAAAGGTGAAAGTATGATTAATGCCGGAATTTATGATGGTGATAAAATTATAGTTCAGCAAACCCCTAGTGCCAGAAACGGTGAAATTGTTGTTGCAATGATAGAAGATGAAGCAACTGTTAAAACTTTTTATAAAGAAGCTAGCAGGTTTAGACTACAACCAGAAAACGATACAATGGAACCTATTTATGCAGATGATGTTCAAATTTTAGGTAAAGTTGTTGGGCTTATTAGAAAACTTTAATATTATGAAAAAATAAAAACTGCCGATAAGGCAGTTTTTTTTTATGTATTATTTATTAATTTTAGGTTTTTGTTTTTCTACAATTTGTGTTGGGTGCTTTCTTTTTGGATGCCCATTAATTTCAATATAACGAAAGCGTATTAAGCTAATTCCAATAGAAACCACTTCAAATAGCTCACTTAAAGCGTTTGTATATGCTAACACCATTACACCGTATACGGTAAAGAAGGCTGCACCAATTAAAGTAAAATATCTTAAAATGAAAGGGTCGTCTTGCCAAATGCCATATGTACCAAAAATAATTCCGAACATTGGAAGTAGGCTGATGTAGCCATCCCAAGTAAATATTGTTACAACAACTACAAGCACGCAGAAAAATATTAATGAAGCCAATCCATTTTCTTTATGATTTTTAGAATTTTTGTAAAACCACATTTTTCTTAGTAGCCCTACAAATTGTGAGTATGCCCCACCTAAACCACCAACAAAAGCCAGTGATAAAATTTTAAATACATTAGTTAAGGTTTGTAAAAACAGAAGTTTAGTTTTATCTATATACTGAACCGATATTACTGCTAAGATTAATGCAATAATTCCAAATATTTGACTAAGTAACATTAAGTGCTCCTTTTATCTTGTTTATATAATTTATATATGCTTATTAGAGTTGCAATAATACTTATAATTTCACTAATTCCATTGGTATAAGCTCCAGTGATAAAACTATATGCTCCAAAACCTAGGCAACCAACTAAACTCACCCATCTTAAAATGTAAGGGTCATCTTGCCAAAAGGCATAAGTTACTCCAATAATTGAAAGCATAGGAAGTAGACTAATGTATCCTTCCCAAAAAATTATTGCTACAGTTATTGCTAGACCTGAAAATATTATTAATGAAGCTATTTTATTAACTCTATTAATTCTAGAATTATTATAAAACCAAAGTTTTCTTATAAGTCCTACTACTTGATTAATTGCACCACTAAAACCACCTACAAATGCCATTGCAAACACTTTAAAAAAGGCTGCTATAGATTGAAAAAGCAATAATTTTGTTTTGTCTTTAAATTGCATGCCAATGGCAATTAATATAATTACTATTAGACCCATAATTTGGCTTGCTATAAACATCAGTTTTTCCTTTGTTAGTTATATATTGTTTTTAAGTAAGTTAGCACTTCTTTTGTGCCCTCATCTGTTTCAAACCATTTTACATTTGGCATAGTTTTAAACCATGTAATTTGTCTTTTTGCATAGCGTCTTGAGTTTTGTTTTATATTTTCTTTAAGTTCGTCTAAAGTAATTTTACTATCAAAATAGTCAAAAAATTCTCTGTATCCAATTCCACTCATACTCTGATGAGTTTTTGTTAAACCTTTGTTTTTAACAAGGTCAGTAACTTCTTCTACTAAACCCTTCTCAAACATAGTATCAACACGACTATTTATTATATCATAAAGATCTTGTCTTTGTCTTGTTAAAGCAATTAAGGTATAGTCATATTCACTATTTAATTTTGTTGTTTTATGAGCTGATTTTATCTTGCCACTAACCTCAAAAATCTCAAGTGCACGAATTACCCTTTTCAGGTCATTAAAATGAAGTTCCCCCGAACTAACTGGGTCAATTTCTTTTAATAAATTATAAACATAAAGGTTACCATTTTCTCTTGCAAGTTCTTCATATTTTTTCCTTACCTCTTCATCTCTTGGGGCGTTGCCTAGAGTATACGGGAATAAAAGTGCCCTCATATAAAGACCTGTGCCACCTACAACAATAGGTAATTTATTTTCTTCATTTATTTTTTCAATAAGCTCACTTGTCTTATTTCTAAAGTCATCTACATTAAAAGTGGCAGTAGCTTCAATCTCATCAATTAAATGATGTTTTACTTCTCTTAGTTCTGCACCACTTGGTTTTGCCGAGCCTATGTTTAAATGTTTATATACTTGAACAGAATCACAAGATATTATTTCGCCGTTAAAAAGCTTAGCACATTCAAGCGCTAAACTACTTTTACCAACTGCTGTTGGTCCTGCAATTAATAATACTTTTAGTTTTTGCATTACAAAATCCTTTTAAACCATTTATCCATTTCTTTTCTGGTAACTTCTACAATAACGGGTCTGCCGTGTGGGCAAAGTAGCGTCATACCGCTCTGCCTCATTTTGTCAAATAGCGTTTTTACTTCAAGCTCATTTAAATTATCTCCGCCCCTGACCGCTGACTTACAAGAAGCCTGCATTAAACGCTCTTTAATTAAATCACTTGCTGAGGTTTTATTAATTGCAGTCATATCTTTTAAAATTTCGTTAAAGAATAAATCGATATTGATACCACTTAAAACAGCGGGTATACTTGAAATTTTAAATGACAAACCACCAAAGCTTTCAATTTCAAAACCAAGTGCTTTAATGTTTTTTATGTTTTCTAAAATAAACGCTTCTTCTAAGTGATTAACACTTAAAATGTGAGGAACTAGTAACCCCTGTGCAACAATGTTCTCATTGTTCACTTGTTGTACCAATCTGTCATACAAAAGTCTTTCATGTGCTGCATGCTGATCTATTATAAACATACTAGTATCTTTTCCAATAAGTAAAAATGTGTTAAACACTTTTCCTATAAATTGTAAATTAGAACTATCATCTAAAATTGTATCAAAGGCTGAAGTTTGTTCACTAGCAGGTTTGTTTGCCTCATTTAAAGCACTATGTAGTGCACTAGTAAGTGGGCTAGTGCTTTCTTTTAAAGTGCCCGCTTTAATACTATCTTCGTTAACACTCATAAAGCTTGACAGAATCTTTGCCTTTTTTGCAATTGCTTCTTGTTCTTTACCTGCGTTTAATTCTTCTTCAGTAGTTGACTCTATGTCAATGATTGTAGGTTCTTTAGCAGTTTGCATAGTACTGAAACTAGCACCCTCATTTTGACTAAAAGTTGTTGTAGGAATAATAATTTCTTGGCTATTATTTTCTATATTTTTAGTTTCAACTTTTAAAATATTGTTGGCATTTTGAAGCGTGTTAGTCAAGGTTGAATGAATTATGCCATAAATCGTTTGAGAGTTTTCAAATTTAACATCAAGTTTATTTGGATGCACATTAACATCTAGTGTGTTAAGTGGCATTGTCATGTTAATTATGAAAAACGGGAATTTACCCTTCATAAGGTAGTTTTGATAAGCGCCATAACTCGCTGCACTAACAACAGAGTTTACAACGTATCTACCATTAATAATAAGTGTTTGATAAGTACGGTTACTTTTACTAAAGTTGGGTTTACCTATGTAGCCACTTAGTTTAATAGCTCCAACAGTATTTTCAAATGGAATTAAATTTTCTAGTGTTTTCCTACCATAAACTGTGTAAACAGCTTCTTCTAGGTTTTTACCAGTTGAACGATAAACTTCCTTTTTGTTTGCAAAATATATAAAAATCACTTTAGGGTTAGCTAAAATGAAACGAGCCATAAGGTTTGTAATTTCAGTTTCCTCGCGTCTGTCACCTTTTAAAAACTTTTGACGTGCCGGTACGTTATAAAACAAATTATTAACTGTAATAACGGTGCCATCAGGACAGCCAACTGGTTTATTTTCTAGAAGTTGTCCACCTTCTATTTTAACCACTTGACCACTTTCTGAACTCTTTTGTTTACTGATTAGTTCTACCTGAGCAACACTTGCAATGCTAGCAAGTGCTTCCCCTCTAAAACCTAAAGTTCCAATAAGTTCAAGATCCTCAATTTTTTCTATTTTGCTTGTAGCGTGTGGTAAAAAAGCTTTTCCCGCATCAGAGCTCGCAATACCCGAGCCGTTATCGGTTACTTTAATCTGCTGCTTACCACCAGCAAAAACTTCTACTCTAATTTGAGTAGCACCCGCATCAAGCGAGTTTTCTACAAGCTCTTTTACAACACTTTTTGGTCTTTCAACCACTTCACCTGCTGCAATGCGGTTAAAAACACTAGCATCTAAAATATTTATTTTTGACATAAAATTTATCCTTTTTTAACTTTTTCAATTAAATTTTGTAATACTCCAAAAGCCTCTAGTGGACTTAAGTTTTCAATGTTACTATCTTTTAGTAGGTTAATTACTTCAGTTTGATATTTGCTAACAACATCGTTTTTTGAATTTGAAGTTAGTTTTGTAATATTAGAATTATTAATATCGCTCTCTTCAAGTCTTCTTAAAATTTGGTTAGCTCTGGTGGTTACCTCTGTTGGAAGTCCTGCAAGACTTGCAACATGAATACCAAAACTTTTATTAGCTGAACCCCTTACAATTTTACGAAGGAACATAATGTCTGAGTTAAACTCTTTTACACTAATTCGGTAGTTTTTAACGCCCTCTAAAAGTCCTTCAAGCTCAGTCAATTCGTGATAGTGAGTTGAGAATAAGGTTTTTGCATTTAAGTGTTTTGAAACATATTCCATAACACTCCATGCAATGCTTAGTCCATCAAAAGTTGAAGTTCCACGACCAATTTCGTCTAAAATTATTAAGCTTTTATTAGTGGCATTATGTAAAATGTTGGCAACCTCTACCATTTCCACCATAAAAGTACTTTGGTTACTAGCAAGGTCATCAGTTGCACCAACTCTTGTAAAAATCCTGTCTGTCAGGCTAATTTTTGCACGTTTAGCAGGCACAAAAGACCCAAGATGAGCCATTAAAACAATTATTGCAACTTGACGCATGTAGGTACTCTTACCTGCCATATTAGGCCCAGTTATAATCATTGTTCTGTTACTATCAGTGTCTAAATTAGTGTCATTTGCTATAAACGCCTCAGAAGTTGAAATTTGCTCAATAACCGGATGACGCCCTTCAATAATTTCAATTTTGTGGGTTCCAGAGTTAATTTCTGGTTTAACATAGTTATTATTAACTGCAACTGTTGCAAGAGAGGTTAAACTATCTAGCATTGCAATTTGTTTTGCTGTGTTTTGTAGTTTTGAAACAATAGTTAAGAGTTCTTCTCTTATTTTTTGAAAGAGTTTAAGTTCAAGTTTAAGCGATTTTTCTTCACTACCCAAAATTTTCTCTTCAATGTTTTTAAGTTCCTCAGTAATAAAACGCTCGGCACCTGTTAGGGTTTGTTTTCGTTGATATCTAAACGGCACCATATCTTTTTGAGAGTTTGTTACTTCAATATAATATCCAAAAACTCTATTAAAACCAATTTTTAGGTTCTTAATACCTGTTTCTTTCTTTTCTTCTGCTTCTAGTCTTGCTATCCAGTTTTTACCTTCAATTCCGGCATTCTTGAGTTCATCAAGCTCTGAGTTAAAGCCCATTTTAATGTAACCACCATCTTTTGTGGTCATTGGAGGGCTTTCTACAATAGCATTTTCAAGTAAAGTTACTGTAGTATCAAAATTATCAATTTTATTTAAAATATCTTTTAATATATTAGTAGTACTATCCTTTATTGCACCCTTTAGTGCTGGAAGTTGATTAAGGCTAATTAATAGGCTCAAACAATCTCTTGGTGAGACACTACCATAGCTAATTTTACCAGCAAGTCGTTCGATATCATTAATTTTATTAAGTTCTGCAATAATACTCTCTCTAAGAATAACAGAAGAATAAATTTCTTCAACGCCTTCTAGTCTTAAATTAATTAAATTCTCGTCAAGAAGTGGTTGTTCTACAAAGCTTCGTAGCATTCTTGCACCCATACTTGTTTTGGTATGATCAAGCAGGTGAAGTAAACTCCCCTTTTTCTTTCTATCTCTAATAGTTTCAGTCAGTTCTAAGTTTTTTCTTGTATTAACATCAAGATACATATTTACATTATTTTTCACAAGTTTAATTTTGTTAATGTGAATTAAACTTCGCTTTTGTGTTTCGTTAAGATAATTAATTAATGCACCACTCGCCGAAATTGCTACCTTTTTATCTTCAAGATCATAAACCTGAAGGCTATTTACCTTAAACTGAGTTTTAAGATTTTCTATAGCTTTAGCTTTCCCAAAAGCCCAGTTGAAATAGTTAGAAAAACGAGGAATAACCTCTAGCTTTATTGCAGGTAAATTGAAACTTTCAAGATACATTTCGTCATTTGCAATAATTTCAGCTGGTTTAATCATTACAAGCACATCATTTAAAAATTTTAAACTGTCTTCTCCTGTAAACTGGCTAACATAAAACTCACCTGTTGAAATATCGGCATAGCTTATGCCAATTTGATCTTTTTCTTTGCAAATACTTGCAATGTAGTTATTCTTTTTCTCATCTAAAAGTTCATTTTCAATTACTGTTCCTGGTGTTACTACGCGAACTACATCACGCTCAACAATTTTACCTTTCACGGGCTGGCTAAGTTGTTCACATATTGCAACTTTAAACCCAAGTTCAATTAGTTTTCCAATATATAGGTCAAGGCTTTTTGCAGGAATGCCACACATAGGTGCCTTCTCTTCCAGTCCACAAGCCTTACCTGTTAATGTAAGATTTAGTGCTTTACTGGCAGTGAGAGCGTCTTCAAAAAACATCTCGTAAAAATCGCCAAGTCTGTAAAACAAAATAGCGTCTTTATATTTTTCTTTCGTTTGTAAATAATGAGTCATCATTGGTGATAGTGCCACGTTATTCTCTCCTAAATAATTTTTCCTATTGTTTTTTTGTTTTCTATTTTTAAAACTTTTACTTTTATGTAAGTGCCAACAAGGTCTTTCTTGCCTTTTACAATAACAAGTCTGCCACCGTCTGTTTTAGTGTTCAGCTTTCCACCTATAAATTTTTCAACAAGTACGCCAAGTTCCTTGCCTACTATTTTTTGCCTGTTAATTTTAGAAACACTCTTTTGTACGGCTAATAGTTCGTTAACTCGTCTATTTTTAATTTCAAAATCTATCTGATTTGTCATTTCACTTGCCTTAGTGCCACTTCTAACAGAGTACATATAGGCAAAAATAACATCAAACTCAGTTTCTTTAACTAATTTTTTGGTTGCTTCAAAGTCATCTTCAGTCTCCCCTGGGAAACCTACAATAAAGTCTGAACTCAGTGCAACATTTTCAATTTTTTCTTTAATCTTTTTAGCAGTCTCTTTGTAGTGTTCTATCGTGTAGCCTCTGTTCATAGCTTCAAGAACTGCATTACTACCCGATTGAACAGGTAAATGTACTGCCTTACTAACTCTAGGCTGCGATGCTATAACATCAATAACTTCATCAGTTAAGTCTTTTGGGTGTGAGGTCATAAATTTTACTTTAAAATCCCCTTCAATTTGAGCAACTTGTTTTAGTAAATTTGCAAAATTAACACTCGTGTCTTCAAGGTTATTTCCGTAAGAATTTACATTTTGACCAAGTAAGGTAATTGACTTATATCCGCCTTTAACAAGCTGTTTACACTCATCAATTAACTCGTTTAAATCTCTGCTTCTCTCGCGTCCTCTAACATAGGGTACAATGCAGTAAGAACAAAAATTGTTACAACCATACATTATGTTGACCCAAGCGTTAAGTCCGCTAGTTCTGTTTATTTCCGTCATATTAGGAACGCCCTTTTCGTTGTCCCATATGTTTAGTATTCTTTCATTTTTTAATCTGTAATCTATTACATATTGTTTAAACTTATGTAAATTGTGAGTGCCAAAAATAATGTCCACAAACGGAAAAGTCTTTTTAAGCCTTATTGCATCCTCTTTGTTTTGAGTCATGCAACCACCCACTGCAATAATAAGTTCAGGTTTTCGTTTTTTAAGTTTTTTTAGTGCGCCAATGTTGCCAAAAGCCTTGTCCACCGCTCCTGCGCGTATAGTACAAGTATTAAAAACAATTATATCTGCTTTTTCAATTTTTTCGGTATTAATATATTCTAAACTCTCAAGCATGCCACTTAGTTTTTCACTCTCGTGAACGTTCATTTGGCAGCCATAAGTTATTACTTTATAGTATTTAATCATTTACACATTTCTCCTTATACACATTATAGCTGTTTTTACGTTTTTTTTCAACATATTTGTACTAAGCAGTTATATAAGTTTAACAAAAAACAAATACTAAATAAGTAAAATGTATTTAGAGGTTATAATGAAGAAATTTTTAAAAATAGGTTTAGTGTTGTCTTTGAT
>LGOV01003396.1_pt1 | contig 31876 bp, 33 predicted proteins | sample 469881 | NCBI WGS metagenome assembly LGOV01 (sample SAMN03857199, study PRJNA290197) | marine sediment metagenome | biome: marine cold seep biome; feature: cold seep; material: marine sediment; isolation source: sample #5579, elevator 3A push core 41 containing 12 cm of sediment... ...
TGTAGACTATTTGACATTAACAATGCTGCTGCAAGGTTAGCTGCTGTTTTTGATCCTTTTAATTTACTCATCTTATTTTCCTCCGCTTTCTTTTGATAATTTTTTTGAATTTTAAGGTTGGTGCTGATCTTGTCGTCATTGTAACAAACATATATTTAATTATTACAATTAGGACATACACCCATGATGATCAATTGATGCCCTTCTACTTTGTATCCAGGTATTTTTATACTCTCATCTATTTTTTTTTCGATATCAGATAGTTCAACATCTGTTACCGCATTACAACACCGACAAAAAAAATGATAATGTTTAGAAGTATTAAAATCATAATGATCTGGGCCTTTCGGCATTGGTAAATGTAAAATTTCACCAAGCGATGCTAATACTCCTAAATTTCGATAGACTGTTCCCATACTAATGGATGGTTCTATTTTTTTACAGCGTTCGTAGATTGTTTCAGCATTTGGATGATCTAAACTTTCATTGACCACTTTTAAAATTAATTGTCTTTGGGATGTATTTCGCATTTTCTTTTCATTACTCATTTTTTCACCTCCTTTTTCTTATCACTATCAGTATCTATTACTAATAATAGCATATATTTTTATTATGTCAAGCCCTTGTATAATTTTTTTCGCTATTTTAAAACTTTTTTCCTTCTATTATAAATATATATTCCTAGAAAAATGAGTGTTGTCACATTATATATTACTAAACAAATCACTGAAGCAATAAATGCCCCCATAGAAAAGCTAATATTAAATGTATTATTAAAATTTGAAACAGACAACAAAATAGACACTATAAAACTGATCAATGGTATTATCATACCCAAATATTTATTCTGTTTTTTCGAACAATAATTTTGTAATACTATCACTGCAATAAATACAATAATAATTACAGGAAAACTCATCAGTACACTTTTATTAATCAACATTTCATTTCTCCTTTTTTTCTTTTATAATCTAGTTTGAATATCTTAGCCCATTCATAATCATTTCTAAAATAAATAAAGCACCTTTTTCGCCAAAAATAGATTTCCCGGTAATATCCAAATAGCCAAGACTTGGCAGTGCAATTTCCATTCCGCAACAACAATAATCATTTAACTTTAACTGCGCAATCGTACCGCCATCGGTAAATGCAATTTGAGTCGTTGTCGTATTTACTGGATTTTCAAGTGCCATCTCACACCCAATATCTCGAAGTAATGCTTCTAAGCGATTTTTAAAACTCTGATTCTCATCATCTAAGCCTTCCACTGCTACTGGAATCATCCCCAGATATTGCGTTAACCATTTCACCAAAGCATACGCCGTCGATGTCTCTGCCTTAACCGAAAATAACGCCCCTTTGGGAAGTCCAAGCAGTGAAGCATAACGTGCCAAAACCAAATAGCTTTTTGCCCGTGCTTTTTCTATTTCAATAATGGCTGGTTTGGGATCACACTCTAAATGATGACACACCTCATAAACTAAGGCTTCGGTTGCATCAAAACCAATCGGTGGACCTTCCGATAATATATGATATGCCATAGCATAGTTTTCTTTAAGATATGAGGCAATTTCTTCTCCATATTCAGGATAAACAACCACATTCAGTTGTGCCGATGGAATTTGACAAATCGTCGCTATTGAATCTAGAGCCCCTGGGGTTGATAATACCTCAATGCCACAACATTTTAATAAACGCTTTATTTCTTCGATGTTATGATCATAATATTTTTGTTGAATACACATTCCTAAGAGATTCACGGTCTTTGGCTTCACCGTCTTTTTTTCAAGTTTTACTTTTTTTAGGACTTGAATCATCGCCTTTTGATACCCTTCACCAAACGTTCCCGAATAACCACTATTTTCAATTCCAAAACATGGAATTGAAGTAACCGATTTTTTTAGAATTAATTCTAAATCATCACCTATTAATGCCGCACCTGGTGAATTCACCACTACGATTAAAGCATAATCCTTCTTGGCAACTTTTTCTAAAATTTCAGTAAGCTTATCACTACTGCCATAAACATAATCATATCCATCTAAATAAGTTGATGGAACACGAGGCTGTCCAAAGTAAAATTCCTCTGGAAAAGACAAGGGATCAAAAGATAATGATCGCGTAAATTGTTCATCTGAAATCGCACTATGATAAAATTTACACCCTGTTGGTCCATTAAGAATCACACACGCATCGCGAATTCCCTCAATTGCAAAAATCGCTCCGGTTAAACTATCAGGCAAAATATTTTCGGTACAATTCTTCATCATTTTTCCACCCTTCTTTAAGATTTAATTTAAAAACATCACACCAACGTTGGGCCATTTTAATGCCACTCATAAAACCAACTTCAGGACATAATGGAATCGTATCCGTATTAACAACACCATCTAAATCACTTGAAATATAATTTGCGATTAAAAGATCGGGTTTTAAACGTTTTATATCCTGTTTTCGCGTTTCTTGATTATAGTTTAATGTCAATTCGTCAATATTTTCTTCAAAATCTGACTTGAATTCATTATCTTGAGAAAAATTCAAAACCCCAACCTTTTGAATCTGCATTTCTAAATCAACCGCGGTTCTAATAATCCATTCAATATTATGATTATAGGTCACAATCATCAATTTTTTTCCTTTTAAATATGGTTTTAATCGTTCAATTTCTTGATAATATTCGGTTTCATAATTCGACATAATCGGATCAATAAGGGCTTCTTTATTAAAATAAGTTGCAACCTTGTTTAACCATTTTTTTGTTTCTTCCATCCCAACTGGAAAAGGACAATCTAAAAATAACGCCTTATATTCAGATTCTAAAAAATCTTGGATCGTTCTACCCATATAATCATTATAAGCTAATAAATTCAAACTCCCTTGCATAAGATTTTGAATCGCCTCTGTATTGGTTTCATAAATGAACCGACAATTAATTTTTATCTTTAAAGCTTCTAATAGAATTTTTATGGTGTGATAATTTTCAGACGTTACGTAGGCAACCATTTTTTCGCCAATTAAATTAACCGTATCTGGAACGACCGCAACGGATGAATCAATCAAGCTTCTGCCAATCCCTACATAGGCTTCAATAATCCCCTGTAAGTAATCTCCAGCAATATTCCCATCTGTCTTAATTGGCACAATCCGCGTGTCTTTTGTTGCTAAGCTTTGAACAATATCAACATCCTCCCCAATAATCCCACTAGGACACGTTGTTAATATGAAAATAACCCGAGGTTTTGTTTTCATTAGTGCTGTAATTTTTGTCTTAAGTTCTTGAATCCCTCCAAAAACCATCACCCCTTCACTCATTTCTGTTGAAACAATCGGAGGTGCCACTTGCATTGGCAAAACAATTCCTCGTTCTAATAAGGTTTTTCGACCAATTGAGGTAATGCTTTGATATGCAATGTGAGCACAACTTTTTGGACCATGAGCCAAACAAATCCCATCTTCAACCAGAATTGCAATCCCCATTGCGCCACTAAATGCACACCCATGAAGGGGTTCACGTTCAATAAGATTTTTTGAAAAAAACTGTCGTGGCTTATTTTCCTCAATTGGTTCAAAAGCTACAACTTTTGTGGGTTCGATCGCTTGAATTTCCTCTCGCTCTAAAACAATCCGTTCAAGTTCCATATCGTCAAGAGGACTTGCAGTATAAAAAATCTCTTGATTCATAATAAAGTTAGACAATTCATGAAAATTTTGGGTAATTTTTGAATCTGGAAATTTTTCGACAAGACAACACCCATCCTTTTCACTCTCTGAAAAAAGATTGCTTCTTGGAATCGTTGCAAGAATTGGTAACCCAACAGCCTTGGCAAAACGCTCAACCCGTTCAGACTCTCCATCTATATTTCTTGAATTAAAAATAATTCCACCAGCACGTTTCTTTTCATAATCATAATTTTTTAGACCTCTTAATATATTATTCGCCGCATAAATTGACATATATTCTCCTGAGGTTACAATATAAATCTGATCTGCATATTCCCGTCGCATCGGAACTGCAAATCCACCGCAAACCACATCCCCAAGAACATCGTACAAAATCAAATCATACCGTGCACTGCGAATTCCTAACCGATCAAGCAATTCAAAAGTCGTTAAAATACCGCGACCGGCACACCCTACGCCCGGTTCAGGTCCTCCTGCTTCAACACAATGAATGCCACCAAATCCTTCGGTAACAATAACCTCTGGTTTACATTGATCGGGTGCTGTTACTTTAAGATAATCTAAAACTGTCATATTACGTTTCCCATGAAGTAATAATCGAGTAGAATCATGTTTCGGGTCACATCCTACTTGAAGAATCTTCTTCTGTTGTGTCGCAAGAGCAGCCGATAAATTGGCTGAAATTGTCGATTTCCCAATACCACCTTTACCATAAATTGCAATTTCTTTCATTATTTTACCTCACTTTATTTAATGTCTAATTTATGGTTGGGGTGTCAAAAGTAATTTTGATAAGATTTACACACAAGATCTTGACTGAAAGCGCGTTTTAAAATCAATATATTGTATACTAAATGGCGTAATTTGAGTTTTGACACCCTAATCATTTATTTTATTATTACAATAGTGTATTTCATTTCTTTTTTTAACAATTATTTTATTATATCAGTGCCGATATTCTTTGTCTAATTTTATACAACTGATCTTAATAATACTTATATCATTATAATTTAAAAACCCTTTCATCCTTGAAACTCAATTTATAACAAATTCTTACCTATCTTTTATATTCAATTTCATAAACATGTGTACTTTATCTTATAATTCTAATTAATTTCGAATATTTATCTACACCACTTGACAATATAGTCAGCACCGAGTATAATAATACTCAGCACTGACTATATTGTTAAGAAAGGAACCTCATATGATCCCACTCTATATTCTTGGCTTATTGCAACGCTTTGGACCACAGCATGGTTATCAATTAAAAAAAACTATCACGGAACAATTATCCGATTTTACCCAAATTAAACTCCCAACAATCTATTATCATCTTGATAAAATGGAAGCAGACAATCTTCTTATTGCAACCAGTGAAAAACCTGGATCTCGACCAGCTAAACGAGTTTATTCAGTAACCGATAAAGGAATACAGGCTTTTCAAGAGATGCTAACAAATTTACTTGAGTTTGATTATCGTCCAACCTTCCCATCCGATGGTTTATTTTATTTTTCTGATTTTTTTGAATCAAATACTATATCTGAAAATTTAAACACCTATATTAAAAAACTAACAAAAATAATTGATCATATTGAAAAACATCAAAAAGAAACACTTGAATATGTACCAACTGATGCCAAAATAATGGTCACGATTATTTTTAATCATCATCTACAACACTATTATGCAGAACTTAACTGGGTCAATACTTCATTAGAACAATTAAACCAAAAGGAGCAATAATAAAATGGTAAAAAAAAGAGTAATTGAAACAACTGAAGGGATTCAAAATGAATTAACTGTTGAAATTTTTGATGAATTCGCAAGAACAATGCGCGATAAAGGATGGAATAATGTTGATCGCTTTATAAAAGTAGGCATTACAAAAGGTAACGTCCTTGAAATCGGACCAGGCCCTGGTTATATTGGATTGGAATGGCTTAAGCAATCAGAAAATGCTCGTTTAACTGGACTAGAAATCAGTAGTAATATGATTAAGCTGGCAATCAAAAATGCTAAGGACTATGAATTTGAAAATAAAGTTAATTATGTTCATGGAAATTGTAATAATATGCCGTTTGATGCAAATTCTTTTGATGCCGTATTTTCAAATGGATCCCTTCACGAATGGGAAAATCCAATTGAAGCATTTAACGAAATACATCGTATATTAAAACCAGGTGGGATTTTCTGTATTACCGATATGAAACGAGACGTTAATCCTATTCTAAAATGGATAATCTATTTTTCAACAAAACCAAAAGAAATTCGTCCGGGATTTCTTACATCTTTAAATGCAGCTTATACCATCAATGAACTAGATCAACTCTTTAGTCAAACAAATTTTAATCACTATCATATCAAAAAAGAAGTCTTTGGACTTTGTGCATCTGGACAAAAATAAAAGAGCTTCCACAATCTGTTTAATCAGATTGTGAAAGCTCTTATTCTTTTTCGACAATCTACCATTTTTATCTGGCTTAAAAAAAGCAAAATTAATTATACATACTTTTTTTGTTCAATCACACGTCATCTAAATTATTTTGTAACTTCTGGTTGATCTTTAATTTGTTGATTAAGTAAATCTAGTTTGTTTTGAAGCACTTTTATTTCTTTTGCTAATGAATCTTTATCCGTCATTTCATTCGATGGTGCTACATTATAATTTCGATAACCTCGTCGACAATTATCTCTAGCTCCTCGACCACGACCTTGACCACGACCTTGACCACAACCTTGTCGGTAACCCATTCTTGCTGTATCCATATTTGCATTTGTATTTACATTTGCGTTATTATCGGTACACGTTCCTAAACCTCGACCGGTCATTTCTCCTTGTCCCATTGGACCTGTTCCATCTCTTCTTGGCATATTAATTATTCCTTTCTAAATTAATTATTGTCTGATCATACGTGATCCACAGTTTGGGCACGTTGTATCATTACATGGAATACCTGAATCATGTTTTACTTTTGTACCACACTTAGGACATTCACAATAACCTTCAGTACCTGCACTTATAGGTCCTCCCATTATTCCTTTATAATTTCCAGATCCTGCTGGACCTGTTCCATCTCTTCTTGGCAGTTTAATCATCTCCTTATTGTTTTGGACATATGTCAATAACTAACTCTAGTATACACTATTTTGAACATATGTCAATAACTTTTTATTTGTTTTAAAGATTATTTTTGAATAATATGAGCATTTATCTTGCTAATTTCTATCGCGATTCATATCGTATAAAATACAAATAAAAAAATCTCATAGTACCTCTTTTTCTGATTAATTGAAAAAAATCCCCCAATTATTTATTGGAGGATTTAATCTTTAGGAATGTTCTATCCCCATATTCAATGAAAAATATGATATAGTACCGTTATTTTTTCATGGAAGTTACTTTAATATCTAACATAAAAATCATTCTATATTTTTTTCACAGTAAATTTCGATTGCTTTTGTTAAAAATTCAGCCGTTCCAATTCCATTTTTATCAATGTTTTCTTTAAATCGAGAATCATCACTATACATCTGACCAAGGCCCGATAAAATTTCCATATTGCACTTATAAAAATTTGCTGAAATATAATCTTGCCACTTTTTCACCAAATCCTGTACTTCAACACTCTCAGGATCAGATCCTCTTAGCCCACTCATTTCTTTTAGAATGGCACTTCCTTCATTATTAATACTATTCCATTGATTATTATCATAATCTTTAGTTTTTTCTTCACTTTCCTTATACACTTCCGTTTTTCCCCATCGCTCTTTTACTTCCGCTGCGTATTTCTTTTTGCTTGCTTCAATTTCTGTTTGATCAAATTCTTTAAAACTCATTGTCTCTTTTCCTTTTATTCTTGACTCTACCAGATCAATTAATCCATCAAGTCGCTGCCGTTTTTTTATTAACAATTCTTTATGTGTTGCTAATGCCACTTTTTTATCAAATTTGGGATTATTAATGATTTCTTTTATCTCATTAAGCGAAAAATCTAATTCTTTGAAAAACAATATTTCTTGTAATCGTTCAAGTGCAACACCATCATATAAACGATAACCCACATTTGTCACTTTCGTTGGTTTTAATAAACCGATCTCATCATAATAATGTAAAGTTCTAATCGTTATTCCCGTTAGTTTTGCAACCTCATTAATTTTCAATTCAATCTATCCTCCATTTTCTAAAAAGCTATTCGTTAATCTCACCCTTCTACATCTTAACAAAGTATTTTGTCATCACAATCCTATGTCATCTCCTCTTTAAATAATACTGCGTTCGAACTACATCTATTAGACTACACTATTACGTAGCGTAAGAGTCAAGACTTATTTATAAAAAAAAAGGTGTTTATATTAAACATCTCAAAGCGTCGACAAACCCTGTCCCGACTAATTGTTAATCTGTTGTGTGCTGGCTTAGTTCGGACAGGCTATTGCTTGTTCGCCCTGAGGCACACACCATGATTTAACAATTGTCGGGACTACTGTATGTCTTTGTCTATAGTCTGAAATGTTTATATTAAACATTTTTAAAAAAATTATTATTTATGTTTGCTTTTTTTCTTTTTTTTAGGAACAGGAATAATTGGTTCTAAGATTGTGATAACCTCTTTACAAAAGGTCGCATTATCAATATCTAAAATATAATGCATCTTGGCGCCATCATATGGAAATCCTTTTTCTGCTTCTTTCATTTTTTCATCTAAACAATCAAGGATTTTAACATAGACCGTATTATCACACACAAGTATGATCGGTTTATCATTAATATAAACCATATATTCACCAAACATTTTTCTAGATCGAACCTCCCCAACACCTGCAATCTGTTCGCAAACATAGTCAATATACTCTAAACTTGTCCCCATATCATACCTCCTAAATTATTCCTTATAATCTCTTAATTAAATCATATTTTATATTTATTACAAGCTTTTTCACTTGTTTAATACAATTTGGATTATAAGGAGATTGCATTCCATAATAAATTGTGCGATTAATAGGTTAATATTAATTTTAAAATTCTATTTTAATTTTTACTAAATCTTGACATAGAACGAGGTATAGTATAATATTAGCAAGAAAAAGTTCGGCTATATGTTTCAATTGAAAATTTGAAATACTAAAAAGTCTATTTTTTCAACAACAAACATAGGTAATTTAAAAAGTACAATACGCTTCTTTTTTTTAATGACATAATTTTTCCGTATACATCCCAGCTTTCGTTGAATCCCAAGCCTGTAGCTCTATACAAATTATTATTATAAACCAATATCAAAGCAAACGCATCTATGTACTTCCCAATTCCCTATAAATAGCAGTTGAAGGAGAATGAATTGATTACTTTTATTATCGGAATAGCCATTTTAATTTTTGGTGGATTTTTCTACGGAAAATTTGTAGAAAAAATTTTCGGTCCTGACGACCGTAAAACTCCGGCCATTGCCAAGGCCGACGGTGTGGATTTTGTGGGAATGAAAAAATGGAAAAACCAGCTCATTGAATTGCTTAATATTGCCGGAACAGGACCAGTACTGGGGCCCATCCAGGGAATCCTTTTTGGTCCTCTGGCCCTTATTACCATTCCCATTGGCTGTGTCATCGCTGGAGCCACCCATGATTACATGAACGGCATGATATCCATACGAAACGGTGGTGCTCAAATGCCTCGAATGATAGGGAAATATCTGGGAAAAGGCATTAACCGCATTTATATCGTGGTTTTATGGATTTTGATGCTCCTTACTGGAGTTGTTTTTATTTACACCCCTGGTGACCTTATTGTCAAGGATATCCTCAACATGAACCCTGGTCCTGAAAGCATGACCATTTGGATCGTTTATACTGCTATTTTTGCCTACTACTTCATTGCCACATTTTTTCCCATTGACAAGATTATCGGTCAGGTTTATCCGATTTTTGGAGCTATTCTGATTATTTCTGCCATCGGCATCTTTATAGGAATTATCAAAGACGGCGGTGCCAGTCTGGTTAACCTTTCTTGGTCAACCATGCCGAATCATCCCCTAGGTCAGCAGTTTATTCCAGTGTTCTTTATTACCGTGGCCTGTGGTATTCTCTCTGGTTTCCACGGCAGCCAATCTACTCTTATCTCGCGAACAGTTACTTCAGAAAAGGAAGGTCTTGGTACCTTTTATTACATGATGATTGTAGAAGGCTTTATTGCTATGTGCTGGGCTACAGGAGCGATGGTTCTTTTTAGTCAGGGACTAGATTCCTCCACTGGTGTCACCGCGATGGTTGGAAATATTTCTAGAGAATTTCTGGGATCCGTCGGGTCATTCTTTGCCATTCTTGGTGTGATTGTCCTCCCTATTACTTCCGGAGATACGGCTTTTCGTTCCCTGCGACTGATGGTAGGAGAAACCTTCAACATCGATCAAACCGTAGTTTCCAAACGAATTCGAACCACATTAGGAATCTTTGTTCCCGCCATTGCTATTCTGACTTTCGCCAAATCCTCTCCCAACGGATTTAATCTCCTTTGGCAGTACTTTGGTTTCACCAACCAGTTTGTTGCCATTTTCGCTTTGGCCATGGCCACAGTATACCTGAAAACTGAAGGAAAGTTTTCCTGGATCACCATGATTCCAGGGATGTTTTATACCTTCATCGTCGTCAGCTACATCTCCCATGCCCCGATTGGTTTAGGACTCGAATCTCGTTTGGGATCTTTTGTTGGAATTGACCCCAATAGCTATGCAATTTCTTTCACTGTTGCAACAATCTGTGTTGTTCTTTATTTGATTTTTGTCAACCGACGAGCCGTTAATGGAGCAACCGAAATCCGTGATATGAGAAAAGTTTGATAACAAACTCATCTTGTTGATCAATGATAAATAAATATCTACAACGAGATTTGTCGACAAAAAAGGCCAACATTTTCATGTTGGCCTTTTTTGTTCTTACAAGAATTGAGAAGCATCTGCCTAAAGCCCAGTTGTGATCAAGAAATGATCTCCCCCATCACCTACAGTGATTGTTGCAGCTACGTTTAATACAAAATGTAGTACATATTCAATACCTTTTTTCTTTTATTATACATCTTTTATTAGAAATCCATTTAATGTCATTTAAGTTACCTTAATCACGATACCTCTTCATCATGTGTTTTGTTGCTGTCTTTTTTGTTGAATATATATGCTGCGAAAATAGCGGTTGCAGGCACCGCAAAAAGAATTCCAATACTTCCAATAATTGCCTGAACAACTTCTACGACGATCATTTCAATATTAAATAAATATAGTACATTTCTGTTATATGCAGTTAATAGCAAGACCATTGCAAGCGACCCACCTATGTAGGCTAAGATGAGCGTGTTAGTCATCGTACCAATAGCATCTTTCCCAATGTTCATTCCTGATCTCAGTATTTTTGAAAATGAATTTGTGTGCATATGAATAGATAATTCATTCATAGCCGAAGCAATCGACATTGCTACATCCATGATAGCCCCAAGTGAGCCGATAACAATGCCACCCCAAACTACTGCCTGCAAATCAATTTGAACACCTGTATTGAGCGTTGCCAGATAAAAATAATTTTCGTCGATAAAACCGGTAATATTTAGCAAATTATTCATAATGAAAGCAAGAACCCCGGCAACCGCTATACCAGCGAGATTACCTAGGATCGCGCAAAGCGTTTTCTTGTTTATCCCATTGAGTATAATTAGGCTAACTAATATGATATAAATACAGGTGATAATCGTTGACAAATAAATATTATACCCCTTTAGGATAGAGGGTATGTAAACCAAAAATATAACAGCGACTGTGAAAATAAGCGACAAAATTGTGGAAAATCCTTTGGATCTGCCAATCAGAATGATCAGAAGTAGGAAAACTATGCAAAGGATAATAAGATAGTTGCTTCGATTATGCTCCACAAATATCCATTCGCTTTCGGATCCCTTAGCAATGCCATTGTCGATGACAATAATGCTGTCTCCAGCCAAAACTTCCTTAGGCGGATTCATATACATACTATCAATAAACTGGGTAGCAGTGGCGGATTCGCCTTTGAAAGAACCACTGGTAAATTTGAATGAAAATGAAATCACTTTATTTTCGATAAAAGTTACTCCGCCGTCAAGACTAAGTGGGTCAATAACAACCTCACCAACACTAGTAACTTTTGCACTATAAGATTCTATATCACTCTGTCCTGTAAAATCATCCGAACATATTTTATACCCAGCAATTATAAAAACAACTGCAATTATTACGACAGACAGATAAGTAATTATTGTCGTTCGATTTGTCCTATTCATTTAATTATCCTTTCGTGTCATATCTAAATAAAATTAGAGGCACCTAAATTCCATGCGTATTTTTTATTAGCTTCAAAAATACTATTTCACCATGAAATTCAACCCATTACTTAGATATTTTACCATATCAGTTGCAACCGTTCAAGACAGATCTCCCGTTCTTTATTGTATTCATCTGTTTCAATTTCTTTTTCTAGACAATGTATATTTTATAATTGAATAGCTATAATATTCACATTGCATTGTTATATATTTTTTATAAACCATAGAGATTTTTGAAATAAGCAAAAGAGACTAAATAAAAGTGAATTTATTTCTCTTTTGTTTAGTCTCTTTATAATTCAATTCAACTCATTATGTAATGTATTTATTAAACTAAAAAAGCTTTCTTTTCATAATTTTTATAATAAAAATGTAGTTTTCAACACTTTTTCTACACGCTACAAAGGATTAACCTATAAATTAGGTTCGCACTTATTTATCAATATAATATAAAAAAGACTGTAATCTTTCTTTTACTCCAATATCGTTTGTACCTTCAAAGCTTAATGAAAGCAATGGTATTTCACTATTGTTTTGGGTAAGATTTAAAATCGTTTGAGCATTTTCGTACATTGACGAAATTTCTAATACGGCTTGGCAATCCTCACTGCAACACCGTTTTCCAAATCGATATGCAGCATTTGCTGCGGTAATCTCAGGCAAAACCTTTTGCACTTGATTATATAATTGATCAAGATTTTCTGCAAATGGTGTATTCTTAGAAAGTAATTCTGAAATCATCTGCATTTGCTTTTCATAACGCGCAACACACGTTATGTCTTTTTTTGTTTCAGCTCGCTTTTTCCATAGAAAGCAAAGATATTCACTCAATGGCATCCATTGTATTATTCTGCCACTTTGCTCTGTTGCCTCTAACAGTTTTTCGTTCAAAAAGGAATTGTACAAAATATACGGATCCCCAACTGTTGCAATTTTCTTTTTGCTATGAGGTACAATCATTTTTGCAAGTTCGCACAGAAACTCAAATGTTATTTCTTCGCAAGAAAGCACTTTATTTAACAATTCTTCTCTTTGCGTTGCTTGAGCGGATAGTATGATATCACCACCAAGCAAAGCTAAAAATAAATCGTTACCTCTGGCATACTGGAAAAAAGTTTCTAGTGTGGCAGTAACAATTTTTGTTTTACAATCTTTTGGCAAAAGATTATAGATAACCCTAGGATACAGTCCGTCTGATTCGCCACCCTCTGTTTGAGGAATAAAAATTTGTATTTGCTCATCACATCGTTTTTCTTGCATTAATATATCGCCAGCAAGTGCTGTAAATGACAAATATTCTTTGGAGGTCGTAATACTTCGTCCCAAAGCAAGACTTTGTGCATTGGTCTGTGGTAAAACAGAAGAATTATAGCCACTTTTGTTTAATATCTTGGAAACAATCTGGCTATATGGATACAAATATGGTAGATATAGTTTTTTGTTTTTTTGTGCTGTATTAGAAATTTCAACTTTGTTTTTTGGCAAACTCGAAAAATATTCTTTGTTGTTTTTCACACACATCATTGGTCGTGCGTTTAAACTATTCAAAAAAGCTTCAATTCTTGTAACAATACCAATATTCGAAAACTGTTCATCAACTTCAATGTTTAAGTAGGGTTTTGATCCCATTTCTTTATGAAACAAATGAGAAATCATAGTATCTGGGCCACAACCGTGGTTGGTAAGATATACCGCATACAAATTAGGATGATTTGCAATCAACTTTGCACCTGAAATAATATGCTGTCCGAAAGGCCAATAAAGGTTTTGATATTCCTCAGAAATATCCATACTATGTGCAGGAAGATGTGAAAGTGTGATTACCTTATGCCCTCTTTTAATCAATTCTTGAGCAATCCCCATATTCAATACAGGATCATTAATGCCATAGCTTCTTGTTACAATAACTAAAACCTTATCTTCAGGATTCAATCCATCGAGTAATTCAGTACCCTGCTTTTCCACTAATGCCGTATGTTTACGAACAGCCATTGCACCTTTTATTAAGGCAGCCGCACACATAGGCTTCAATTTTCCTAAAGAAATACCAACATCAATCATTGCAGTTGCCATTGCTTTTTGACCGAAATCAAGTGAAAACATTGGATTTAGCAATTTTATTCCCTTTGTATTAAGTCCCATATTCTCAAAAATTACTTTTGCTGCCGATTGCATATAAACACAACCATAATTATGATAAACTTTTGAACTTGTGTGCTTCATCGTCAAAATACTTGGTAAAAATATGTAATCCACTTTTTTTTCTGAGAGCCACTCCATATGACCATAGATCAACTTTACAGGATAACACGTTTCAGCCTGTGCATATTTTTGTGAGGCTGCGATAATCGTATTATCTGTTTCTGGCGATAATAAAACATTGTATCCCAATGCTTCAAAATATGATCGAAACATTGGAAACAGTTTATGGACCATCAATACATAAGGAATACCAATTGTTTTTTTGTTTGGATTAAGCTCTCTTGTGTAACCATCAAGAAGATATTTCTTTGACTGATCATAAAAGGTTGAATTTGCTTGAATGTGAGTTTTATTGATTAATTCCTTAGGCTTATCTGTTTGAGATAAATCAAGCCCTCTAAAAGCTGTTTGCTTTTCTCCAATTTCTTCATTCGCAAGAATCGATACCCCATAGGCACCACTGACAGAAAAATAAGGCGAAACAATTATTTTTTCACCATAAACTGCTTGAAATGCTGCAACAACGGCTGGATTATAACACACACCACCTTGTAAAACGATATGGTTACCAACCTGTTTATTTCCTACTACTTTGAAAAGATAATTGTGAATAATCGAATGACAAAGACCAGCTAAAATATCTGGTTTTTCTACGCCATTTGCAAGACACGCCGCGATATTGCTTTCAATAAACACTGTACATCGTTCTCCCAAATCGACAGGATGATTAGCTGATAAGGCAATCTTTCCGTAATCACTCAGTGGTATCTTTAACCTGTTTGCTTGTTCCTCAATAAACGATCCTGTACCTGCCGCACAAATCTTATTCATTTGAAAATCCTTGACAAAACCATTTTCAATTTGAATGAATTTCGAATCCTGACCCCCAATTTCAAAAACGGTATCCACTTCAGGGCAAACACATACCGCTGCTTTTCCTTGAGCTGTAATTTCGTCTTTAATGGAATCTGCTCCTACCATTTTCCCAATAAGGTATCGCCCAGAACCTGTTACACCAACGCTTTTTACCATAATTGAATTTCCAAATTTATCAAAAATCGCTTTTAAACCGTCTTTTACAACACTTTGGGGATCTCCTTTTGTTCTTAAATATTGAAAGTCAACAATTTCTCCGTTTTTATTTGTTAAAACAAGATTCGTACTTGTAGAACCAATATCAATTCCCAAACTACACTGGACATTTCCTTTTACAGAAATACAGCAAGGATCTTGAATAACACAATCATCCGAAATCATCAGTGGTTTCAGTCGCAACACGCCATGATCTAATCGATTGGACTGTAGATAATTACAAATTTTTTCATAACATTCGTACACGGTAAAAGAAATAGAATTTATTTTTGCCAGACTCGCCGCACCAATTGTTTGTAAATACTCACATTCCTCAAAAACAAAAAGTTCATCATCCTCTAATTCAAAAATATCTTTAACCGCTTTAATAACGCCTCTATTGTGAATAACCCCACCACCTATAACCAAAGGCTTTTCTACCGGTAGATTTTTTATAATCGTTGCTTTTAAATTTCTTATAGTTGCATAGCAAAGCCCAAGTAAAATATCAGGTGTTGAAACTCCCTCTTGTTGTCTATGGACAATATCCGTTTTAGCAAAAACAGAACATCTCCCCGATAATCTTGGAATAGAACCGGCTTTTTCGATTATTTTAGAATAATCCTCCATTTTTAAACCCAAACGATACATTTGATCCTCAAAAAAAGAGCCTGTGCCGCCTGCACAATTTTCATTCACCGAAAATTTAGGAGGCGTTTTTCTGCCAAGCTCTGTTAAAAATCGTGCATTCTGAGATCCGATTTCTATTACCGATTTTGCATTCGGAAATACTATCGACAACCCATTTTGAATTGCAGGAATATCACCCACAATTAAGTTTGAATCCACAATAAGATTTGCATTCGCTCCTGTGAGCAAAATTTGCATTTGATCATCGGTGAATTTATCAATAATTTCGGAAATAATTTTTTTCGCCGTTTCAACTGGTTTGCCAAAATGAGACTGTTTTTTTCGATATACAATTTCGCTATTTTCATTCAATACGACAGCTTTAATCAATGAACTGCCCATATCAAGACCTACACAATTATTCATTTTTTCACCTCATAAAAAGCAAATGGGGATATTTTATTCTGTTTAGGTAATCCCAGAAACACACACCTCTTTTTGTTTTTCTTCGGTGTTGTTTGTTCAAATATACATTTAAGCTTATTTATCGGTGAATTTTCTAATGATCCCATTTATTTCTCCTTTAATCTGTTATTATTGATATAATTTCTTGTCTAATTTTATTTATTTTACTACTTGTAAGATTTCTTTCTTCATACGATGGTAATACAATTTCTTTTATTATTCTACTTGGTCTATTTGACAAGACAATAATTCGATTTGAAACAGTCATCGCCTCTTCAATGTCGTGAGTAATAAATAAAATCCCTTGTTTATGTCTATTCCAAACACGTAGCAACATCCTAAGCATTTCCTGTCGCAGAGAATAATCAAGCCCTTGAAAAGGCTCATCCATTAAAAGAAGATCACTTTTATAATAAAAAGCGCGTGCAATCCCACATCTTTTTTTCATTCCACCCGACAATTGTTTTGGTTTATAATGTTCAAATCCTTCAAGACCAACATCACTAATTAAACCTTTAATTCTTTCATCATCATCCTTATCATTGACTAGACTGATGTTTTGCCATACCGTTCGCCATGGTAAAAGTCTATCATCTTGAAATACAAAAGCAGTTGCATTATTTGCTCCTTCAATAAATCCTGTACATGGCTTTTGAAGTTTTGCAATAATATTGAGCAGCGTGGATTTTCCACATCCTGATGGTCCAATTACAGAGACAATTTCATCATCTGCAACGTGGAAGCTGATATTTTTCAAAACAGATAAAGCACCAAAACTATGACTTATATTTTTTACACACAACATTGTGCATTCCCCTTTCTTAACACTAATTTTTCTAAAAGAAAATCGGAAATATAAAACAAAATTACAATCACTATTGACCATGCGATAATATTTTCAGGCTCTATATTAAGCCTTGCAAGTTTTATCATTCCACCGATACCATTGTTTGTTGTAAGCACCTCGCCCATCACTGCAATTTTCCATCCATTTCCTAGAGCTACCTTATACGCAGAATTAAAATAGGGCATAATCGACGGGAAAACCACGTGGACAAGACATTTTTTTTTTGAAAAGTGGTAAAGTTGTGCCATTTCCAATAATTTTGAATCGATGTTTGAAAAACCCTCACATACATTAATTGCAATTATAGGTAATGTTGAAATAACGACAATAAAAATTGCCGGCTTGCCATTAAAACCAAACCAGACAAGTGCTAATACCACCCATGAAACAGGTGGTATCACTTGAAAAAGCGCTATAATTGGCGAAGCAATCCCTTTTATATGTTGGCAACTTCCCATAAGAATACCAATTATCAATCCTGCTACCCCACCGATCATAATGCCAATTATCACCCTCACGATCGTAATCAGTATCATTTTATAAAGTTCCACACTTGTAAAAATATGAATCAATGATAGAAAAACGCTGCTGATTGTAGGAACAACCAGTGGGGAAAAATATAAAGTAAATAGTTTCCAAATGGTAAGAATAAGACAGAATGATATAACTGTATATATTCTTTTTGTACAACTCTTACTCTGCATAATATAAATTGCTATCCGGTATTTTTCCGCCAATCATTCCCGGATTAAACTCATTTAAAAGTTCATAAAGCATTTCTAGTTCTGTCTGTGAATCATTAGCTGATTTAAACTCTAATCCCATACTGGGTAAAGATTTTACAATTAAAGGCGCTTTCAATCCTAAATATTTTTCAGCTAATACTCCCATTTCTTCTGGATTTTCATTCGCCCAAATCGTAGCTTCTTCATATGCTATTTGAAAAGCAGAAACTAATTCGGGGTTTTCATCACTATACTTTTGTGTCGTACCAAATCCAGCATTTGGAATTTTAGTATCTGTTTTAGTCACTCTTTTCCACTCATCTTCAAAACTAAAGGCAACACGTAGATTTTCATTAGTCATCATCGCTTTGGTTACCTGTGGTTCGATCAGTGTTCCATAAACAGCCTCACCAGAAGCAAGCATTGTTGACACTTCAGGTATTGTAGCATAAATAATTTCAACATCCTTACCTACTTCAAGTCCAGCCTCTGTTAAGAAATACTGTGTAAGCGCATCTAAAGGAGACGATTGCAGTGGAACATAAACCGTTTTTCCTTTTAAATCATCCCACGAATCAAAATCGGGATCCGATGTTAAAAAATAGGTAACACCCCAAGTGTTAACATTCATCAGGCGCACATCTATTTCTTTGTTATATAACTTGGAAATAACCGTAAGTGGAAATGCAAATAGATCGTGCTTACCATCTTGAACCATAGCAATCAACGTTTCTGCTTCATTCCAAATATCAAGTTTGATTTCCACATTTTCTCCAAGTGCCTTGGTTTCAATCATACGCAAAACGGGCAATGCCGGAGGTGCCGTCGGTACCCCAACCGTAATCGTAACTGGTTCATTATTACCCTTTAATTGAGTATTAGATTCATTCGAATTTGCTCCTGTACAAGCAACAAGAGACAAGCACAAACATGCTGCAAGTAGTGCAAGCAAAAGTCTTTTCATTGATTTTTCATCCTTTCTATGATATACTTCCTAAAGTTAGCGAACGCTAACTAAACGTCGTAAACTTGGTTAGCAAATGCTAACCAAGGACTACTTTATCATTGGTTTTATAAAAAATCGGTTGCTATAGCAACCAAAGGAGAAAATATGATACATTATTTATCCATACTTAGAAAGATGCCATTGTTTAAATCACTTGATGACGATAATATTTTACATATTATTGGTTGTCTTGATGGCTATACGAAAATATATGAAAAAAATCAAATAATATACAATTATTTTGATCACATCACATCTGCAGGTATTGTAGTAAAGGGAGAAATTAGCGTGGTTATGCACAATTCTTATGGTAACGAATACGCTCTACGTAAATTTACGCAAGGAACTCTTTTTGGGGAAGCCTATGCTTGTATTCCCTCCGAACCCTCAGCTATTCAAATTATTGCACAAAAACAAAGCACGGTTCTTTTTTTAAAGTTTTCAAATCTTTTTCTACCACGCGCTGTTTCTTGTCCTCATGCATCAAAAATAACAGCTAATCTCCTTCAAGAATCTGCTAAAAGCAATATTTTTCAGAACAAAAAAATACAATTATTGACGGAAAAACATATTCGAGACAAATTATTAATTTATCTTTGTGACTTAAATTCATCGGACCTTACCATTACTTTGCCCTTTAATCGAGAAGGATTTGCAAACTATTTAGGTGTCGAACGCAGTGCATTATCAAGAGAACTCTGTAAAATGAAAAAAGAGGGATTGATTGATTTTCATAAAAATCATTTAACCATCCTATCTGATTCACTTTTGATAAATTAAAATTAAATTATCACGCTCCTTTTATTTAATTTTATTCACATACTATGAAATACCTTTACCAACGAATTTTTTACAAACTAATTGGATAATCAATTTTTAATTTTAGCAAAAAAAAATTAAAGGAATAGATTTCATCCTCCATGGCCTTTAGACTGTATCCATCTATTCCAGACTGCCCAGAAAGCAAAGTTTTAAATGCCGATATCCTCACCTTGGAAACATTTTTTATTATTTATTTTTCAACTTGCAATTCTGTTTTTTAAAAAGACTCTACTCCACTTCTCGTAACCTTTCGACAATACTGGTTTTGTTTACCGCCTTTTGGCTTAATAACGGAACCATGACTGTAATCATAAGTAATATCGGAAAGCATATTAAAGAAGGTACAATTGTAAAATGCATGCTCATATATGACGCCCCAGATACAAATGCACTCAATCCAAGATAACATAGTATACTTCCTAGGGTAAGTGTAACAATCAGTGTTAATCCGGTGTACATTATTCCCTCAAATATCAGCATCTTTTTAACTTGGCTATTTGTCATGCCAATGCTCTGTAACATTGCAAATTCACGTTTGCGTGCAATAATTGACGTAATGATGGTATTCATAAAATTCATAATTCCAATAATCGCAAGGAGAATACTTAATGTAACCCCGACGGTTTTGTATGTTCTTTGCGTGTTTTCATACTCTGCTACCACCGTTGCCTTTGACTGATATTCCATATTCGAATCGACTTCTTGACAATACGTTTTAAGATACGATGCCATCTCTTTTTCAAACGAATCTGCCACATCAAAGGTCGTTAGCATTGGTGTTTTCTGAGTGATCTGGGATAAAAACACATCACTTGGCAAATAAAAGCTCGGTGTTAAGGGATGGGTATGTTTTATACTCATATTATGTGGAATTGTCGCAATCGCAATGACTTCATATTCTTTTGTCTCACCATTATCCTTAGGCAAATTTACCATATCCCCAATATGATAATATCTGACCTCGCCATTTTCATCAAAGGCATTTGCAACAACATAATTTCCGGTCTTTAATTTATCTAAAGCAATCGAACCTTCCAATACATTTAAACGCTTAAACGCATCATCATCTAAACCATAGACATGAATCCACTGTTTGGTATCTTCTAACTGATCGTTTATACGTTCCAGTGTTTTACCCGTTATTTCTAATTTCTCTTCAATTTGTTTAGGTACACCAAAAAGTTGAGGATCCGTTGGTGCAAGATAGCCCTTAAAATAAATATTATTGATTCTTTCAATACCCTTTTGCGACCCTAAGTCTTTTAAAAAATCAGGACTCAAAGTATCTTGATTTGAATAATATATATTGACATTAAAATTTGAAAGATCACCAACAACAAAATCACTACCAATCATATCCGCAACATATTTATCCATATCAAAGCTATTTGCTAATGAGTAGGCCCCATTAAGTATGATTAAACTTAATGATAACGATAATGTCACCAACACGGCTTTTCTTTTATTGCGTAATATATTATAATATGCCATTTCAAATAAATTGACTTGGTGACTTTTCTTTGCTTTTTTCTTCATAACCTGGTAACTATCGACACGTCTTAGTGATTCAATCGGACTAATCTTGGCCGCAAGCTTTGAAGCCTTTGAAAGGCTAATAAAAACAGTTGCCATTGAAAACAACACTGATAATATAAAAAAAATCGGATTGAGATCAACTTTAATAACATCCGTACTCATCGTCGAAAGGACCATCGGCGTTAAAATAGCACCGACAAAATAGCCACTGATCAACCCCAATGGTACGCCAATCAAACATAAAAAAAGCGCTTGCTTGCGAATGATCGCTCGTATTTGCTTTGATGTTGTACCGATGGTTTTTAGTAACCCATAATAACGAACATCTTTTGTAATACTAATATAAAAGATATTGGAAATAATCAAATAGCCACAAAAAACAATTGTTAGAAGTCCGGCACCAGCTCCAACAATCGTCCCGAGATCAAATGACTCATTATTGCCTGTATAAGCCCAATTGACGCCATAATCAATATCATCAATCGCGTAACCACTATCCAAAATAATATTTCTGAGCTTTCCTTCAATATCAAATGTGTTTGAAAAATTAACATTTGCATTAATTGTTCCAATGGTATCATTCTCTTGTTCTGGAATATAGCCTTCCAAACTTTTTTCTACATAACTACGGTTTAGCCAGACTTGGCTTGCCTGCATTAATTTATCCCCTTGCCAAAAGCCTACCAGGGTAAAGGTATCCGATCTTTTTTCTTCATTAACCGAATACTCAATCTTTACCTTTTGCCCCAATTTTGCGGGAATGTTGAGCCGTTCTAAAACCAGTGAGTCCGTCGCTATTTCATCATTATATTGGGGCAATCTGCCTGTTGTTGGCATCGAAAACATGCCTTGTGCATTAATTTTGTCATTGGTATAGCGAATCTCTGTTGGCCTTTTTTCAAGTTCTTTGTTTTCAGCAATTCCTAATACCTCCGAGTAGGAAATCTCTTTAATACTCTTATGTGTTTTTAGCTGATCATATTCTTCCATGGTAAGATACTTAAATCCTCCGTGAAAACTACCGCCAACTTGTCTCATCGTACTTTCTTCCATCGATGATAGTAGACTACTCGAGATGGTAAAGAGTCCTGTAAATAAAACAGTTGTTAACACAATCGCAATAACCGCAAAAATATTTCGCAGCTTATTTCCATTAAATGTGCTTTTTGATAACAGACGAATTGTTTTTTTATTATTTACTTTAAGCATTCTGACCACCAGTTACAATTTGTCCATCTTCAATGCGAATAATTTTATCAGCAAGTTGGGCAATTTCTTCATTATGCGTAATCACCACAACCGTTTGTTTGAATTTTTCACTTGTAACTTTTAATAAAGCAAGTACATCTTGGCTTGTTTTACTGTCAAGATTTCCGGTCGGTTCATCTGCTAGGATGATTGCTGGTTTTGATGCTAATGCTCGTGCAATCGCTACTCGTTGTTGCTGTCCCCCGGATAGATTGTTGGGCATATTTTGCAATTTGCTTTCAAGCCCCAGTGTTCTAATAATTGTATTGACATAGTTTTTATCGGGCATATTGCCATCAAGGCCAATCGGTAAAACAATATTTTCATAAACGTTTAACGTTGGCAAAAGGTTATAGTTTTGAAAAACAAAGCCAATTTTTCGTCGCCGAAAGATGGTCAGTTCTTCATCTTTTAACGTAAAAATCTCTTTTCCAGCAACAATCACATCACCACTTGTTGGATGATCAAGTCCTCCTAACATATGCAAAAGCGTCGATTTGCCACTGCCTGATGTCCCGACAATGGAAATAAACTCTCCATTTTCAATCGTTAAGTTAACCCCATCCAAGGCATGAACAGCGTTATCCCCACGCCCATAAATTTTCTTTAAATCCCGTGTTTCAAGAATAATCATACTTGCATTCCTCCAAAAATAATCAGTATTGTATTTCTACAATACAAACTATACCTGATTAATCTTTCCAGAATCTTTCTGCTTCACAATCAAATCTTACAGTTTCGACAGATTTTAAACTTCCATTGGTAAAAACACTGAAAAAGTCGATCCTTTTTTAGGGCTTGACTGAACTTTAATATAACCACCCTCATTTGTGATAATCTCTCGTGCAAGGTAAAGCCCAATTCCTACCCCTTCTTCATCCCGAACTCTCGGCGAACGATAAAATCGTGAAAATATCTTCGTAGTTTCCTCTTCACACATACCAATTCCTGTATCTGAGATATCAATTCGGCTAAACAATTGATACGCGGTTACACGTATCGTAATATCGCCACCACAGGGCGTGTATTTTATTGCATTGTCTAGGATATTATACAACGCTTCCGTTGTCCATTTATGATCAAATATCGCACAAATATCGGTTTTTTTAGCACTTAAGGTGATCCCTTTTGCTTTTGCCTTCGGCATTCCTTCGTTCATAACATTGTCTAAGAGTGATTGAATTGTATTTTTCGTTGGTGCCACCAAAATAATCCCTGCCTCAAGTCTAGATGTTTTTACGAGCGAATTAATCAAAAAGTTCAACTTTTCAGTCTGCTCCATGAGAGCTGTTACGCAATTTCTTTGCTCTTTTGATAAAATACTTTCCTCTAAAAGCTGAGCGTAAAGAGAAATATTTGCAATGGGTGTTTTGGTTTGATGCGAAATATCAGAAATCAGCTCATTGATCTTCGTTTTTTCTTCTGCCAATTGTATTTTTGTAGAACTATTCATCGCAAGATAATGAGAAAGCTTTGTTTCTAGTGCTGAGATCTTAGTTTCATCAAAACCATTTTCAATTGGCTTTCCATCAATCGCATTGTCAATCATTAGATTTAAGCGATCAATGGTTTTACTTTTATTAAGTATCCCCATTTACTTCACCGCCCAGGTATAACCTATTCCATAAACCGTTTTTATGTAGTTTGACTTTATGGGCGTATCCTCTAGCTTATCGCGTAGTCGTTTGATCGTAACCGACAAGGCATTTTCGTCCACATATTCCGAACCATCCGTCCAAATACGATCAACCAATAGACTTCGTTTTAATGTATTCCCCTTATTTTCTACTAGCATCCTTAATAACTTTTGTTCAGTTTTGCTCAACTCAATCGGAATGGTATCTTTTAAAAACTCCATTTTATCAAAATCAAACACAAAACCATCTTGCTTAAAAGGCTTTGCGGTTGAAGGTAACACCTTTCGCAATTGTACATTAACCCTTGCACGAAGCACCGCAAGGCTAAATGGCTTTGTAATATAGTCATCTGCTCCCATTTCAAGCCCGGTAACAATATCCGTTTCCATATCGTTTGCGGTAAGCATTATAACTGGCATGGCACACTTTTTTTTAAGATCACACAATAGATTCAAGCCACTACCATCTGGTAGATTAACATCTAAAATAAATAAGTTAAATGTCTCTTCTGAAATCATATCCTTTGCCGATCGTTTATCATAGCATTGAGAAATACTTACATTTTCATTTTGTAAGGCAAGCATAATTCCCTTCGATAAAGACTTATCATCTTCTATTATAAGAATTTTTTTCATGTCTGTACCTCCTTTAGTGCCGTCATTTTTTGTCTTCTAAAAATCAAAATCTCCATCATTTAAAAACTAGAAGTTCGTCTATATTAAGAGCATCACGAATTAACTTCGCACTATCTTGATCTTACTTCCAATATTATTTGTCTCTATTATAACCTCTCCTTTATTTATTATATTATACTTTATTTGTTCTTATATATTCAATTGAAATATCTTGAATTAACAAATGAAAGTAATAATATTGCTGGCAACAGTGCTAAAATTTGTACCAAGTCTGGGTAATACCTGCAATAAAGCTTCCATGTAAAGATGCAAACAAACATGATTGTGTCAGCAAAACTACTCAGAGCTAGGGATCTCAATAAAAAGTTTTGCCTCAACTTGGCAGTAGTCCTATTTCGTACTATAATGCAAATAGTACGAAATAGGACTAACTGTGAAAGGTGATATTTATGAATACTTTAATCGAAACACAAATTGAAGCTGTTAATTCTTCTATCAGCAGAACAAATGAGATATATGGTCGTTGGGCAAAAAAACAAGGGCTAAATTACAATTCCTTGATAATATTGTATACGATGCACAAAAAAGAAAATTGCACACAAAAACAGATATGTGATAAATGGCTAATACCAAAACAAACGGTAAATACTATTTGTAAAGAGTTTAATAAAAGCGGGCATTTAATTTTTGAAGCTAATCCTAATGATAAAAGAGGTAAAATAATCAAATTTACCAAATCTGGACGCACGTATGCCGATGGCATACTAAATGCTCTGTATACCCTTTAAAAAAAGCAATGCAAAAAATGGGTGCAGAAATGTGCGAGTGGTTAGTAAAAAGCAATGAACAATTCTGTGAAATTTTTGAACTTGAGGTAAAAAATGAATAATTCCCTGGCAAAACAATATACCTTCTCATCTTTGATTTTATTTGCTTTACCTAATATTGTAATGATGATTTTTCTGTCACTGTATACGATTGTTGATGGCATTTTCGTATCAAGATTTATTGGAACTACAGCACTATCTGCTGTCAACATGATTCTTCCACTTATATGTGTTGAAATAGCTGTAGCTATTATGCTTGCTTCCGGGGGAAGTTCCGTTATTGCACGAAAGCTTGGCGAACAAAAAGAAAAAGAAAGCTAGCAGGATTTTTCTTTTATTATTTTAGTAGTGATCATCATCGGTATTCTGTTTGCGCTGTTAGGCGATCTTTTTATTGACCAAATCATTTACGCCTTAGGTGCAAGTAAAGAACAATTTGAATTATGCCATACCTATGGAGGTATTCTGCTGGCATTCTCTCCATTTTTCTTTTTGCAGACAGCTTTTCAGATCTTTTTTGTAACAGCAGGAAAGCCAACACTAGGACTGATTGCTACAATCAGTGCAGGAATTACAAACATTGTATTGGATTATTTTTTTATTGTAGTTTGCCATATGGGAATTGCAGGAGCTGCTATTGGCACAGGAATTGGATATTGTATTCCCTCTATTGTCGGCTTGATTTTCTTTGGATTATTTAAAAAGAACTCCCTCCGTTTCACAAAACCTGTATTTGACATGAAAATACTATTAAAGGTTTGTACAAACGGTTCTTCTGAAATGGTAACGAATTTAGCAAATACAATAACCACTTTCCTTTTTAACTATTCCTTTATGAAATATTATGGAGAAGATAATGGGAATTGCTCCTATTATTAGCTATAAATATGGGGCAAACGATGCCACACAGCTTAAAAGAATTTTCAAAAGCAGTATTGTTTTTATAGCAATTGCTTCTGTTTCGTCCTATCTATTATCCATAATAATTCTTAGGCCTGCTTTAACAATCTTTACGAAACCGACCACCAACGTATTTGCCATAACAATAGACGGCTTTCCTATATTCGCTCTAAGCTTTCTGCTTATTGGTTTCAGTATTTTTGCATCCGCAATGTTTACCGCTCTTTCTGATGGAAAAGTTTCAGCCCTAATCTCATTTGCAAGAACTTTTATATTTTTGATAGGTGCAATCTTGATCTTACCAATATTCTTTTCTGTAAAAGGAGTATGGCTCTCTGTGCCCGTTGCCGAAGCACTGGGAATCGTTGTATCAATCATGTTTTTAATTACAAAGAAGCAAAAATATAAGTATTAAGAGCCATCCAACCTGCTTTCTTTTATAAATCAAACTAAATAAAATCTGATAAATCCTAAATACAAAGCAAATCCCCCACATTTTCATGCGTGACAGCATTTCTTTCTGCTTCATCCTAAGCACTTGCCAGATAAGAATTGTCAACAACAAACTAAACAACTTTTTAAGATTATCATTTTTATATTGTAACGAGTCAAGTACCCCAATGATGTGATTCTTCTAGTTTAGCCCCTTCTTTACTAATATAGGCTTTTGGTAAAAATGCTACAACAAGGAGAAAGACTAGAATACCGGTTAAATAGAAATAAAAACTATAATTCCAGATTATTGCTACCAGTACTCCTGAAAGAGCCATTGCAATAATACCACCTATTGTATATAATAATAGCCTTATTATCGCAATCGTTTTTGTATTTCTTTATTGACCCTGTTTTTGAACTCTATGAGCGTGTTAATCACTTTCGTTATTTCTTCTTTGTTCTTCTTTTTAATTTTTCAACCCATGATTAGTCTCTCGATTAACCAGCCAAATCCCGATACTGATACTAATCAGAGAAATCAGAATTTTCACACTTAAAAACTGCTCACCCAGAAATACCCCTGATAAAATAACCCCAAATACAGGAATCATAAAACCATAAATAGCAACTTCCCCCACCGGATTATGTTTAAGCAGTGTCGCCCAAATTGAAAAGGCTGTCGCCGATAAAAAAGCCAGATAAATCAGTAGGACGATTCCCTTGGTACTCATTTCAGTAATCGTTCCGCCCATGAATAACCCAACAATAATTAAGATCACCCCACCAATCATTAGCTGATACGCTGTTAATATCATTGAATCCGATTTTTTTGTATAGATCCGTGTAAGCACCGCCCCTAACGCTGATGAGATTGAAGCTAAAAAAAGAAAGCCATCTCCAGTTAATGCAAAATGAGTATCGATTGTTCCTCCATTAATTTGTAAAATAATAACCCCTGCCATTCCCAAAACACAGCCAATTATTTTTATTCGAGTTATCTTTTCGTTTTTTAATAGAATATGAGCAAATATAATTACGAAAAAAGTAGACGATGCATTAATAATCGCTCCTTTTACGCCGGTTGTATGTGCCAGACCAATATAAAAGAAAATATATTGACAGGTTGTTTGTACCACCCCTAGGCTGATCATTCGGCCCCATTCATTTTTTTTGGGTATGATGGGTTTTCTAAAAAAAATGCTGATAATTATCCATGTTAGTATCCCTGCCAGTGTAAAACGATACCCAGCAAATAAAAGCTGTGAACCTGTAGTGCTAATGTTAAATAAACTATACCCTATTTTTACACCAGGGAAAGCACTTCCCCATAGCAGACAACAAAATGTTGCCAAAGCAAACACAACCCCTTTGTTCTGCAATTTATCCGTCATATTTTATATACCTTACCTTTTTCTATTTTAATTGCTTCTTTAGCTTGAAATAATTCTATCTTCTAACAAGATCCTAAACTTCTTGACAGAGTTCACGTTGACTTCTTCCTTCTAAACAAAGCATAATAAATGTTATTATAACAACCATAATTGCTAATAAATAGGGAAACCGTAACGATGTCATATTAAAGCCATGTGCTAATACACTTGAAAGTATTGGTGCTAAAAATTGTCCGAGATACATACCCACACTTATAAATGCCATGATCCCAGGTGCTTGTTCCCTTTTTATCCCTTCGATCGCTTTTGAGTTAACCCATGCCATTAGTGTTCCAAATCCCATTCCTAATAATACTAAAGCAAAGGCGTATAAATAATAATTATGTAATGAATAGAGCATGATATACGCAATTAAGAAGAAGCCGCCCCCCAAATATTTTATGTTTTTCCCAAGTATCTTAGAAAGTTTTCCAAAGAATAATGCCATAACTAAAGCACCTACCGACTGAGCTGACATCAGTACACCAACATTTTCTGCAACTGAAATTCCTTCAGTTGTTGAAATGATTGAAAAATTAACAATAAATAGATAAAAAGCTATATTTAACAAAAACATAATTACGATATAAATCAATTTTTCTTTAATCGGTGATTTCTCTCGTTTCGTCCCTTCTTTACCAATAGAAGCTTTTGGTAAAAAGGCTACAACAAGGAGAAAGACTAGAATACCGGTTAAATAGACATAAAAACTATAATTCCAGCTTATTGATGCCAGCACTCCTGAAAGAGCCATTGCAATAATACCACCTAAATTATTCATCGCAACAGAATATCCCATCAATTTTTTCTGTTCTTGTGGTTGAAAATAGTACGCAAGTAAACCTGTAGACAAAGGAATGATCAAACCTACTCCTATCCCTACCAACGCTCTTGAAACCAATAATGCATAAATAGTCGTTGCAAAAGCCCCTGCTGTTCCACCTATTGTATAAAATAACAACCCGATGATTGCAATCGCTTTTGTATTTAATTTTTTCGAAATCAATGAAAAAAATAGGTTCAAAATCAAAATGAATAATCCTGGTACGGTTAAAATCATTTTGATTAGGATTGGATTTACATCTGAAAAATATTCACTGATACTGCCTAAAGCCGGCGATACTGCTGCTCCTGCCATAACTGTTATTAAAGATAATGATAATATCGTCGCTTTTAATTTATTTGTGTTTTTCATTAATTATTCTTCCTTCTGTATTTGTATTTCTTTATTCGCTCTGTTTTTAAGTTCGATGAGCGTATTAATCACTTCCGTTATATCGTCATTCTTCATATCACCAGCCAAAACCTCTGTCCAATGATCAAGTCTTTCTTGAATAAATGGTTTTAATTTCTTACCTTTTTCTGTGATTGCAATCTCATAAGAACGCTTATCTGTTTTGCTTTTTGTTCGTGTTAAATAACCTTTGCCAACTAAACTTTTAACGCCCCTAGTTGCAAAAGCAGGATCTAATTCAAAGTTATTGCATATTTCTTGTTGGGTTACTACGCCTTCATTGGGTGTATTGATCAGAAATATATATTCAGAACCTGTTATCCCTAGTTTTTGCATTTCACGTGAAATATAAGCTTGCGATTGTCTCGCTAATATAGATATATATTTTCCAATGCTTTTATCTTCCATTTTTCACCTCACTTTTATTAAAAATTATCATTTGTATACTTGACTACTCAAATATATATTGTTTTGCTTGAGTAGTCAAGTACTTTATTTTCTTATTTTTGGTATGAAAAAAAAAAAAAAAAGGCAAAAATTATCGCCCTTTGAATTAAGCAATAAAATTAGCCTTTTGATTTTTGTACTGAATTTTTAAATCACACTACTATTTATTTGATTTCTTGTGCTACTGCTTTTTTAGATTTAATCCGATTATAAAGAACAATCGCAATAACAAATCCAACAATAGCAAAACCAAGAGACATACCATACATGGTTCTATAACCAACACCACCAGGGAAATTATCAAGTAATTGACCAATAATAACTGGTAAAAATGCTTCTGGCGAAAAAGCAATAAATGAGATCAAACCAATCGCTGTACCTGTAAATTTAGAAGGTACATTAATTTCATCGACGACACCGAAATAAACACCTCTATTTATGAAGATGAAAATGTTTATAAAGGCCATTGCACCAACACCAAGCCAGATATATTTAGGATCAAAAGGTAATACAAGAAACATAATACTACCAACAATTAAGCCGATAAAGGAATATTTTAATGTTTTTGCACAAGATTGCATTTTATCGGCTAAGAAACCACCAAGCGGAGCCCCAAAAATTCCAATCGCATAATTTACGAATATAACCTACAATCGCTGCAATTGCTACTGTTGACAGAAAAACCTCGGTAAAGAATGGTGCCACATATCTTTGTGTAATAATGATTGCATAGTTAAAGAAAATTACAAGAGCAAGCAACCATGCTTCTGGTATTTTTACAACATGTTTCAATTCGTCCAATAGTTTTTTTGTTTTTCCTTGCCTTCAATAGCATCATCTTGTTTTGGTACTTTAATAAACATTGCAACGATAACACCAGCCATTGATAACCCTGAGAAAATAAGAATAACCATTCTTATGCCTCCAAGTCCAGCACCGACGGTATTAAATAACCAAAGAATTGGAATACTATATAACAATGGCATTAGACCTTTTACACCTTCAAATGTTCCAAAAAGTCGCCCCTGAACGTCGCTTCCTCCTAAAGAACCACAAACTTTAATACTTGCAGACCAAAACATCATTGATGTTGAAATCCCAAAAATAATATAAATTGCGATTAAAACGCCAAAACTCGGGAATGTCGAAAAATATATGTCCGTGATCCCATTTATAAATAAAGCGGTAATTAACAACTTTTTAGCCGAAAATTTATCAGCTAAAATCCCACCAAAAAAATAGGATACTGCTGCAACCATTCCAAATGCCGAAAACAAGGTGCCAAATTGAGTATTCGTTAGATTTAACGCTTCTCGCATTGTATCATAGTAATAAAAATGCATATATGATAGTTCATATATTGTTACAGAAGCAAAGGCTAACATAATAATATTAATAATTTGTCGACCTGTTAAATGTGTTTTTTTCGTTGCTGTTCCGTTTTTCATCGCTAGTTCCCCCTATTGATAATATTTTTTAAATTATAATTTTCTTACTTCACTATTTATATATATGTTCACATTATTCACAAACCCAGATAATTTTTTAAACTGTATCAAAGGAAGAAAAAATTTAAGTTAGTATATCCTAAGAATTTAAAATTCCAAACGATACTAATCTTTTAAGTAGTGCTATTTATTAAATAGCGCTACTTAAAAGGATATATAACGCCTTAGGATTTTATCTTTATGAATAATATGGGAACAATTATGAAAATATAAAACCAACATATAACTTCTTCACAACTTACATACCTAGT
>LGOV01019541.1_pt2 | contig 31573 bp, 27 predicted proteins | sample 469881 | NCBI WGS metagenome assembly LGOV01 (sample SAMN03857199, study PRJNA290197) | marine sediment metagenome | biome: marine cold seep biome; feature: cold seep; material: marine sediment; isolation source: sample #5579, elevator 3A push core 41 containing 12 cm of sediment... ...
GCAGGCGTAGCTCCTGCACCACGAAGTTCGCCATTACATCCGCCTTGCCAAACAGCGCGTGCAATACCGCCATCGGGGCGACGTTGACGCTACCCAGGCTCAGGTAGAGCACGCTGGCAAGCAGAAATGCGCCCAACAAGCCTACATTGACCGTTACCGCACGCCGCTCCAGCAGCACACTCTGGTCGCCATGGCGGCTTCGCCAGGCTAAGCGCCAATAGCCTTGGGGTGGCGCAATGGGGATACGATTCGGTCGCGCAGAAGCGGCATTCAGGACTGATGAGCGGACTGGGGTAGGTTTCATTGTTCCACTCATAGCATCGGTAAACGGCGTGCACGCACTACCGCTATAAGCACGGGCGCACCGCATAGCGCGGTGAGCACGCCCAGCGGCAGTTCTGAAGGGGCAACAACGACACGAGACACAATATCCGCCGACAACACCATCAAAGGGCCAATGGGAAGGCAGAACCATAGCGTGCGACGAATATCCGGCCCGGCAAATGCGCGCGCAACAAACGGCACGACCAGCCCAACGAACGCGATGGGCCCTGCAATAGCGGTAGCCGCACCGACCAAAAGCGCCACACAGGCGACCACCAACCAACGAATAAGGTTGGGGTGGTGACCCAACCCCGAAGCAACCCGCTCCCCCAGTGCTAACGCGGCTAACGGCCGGGCGATCAGTAATACGATAATGGAAGCGACCAGCATACTGGGCAGCACCGAAAGCAGATCATCCAAGCGGCGACCAGCCAAACTGCCAATGACCCAGAACCGAATTTCATCAGCGGCGCGCTGGTCATAAAGCAGTATCAACGAGGTGAGTGACGCCAGCAGCCCCGAAAACGCAGCGCCCGCAAGCACTAGCCGTATAGGGTCGTTACCCACACCCCGAAAGCGCGCCACGCTCAATACGCACACGCAGCCCATCAAGGCGCCCAGTTGGGCAACAGAAATGCGCAGCGTGGCCGCACTGGCCCCCAGCACCAAGGCCAGCGCCACGGCAAAGGCCGCGCCTGCGCTCACCCCTAATAAGCCTGGCTCAGCCAGCGGGTTACGCGCCACCGCTTGTAACAGCGCACCCGCCACGCCTAACGCCATACCCACCACAATGCCGATTAACGTACGCGGTGCGCGCAGTTCCCATACAATAAAGTGTGCTTCACTGTCTTGGGCGCCGCTTAAGAGCGCTATGGCTCTACCGGGGCCAACACTGCCCGCGCCGATCAGCAGGCTAACGAGGCTCACCGCCACAAGGGCGGTGAGCAGGAGCAGCATTAACGTGTGCGGGTTAGCTCTGTTAATGGCTAAGGTTGCAAAATGTGAAACCCTCACGGCAACAGCGCAGCCTCAATCTCATCAAGAAAGGCTTGTGCGGCCAGTGGGCCGTTGGCGCTTGTCCAGAGCTGGCCATCCACAGGGACGACGCGCTCTTGCTGCACCACGTTTAAGCGCGTAAAGGCGCTGCTCTGCTTCGCCGACTCCAACGCCGCTTGACCATCTTCGTTGAGCGTTGCCAGGAATAGCCAGTCGCCGTCCACTTGGGAAAGGTTTTCCAGGCTGAGCACATCGCTATGTACGCCGCGCTCGCCCACTAGGCCAGCGTCCTGAACATCCAGACCCGCTTGAGCTAACAAACCTGCAGAAAAAAGGTTTTCCGACATCACCATGGGGCCGCCGGGCATCCAGCGAATGAGAAAAGTACTACCCGCTACACCGGCTTCGTCCACTGTTTGACTAACCTCAGCGGCACGCTGTTCCACGGCTGCAATGGCGTCATCTATTGCGGCCTGACGATTAAGCGCTTCGCCATAAAGGCGCGCTTCGGCTTTCCAGTTATCAGGCGCCAGCGGCTGAGTGGGTGGCACCACCGTGGGCGCAATGCGGGAAAGCAACTGATACTGCTCATCAGCCAGTTGCGCAGGCGCCAGAATCAGGTCCGGCTGCTGCGCCAGCACGGCTTCAATATTAATCTCGCGCACCACGCCCATAATCGCGGGGCGGTCATCTCCCAGATGCGCCTCTATATAACGGGCGACATTGTCGCCACCGCGGGAGGTAACCGCGCCTAGCGGTTTCACACCCGCTGCCACGGCAGCATCCAGTGCGCCTTCGTAAAGCGTCACCACCCGCTCGGGGGTTCCTTCAATCTCTACGTCGCCAAACGCCGTTTCCAGCGTTCGCGCGTGCGCGGCAGACACGCCCAATGCACTGATGAATAACACATTGAATAACGCGGCAGCCATGCTCAGACGCCCGCGCTTGGGTCGGGCGAAAGCTAACGATGTGATTTGAGCCAGCATTGATTTCTCTCGAACAAAGAAGACAGAAAAAGATAGTAACGATTCTCAAAAGCACTTGCACTATTATTTGAGCGAATAGAGCGTTCCATTTAACGCAACGTTTTGAGGGACTAAAGGTTTCATTTTAAGCAACGGAACGTTCCTAAATTTTGCATCGCAAATAGGAACTTTTCTTTTTAGACTCACACCCCTATTTGATAATAAATATCATTAGCAAGAGAATCGTATTACCAAGGAGCCCCCATGCAAGACTTTACTCGTCGCACTTTAACCAGTGCCATTGCACTAGCCGCTTTCTCTTCAGGTGCTTATGCGCAAGAAAGTACCCAAATGGATAATATGGTGGTCACTGCTGCCGGTTATGAGCAAACGCTGAAAAATGCACCCGCCAGCATTTCAGTGGTATCCCGTGAAGAATTGGAGCTAAAGCAGTTTTCCAACATTGCCGAAGCAATTGCCAATGTTCCTGGCGTTGATGTTCGCTCTGGCACAGGTAAAACGGGTGGATTAAATATTTCCATTCGCGGCATGCCCAGCGAGTACACGCTGATCTTGATCGACGGACGCCGCCAAAACACCTCAGGCAGCGTCACACCAAATGGGTTTGGTGAAACCTCAACCGGCTTTATGCCACCACTTTCCGCTATTGAGCGCATTGAGGTAATTCGCGGACCAATGTCGACGCTCTACGGGTCCGACGCTATGGGCGGGGTTATCAATATTATCACTCGTCGCGTAGGCAAGGATTGGGCTGGCTCGGTGTCGGTCGAAAACACGTTCCAAGAAGATAGTGATGCAGGTAATAGCTCAGCCATTAACCTCTACACTTCTGGCCCATTAATCGAAGATACCCTCGGTTTACAGCTACGTGGCCGCCTATACGACCGAGACAGCTCCGAACGCATAATCGAAGATAGCGCTGGGCGTGACCCACGCCCTTCTGAAGCGCGCATTTACTCAATCGGTGGCCGCCTAAACCTTACGCCAGATGACAATAATGAACTATGGGTTGATGCTGAGCGCTCACGCCAAAGCTACTCCAACGACGATAACCGTCTAGGCACTCAGGACGGCACTGACCGAAGCGGGAATCCTTCACCTGGTACCTTTAACGGCTATAAAGATGAGCTTCGCTTTAACCGTGATCAACTTGCGGTGGGCCACGCTGGGCACTATGCGCAGGGCACTTGGGAAAGCAGCATCACTCACAGCACCACTGAAACCTTAGGCCGCACTCTTCCAGCAGGCAGCGCACCTGATTATGGCTATGAAGCCCAAGGTGGCGAAGATCGTATTCTTGAGAACCGCGATATTATCGTCGATACCAAGTTTGTCGCGCCTCTAGGTGATCATATGGCCACGATTGGCGGACAATATATAGATGCCGAGTTAGAAGATGCGATTGCTGGCAACGAGACCTTTCAACAAAACAGCTGGGCATTATTTGCCGAGGATGAGTGGCTGCTTCGTGACGATTTAGCGCTAACTCTAGGCGGCCGCTATGAACATCACGACGCCTTCGGCGGTAACTTTAGCCCGCGTGGTTATCTCGTCTGGAACACAACGCCTAACTGGACGTTAAAAGGCGGCGTGAGCCGGGGTTACAAAACACCTTCGCTAAACGACCTGCACGATGGCATTAATGGCTTTGGGGGCCAAGGCACTACGGTTAATATTGGTTCACCGGACCTTGAACCAGAAAAAAGCACCAACTATGAAATTGGTGCTATCTATGATAACCAGGGCAGTTTTTCAGCGGGGGCGACGGTCTTCTACAATCTCTTTACTGACCGTATTGCTAGCGCTAACGATCTACCTAACTGTCAGTTTACCGATAGTAATGGTGATACCCCTAATTCAGGATTGGCAAACTGCCTGAGCGTGGGTAACTTTACACAGCAAGAAAGCTTTGGCCAGCTAACTAATATTGATGAAGCTGAAACGCGTGGTATAGAGCTAACTGCAAACTATCAAATTGCACCTGCTTGGCGCATTAGCGGCGGTTATACCTTTACGGACTCTGAAATTACCTCAGGCGATAATGAGGGAATGGTGCTAACCAACACACCTGACCACAAACTCACCGCCGATTTAACATGGGCCATTAATGAGCGTTGGAGTACTACCCTTGAGGGCGAATACTACTCTTCACGTGAGCGCTTCGCTGCAGGTCTACCTACATCAGGTGAGTCTCTATCGCTTTATGAGCAGTTAGGTAACAAGTTGGATGGCTATGAGCTGTTTAATCTACGCAGTTCCTACCGAGTTTCTGACAACGTACGTCTAACCGGCACGATTTATAACTTGTTCGATAAGGACTTCACCAGTTCAGATACCTTTGAGCATAACGGTGAAACCCTGCGTGCTTACAACTTCACCCAAACTGGCCGCTCTACTGATGGCGTGGCGTTAGATGGCCGCAGTTTCTGGATCTCGGCCACCTACGAGTTCTAACCCGTTTCAGCTCGCTACTGTTTCAATGCTGACATCTGCCCCGGCCATGCGCCGGGGCCTTTTTGTTTATTAATGCGCTATTTACTTAGCCAAAAAAAGCGGCTATCGCTGGATAGCCGCTGCAGTAGTGCGTTGATTTTTTTAAACGTAACATCTAGAAAGCGACATTAAGACCCAGCCAAACCCGACGGCCATCTTCCACATAGCCGTACTCGTCGTAGTCGATCGCTTCGTCAAACAGGTTGTAAATACCCGCATTGAGTTGCGTCATTTCATTAAGTTGGTAGCCAACGCCTGCATCCACAAAGGTGTAGGAAGGCGCTACGATCGCGCTTTGCGAAGGGCCGGTGTTGGGTTGGCTCTCTTCGCCGCGGTAGGTCACTTTGGTCCACTGGCGCAGCTTGGGCGACACCTGCCAATCCAGCGTGGCCGATATCTGGTGGCGCGGTAGCTGTGTGAGCGGCTCGCCTGCATACTCGCCGCTTTTCTGTTCACTGTCGGTAAAGGTGTAGCTGGCCGTGAGTTCAATCGCCTCGTTTAGCGGTGCCGCTACGCTGGCTTCTACGCCTTGAGTAACCGCTTCATCGATGTTGATGCGATAAGTCGGATCACTGCCGAACTGGTTGGGCTCATCGGCACACACACCTTCAGGGCAGGCAATGCGGGTGATTTTATCTTTAAAGTCATTATGGAATAGCGTGAGACCACCACTTAGCCCGGCATCGTTGGCGTATAGCAGCGCAAACTCTTTATTAAGCGAGGTTTCTGGCTCCAGATCGGGGTTACCGTAAACATCGCCGCCTCGGCTGGTCTGCCCCCAGTCAGCGGTGACTTCGCGCAGATTGGGCGAACGGAAACCGGTGGAGACACCGCCTTTTAACGTCCAGTCAGAGGTCATGTTCCACACGCTGTAGAGCCGCGGGCTGATATGGCTGCCGTAGTTTTCGGCATCGTCTAGCCGCATGCCGCCAGTCAATGCCCAGGTGTCGGTCAACAGCCACTCATCTTCTGCAAACAGAGCCCACTGCTGCTGCTCTATGTGAGTACGATCGGAAACCTGGTTGGTGGTGCCATCATCCAGCGACTCCTCCTCGTAACTTGCACCCAGGGTGAGCATATGTGCACCCAACGGCATCACCAAACTGGTTTTAGCAGTGGTGTTGGTGATCTCAATTTCCCGCGATGGGTTTTCGCTGGTTTCCCGCTGGACAAAGCTTTCACTGGTGCCAATATCAAAGCGCCCGCTATGGGTGAGCGCTACGTGGCGCTGGGTATAGTCGTTGTAGCTGTCTGTGCAACCGCCGCGGCAGCCCTCTGACGGCGCCGAGTTGCCCATCAGCGATTGGCGCTCCTGCTCGGTAACCCCGGCTTCAGCGGTAAAGTCGTGGTTATCCGAGGCGGCAAGCGTGAATCGCGCCGTCAGGCTTTGCAGACTTTTATCTTCGTAGCCGTTAAGGATATTGTCTTCATCGCGCTGAGAGGCGCGACCATAGAGCTGAAGTCCTAAACGACCCCCTACCAGCGGGCCACTCAGATAAAAATTGGCTTGGCGGCTGTCGCCAGAGTCGCTGTCTTCCTGAAGCACGCGGTCGAGTTGAACATTACCGTGCCACTCCTGCGCAACCTTGCGGGTAATCACGTTAATGACCCCGCCGATGGCATCGGAGCCGTAGAGCGTCGACATTGGCCCACGCACTACTTCAATACGCTCAATGGCCTGTAGCGGCGGCAGCCAGTCTTGCTCAAACCCGGCGCTACCATTGGGCCGAGATTCGCGGGTATTCTGCGGGCGTCCATCCACTAATATTAGCGTGTACTGGGAGGGCATGCCGCGGATCGAAATATCGTGGCCATTGTCCCCGGCACCGCCACCGGTCACGATCACACCGGGCACATTGCGCAGTGCATCGGTGAGACTTTGATAGTGGCCTCGCTCTAACTCTTCACGGGAAACCACGCTGATAGAGGCAGGCGCATTAGCAATCTGCTGTTCAAAGCCGGAGGCCGTCACGACCATATCATCTAGCCGTGGCGCTTCTTGTGCCCACAAAGCGCCGCTGGCAAGGCTTGAAACGGTGCTGGCCAGCAGCGTGCGACGCAAACAGGGAGACATAGCAAAATCCTTCATAGTGTGTGATCAATCGCTTTATAAATGCGAATTGTTAGCATTTATATACTTACACACTCTCTGCTCTATCAGGTGAGACGGTACGTTCAAAGAAGAGGAACACAAATGCCTATTATTTTCATTCGCACCGAAAAATGGCACAATTAACATTCACCCTTTTCCCGTGGGCCTGACCATGTATGACTTTGACGAACTTACCGCCTTTGCCGATGTAATGACCACGGGCAGTTTGACACGCAGCGCTCAAAAGCTCGGATTAGCCAAATCGACCCTTAGCCGCCGCATCAGCCAGCTTGAAACCCGGCTTAACCAGCCGTTGCCGCGGCGCCAGGCCAATCGCTTAATTCCAACCGAAGCGGGGCTGCTATTTCACAACTATTGCACCGAGCTTTTGGCAATGGCGGCTCATAGCCAGGAGGCACTAGCAGAGCTACGTGAGGAGATTAGTGGGGAAATAACGCTTGAGGTGCACGGTGCCCTAGCGCGCAGTTGGTTAGCCAGCGCTATTGATGCGTTCTTAAATCGCCATCCCAAGGCGGAACTAACGCTACACACTAGGGAAACCCCGCCAACTAAAATGCACAGCAATAGCGTACATGTCTGGCTTGGCCCCACTCACGAGTGCGGGCTAAATCAGGAGCGCTTGGGGCACTTAACTCGCGGGCTTTATGCTAGCCCACGCTATTTAGCGGCGGCTGGCACGCCCCACCATCCCGACGAACTCAACCAGCACGCCTGGATAGACCTGTTGGGCTCTGCCTCTGATGGGCTGCTGCTCATTCACCAAGAACATGGCCAGTACACCTTTAATCCGCCCCGCTCACGGCTGCGGGTAGACCTCACTGCCCTACATATCGATGCCATTGCACGCAGCCAGGGGATTGGCTTGCTCTCACACTGGTTTACCGCCAAACGCGAACAGCACCATCCAGGCGAACTGGTTAACTGCCTGCCGGGCTGGGAGCCAGTGCCTCTCCCCATCACGTTGCTCTACGCCTACGGTCACCAATCACGCCGCACCCATGCGCTGTTAGAGTTTTTGCGTAGCCAAGTGCCCGCCCAGTGGCGCACGTCAGCCGCGACGGTGTAAGTTAATTCGAGTGTTTACCTTGCCAGTTAGCCCGCTTATTAACGACAATAGGCCTCTAAGAACTCTCTGATTGCCAAGGATAGTCAATGCTTGCCGAACTTTTCGCCGTCATGGCACCCGTGCTGGCGGGTGCAGGGCTCGGCTACCTATGGGTACGCTTAGGCCACCCCTACCCGGTCGACTTCATTACCCGGCTAGTGTTTAACATTGGCACACCTTCGTTGGTGTTGGCTTCCTTGGCGGGTGCCGATATCGATGCCACCACCTTTGGTCAGACGATGCTGGCCGCTGCGCTGGTAATTCTCACCATGGGGGCCGCTACCTTTGTGGTGGCAAAACTATTGCGCCGCAGTTGGCGAGTGCTGCTTGCCCCCATGATGTACCCCAATACCGGCAACATGGGCTTACCGGTGGTGCTTTACGCATTTGGCAGTGCCGGGTTTGCCTACGGCATCACGGTGATGGTGACCGTCTCGCTGTTTCAGTTCACCTTAGGCGCGGTGCTTAATAGCCAGGGCAACCCGCTCAAAACGCTTGCCAAAACGCCCACGGTTTACGCTATTGCGGTTTCCATGGCGCTGCTACTGACGAACACCTCCCTGCCGCTCTGGTTGGCGAATACGGTGGACTTAATGTCGGGGTTCACGGTACCGCTCATGCTCATTACCCTGGGCGTATCGCTGGCCAGCATTCAGGTGAAGAACCTGCGTTCAGGGCTCGGATTTAGCTTAGTGCGCGTACCTCTCGCTGCCGTAGTCGCCTGGTTGATCGCTGGCTGGGTGGGCCTTCCACCACTGGCACAGAGCATTTTAGTGCTGCAAATGTGTATGCCAGTGGCGGTATTCAATTATCTCTTTGCTCAGCGTGCCCAGCGCGAACCCGTTTATGTCGCCAGTTTGGTCTTCTGCTCAACGTTATTAGCGCTATTTTACCTACCCGTGCTACTCGCCCTGCTCATGTAATAGTGGAACCCACACGTGGCTAAAAGGTCACTGCTAGACTACTTGGCAAGGATGCCAACGATTAACGTCACCAGAGGGCACGCTATGCTTCACATGAACAACCATACCCAACGCCCATTGCCCCCTGCGGTTTGGGCAGGGATCAGTGGGCTAATGCTGGCGAGCGCTATCAACACGGCAAATGCTGAAACCGTCCAGGAATCGCTGGAAACCGATCATTTAAACCTTTCTATTGAGCGTATCGCCGACGGTTTTGAGCACCCTTGGGCGGTGGCGTTTTTACCCGATGGCCGCTACTTGGTGAGCGAACGTAGCGGGCAACTGAAACTTGTCGACCCCGAAAGCGGTGAAGCCAGTACGCTGGAAGGCATGCCCGAAGTGAGTACTCAGGGCCAGGGCGGTTTGCTAGACGTAGCGTTACATCCTGATTTTGAAGGCGAAAATGGCGAGGGTGATAACGATTGGATCTATTTCACCTGGAGCAAGCCCGAGGGCAATAACAGCCGTTCGGCACTATCCCGTGTAAAATGGCAGAATGGTCAGTTAGGTGAGGTCGAACACTTATTTGAACAAGATCGCGCCTCTGGGCCAGGTCGCCATTACGGCTCGCGGCTGGCGTGGCTGCCCGACGGTACTCTACTAATGAGTATTGGTGATCGCGGCAGTGACCCGCCCCGCGCCCAGGCAAGCGATGACCACGCGGGCTCTACCCTGCGTCTTACCGCTACTGGCGACGTTCCCGATGACAATCCTTTTGTCGGTGATGACACCACCCTGGATGAAATTTACTCCATGGGTAATCGCAATATTCAAGGCATGACCGTGCTCATTAACGGCGAAGCCTGGGCGTCAGAGCATGGCCCCCGCACCGGCGACGAGCTGAATCATATCCAAGCGGGCAATAATTATGGCTGGCCAGAAGTCAGCCAAGGCAATGACTACGCAACCAATGAGCCGATTGGCGCAGATTCGCTCCCCGGCATGGTTGACCCAGTGTATGTATTTGAAGGCCGATTCGCCCCCGCCGGGCTGGCCGAAGTAACTAGCGACGCCTTTGGTGAGTGGCAGGAACACTTATTAGCCGGTGGGCTAGGTAGCGAGAAACTGCTCCGCCTGCGTTTGGAAAAGGGTCATGTTGCCGAGGAAGAGCTGATTTTACAAGGCGAAGTTGGCCGCATTCGCGATGTCCGCCAAGGCCCTGATGACGCCATTTACTTACTCACTGACGCCCCCCAGGGCGGCTTGTATCGCCTAGCGCCAACGAACCAGTAGCGCTTTATTCATTGGCTGATACTAAAACGTATTAAAACCACCATGGATGCCCCATGCGACTACGCAATTTGATTATTTTAACGGTGATTGTGCCGCTATTTGTCATCCTGGTGGTATTTAGCCTAGTGGCGATCAAATCGCTCGAAGATAACGTGCGCTCAAAGCTGCAAACGGAAGTTGAGATTATTACCCGAACGCTGAGCTCTTCGCTCAGCTACGCGGTTACGCCAGATAGCAATACGCCGCTTGAAGAAGCGTTACAGTCGGCGTTCTCATTCCACCGTATTTACGGCGCCTATGTATTTGATACCGAAGGTCGCGATATTTACGGGCTGGGCCTTGGCAAAGATATTTTCAGCCGTGAAGAGATTCAGCAAATCATCGAGCGCGATGACTTATATAGCAACTATCGCCAACACGACGGGTGGAATTACTACTCTGCGTTGACACCTTTGCGCTCACAAGATGGCACTGTATATGGCGTACTCCAGGTTAATCGGCTAAATACCGGTATTGAGAATTACACGGGTTTTATCAGTATTGTGGCCGTGTTGGTGTTCGTGATTGGCGCCGCTGGGATCGTGTTTAGTATTTGGTGGGGGTTTCGCCGCCATATTGAGCGCCCGCTTAACCGGCTGCTGCACGTAATGCAGTTGGTAGAAAAAGGTGACCGTAGCCAACGCGCCACCGAAGACGGCCCTATCGAATATCGCCACCTTGCCTCCGGTTTGAATGGCATGCTGGATGCGATGGCCGAGAAAGACCAAGAGATCGAAAATCGCCAACGGCGCGAAATAGAACTCGAAAAGCGCCTGCGCAAATCAAAAAAGCTGGCTGAACTGGGCGTCTTGGCAGCCGGCGTTGCCCATGAGATAGGTGCGCCATTAACAGTGATTAATGGCCAGGCCCAGCGCTTGGCTCGACGCGATGTTATTGGCGATGACGAACGCGCACGGCTAGGGCGTATTCGTGGCGAAGTCGAGCGTATCGTTGAAATTGTGCGCCAATTAATGGAATTAGGCCGCCAACATAACGTAGAGAAAGGCGAACTGGCGCTTGATCAGCTTATTATGAGTGCCAGTGGTTTAGTGGAAGATGAGCTAGAGCCACGCAATATTCGTTTAGACATTGAATTACCGTCGCCGACACCCAACTTACTCGCCAACGGCCAACAAATTGTGCAGGTGCTGACCAATTTGCTGCGCAATGCAGCGCAAGCCCCCGAAGTGAGCAGAATCAGAGTGCACGCCCAGCAGCAAGAGCACGAATTAATACTGTGGGTGGAAGATGATGGCCCTGGGATACCCAACTCCCATCATCACAAAGTGTTCGACCCATTTTTCACCACCAAACCGGTCGGTCAAGGCAGCGGTTTGGGACTCTCTATGGTACATCGCATTATTAACGACCACGGCGGTACGATCGGCGTGTTTGACAGCGCCCTTGGCGGCGCTGGATTTGAAATTACGCTACCTATTAGTGAAACCGCATCCGCGTGAGGAAAACGTTTGTGACCCAACAGGACCCCCTTTTACCTTTGTTGGTGGTGGAAGATGACGCCGCTATACGTGAGTTATTAGAAGAAGAACTGCAGGATGCAGGCTACACAACGCTCGGCGTACCTAGCGCCGAAGAGGCGATCGCGTTACTAAGCCACACCACCGTCTCTCTGGTAATTACCGATGTGCGACTGCCGGGTATGACTGGCATTCAGCTACTCCAGCAGCTCCGCCAAGCAGGCAGTGAGCTGGGCATTATTGTGATTACCGCTTTCGGTACCATCGATCAGGCGGTTGAGGCACTTAAGCTAGGGGCTGACGACTTTTTAACCAAGCCGTTAGATCTTGATGCCATCCGCGATGCCGTATTTCGTGTGCTGGAACGCCAACGCCTGGCGGTTTTCCACGACACGGATATCAGCCATTTTCACGGCATTGTGGGTAAAAGCCAGGTCATGCAGACACTGTTTCATGACGCCTCTCGCCTTGCCAAAAGCGATGCCCCCATTTTGATCTTAGGGGAAAGCGGCACCGGCAAAGAACTACTCGCCCGCGCCATTCACCAGGAAAGCCCTCGCAATGACCAGCCCTTTGTGCCGATTAACTGTGCGAGTATTCCCGCAGATTTGATGGAGAGTGAGTTCTTTGGCCATGTAAAAGGCGCCTTTACCGGGGCTAATGACGCGCGCAAAGGACTCTTTCAAAGCGCTCAGGGCGGCAGCCTGTTTTTAGATGAGATTGGTGAAATGCCCATCAATCTGCAGGCTAAACTACTGCGGGCCTTGCAGGAGAGAACCGTTCGCCCGGTGGGCGGCGAGCGCGAAGAACCAGTAGATGTGCGCATCATCGCTGCGACTCACCGCAACCTAGAGAAGGAAATTGAGCAGGAGAATTTCCGCAGCGACTTGTTCTACCGTTTGGAAACGTTCTCGCTGCGTATTCCCCCGCTGCGCGAGCGCGGTACCGATATCGAGCACCTTGTTTTTGCACTTATCGACAAGCACTCCGAAGCCCAGGGCAAACAGATTGAGCAAATCGAGCCTGAAGCGCTCAACAACCTGCTCAACTATGCCTACCCCGGTAACGTTCGCGAACTGGAAAACGCCATTATGCGGGCAGTTACCCTGAGCGAAGATGGCTCGCTTAGCCATAAAGATCTGCCCGAACGGCTGCGCGAACAATCAACGGTGGAAAGCGGCACCCCACTGGTGCCTGCCGTCAGCGGCGAAGTGCTGGCAGGAAGCCAGGTACCCTCGCCAACGCCAATCCGCTGGCCTAGCCTAGAAGAAGTTGAAAAGCGCTATATTAACAAGGTATTGGAAGCAACGGGTGGCAACAAGCGACGCACCGCAGAAGTGCTGGGAATTGCTCGTCGGACGCTCTATCGTCGCCTGGAAGATAGTGAAGAGTAACTACTGATAAAGCGGGATGCGCTAGCTAGAAAGCAGACAAAAAAACCCCCGCGGGCGCGGGGGTGGAAAGGATGGCAAATCGTGTGGAGCAGCCGCAGGGAACAAACAGCTGAGGCGATTTACCATCGTAGGGAGCGGTACACTTGCTTAAAACTGGCTCAATACGAGTAACTGATTAATAAACAGTTGCTAATGACTAGTTGCTGGTCGAATTTTCATCCTCTTCCTCAGCGCCAGGCATAGGTTCGGTTCCTTCACCAAAGCCAGGCTCTTCGTCAGGGTTCATAGTGCCCTCTGCGGGCTCGTCCATGGTGTCATCTGGCATGGACTCTTCTGACATGGGCTCTTCAGATTGCGTCATGCTATTTTCTCCTGCAGGCTCCTCACTTAAGCCTGGATCCTGCTCCATCGCTGGCTCTTCACTCATACCCGGTTCCGGCTGAGTGGTGGCATCTTGCTCTAATGGCGAAGGCTCTTCAGCAGGTGGCGCTGTCTCTTCGTTATCGCCGCAACCAGCTAACACAATTACACTTGCCGCTGTCGCCATCATGCACAGCGTTAACCAGCGTGGGCGATTGGAAATTTGCTTGCTCTCAATGTGGTCGTGTTGCTTATCCATAATACCCACCTCCATTACTTACGCTGCTTGTTTCCAAACATTTGTTTCCAAACATTTCACTGGACAATTGACAGTCAGCTTTTCGTACTCATATACAAATTATTCATAACGCTCTTACTAAACTATATTCACTTTACGTGCCAAAAATATAAAAAATAACATAAACATCTAATAATCAATATCTTATAAAATATCAGCGATGCCATTATGCACTTATAGGCAGCCCGCGCGAGTGGGTAAAAAATGACACATGTAGCGTTAATTGCCCCGTTGAGCGAGCCGTTGTGACACACAGGCCCTACCTATGTATAATAATTTTTAATAAATTATCCGACTCAAGCTCTTATTTCTTTATGAATGGCGTAATAACGACACACGCCCATTCAGCTCAACAAAAAGGCATCGCCGATGGACGAGACACGACCCGTCAAAATTAAAGTGCGCGGATTAAGCAAAGTCTTTGGTAAGCACCCACAAAAAGCCATTGAGCTACGTAATCAGGGAATGAAGCGCCCCGAAATTTTGGAGAAATCCGGCCAGACACTGGGGCTATCCAATATTTCGTTTGATGTCTATGAAGGCGAACTGCTGGTCATCATGGGACTCTCGGGGTCAGGTAAATCGACCTTGATCCGCTGCCTTAACCGTCTAATTGAGACCACCGAAGGTGAGATCATTATCGACGGAGAAAACATCCCGACGCTAAAAGAGAAAGCGTTGCTGGAGTGCCGTCGCCGCCACTTCTCTATGGTATTTCAAAATTTCGCGCTATTTCCCCACCGCACTGTGCAGCAAAATGCCGAGTTCGGTTTGGAAATTCGCGGCGTAGAGAAAACAGAGCGCCATAAAATTGCCCATGATTCTCTGAAGCAAGTGGGCCTGGAGGGCTGGGAAGACGCCTACCCGAATCAGCTTTCCGGCGGTATGCAGCAGCGCGTTGGCCTAGCCCGTGCTCTGGCAAACGATGCCACCGTGCTGTTAATGGATGAAGCCTTCTCAGCGCTTGACCCGCTAATTCGCAAAGACATGCAGCAAGAGCTTTTGCAGTTGCAATCCAAAATGCAAAAAACCACGGTCTTCATCACCCACGATTTGGATGAGGCGCTCAACATTGGCGACCGTATCGTGCTGCTGAAGGATGGCGAAGTGGTACAGATCGGCACGCCGGAAGAGATTCTGACCAAGCCTGCGGATGACTACGTGCGTCGCTTTATCGAAGGCGTTGATCGGGCACGCATCTTGACCGCCGAGAGCGCCATGCGACCACTGCGCTCCACCGCTCGGGAAAGTGATGGCCCACGCACGTCGCTACACCGCATGCGCGACCACGCTATTGACTCTATTTATGTGGTTGATCGCGACCGCCGCCTGATCGGGCTACTCGAGGCCGATGCTGCCAGCCGGGCCACTGAAGAGGGTGCCGATTCGATTATTCCCTACTTAACCCAGGATTTCCGCAAAGTCCCCATGGATGAGCCACTGCATAACCTGTTTGCCATGTTTAGTGAAAAGAGTTTCCCTATCGCCGTTATTGATAAGCAAGAGCAGCTGCTAGGCGTGGTGGTTAAAGGCGCGGTACTCGACGAACTGGCACGAGCAGGAGAGCAATAATGGATATCCCACGCATCCCGCTAGGTGATTGGATTGAAGGCGGCCTAACTTGGTTGACCAGCGAATACTCTTTGGTTACCCGCGGCATCTCTCGTTTCACTCAAACCGGTATCGATGTTTTAAATGACAGCTTGATGTGGTTACCCGAGTGGGCGCTGCTTGGCTTGATCGCCCTGCTCTGCTGGAAGCTGGCGGGCACTCGCTTAGCCATAGGCGCTGCTGCGGGCTTAGCACTGATCTGGAACCTGGGTCTCTGGAACCCGATGATTGAAACGCTCACACTGGTAGTGTTCGCTACCATGGTGGCAGTCGTCATCGCGTTACCTGTGGGTATTGCCGCGGCGCTGTCTAATCGGCTCTACCGGGTCATTATGCCAATTCTCGACTTTATGCAGACCATGCCAGCGTTCGTCTATTTGATCCCGGCCATTCCATTTTTCGGTATTGGCTCGGTGTCGGCAATTTTCGCCACGGTGATCTTCTCGATGCCCCCGGCCATTCGTTTTACTACCCTGGGGATTCGTCAAGTACCGGTGGAGCTGATTGAAGCCGCCGATGCCTACGGCGCTACCCGTGGTCAAAAGTTATTCAAAGTACAACTACCGCTGTCACTGCCCACAGTAATGGCGGGTATCAACCAAACGATAATGCTCGCGCTCTCCATGGTAGTCATCGCCGCCATGATTGGTGCAGATGGTTTGGGCAGCGAAGTATGGCGCGCAATTCAACGCTTGCGCCCTGGCGACGGCTTTGAAGCAGGCATCGCAGTAGTCATACTGGCCATGCTGCTTGACCGCCTGACGCAATCGCTTAGAAAAACCCGGCAATAGCGAAAACACACGATAGCGCAAAACGGCAGAAGCGGCTGCGTTGAGCCATTTGCTTGCTAAGTCGCCTTTTGCTCACCATGCTGTGTTTTGCAGCAACCGTGCTCGTTAAGCATCATGCATGTTAATAACCAGTACACTTATATTTTAATACTCAAGGGAGAAAGTGAATGAAACATCGCACATTGAACCTCCGTATCCGTCTTGCTTCGCTGGCACTGCTAGCAGGTGCTGGTGTGGCCGTCAGCAGCGCGGCGCAGGCCGAAGAAGAGAAAGGCACGGTTAACCTGGCCTACGTAGAGTGGTCTTCCGAAGTCGCTTCAACTAACGTGGTTGCTGCAGTACTTGAGCAAGCGGGCTATGAGGTCGACCTAACCTCACTCTCTGCGGCGGCTATGTTCCAAGCGCTCTCCACTGGCGATGCGGATGCCATCGTCGCTGCTTGGCTGCCGACCACTCACGCCGATTACATGGAACGCCTGGGCGAGAGTATTGAAGACCTTGGCCCCAACCTGGACGGCACCAAGCTAGGCCTTGTGGTTCCAGAGTATACCGACGTCGACTCGATTGCAGACCTTAACGATAACGCCGACAGCTTTAACGGCGAGATCATCGGTATTGACCCCGGTGCAGGCCTAATGGCGCTCTCCGAAGAGGTCGTGGATACCTATGACCTTGAGCTGGATCTGCGTAGTGGCAGCGGTGCCACCATGACGGCGGCACTGTCGAGTGCAATTAATAACGAGGAAGATGTCGTTGTTACTGGCTGGACGCCCCACTGGATGTTTGCCCGCTTTGATCTCAAATATCTAGAAGACCCTGAAAACGTCTATGGCGGTGCAGAACAGATTCACACCGCGGTTCGCCAAGGCCTGGAAGATGACATGCCAGAAGCTTATGCCATTCTCGACGCTTTCGAGTGGACGCCTGAGCAGATGGGTGAAGTCATGCTGATGAACCAGGAAGATGGCAGCGACCCCTATGAGAACGCGAAGCAGTGGGTCGAAGATAACCAAGATGTAGTAGCAGAATGGCTCGATAGCTAAACGAGCCAAAGCAGTGACGATAGCAGGGGGCTTCGGCCCTCTGTTGTCGTTGTAAGTACTGTTATTAAGTACTGTTATTAAGTACTGTGTTAAGCGCCACAGTTCACACTACGTTGAATACCGTGTTAACAAATTTGGTATTGTGAGCGCCTAAACGCGTGCCATGCAATGTGGGTTGATGACCACATTTTGGTTTCTTTTCAACCTTTTTGATCGACACTTCTTGATCGAAATAGAGAGGCTCCTGTGGATAACCACGACGATAAACGCCCCCCTGAAGAGCCGGTCTCTGAGGGCATACCCGCCCCAGAGGGTGCGGCCAATCTAATTGATACCGATTACGTTATCGGTCAAGACAACATCACCACTAGCACCATGGGTCTCAATCTTGACCTCCACGGCAAGGTATTCAGTATATCAGCCGTTGTCGTGCTGCTGTTTGTGGTGCTGACGCTCGCGCTGCAAGACACTATTGCGCCTATTTATGATGCCATCTTCAGTTTTTTAACCGGCAATCTGGCGTGGTTCTTTATCTTAGCGGCGAATATCTTCGTCATTTTATGTGTTGGCCTGATCTTTTCCCCGTTAGGTAAAATACGTATCGGTGGTGCCGAAGCCAAACCTGACTTTACCTATATCGGCTGGTTCTCAATGCTGTTTGCTGCAGGCATGGGCATTGGCTTGATGTTCTTCGGCGTTAATGAGCCATTGACCCACTTCGGCACTTCGTTTGACGGAGGCAGTTGGGCGCCGCTAGCGGGTGCAGAAGGTAATGCTGCCGGTGCGGAAGCGTTGGCCATGGCGGCAACCATCTTTCATTGGGGCCTACACCCCTGGGCAATTTATGCCGTTGTGGCGCTTTCGCTGGCGCTTTTCTCGTTCAATAAGGGCCTACCGCTCTCCATGCGTTCCGTTTTCTACCCGATCCTGGGTGAGCGCGTTTGGGGTTGGCCAGGCCATGTGATTGATATTCTGGCGGTGTTTGCCACACTTTTCGGTTTGGCTACCTCACTCGGCCTAGGGGCTACCCAGGCTGCAGCGGGCCTCACCTACTTGTTTGACGCGCCGGAAAGCGATATCACCATGATCCTGTTGATCATCGGTATTACGGTTATTGCCATCGGCTCGATTCTTGCGGGCGTCGATAAAGGTGTTCAGCTACTCTCCAAAATCAACATCGCCATGGCAGCAGCCCTACTGTTCTTTGTGATTGCAGTTGGCCCTACCTTGCTGATTGCCACCGGCTTCTTTGAGAACCTGTGGAACTATGCGGTGCACCTACCTGCGCTGTCGAACCCCTTTGGCCGTGAAGATGCCAACTTCAGTCAGGGCTGGACAGCCTTCTACTGGGCGTGGTGGATCTCCTGGTCACCGTACGTTGGTATGTTTATCGCCCGGGTATCCCGTGGCCGTACCGTACGCGAATTTCTGATATCCGTTATGCTGGTGCCCTTTTTCGTATCAGTTCTATGGATGACCACTTTCGGCGGCACAGCCATTGATCAATACGTAAGCCAGGGCATTGAAGCCGTGCGTGATGCTGGGGTGGATCTGCAGCTCTTCGTCATGCTGGAGCAATTACCGCTGTCACAGATCACCTCGTTCATCGCGATTGTGCTGGTGATTATCTTCTTTGTGACCTCTTCTGACTCCGGCTCACTGGTAATCGACTCGATTACGGCGGGCGGCAAGGTCGATGCGCCGAAACCACAGCGCGTGTTCTGGGCGATCATCGAAGGCGCGATTGCCATTGCACTGCTGCTAGGCGGTGGCCTGACTGCGCTACAAACCATGGCGGTTTCTACCGGCTTCCCGTTCACCATCATATTGCTAGTGGCCTGCTATGCCATTATCAAAGGCTTGATGAGCGAACCTAAAGCCGTCTAGCGCTGCTTTATTAAGCCGGCCATAGTTTTAAAGCTAGCTAGCAGTAAACGGGCAACATTGGTTGCCCGTTTTTTTTGCTATTTTGCTAGACAGGTATCAACACCAAATATCTTTCAATGGCGTCTCGGGTCGATAGTGGGTGGCAATTTGCGCCTGCAACAGCTCTGCGGTGGCCAATGCATCCACCAAGGCATGATGTCCTTGATAAATGGGTAGGCCATAGCGTTCGCGGCTTGCATGCAGGCGGATGGAAACCGGTGGACGGCCCAGCCAGCGGCGAAACCGTGCCCAAAGGGTCTGGCGGTGCAGCCGCGCTTCCAGCGACATGGTGTCAATCATCGGAAACAGTACCCCTTCCCCACGTCGGGCATTGACAGCCGCATCCAAAAAGGGTCGTTCGATATTACGAAAATGTACCACCACTAGGCGACCTGCTAGCTGGGCCAACAGTTCGTCCAGTATCTCGTCTAAGTCCGGTGCCTGGGCGATCTCTGAATGGGTAATATGGTGGTAGGTAATTGAGGCTTCTGCTAGCGGTCGCGAAGGGTTCACCACCCAGTAGCGCCGCTCAGCCAATTTGATACGATTTAACGTGAAGGGCACGAGGCCAATACTGACAATCGCATGGCGCCGCTCATCTAGCCCCGTGGTCTCCATATCCAGCGCTACCATGGGCACCTCGGAAATCGGGGTGTCGGGGTCAGGCAACGGCGTACCAAAAAATTGCTGAATGGCAGAATTACCCGTCTCTTGCGCTCGCTGGGCCATATACCCGTTCCAGTCAGCCTGGGTAACCTTTTGACGTGGGCGTATACCGTACATCTTATCGCCCCTGCCGCTTAGCGGGCATCGGGTAGCGGAACTTGAGGAATTTTTGCGCGTTGCTAAGCACCTGGAAAGCGTCTTTCAGGGTGTGGCGTTCGCTGTCCGCCACGTTTTCGGGCTCGATATTGTTATCCGGCAGGCGATCCTCTTGCAGATCGATCATTTGATGGCGAATCCGTGACATGCATAAAAACTCAAACGCATAACTTAGCTTGTCGCTCATGCCGGTCGCCAATAGTTGAGTCTTACTGATGTCATTCAAGCGCTGAAAGGAGTTCTGCGCTTTGGAACCGCAGGCCAAAGCGTGAATACGCACCAAATCCACCATCGGCGCCGTTCCCCGGCGCTTCAGGTTGATCGAGTTGTTGTGCTTGCCATCTTGCTCCATCACAAAGGTACGGAAAAACCCCAGCGGTGGCGTACGGTTTAAGGCATTGCGCGCCATGGCGGCTAAAAACAGCGGTGATTTTGGCGCTGTCTCGGCAATCAAATCTTGCAGCGTTTCCACATAGAGGTCTTCACCGTAGCAACTATCCAGGTCAAAGAAAATCGAGCTGTGCAGCAGCCGTTCAGGCGTGGGATTGGCCATCCAATCCTGAAAATACCCCTTCCAAACGCTGAGCGGCTGGCGCCACTGAACGTTGGTTGCCATAACGTCACCTTTGCAGTAGGTGTAACCGCAGGCATCTAAGCCATCGCTGACAATTTTTGCCAGGGCGTAAAAGTAGTCGTCATGCTCTTCAGGATTAAACTTGTCGGAAAGGATTAGCGCATTATCCTGGTCAGTGACGATGCTCTGCTCATTGCGGGCCATCGAGCCATTCACCATAAAACAGTAAGGCACCGGCGGTGGGCCAAGTTCCGCTTCAGCCATTTCCAGCAATCGCTGCGTAAAGCTGCGCCCAATGGTAGAGAGTGCGCTGCCAACCATCTGTGAGTTGGCGTCCTCTTGCACCATACGCACAAACGCCGCGCGCACATCCGGGGCTAAACGTGCCAGCCCTTCGGCGCTGGACTGATTAAAAATATTGCTGACCAAATAGAGGCCGCTATGGGTCTCGTAGCGAATAATATCGGAGAGATGCACTACACCTACAGGGCGCTGACGATAGAGCACAGGCAGGTGATGCACGTTACTGCGCAACATCGTCAGCATAGCTTCATAAACAGAGGCGTCAGACTGAATAGTAATCAACCGGGAGGAGATCACCTCACCTACTGGAGTTTGTGGCGATAACCCTTCGGCAACTACGCGGGTACGAAAATCACTATCGGTTAAAATTCCGCACATCTGCCAGGTTTGCCCTTCGCTATCTTTAAAACTATAGCGAGGATTGTCGCTACCCTCTTTTAACACTAGCAGCGCCGAGGCTTGGGCTTCGCTCATTTGCTGGGCGGCGAGCTGAACGCTGGTAGACGTTTCCACCATTACTGGATAGCGGGTTAGCAGCTTGCGTATCCTTGTCACCATCATGTCGTTGGACTTCTTCTGCTGTTCAGCAGCGCTCTCAAGCCGCGGTCGCTCCAACTCAACAAAATCGGCAAAATGGTCATCCTCCTCGCACAATCGCAGGAAGACCGCCTTGGGAATAAAATAGATCAGGGTATCTTCGATCGCCTGGGCTGGAAAGCGCACTTTATGGTTACGTAAGAGGCTGAAGTGACCAAAAATATCGCCTTCGCCCAGGCGGTTATACAGCTCGCCCTGACTACGATAAACCTCCACGGCGCCACTGCGGATATAGCAAAGATCATTGAGCATCTCGTTAAGCGTTAATATGCTGCTACCTGTTTTGAAGTAGCTCACTTCCACCTGCTCAGCAATGGCATCAAGGAGGTCATCCGACAGCCCATCAAAAGGGGGAAATCGTCCCATATGTTGGCGTATTTCTAACAGTTCGACATCCATACGGACTCCTTGGTGTTGCCGGTCAATAGGCTGGATAATCAACGCATAATCTAAAGTGTGGCGGGAAGGCTAAGTTAGGTAAACCCCACTCAGGATAATAAAACTACTCGTAGGCCAATCGGCTCACAAAAAAAGCCCGGTGCAGTTATGCACCGGGCTTTGGTGGCCGAAACCATACTAATATTAACGTTGCTAAATGAGGGTTGCTATATTAGCCAGACCAAATTAGCAAAAACACATCAGCCACTTTTAGCAATATGACTTACGACTGGTTAGCCATTTCCTGCACACGCTGCATCATTTCCGGGTCTTGCTGAATGGATTGACCAATGGCGTTGAAGGTATCAACATCTAGGCCGCTATCTTCAACCACTTCGATCATGCGGTCGTTAGCTTCAGTGCGCACTTCCTGTTGTGCTGATTCATCTTCCGCTTCCTGCAGACGCTGGGTATATTCCTGAGAAATAACCGCGATTTCTTGAGAAGCATCGGCAAACTGCTGGAGCTGATCGTCAGAAAAATCCTGGGCAGGCGCTTGCTGGGTTGCCATTGGATCCTGCGCAGCGCCTTGCTCTTGCTGGGCGTGGGCAGTAGCCGTCATCAGGCCGGTCGCGAGCAGGGCAGCGGAGAACAGAGCAGTCATACGTTGCATAGAAGAAACCTCAATATTGCGTTGTGTATGTGCCCACTGTGACGCGCGCTGCTCAAGCAGGTTCAATTTATTATGTAAAAGTTAGTAACAAAAAGAACAAAACGTATCTAAAAACCAAATTATACACGCCACCACGGAAATAACATGCCTNNGCCTAGCATATTCAATAAGTTACGTACCAACGACCTGCCTTCAGCAGGGCTTGCCGCCATGCCAGCACTTTTTGTTCTACTTTGGAGCACTGGCTTTATTGGTGCGAAGTTCGGCCTGCCTTACGCAGAACCTTTTACGTTTCTGTTTATTCGCTTTTTACTCACGCTACTGCTACTGATTCCGCTGGTCGTAGTGATGCGGATTCCATGGCCTTCATCACCCAGGTTATGGACACATATCGCGATATCAGGTTTTCTAGTCCATGGTGCTTACTTAGGTGGCGTCTTCTATGGCATTTACCTAGGCATGCCCGCCGGTTTAGCGGCCTTACTGGTGGGACTGCAGCCGCTTCTGACCGCCGCCTTCGCTGGCCCACTGCTGGGTGAGCAGCTCTCTTGGCGCCAATGGACAGGTCTAGCGCTGGGCCTGATTGGCATTAGTTTAGTCCTCGGCAGTAAGCTTGAGCTGGGTGAGTCGCTGTTTGACGGCTTCGGGATTAGTGCTCTGCTGTGTGTCACCGCCGCGTTAATGGGGATTTCGCTGGGTACGCTCTATCAGAAAAGATACTGCACCAGCATGCCGCTGCTTTCAGGGGCGGTGATTCAATACTTAGCAGCGGGTGCCCTACTGGGCGTTGGTGCCCTGCTTTTTGAGTCCCGCCAAGTGGAATGGAGCAGCACCTTTGTGCTGACCCTGGGCTGGTTGGTGTTGATTCTCTCAATTGCCGCTATTCTGTTACTCATGGCCTTGATTAAAAAGGGGGAAGCCTCGCGGGTTGCGAGTCTTTTTTATCTTGTGCCACCGGTCACGGCGCTTCAGGCGTGGTGGCTCTTCGACGAACACCTTCCCTTGTTAGGGCTTGTGGGGATGTTGGTGGCCATCACTGGGGTAGTGATGGTTATACGGAAATCCGGCCCTAAGGCTATTAGACGATGACCCGATTTTTATAATGATCGATAATTTTATTCCAGGGCTTGGATAAACATGTCAGCACAACACCACTGTGCCAGGGTGAACGAACACTGTAACCGTTGCGATTCTCCGGTACCTTTTGCATTTACGATGGCGTTTCAACCGATCGTCAATGTCAGTCAGCGACAAGTTATTTATTATGAGGCATTAGTACGCGGCCCCAACGGTGAGTCCGCTTTTTCAATACTGGAACAGGTAACCGATGAGTTGATGTACCGATTTGACCAGGCGTGCCGAATCAAAGCGATTGAGCTAGCCAGCGAAATGGGCATGCGGGAGCGGCTCTCTATCAACTTTTTACCCAATGCAGTTTATGAGCCGCAAGCATGCATTCAAGCCACCTTGGAAACAGCGCACCGTGTTGGCTGGCCCCCCAAGCAGCTCAATTTCGAAATTACCGAAACCGAGCGAGTCAATGACCGCATGCATATGCGTTCGATTATTGAGAGCTACCGTGAGATGGGCTTTACCACTTCGCTGGATGACTTTGGGAACGGTTATGCCAATCTCGATCTATTGACCGACCTGCGGCCCGATACGCTGAAAATTGACCGCGACCTGGTGATGGGTTGCGATAGCGACAAGCGCCGCCAAGCCATACTGCGTAGCCTGGTGGCACTAGCAAAAACCCTGGGAACTCAGCTAATTGCTGAAGGTGTTGAAACCCGCGAGGAGTCACGCTGCCTGCTGGCCTTGGGCATTCCCATGCAGCAGGGCTATTACTTCTCCTACCCCAATCTGGAAGCACTGGCGGAAATTGACGACGCTAAATACGACTAGCGTGGCTAAAAAATAGCTATAGATGTTGCAAATAATCAGCCCCACCTAAGTTACGCATCTGCTGGCGAATCCACTGGCTTCGCCGCTCAACCTGGGCATCGGGCCGTGCGGCGCTGCGCGTCAGGGGGCTGGGTAAGATAGCCGCGAGAAGACTTGCCTGACGCTCAGTTAACGAAGTTGAAGAGACGCCAAAATAGTGCTGAGCAGCGGCTTCTAGTCCAAATACACCACGATCCCATTCTGCAACGTTGAGATAGACCTCTAAAATACGCTGCTTGCTCCAGAGTATCTCGATCAGTAGCGTAAACCATGCTTCAAGCCCCTTCCGCGTCCAGCTGCGACCTGTCCACAGAAAAACGTTTTTAGCCGTTTGTTGACTCAAGGTGCTTGCACCACGCAGTCGTCCACCGTCTTGGCTGGCCTGCAATGCGCGGCGCAATTCGACCAGATCAAACCCGCGGTGATGCGGAAAGCGTTGATCCTCCGCGGCAATCACTGCCAGTTTGGCATTCACCGAGAGCGAGTCCCAGCCTCGCCACTCGCGCTGTATACGAATCGGATCGCTATGGATCCAGCTCTGTATCTTGCGCTCGACCATCACCATCGACCCCGGCGGTGGAACGACCCGAAACAGCAAGACCAGCGCGACCGACAGCAGCACAAACGCTAAAACGCCGCGCCAAACAATCCGCCATAGCAGACGCATAAAACGGCGCAGCGAGCGATTGAGCATCCAGTTATCCTTAACGCTTCATGAGATGATCTGCATGATAGCGCAGATGATCCTCAATGAACGAGGCAATGAAGAAGTAACTGTGATCGTAGCCCGGCTGGCGGCGCAGCGTTAACGGATGATCGTGCTCTTCGCAAACGGCTTCTAAACGCTCAGGCTTAAGCTGCTCCTCCAGGAATTGATCTGCTTCGCCCTGGTCGATAAACAGGCGCTGGCGTGATGCCCCGTTGGCCACCAGCTCACAGGCATCGTACTGACGCCAGCGGGACTGATCGTCACCCAAGTAGGCGTTAAACGCCTGCTGCCCCCAAGCGCAGTTCATCGGGTTAACCACCGGTGAGAAGGCCGACACAGAGCGGAAACGACCTGGATGACGTAGCGCCAAGATCAATGCCCCATGCCCACCCATCGAGTGCCCGCTAATAGATTCGCGTCCATTGACCGGGAAGTGCTGACGCACCACGGAAGGCAGCTCCTCAATCACATAGTCGTACATGCGATAGTGGGGCTTCCAGGGTGACTCGGTGGCATTGACGTAAAATCCGGCCCCTGAACCTAAATCAAAGCTTTCATGCTCACCGGGCAAATCGGTACCCCGTGGGCTGGTATCAGGGCAAACAATCGCCACGCCTAGCTCAGCGGCAATACGGTGAGCACCCGCTTTTTGCATGAAATTTTCGTCATTACAGGTCAGCCCCGAGAGCCACCACAGCAGCGGTACGCGCTCGTTTTCCGCCTGGGGTGGCAAGTAAACGGCGAAGATCATGTCGCAGTCCAGCGCACGGGAATAGTGGCGGTAGCGCTTATGCCAGCCACCGAAACTACGGTTGGCAGACACCAGTTCTAGAGTTTCACTCATGCTCATGGGCAGGTTCCTTTAAATGCAGCAAACGCGGTAGGTCTACCCTACCGCGTTTTAGCGTTTCAAACGTGCTTTCTATACTACTTACTAATGCTGGGCCTAGTAATGCAGCACGGTACGAATGCTCTTTCCCGCGTGCAGTAACTCAAACGCTTCGTTGATCTTTTCGAACTGCATATCGTGGGTAATGAAATCGTCGATATTGATTTCGCCGTTCATATAACGATCAACGTAGCCCGGCAGCTCGCTGCGTCCTTTTACGCCACCAAAGGCGGAGCCTTTCCAGACCCGCCCAGTGACTAATTGAAATGGCCGTGTGGAGATCTCTTCACCGGCTCCAGCGACACCAATGATAATCGATTCACCCCAGCCCTTGTGGCAGCACTCCAGCGCCGAGCGCATCACATTGACGTTGCCGATACACTCAAAGGAGTAGTCAACGCCTCCATCGGTCAAATCGACAATGACCTGCTGGATTGGATCTGAGTACTCTTTGGGGTTCACAAAATCAGTGGCGCCAAATTGCTTGGCCAGCTCAAATTTATCGGCGTTGACGTCGATAGCAATAATACGCCCCACCTTGGCCATTACCGCGCCTTGAATGACGGCCAAACCGATTGCTCCGAGACCAAACACCGCCACCGTAGCGCCCGGCTCTACTTTTGCGGTATTCAGCACTGCACCGATGCCGGTAGTCACACCGCAGCCCAGTAGGCAGATTTTATCCATGGGCGCTTCCTTAGAAACCACTGCCAGAGAGACTTCAGGCAACACGGTGTACTCGCTGAACGTGGAGGTGCCCATATAGTGATGAAGCATCTTCCCATCGAGTGAGAAACGTGAGGTACCGTCGGGCATGACCCCTTTACCTTGGGTAGCACGCACACTGCCACACAGGTTGGTTTTACCCGACAGACAGAATTTACACTTGCCGCACTCGGCGGTGTAAAGCGGGATGACATGGTCGCCCGGCTTAAGGCTGGTAACGCCCTCGCCGACTTCCTGAACAACGCCAGCACCTTCATGGCCCAGCACCGCTGGGAAGTTACCTTCGGGATCAGCACCGGAGAGCGTATAAGCATCGGTATGGCAAACGCTTGTCGCAGCCATCTTAACCAACACTTCCCCCGCCTTCGGGCCTTCAACATCGATCTCAACCAGTTCAAGCGGCTTACCCGCTTCCAGGGCTACAGCTGCGCGTGATTTCATATTGACTCCTAAATGTTCATTACTTCAACAACAGAAACTAAGCCGTTACTCGTCAACTGTGACTGGGCCAAATTCAATCGGCAGCCAGCGATAGCCTTCTTCATCTTTTACGATATGACCAATGCCAGGAAATGGCATATGGGCACCGGCTACCCAGTGCTTATCTTCAACCGCGCTTTCGAGCACGCTCTGCCGCGTACGGACGGCTTGCTCGGGGTCAGAGTCAAACTCGATGGCGACAGTGGGGTCAGCAAATTGAACGCCGTAGCTGTGTACTACGTCCCCCCATACCAGCATGGCGTCATCATCGCTGTTGAGCATAAAGCTTGAGTGCCCAGCGGTGTGGCCATGGGTATCTTGGGCAACAATGCCCATCAAAACTTCATCACCAGCCGTGAAGGGGTTGAAACGATCAGCTTCCTGATAAGGCGCTACCGAATCCTGGGCCATGGTAAAAAAGGGTTGGGCAGATTCGGGGGCCGCTGCTGCACGCTCCTCATCCAGCCAAAAATCGGCATCAGCTTGGCTGGCACGCAGTTCAGCATTGGGATAAACCGCTTCGCCCTCCTCATTGGCCAAACCACACACGTGGTCAGGATGCAGGTGAGTCATCAACACCGTGTCGACATCCTCCGGCGAGTAGCCAGAAGCGCGCAGGTTACTCTCCACCTGACCTAATGAGGGGCCAAAGCAGGCAGCCGAGCCGGCATCGACCAGCACAAGGTTCTCGCCAGTGTGAATAAGAAAGGCATTAACCGCAGTTTGCATGCCACTCTCTGCATCGATAAATAGCGCATCCAAGTGGCGGAGAATCTCTTCTTGCTCCATGCCTTTTAACAAGGAGGTATCAATAGCCGTATGGCCATCGTACAGCGCGGTTACCTCATATTCCCCAACCATCATGCGAAACCAGCCTGGCGCCTGCTCCTGCTGCTGGGTGGGTAGCTCTGCCTGAGCACTAACTGCCCAGCCAGCGCTCACGGCCACTGCTAGCGCCCCGCGAGACCACTGAGATAAAGATATAGACATAAGCAAAAGGCTCCATTCATAGGCTAGCGATGCTGGCAGTGTAGGCCAGCTAGGCGCTCTTGATAAACCGGGATACACTCATAAGATTATTGCCATACAGCAACAATCGCTATCAACCCAGGGAGTTAGCATGCAGCACTGGAGCCGTATCGAAGCCTTTGTTGAGGTGGTGCGTTTAGGCACGTTCTCTGCTGCGGCCCGCCACCTAAAGGTATCGACCTCGCATATTAGCCGTTTGGTCAGTCAACTCGAAAACCAGCTGGGCGTACAATTGCTCTATCGTACCACCCGCCAGATCCGCTTAACCGATGCGGGCACTACCTACGTGGAACACTGCCGCCATCTATTTGATGGGCTGCGCGATGCAGAGCAGGCGCTTAGCGAACTTCAGGCTACTCCCAATGGGCTGCTTAAGCTCACCTCAGCCACTACCTTCGGCGAGCGCTTTATCGCACCGCTGGTTAATGACTTTCAGTGTTTGCATCCGCAGTTGGATGTCCACATGCACTTCACTAACCGACCGGTGGAGCTAATTGAAGAGGGCTACGATATTGCCATACGGATGGGGGTATTAAAGGATTCCAGCCTGATCGCCAGACGGTTATGCGACCGCCGCGAGTATATCGTCGGCTCACAGGGCTATTTTCGCCAAGCGCCACGTCCACACACCTTGGCGGAACTTAGCCAGCACCGCTGCTTGATTGGATCACGGCCCAACTGGCTGTTTGAAGTCAACGGACAACGACGCGAGGCACGTGTCGAGGGATGCTGGACGGGCAACTCTGGACCGGCGCTGCTAGACGCAGCACGCAAGGGGCTTGGCCTAGCACAACTGCCCGACTATTATGTAGCGCCCTACTTGGCTAGCGGTGAGCTGGTGGCCGTGCTTGAGCCTTTTCAGCACCACGATACCGCTGTCTGGGCGGTATACCCTCGCCACCGTCACCTGTCACCCAAAATCCGCCAGTTGGTCGACTACCTAGTCGCCAATATTGACAGCTTACTGCCTCCCAATCCGCTGGCCTAGCACTTGATGGCTAGCACTCGATGGCATTGACAGCGAGCCCGCCCTTGGAGGTCTCTTTATACTTATCCTGCATGTCACGGCCAGTATCGCGCATGGTACGGATCAGTTTATCCAGCGATATAAAGTGCTCGCCATCGCCGTGCAGCGCCATTCTTGCAGCGTTTATAGCTTTGACGGAGGCGATCGCATTGCGCTCGATGCAGGGCACTTGGACAANNCCCGCCGACCGGGTCGCAGGTCAAACCGAGGTTATGTTCCAAGCCGATCTCAGCGGCATTTTCCACCTGCCCAGGTGAGCCGCCTAGCACTTCGGCAAGCCCTGCGGCCGCCATAGCGCAAGCGGAGCCCACTTCACCCTGACAGCCTACTTCGGCACCGGAAATGGAGGCGTTCTTTTTACATAAAATGCCTACTGCTGCGGCGGTAAGCAGAAAATCCACCACATCAGCTTCGCTAGCGTCGGGTTCAAACTTCAAGTAATACGCTAATACGNNATGCCCGCTGCGCCGTTGGTCGGCGCAGTGACCATCCGCCGCCCGGCGGCGTTCTCTTCATTCACTGCCAACGCAAACACGTTAACCCAATCCATTACGGTAAAACTCGACACAATCAAACGCTGATTTTCCGGTGGATGAAGCAACTGCTGGTGGAGCAACTGCGCACGGCGGCGTACATTTAATCCACCGGGCAAATGGCCTGTCGCGCGTAGGCCATTCTCAATGCTATCGCTCATGGCATGCCAAATGGCCAGCAGCTCTTCACGAATGGCCGATTCGCTACGCCAGGCCTTCTCGTTTTCTAACATGAGCTGGCTAATACGCAGTTGATGCTGCTGACATAGTGCGAGCAGTTCGGCCGCCGTATTGAAGGGGTAAGTCAGTTCAGTAGCATCTTCACCAACCTCGCCTTGATCTGCCTTCGCTTGATCGACATAAAAACCGCCGCCGAGGGAGTAAAACGTATTGGTCGCCACCAGTACGTCATCGCAATAGGCACTCAGCACCATGGCATTGGGATGAAACGGCAGACACGTCTCATCCCACTCGACATCATTACGGGCTTCAAAGGCGATTGATTGGCCATTGGCAAGTACCAGCGACTCACCCTCTTCAAGGTATTTTAACCGCGCGGCAATCGTGTCCGGATCGATACTTTCAGGCGCTTCGCCCATTAGCCCCATGATCACCGCCTGGTCAGTACCGTGCCCCACCCCGGTGGCGGCAAGCGAACCATGCAGCCTCACCATCAACCGGGTAACGCGGGTATCGCCAAGCGCCAGGGCGAAATCACGGGCTGCGCGCATCGGACCCACCGTATGGGAGCTCGAGGGCCCAATGCCAATTCGGAAAAGATCAAACACACTAATAGCCATGCCTATTACGCCTCACAACGCTGTTATTACATGCCTATTAGACACTTTGCAGCGTCGAAGACCAAACGTCGAGCGATTAACCGCAATATCGACGTGCGCGCACATAAGTGTGACGATATAATGAACATTCACTCATGCATGTTTTAATATGCGAATAGCGACGCTGCTTACCCACAAAGGATGTTGGTATGTCTTCCCCCCCTGCCTGGCCTATCGGATTTCAAACCATTTTAGTACGTGCAGTGCTGTACGTACTGTTTATAGGTGCGATTACCCAAGGCGCCTATTTTGAAGCGCTTTATCTTCCCTCAGTACGTTTTTCTGAGCTGGGTTTTACCGAATTTACCCAAACGCTGGTGTTGGCCACCTGCTGTGCAATGCTGATTTACATTCGCTATGTACTTAAAGTGTGGCCCACCGTTATGCTGCTGCTGCTAGCCTTTGTGGCCGCCTCTCTAGTGCGCGAACAGGATCACTTTTTAGATAACTATGTGGCTGAGAATACCTGGAAGGTACTCGTTGCACTGATTATTCTCCCATCGCTTTTTTGGGTGGTGAAGCAGCGCCAACGTTTTCTTGCGGAGTTCACTCATTACAGCAATACCTTTGCCTTTGGTTTGTTTACGGCAGGCGTGCTGACCACTTATATATTTTCGCGCCTGTATGGGCGACAAGAGTTCTGGCAAGCCGTTCTTGAAGACAGCTATTCAGGAACCTTTAAGAGTGTTGCTGAAGAAGTCGTCGAACTACTCGGTTATAGCCTAATTCTGATCGCCACCCTGGAGCTATTGCTACTAGCGCGCCGCATTTACAAAGCCCGGCAGACAACTATTTAAACTATATGGTTACGGCATCCAATTGCTGCGCTTAAGCGCAGCAATGATCGCCTCCAACATCACCCACACAAAAAACCCCGCCGTTCTCTTAACGGCGGGGG
>LGOV01004022.1_pt1 | contig 31006 bp, 29 predicted proteins | sample 469881 | NCBI WGS metagenome assembly LGOV01 (sample SAMN03857199, study PRJNA290197) | marine sediment metagenome | biome: marine cold seep biome; feature: cold seep; material: marine sediment; isolation source: sample #5579, elevator 3A push core 41 containing 12 cm of sediment... ...
TTGTTCAATATGTTATGAAAATTCTTTTCTATGTCCTTCGACTTAGAATTTTTTTATATAAAAAAAGAGAAGGAGAAAGAGAATGGAAAAAAGTTTAAGAATTGGAATTCAAGAGAAGCCAAAATCGATTTTTAATTGGGTTATCCTAAGTTTGCAACATGTATTTGCGATGTTTGGGGCAACAGTATTAGTACCACTTTTAGTAAACTTTAATGCTGGAACAGTAGTGTTGAGTACTGGAGTTACATTGATTGCTAGCGGTGTAGGAACATTAATTTATATTGCATGTACAAAGGGGAAAGTACCAGTATATTTAGGTAGTAGTTTTGCATATATTGGAGCAATGAGTGTAGCTGGAGCAGTAGCTAAAGAAAGTGTGTTCTTTGGACTGATGTTTGTGGGGATTATTTATGCGATTGTTGCGACAGTTATCCGCTACACAGGAAATGGGTGGATTAAAAAATTATTACCACCTGTTGTTATTGGACCTGTTATTATTACAATTGGACTTGGATTAGCTCCAACTGCAATTGAACAATCAGGGTTAATGGGAGTTCAATCATTACTAGATGTTGGAATGTATGGTGGAGCAGCAGACCCTATTGCTGGACTTGCTTGGAAAATACCACTAATCGCAGTAGTTACTTTTGGTACGGTAATTGGAGTTGCATTAAAAGGAAAAGGATTTTTTAGAATAATTCCATTCATTTGTGCAATTGCTGTTGGATATATTTTATCAGTTATTCTTGGAGTCGTTGATTATAGTGGATTTAGTAATGCTAAATTTATTCAAGATCCTGGATTCTATTTTCTGGGAACCTATGCTTTTAATTTTAATGCATTATTAATGTTTGCACCGATTGCTTTTGTTACAATTGCAGAGCATATTGGAGATCATACTGTTTTAGGAGAAATTACTGGTAAAGATTTTATTGAAGATCCAGGATTAGAAAATACAATTATGGGTGACGGAATTGCAACATTTGTAAGTGCAGCAATTGGTGGACCTGCAAATACAACATACGGTGAAAATACTGGAGTAGTTGCGATGACAAAAGTAGGTAGTGTTTGGGTTGTTGGATTAGCAGCAATATTCGCAATCGTTCTTGGGTTGTTCGGATATATAAGTGCCTTCATAAATAGTATTCCATGGGCAATTATTGGCGGAATGACAATCATTCTATATGGACTTATTGCTGGTAATGGTGTTAAAGTTTTAATTAACCATAAAGTGAATTTAACAAGTATGAGAAATCTTATTATTGTTGCGACAATCTTGGTCATTGGATTAGGAGGAGCTGCAATCAACTTGAATGAAGCTTACGCTATGAGTGGTATGAGTTTAGCAGCTATTGTTGGTATTGTATTAAACTTAATATTACCAAAAGAAGAAACTGAGTAATATAAAATAAGCTCTCAAATTTGAGAGCTTTTCTTTTGCTTTAATATCCTATTTCTAGAGTGTTTATGTAAAAAATAAACAATAGTATTAGTATATGTATAAAATCTATGAGAAACGATATTATTAATGGATTATTCAATAATAAACAGTCGTTTCAATAAGGGTATAATTGTTTACAAGTTATTCATAAATGATATAATAGATTAGGTGATAATTATGGATTATGAAAATAAAAGTATTTACTTAAAAAGACCAAGTTTCTATGAGTTATCTTTAACTAAAGATTTGCTTAGTGATAAGTTAACTATGTCGTTTAATGATAAATGGGGAGGAACGGTTGATTTTGATAGTTCAAAATGGAATAATTTTTTTAATGAGTATATAAATGATGATAACGAAAATGAATATTTTCATATTTATAACAAAGAAAATATTTTTGTTGGAGAAATAAGTACTAGATTTGATAAACAATTTGATAGTTTTGTATTAAATATCAAAGTGAAATATGAGTTTCGTGGTAATAATTATGCAGACGATGCTTTAGAGGTTTTTTTAGAGTATTTATTTAATGAAAAAAAGATAAATATGATAGTAGATAATGTTGCTTTTGATAATCTTGGAGCTATTCATTTTCTTAAAAAAAATGGATTTTCTGAAGTTAGTAAAAACAATGATGTAGTAATCCTAGAATTAAAGGCTGAAGACTATCGATAAATTCTTGCACTTTGATAAGAAAATAGTATAAAATACTTGCTTTAATGGCAATATTTTGATAGAATTATATTCGGCTAAAAAAAGTATTGATTTGATTATTTACTTATGATATACTTTTATTGCTGCTTGAACTTAAGGTCCTGTGGTGTAGCGGTTAACATGCCTGTCTGTCACATAGGAGATCGCGGGTTCGATTCCCGTCAGGACCGCCATTTTATGCGCCCATAGCTCAACTGGATAGAGTGCTTGACTACGGATCAAGAGGTTAGGGGTTCGACTCCTCTTGGGCGCGCCAAAATTTTTTCGGGAAGTAGCTTAGCTTGGTAGAGCGCTTGGTTTGGGACCAAGAGGTCGCAGGTTCAAATCCTGTCTTCCCGACCACTGAAAATTAAAACAAAGTCAATTTGACTTTGTTTTTTTTATTTTGTTAGCATATCAATAAATTGGTTTACAAGTTTCGGATCAAACTGGATCCCAGCATTTTCTTCTAATTTGATTATGGCATCATGTTTAGATAATATCTTTTTATTAACAGAGATATTTATCATAAAGTCATATGCGTCTACAATTGCAATAATACGTGAATAATATGGAATATCATCACCTTTTAGTTGTTCGGGGTAACCTTTACCATCCCATCTTTCATGATGATGGTAAATTAAATCTGCTAAATGTGTAAGTTCAGGAATAGACTTCATAATGCGGAAACCTACGTCAGGGTGAATTTTTGTAATTTCACTTTCTTCTAGCGTTAGTTTTTCTTTTTTCTTAATTAATTCCTCTATTGCTACCCATCCAATGTCGTGATATTTGGCAAGTAAAATCAAAATCTTCACTTCTGATGCTGGAAGTCCTAGAAAATCACAAAACTGTTCAACCATTGAGGTAACTCGTTTTGAATGAGTACCTAATTCGGGATGAACATTTTGCAATTTTGTAATTAGATTGAATAAAAATTCATTATGCATTATCTTGCTTTCAGATTGCTTATTAGCATACATTTGCTTTTCAGCTTCTATAATAATAGAGTTTATAGAGGTATTCATATTAGTTTTTGTAGCAATACCTAAACTAATACTAGGTGTGATAATATTAAACATTGATTTATGGCATAAATCAAAAATTCTACTAGTTACTTTTTGAGAATTTTCATAAGATGTTTGTGGTAGTAAAATTAGGAATTCATCACCACCCCATCTTGAAATGATATCTTCACTACGAGTTGCTTTTTTAAGGATATTTCCAATCTCACTAATTAAATTATCTCCTTCAGCATGTCCATAGGAATCATTAATTAGTTTTAAACCGTTGATGTCTCCAGAAATAATTGATAAAGGTAGCTGTCTTTCTGTATCAAGGCGATTTAGTTCAGCTTCAATGAAGTATCTATTATATAAGCCAGTTAGGAAATCATGTTGGCTAGCATACTTTATTTCTTCATTTTTGGAGTAAATGGAAGTTACATCTCTAATAACAAAAATTGAACCACTAATTAAGTTGTTCTCAAAAAATATTGGTGAAAGTGAAAACTCGTAAAAGGTTTCCTTTGTTTTAGAATTCTTTAAGTTAATAAAAGGTTCCCTTGTTGAAAAAGGAGTTGCACTACTTACCATGTTGTCATAGATATCCGCAAATACAGAGTCTCCGTTTTGGGATGATAATTCAACAACATCCTTGATTGATTTTGATATTATTTTTGGTTTGTTGATAAAATATTTTCTTGCAACATCATTCACTATTTCAATTTTTCCGTACACATCAGATACAATAATTCCTTCGTTTACATTTTGAAGTGTAGCGTTTAATTTTTTGTTTACTTCAAAGAATTGGTATTGAGTTTTAACTCGAGAAGTAATATCTAGTACATTTGAATAAAGATAGTCTACACCTTGTATATTAATGGGAGTACTACTGACTTCAACATCAACAATTACACCATTTTTTTTACGGTGTTTAAGGGAGAAAATGCTGATTTCTTTAGAGGAAACTTTTGCCATAAGCTTTGTGACTTCCTCTTTTGGAAGAGGATTTAAATCAAACACTGTTAGTTCTAAAAATTCCTCATCTGTATATCCATAAAAATCTATTGCAACTTGATTCACTTTTTCTATCTTACCACTAACTGGGTTAACTAAAAAACTAAAATGACTACCTTGATTAAATAATTCATTATATTCACGTTCACGATCTAGCATTTTAAGATTACTAAAATAATGCTTTCTTGAACGGAGCATAAACATTGAAACGAGTAATCCACCAATAGGGTAAACTGAAATCAATGGAAATGATACTGCATTAATAGCAAAATCTGAAATTTTGTTAGGGAACATATAAAGAATTCCAATTGCAATTAATTGAACAACAAAAGCTAAAAGGTATTGCTCTAACACTGTAACTTTATCCATAGCTTCAGCATTAATCTTAAGACGATATTTGCGCCATATTAATCCTATAATACCGGGGAAAATTACCCATATAACTCCAGGTATAGCTCCGTTTCCCCCCATATAAAATCTATAAGCAGATAAAAAGATTGAATTAAATAGAAAAGGAATCCATCCAAAGTACATTCCTGTTAATAGAGTAACCATTGTTCTACCATCAAAAAATATTCCTGGTTCAACTTCTACAGAGTTACTCATTACAACTAAACCAACAAAAGATGCAGCGATACCAATAATGATTTTAGAGGAAAAATATGATTGGTTTTTACGATTACTAAAAAGGGAATAAATAACAGATAAACTCATTAATAAAATAATATTTGTTATTAATGGCATTATTATATCATAAGACATATTTCTACCTCCTTCACTATTCTTATGTCTATTATACAACAAAATAATGTTTAAATGAACTTAGTAAGTAATTTAGATAAAATACACTCAAACCTCTTGCCTTTTCTTACTATAAATATTATAATATTTAACGGACACTTTAGGTCCCGTAGCCAAGTGGCTAAGGCAATGGTCTGCAACACCGTGATCACCAGTTCAAATCTGGTCGGGACCTCCAAATTAATTTTATAAAGGTACTATCACTAAATATGGGTGAAAGTACCTTTTTTCGTATAAAAAATCTATGTTTTAATTTTCAATTTTTATTACTTATTTCTTTGAAATTCTAGCCTCTTGTGATACTATACATAAGGTTAGGAGTGATATCGTGATTACAGTATCAAATTTAGATTTAATTTTCTCAGACAAAAAATTATTCGAAGACGTAAATATAAAATTTCTTCCTGGCAATTGTTATGGCATTATTGGAGCAAATGGGGCAGGTAAATCAACTTTTTTACAAGTTCTTTCTGGTGATAAAGAATCAACTAGAGGGGATATTTTTATTGAAAAAGGAAAACGAATGGCGGTTCTTAAACAGAATCAGAACGCATATAATGAATATACAGCAATTGAAACAGTTATTATGGGACATAGTAGATTGTTTGACATAATGATTGAGAAGGAAGCGCTATATACAAAAGAAATTTTTACAGATGAAGATGGGATAAAAAGCGCTGAATTAGAAATTGAGTTCGCAGAACTTGATGGATGGAACGCAGAATATGAAGCAGAAAAATTATTAAATGGATTAAAAGTAAATCCATTATCTTTCGGAAATAAAATGAGTGATATTTTACCGAAGGATAAAGTAAGAATTTTATTAGCTCAAGCTTTATTTGGGTTGCCAGATATTCTTTTATTAGATGAACCTACAAATCATTTAGATTTTGATGCAATTACATGGTTAGAAGAATTTTTGATTAACTATGATAATACGGTTATAACAGTATCTCATGATAGACATTTTCTTAATAAAGTATGTACCCATGTAGTAGATATTGATTATTATCAAGCTAAACTATATCCGGGGAATTATGATTTTTGGATGCAGTCATCGCAATTAGCTCGTAAGTTGATGGCAAATAAAAATAGGAAAAAAGAAGAGAAAATAAAAGAGTTAAAGGCGTTTATAGCAAGATTTAGTGCAAATGCATCTAAATCATCTCAGGCTACTTCGCGAAAGAAATCATTAGATAAAATTAATCTTGATGATATTGTTCCTTCATCTAGGTTATATCCTTTTATTGGATTTGATATTGCAAAGCAATTAGGTAAAGACGTATTAGTAGTTGAAAACTTAAGTGCTTCATTAGATGGAAATAAGATATTTGAAGATGTATCATTCGTTATTAATAGAGGAGAAAAAGTTGCTTTGCTTGGTAAAAATGATCTAGCTAAATCACTATTACTTAAAATTTTAGCAGAAGAGTATATTCCTGATACTGGTATAATTAAATGGGGGCAAACAGTTACAACTGCTTATTTACCTGCTGATAATAATAAGTACTTTGTGAATAATGATGAAAACTTAATTCAGTGGCTTCAACACTTTTCAAAAGATCCGGCTGAATCTTATTTAAGAGGATTTTTAGGAAGAATGTTATTTAGTGGTGATCAACCACTAAAAAAAGTAAAATATTTAAGTGGTGGAGAAAAAATGAGATGCATGTTCTCAAAATTAATGTTAACAGAAGCTAATACATTATTAATAGACCAACCAACAAATCATTTAGACTTAGAATCAATTCAATCGGTAAATAAAGGCCTGAGAGAATTCAAAGGGGCTCTATTAATGACTTCTCATGATCATAGATTACTAAACACAGTTTGTAATAAACAGGTAATTTTAGCAGATTTAGGGTCTTATACTTACGAAGGAACTTTAGATGAATATCTAGAAAATGATAGAGTAAGAGAAATAGTAAAAAAAATGTATATTAAGAAGAAACAAAAAGGTGAATAATATGGATGGAACATTTAGAAGCAATATCAAAATTGGAGATAAAGTATTAGTGGTTGAAAAACATAACCAAAGAACAAATGTTTTTACAGAAGGTATTGTGGAAAGAATACTAACTAATTCTGCAAAACATCCTCACGGTATTAAAGTAATGCTAGAAGGTAGTATTGTAGGTAGAGTGAAAAAAATAATAAAATAAACAGTAATTATTAAAACTATAAGAAACTGATTTATTGTCTAGTTATAAAAACCCAATTCGTATTTAAATGAATTGGGTTTTTAAGTAAGAAATTTTTTCAAAATCATTTTGACTACCTAGACTATCAGTGAGAGTGCCTTTTTTGAATATATATGGTATAATTTGATAAGATAATAATACAGGCAGGTGTAAATATGTATATAGAAAGATTTAATAATTATATTCCAAAATGCGAACAAGAAGAAGTGGATAAGTTGTTAATAACCGAATTTATTGAGAACAATAATAATAGTTTATTGAGAACAAATTTAACTGCGCATGTAACTTCTTCAGCAATTGTCGTTAATGAAGAAATGGATAAAGTTCTATTTGTTCATCATAATATATATAACTCTTGGGCATGGGTTGGTGGACATAATGATGGTAATCCCGACTTACTTGAAGTTGCTGTTAAGGAAGCAAAAGAAGAAACAGGACTTATAAAAATTTCACCCTATAATAACGATATTATCGCAATAGATGTTATTCATGTTAATAACCATATAAAAAATGGAGCTTTCATTAGTGATCATCTTCATTTAAATGCAACATTTTTATTAATTGCAAATGAAGAAGACAATTTAATTATTAAAGAAGATGAAAATTCTGGTGTTAAGTGGTTTTATATTAAGGAAATTATGAATTATGTATCAGAAGAGAGAATCAAGAAAGTATATAGAAAAATATTTGATCAAATTACTAATTTAAAAAACACTGCCTAAGAGGTGGGAAAGATGGAAAAACTATATCTATATTTTTCAGGAGTAGGAAATACTAAATACGTCGTTAATAAATTCAGTTCTCTTTATTCACAAAATGATTATAAAATGCTGAGTATAGAAAATAAAGCTGCTGATTTTAAGAATGAAATTATTAATGCAAAAATTATTATTATCGCTTATCCAATTCATGATGGTTTTATGCCTTTTATTATGAGTGATTTTTTACAGGAATATAGCGAATACTTCTATAATAAAGATATAATTGTGATAGTTACACAAATGTTGTTTTCTGGTGATGGAGCAGCATTGGCTTATCGTATACTGAAAAAACGAAATATTAATTTGTTAGCTAGTTTACATATTAATATGCCGAATAATATTACTGATGTCCGATTTTTCCCAGTCAAAACTGTCGAAGAAAGTGTAAAGAAAGTTGAAAAAGCAGATAAAAAAATAGCTAATTTAGCACAAAAAATCATCTCAGGAGAGAAAGTCAGAATGGGTAGAAGATTTTATTCTCGTTCGTTAGGTTTTTTTGGACAACGAGCCTATGCAAAATCATATTTCTTAAATTCAAGAAAAAAAGTTAGTATCAATGATGATGAGTGTATAAAATGTATGAAGTGTATAAACAAATGTCCTGTTGAAAATCTAGTATTGATTGATAATAAAATAATCGGTAAAAACATCTGTACTTTGTGTTATAGATGTGTGAATATTTGTCCTACACAAGCTATTAATATGCTTTCAAAGAAATATCCGCTTAAACAGTACATAAGGGATGAATGGAATTAATTGCCATCTAAGAAGTAATCATATAATATTTGTGATATTCTAGATATATGAATAGAGAGGAGATCATAATATGGTAACTGTAATTTTTTTGAATCTATTACGAAGTAAGTATAATATTCATCAAATTGAAGTGAATTCAGGAACTATAAATGAGCTTCTAGTACAAATAAAAAGAATACATCCACAAATAGCCCTGGAAGATTTCAAAAATTCAGTAGTATTTATTAATAGTAAAAGGATTGTTCATCCAAAAATGTATGATGAAGTAGTAGAAGATGGAGATGAAATAGTTTTTACTCATTTTATTGGTGGAGGCTAAAAAAGACAATAACATTAGAATTATAGATTGTAATTAGTACCTTGTCATAATTGAACACTAATAATCAAAAGAAGGAAGATATTATTAAAGATATAAAATGGTATAATTCAATTAGATGAATTTATAGTTTTAAGATTAATTACTACAATAAATACAAAGGAGATTTGACATGAATGTAATCGAATTTAATAATCTAACGAAGTATTACGGTGATGTAAAGGGATGCGAAAATATCAATATTAAGATTAAAGAAGGAGAGATATTTGGGTTTATTGGACCGAATGGTGCTGGTAAAAGTACAACTATTAGAACAATGTTATCTCTAATTTACCCTACTAGTGGTAGTGTTACTATTTTTGGTAAAGACGCTATTGAGATGGGTGCTGAAGTTAGAAAAGATATTGGGTATTTACCTTCTGAGATATTTTATTATGATAAAATGAAAGTTATTCAATTATTGAATTATTCTGCTAGTTTTTATGATCATGATTGTAGTGCGAAAATTCAAGAACTTTCCGAAATAATGGAATTAGATTTAAATCGTCGAATTCAAGATTTATCTTATGGTAATAAAAAGAAAGTGGGAATAGTCCAAGGATTATTACATTCTCCTAAACTGATTATTTTAGATGAACCCACAAGTGGATTAGATCCGTTGATGCAACAAAAATTCTTTAAGATTATTGTTGATGAAAATAAAAAAGGGGCAACTGTTTTATTTAGTTCTCATATTTTAAGTGAGGTTCAACAGTTATGTAATCGTGTTGCGATTATTAAAGATGGTGAAATAGTTAGTGTTCAAGACGTAAAAGCTTTACAAAAAGATAATTATAAGAAATTTAGTATTCATGGTGAAAAATTGAATCATGGTAAATTTAAGATTGCGGGTGTTACTAATTTAGAAGAAGCAGAAGGTAAAGTGACTTTCTTCTTTAAAGGTGATGTTAATGAAATGGTAAAAATACTAGGGACGTTAAATTTGAGTGATGTTTTAATTGAAGAACCAACATTAGAAGAAATCTTTATGCATTATTACGAGTAGGTGATGATGATGAATATATATTTATTTGAATTAAAGAGGTATAAAAAATCAATTATTATATGGAGTGTAGCAATTTCATTTTGGATTTTATTCTATATGGCTTTTTTTCCAATGATAGCATCTGATAGTACTGCTTTCGATACAATTATGGAGGAGTTTCCTCCTGAATTTCTTGCTGCATTTGGAATGAATAGTAATCTTCCTATGAGTACTGTTTTAGGTTATTTTGGTCTTACTTTTTCAATGGCCCAAATTCCAATCGCTATTCAGGCTTCTAACTACGGGTTTCATACCTTAAGCGTTGAAGAACGAGAATTAACTGCTGATTTTTTATTAACAAAGCCAATAACTAGAAGTAAAATCATTATATCTAAATTTTTAGCAGCGTTTACTAGTCTTACAATTGTTAATTTGTTTATTTGGATTTCCAGTATAGCTTCAGTCTATTTATTTAATTCTGGACAGTCTTTTGAATTAGCAAATATCATTGTTTTATTAACAACTGTGATGTTGTTCCAATTGTTTTTTCTTAGTGTAGGAATGGTTATATCGGTTTCATTAAGAAAGATAAGTAGTGTTCTAAGTTTCTCAATGGCTCTATCTTTTGGGCTATACATTGTAAATTCTTTAAAATCAATATTTAGTTCTGATATGCTAGGATATATTTCACCATATACACAATATAGTCACTCTTATATTCTAGTTGAAGGACATTATGATCCGCTTCTTACAGTTATTTCAGTATCAATAATAATAATATCGTTAGTGATGAGTTATTTCTTGTATCTTAAAAGAAATATTCATTCGTTATAAGGAGGATTATTATGAATATTATAAAAAGAGAATTAAGAGCTAATCTAAAGCCGTTAATTATATGGTCTTCTGTACTGACATTACTGATTTTAGCAGTAAGTACAGAATTTGCAGCATTTAGAGATAATCCAGAGATAATGGATGCGATGGATCAATTTGAAGTTATGTTTCAAGCTATTGGTGGTTCTATGGCAAACGTGGCAACACCAGAAGGATTTATTAGTTTAATGTCGATATATATTTATCTTCCAATATCAATTTATGGTGCACTTTTAGGTAGTTCAATTATATCTAAAGAAGAAAGAGATAAAACGGCAGAATATTTATTTACTTTACCAATTAATAGAAATCAGGTTTTACTGAGAAAGGTAATTGCAGCAGTATTTTATCAATTAGTTTTTATTGTATATATTTTATCAATGATAACTATGGTATTTTATAGATTTGAATTGGATAGTGTTTTTTATTCCTTTATGATTAACTTGGCAATAGGATTAACTTTTATTTCTCTAATCTTTTTGTCATTAGGAATGTTGTTATCATCGGTATTAAAACAATATAAAAAATCAGGATCCATCACCCTAGGTGTTTTAATAGGTACATACATGTTGAATATGCTTGTTGGTGTAGTGGAGGATTTAGATTTTCTTAAATATATTATTCCGTTTCAGTATTTCGAGGTTTCAGAAATGTTAGCCGGTAATTTTGAATTAATCTTTATTTTATTAGCTTCAGGTATAATTATTTCGTGTTTTACTGGAGTATTTGTATTTTATAAGAAAAGAGATTTATATATATAAAAACTTGCATAAAAAAACACCTGAAAAGGTGTTTTTATTTGGAAAAGTAATTAACTGTGATTGTAGATAATACGGTATTCATGTTCTAAAACATCAATAAATAGAAGCTTATTAATTAGTGGTAATTTATGTAAGTAAAACTTAATAAATTCACTTACCATTAAATTTCCAATAATAGCAGGAATAAAGGTAGGGCTTTTCAGCTCTTTTTCAGCTCCTGATTTATTATGTTGGTATATCTTATTAAGAATATTAGTATTAGGTAAAATAATTCCTACTTGCCCATACCATCCGGCTATTGCACCGTGAATTAAAGGGATGTCTAATTTGGCACAATGATTTTCTATAAGAACCTTCGTAGGAATATTGTCAACAGCATCAAAAACAATATCGATACTATCAAATTTTGATAGATCAATATTTTCATCATATCTCTTATCAATGATTGTTATGTTGATATCAGGATTGATATCAATTAATTGTTGTTTTGTAATTTCAACTTTTGATTTACCTAATGTTTTAGTATTTGCATAAAGTTGTCTATTAATATTGCTTTCATCAAATTTATCAAAATCAACAATAGTAATTTCTTTGACACCTAATCTTGCTAAACTACTAGCAACATATCCACCAAGTCCACCAACACCAATTATAAGAACGTTCTTTTTTGATATAAGAAGAAGTTCCTCTTTACTCATGATTCCAAGATTTTTTGACTGATTCATTTTATCCACCTGCCATAGGTGGGAATAAGTGAATAAGGGAATCTTCTTTAACAAGGCGATCTAACATGATGTCTGGAGTACTATCAAAGTGATCTAAAATTATAATTGAAATTTCTTTGATAGGGATTTTCAATTCAGTTACGATATCACGTACTATCATATCTTTTTTAATTTCAAATAATACTTCTTTGCCGCCATATTTTCTTAATGCTGAGTATAGTTTTACTTTTATCATAATATCACCTATGTACACCTTACTATATTTCTATTCCATAAACAATCGGCACAACTTGGAGAATTCCCCAAACAGTCCATTTCTGAGTCCCAAATATAAGCACAACCATCTCTTAAATCACAGTCGGCACAACTTGGATGTTTTTGATTTTCAACACTTAATCTAAATATTTTATATTTTTTAGAAAAATAGATATCATGAAGCGAAAGCTCATTTATATTTCCAAATGAGTATTTAAGCACTGTTTTTTCCCTTCCAAATACAAACTCGGTATAAGTATTAGCAAAACGATAACAAGGACATACATTCCCTTCATAATCTACATATGTATAATCGTTTTTAATAAAGAAACACTCGCGATCTGTTTTTAATTCCATAAAGGGAAATGAAACAATTACTCGTTTTTCATATATCGCATACTTGTTTACTTTAGTGATGTAATCATGTCCTGCTTGATTATAATCTTCTGTATAGAATATATCATCTTTTGCGTATTCGTTCTGGGGTAGTAAGTTTGAAATTAGTATTCTATTAACATTGTATTTGCTTGCATAGTCTATTACAGAGTAGATTGTATCTTTGTTACTATTTGTAAGAACAAAAGCAAATTCAACTTCAGGAGATTTTGTATTATTTTTCTTACGATAATCACTGACACATTTTAAGAATCTATCGATATATGAAAAATCTGCCTTTCTGACGTTGTAATAATCTTGTTCAATACCGTCAACACTAATAATTAGTTTGTCGAAATTTTTGCATAATAAATGTAATTTTTTTGGACTTATAATTCCATTTGTAGTAATTTCCTTAGGGAAATCTTTAAACTTTTCAATAGCGTAACTAAAGTTTTTTGCTATTGTTGGCTCACCAATACCACCAAAAACAATTGGTGTTTTGGGAGGTAATTGATTATGTAGAATATCTATTGTTTCTTTGCTCATATCTCCTAGTGTAGCCTCCCATGAGCTTCGATAGCACATTTCGCAGCTTAAATTACATCTGTTTGTGAGTTCTATATATACTTTTTTCATATAAAGCAAGAAGGAATGTATTAGCATTCCTTCTTATTTTTATTTTATAATCCTAATTCTTTAAGTTTTTCAGGTGTTGGAATTCCATTTTCATCCCAACCTCTTAATGAATAGTATTCAGGTAATAACTCACTTAAACGATGAACATTTCCTTTGTTAGGTCCTTCAGCCATTGGTTCATTTAATAATCTTGGTGGAAGAGTATCTTCTTCAGGCAAGATACCTGCAGCTATATTAAATAATTTTTCAATATTATATATTCTTTCTCCAGCTTTTAATACGTCTTCTCCAGTCCAATTAGTACCAACAATATTGTTGAAAATATTAGCATAGTCATCTGCACCAAGTGCAAATGATGTGAATAAACATAATCCAGTTCCATCAATAAATGCAGTTAAATCTTGGAATGTTTTTGTCCAGAATGGTTTATCTTTTACATCTAAACGTTCAAGTTTAGCTGGTAAACCTAAAATTTCTGGTGAAATCATATATCCACGAACATGGCATCCACCACGGTTAGAAGTAGCATAATTTAATCCTTGTCCTTGTACACCACGTGGGTCATATGCTGGCATTTCTAATTTTTTAACTGTCATTGATAATTCTGGAACACCATAGCTATCACATAAACGATAAGATCCATAAGATAATTTTTCACCGAATCCTTCTTTTAATGCCATTTTTTTAGTCCAATAGACAATAGCATCATCATTTCCAAAATCAAGGTCATGACCTTCAAAATCAATATCATCTAAGAATCCTTTTTGTTTTAATTCCATTGCAGCTGCTAGTGTTGCTCCGGCAGTGATTGTATCAATACCATATTGATTACACCAGTAGTTAGCTTCAATAATTTTTTCTAAATCTTTTACACCACAATCTGCTCCGAATGCCCAAATTGTTTCGTATTCAGGTCCGCCACCTTCAACTTTATCAGTTTTAGTATAACGACCGCATCCGATAGGACATCTGTGACATGGATCTTTTCTAACTAAATATTTTTCAGCAAGGGTTTCTCCCGAAATATCTTCGGCACTCATGAAAACTCCTTCTTGGAAATTATTAGTTGGGAAAATTCCGTTAGCATTAATCACGTTTACAAGCACAGCAGTACCATAAGCTGGTAATCCTTCACCAGTAACAGGATTTTCTTTTAACTTAGCTGTTGCTTCTCTATTGTTTAATTTTACTTTTTCTTCATCAAACAAACTAACTTTTAAGTTACCTTTTACTACAATTGATTTTAAGTTTTTACTACCCATAACAGCACCAACACCACTACGTCCGGCAGCTCTATCTTTATCATTCATAATAGCAGCCATTAAACTTAATCTTTCACCAGCAGGTCCGATAGCTAAAACATTAGTTTTCTTATCTGTTTGTAAAATATCAGTAGTGTCACCAACTGTTTTACCCCAAAGATGAGAAGCATCTAATATTTCTGCTTTATCCTCATTTATGTTGATATAAACAGGTTTTTCTGATTTTCCTTCAACGATAACACCATCGTATCCAGCATACTTAAGTCTTGCACCCCATGTACCTCCAGAATTGGAAGAAGCGATAGTACCTGAAAGAGGTGATTTTGTAACAACCATGTAACGTCCACCAGTTGGTGTTGGTGTTCCTGACATTGGTCCATTAATAAAGAAAATCTTATTTTCAGGACTTAAAGCATCAATCTTTGGATCGATCTCATCAAAAAGCATTTTAGTTCCTAGTCCGCGACCCCCAACAAATTTCTTTGCTAATTCAAAATCTAATTCTTCAACTTTAATAGTTCCTGTAGTTAAGTTGACCCTAAGAAGTTTTCCCATGTATCCAAACAATGTAATTCCTCCTTTTTATAATGGTTTATAATTAATTATATAATAATTAATATTTTTTAAAAAGAATTATTTGAATAAAATATTGAATAAAGGCTTTAAAAATACTAATAAAGTAAGCGTTTTTATGATATAATGTGGGTGAAAGTATCCGAGTTATTTTATCTAAGGGTAACTAAGATGAATAACCGATGGGTTTATAAAGAAATTTATAGGCCTCCCATGTTTGGAAAGGATAAAGACTTTTTCTCCTTTTTGATGTGGAAAAAAGTCTTTTTTTGTGAGGTGACCAAGTGAGAAAGGTAATTGTTTTAATTAATTTTGTATTGATAGTATTTCTTAGTTCATGTAGCAAGCAAGAACTACTAATTGTTACCACAACATCACTAGATAATAGTGGATTATTAGCTTATATAATTCCGGCATTTGAGGAAGAATATAATGTTAAAGTGAAGATTGTAGCTTTAGGAACTGGGGCTGCTTTAGAATTAGGAGAAATGGGTGAAGCAGATATTTTACTTGTACATGCTTATGACAGTGAAATAGCATTTGTGAATGATGGATATGGGGAAAAGAGAAGTAATATTATGTATAATGATTTTATTTTTGTTGGACCTGAAACATTGGATACTGCAAACCTAAGTGAAACACTCGCTGAAATTAGTGAAAATCAAGTCTTTTACTCTAGGGGAGATAATTCAGGAACACATACAAAAGAATTATCATTATGGAGTGAAAACGGGTATGATGTGAGTACTTTTGGTGACTGGTATAAAGAAACAGGACAATCGATGGGATCAACTTTAACGATGACATCTTTAAGTCAGTTTTATACTTTGACTGATCGCGCAACATATTTATCAATGCTTGATAACTTAGATTTAGTTATTGCCTATCAAAATAGAGAAGAGCTAAAAAATCAGTATGGCGTAATAAAGGTTAATCCAGAATTACATAACCGTGATGATGAGATAGCTGATTTATTTTATGATTGGATTATTAGGGATGATATTCAAGAATTGATTGGTACATACGAAGGATACGGGGAACAGTTGTTTTTTCCTAATAGTTAGGTGATTTTATGATTATTGAAGGTATTATTGAAGCGTTTAAACTACTATTTTCATTTAATAAAGAAATATATACAATTATATTTCTTTCTTTAACGATATCTATTTTAGCTACTATAACAGCTTCCGTAATTGGAACGTTCTTTGGAATATTAATTAGCATCACAAATTTTAAACTAAAGAAATTTACTAAAAAGATTGTGTTTACATTTATGGGAATTCCTCCAGTAGTATTAGGGCTTATAGTTTTGTTAGCAATTACAGGACCATTCGATGGATTTAACTTGCTTTTTACAAAAACAGCCATGTATATCGCTCAAACACTTCTAGTGTTACCGATAATAATTGGGAATATAATAATTTCAAGTGAAAAAACACAAAAGAAAATTTTAGAAACAGCAACAACGTTAGGTGCAAAAAAATTAGATAAAATCAAATTGTTAATTATTGAAATTAAGCCTTTTATTTTTATGAGTGTTATTTTAGGTTTCTCAAGAGCAATAAGTGAAGTAGGAGCAGTAATGCTTGTTGGTGGGAATATCAAAAATGATACTAGAGTAATGACAACCTATATCGCTTTAAATAACAGTATGGGGGAATACTCGGTATCAATAGCAATGGGTATAATTTTACTATTATTAGCATTTTTAATTCATACATTAGTTTCAAGATTTAGAGGTGATTTCTATGATTGATATTAAGAATTTATCTGTCAATCTTAAAACGATTGAAATATCATTTGATAATTTTACATTTGAAAAGAGTAAAATAACAATTGTTTCAGGAAAAAATGGCTCAGGAAAAACGACGTTATTAAAAGCAATAGCTGGATTATTAGAGTATAAAGGTGATTTACAAGTAAATGGTGAAGTAACGTATAATTCACAAGAACCAGTAATTTTTAATCGCACTGTTTACGAGAATATTGCTTATCCTCTAAAAATAAGAAAGTTAGATCTTTTAGAATACGATGAAAAGATATGGGAATACTGTAAGATATTAGAGATGGGTCATCTTATTAACAATAATGCTTTAAAACTATCATCAGGAGAAAAGATGAAAGTATCGATTATTAGAAGTATTATTTTTGATCCAGACATCGTGCTATTAGATGAACCTACTACTCATTTAGATCTAGATTCAATTAATGAACTGAGTACTTTAATAAGGAGATTGAAAAAAGATATGACATTTATTATCGTTAGCCATAATAAAACATTTATTGATACTCTAATGGATGTCGAATATAAGATAGGAGGAAATCATGTTCTTAGTTAAATCAATTGATGAAACAATGGATTTAATCACCAAACACTTTAGTGATTACTCTACAAAAACAATAAAAATAAGCTTAGAAAACTCATGTAATTATGTTTGTGCTGAAAATATAAAATCCCATGAAGATGTTCCTCATTTTAATAGGAGTATTGTTGATGGGTACGCTGTTGATTTTAATAGTGTTAAGTTAGCGTCAGCTACAACTCCAGCTATTCTTAATTTGATAGGCGAAGTAGAAATGGGTGAAGAAGCTAAGGATATAGTTAATATTACTTCAACTGTTTATGTTCCAACAGGTGGACATTTACCAAAAGGTGCAAATTGTGCTGTAATGATTGAAAATACCGAAATGATAAATAATGAAGTATTTATATATAAGAGCTCTTCAATTTGGGAAAACGTATTATTGCAAGGTAGCGATATCGAAAAAGGAACAGTGCTGCTAAAGGAAAATACTTTAATTACCCCTTTAGTGATTGGTGCTTTAAAAAGTATTGGGATCAAAGATTTATTAGTGTATGAGAAAATTAAAGTAACTATTATCTCAACAGGAGATGAGATTGTTGATGACACAGATACTCTAAAAATTGGTGAGATAAGAGATATAAATACTTATACCATTAAGAACTACTTAGAAGATAAAAACTTTATCGTTAATAATACATACATAATCAGAGATAATTTTAAAGAATATAAAGATGCGGTTATGAAGAGTTTTGAAGATTCTGATATTGTATTTACAAGCGGTGGAAGTAGTGTTGGAGATAAAGATTATACTTATCAAATCCTTCAAGAAATGGGTGCTGAAATTCTTGTTCATGGGATAAACATAAAACCAGGGAAACCAACAATAATAGCGAAATATAACAATAAGTTGTTTTTTGGATTACCAGGACAACCAACAAGTGCATATTTTGTTTTGAACGCCTTTACAAAACATATTGAAAACACATTTTACAACTTTGAAAAAATAAAGTTTAAACCTTACATAGAAGCCATACTTGGACTAAATGTACATTCGGTAACAGGAAGAAGAATGTATCAAATGATTAAACTATCTTATAACGAAAATAAGGAATTATTAGCCACTCCACTCTTTGCTAAATCAGGAATGATTAATTCCCTGAAAGAAGCTGATGGTTATATTATCATAAGTGAATTTATCGAAGGGTTAATTGAAGGAGAAAAAGTAAAAGTATATAGACTAGGTGATTAGATGAAAAGGAATATTTATTTACAAACTGTTGATTTAAAAGAAGTAGACATTATTTTAGGTAAACTTATTAGTAACGCTAACTATCATAAAGTAAAAGAGTTAGTAGTTGTTACTGATTCTTTGAGTAGAGTTACATTTGAAGCAGTTTATGCAAAAGTATCTTCACCATTTTATAATGCTTCGGCTATGGACGGTATTGCGTTAAAAGCAAAAACAACTTATAACGCTACTGAAACTACTCCCGTAATAATAAAAGAAAATGAGTTCGTCTATATTAATACTGGAAATGAAATACCGGAAGAATTTGATGCAGTAGTTATGATTGAAGAGGTATTTAATAATAATGATGGTTCAATTACTTTATACAAAAGCGCAAGGCCTTATCAAGATATTAGACCTATAGGTGAAGATATTGTTGAAGGTGATTTAGTACTTCCAAGAAATCATAAAATAAGACCGGTTGATATTTCTGCGTTGCTAAGTGCGGGAATATCACATATTAATGTTATTAAAAAACCACTAGTGGCAATTATCCCTACAGGAGATGAAATTGTAAGTAGTGTCAAGGATATTAAAAAAGGAACAATTATAGATTCTAATTCACATTTTATGAAAAACGAACTAATCTTACTAGGTACTAATCCAACAATATTCCCTGTTCAAAAAGATGAATACAAGGAATTAGAATCAACAATTAAAAAAGCATCTAAAGAATATGATCTTGTATTGATTGGTGCTGGTAGCAGCGCTGGAAGCAAAGATTATGCCAAAGATATTATAAAGCAAAATGGGAATGTCTTTGTCCATGGTATTGGGATAAAACCTGGGAAACCAACTATTATTGGTGAGATAGATAATACACCAATTATAGGTATTCCAGGATACCCTGTTTCAACATATATTGCTTTTGATAATGTTGTAAAGAAAATAGTGCGAGCATATATAAATCAAAATATACCTACAAAAAACATTATAAAAGCTAAACTAACAAAAAAGATTTATTCCTCACTGAAAAACTATGAGTTTATCAGAGTTAAATTAGGACTTATTGGGAATGAGTATGTTGCAACACCACTAGATAGAGGAGCAGGAGTTACTATGAGTTTAGTTAAGGCTGATGGTCTTCTTGAAATTAGCAAAAATAGTGAAGGGTATAACGCAAACACAGAAGTAGAAATAACCTTATTAAAAGATGTAAATGATATAAAGAAATCATTAGTAGTAGTTGGATCTCATGATATTTTACTTGATAAAGTTAATGATTTAATGAATATTAATGATTATCATTTATCAAGTTCCCATATTGGTAGTTTTGGGGGTGTACTTGCAATTAAATCAAAAGGATGTCATATCAGCCCTGTTCATATCTTAAATGATGATGGCGTATATAATGAATTCTTAATAGAAAAATATTTAGATAAAGATTATGTATTAGTACGTGGTGTGAAAAGAATTCAAGGATTGTATGTAAAAAAAGGAAATCCTAAAAATATAACTTCATTAAAAGATCTAACTAAAGAAAATATTACATTTGTCAATCGACAAAGAGGTAGTGGAACACGAATGCTACTTGATTACTTATTAAAAGAAGATGATATCAATCCAACAGTTATTACGGGATATGATTTCGAATTAAGTACGCACACTCTTGTTGCTTCAAGTGTAAAAGATAATCGATTTGATGCTGGAATTGGAATTATGAGTGTTGCGCATATCAATAATTTAGATTTCATCCCGCTTGGGGATGAAAAATACGATTTTATCGTATTAAAAGAAGTATTAGATACACCATTATATCAAGAGTTTCTTCAAACAATTAAAAGTGAAGAATTTAAGAAAGCACTTAATAAAATTGGCGGATATGAGATACATAATATCGGTGACATAATTAAAGGCAACGAGGTGGACTAGATGAAAGATTCATATAATCGAGAAATTAACTATTTGCGAATATCTGTAACTGATAGATGTAATTTAAGATGTTTTTATTGTATGCCTGAAGGTGTTGATAAGATTACGCACGATGAAATATTACGAGATGAAGAAATAGTTCAAATTGTAAAAGAGGCTGTGAAAATTGGCATTACTAAAATCAGGATAACAGGAGGAGACCCTCTAGTTAGAAAAGGAATATACGAACTTATAAGTAAACTAAAAGAGATTAAAGGGTTAAAGGAAATCACCTTATCTACAAACGCAATTCTTCTAATTGGCAATGTCAAAAAATTGAAAGACGCTGGAGTTTCAAGAATTAACTTTAGTTTAGACACTTTAGATAAAGAAAAGTTTAAAATGATTACAAAATCAAACTTAACACTGGATTATCATAAATTAATTAAAGAACTAATAAAGTATGAACTATTACCTATAAAAATTAACGCTGTACTACTAAAGGGTGTTAATGATGAAGAAATAATTGATTTTATAGAGCTAGCAGATCAATATGATTTAAGTGTTAGATTCATTGAACTAATGCCAATAGGACATCTAAAATTTGATTATGATAAATACTTCTTAAGTAAAGATGATATATTGGTTAAATATCCTAAATTACAATTTTTAAGAAAAGATATCGTAGCTGAATATTATAATGTTCCTGGTAAAAAAGGAAAAATCGGATTTATTAATCCGATAAGTCACAGTTTCTGCGCTTCGTGTAATCGTTTAAGATTGACATCAGATGGTAATCTTAAACCTTGTTTACATCACAATGAAGAAATAGATGTTAAAGGAAAATCAAGTGAAGAGATATTGGAAGGGTTAAGAAGTGCTATAAAAAATAAAGCGTTTAGTCATAATTTGAATGATAAATTTCAAATTATAGCTGATCGTCCAATGAATAAGATAGGAGGATAATTATGAGTCTATCGCATATAAATAAAGAAGGTAGAGCACAGATGGTTGACGTTACTAAAAAACAAGATACTTACAGAGTAGCAGAAGCTGTAGGCTCAATCCGAATGAATAAAGAAACTTTAGAAAGAATCATAGATGGTGGAATGAAAAAAGGTGATGTTTTAGCAGTGAGTCAAGTTGCTGGTATAATGGCTGCTAAGCAAACATCAAGTCTCATTCCAATGTGTCACCCATTACTATTAACTAGTGTTGATATATCTTTTACCCATGATTTAGAAACAAATGAACTGTTTGCTAAATCACGAGTAGCTTTAACAGGGAAAACAGGAGTAGAGATGGAAGCACTTACTGCGGTAAGTGTTGCTCTTTTAACTGTTTATGATATGTGTAAAGCAATCGATAAAGGAATGGTAATAAAAGAAGTAAAACTACTATCAAAAATAGGGGGTAAAAGTGGTGAGTATAGGAGGAATGAAAATGAATAGTTCTGTTATCTCAGTAAACACAAGTTTGACTAAAGGGGTTGTGAAAGACCCGATGCCAGAAATAAAATGTGTTAAAGATGTTGGTATTTTAGGAGATGCTCATAGTGGTAACTGGCATCGTCAAGTAAGTTTATTGGCGATTGAAAGTTACAAAAAAATGGAAACAAAAAATGGGCTTTTACCTTTAGGATCATTTGCAGAAAATATTACAACTGAAGGATTAGAACTTTATACTTTACCAGTGGGTACAAAAATTGCTATTGGCGAAAGTCTTCACGAAGTAACTCAAATTGGTAAAAAATGTCACACAGGATGTGCGATTTCACATCAAGTGGGACATTGTGTAATGCCTAAAGAAGGGATTTTCACAATAGTATTAGAAGAAGGAGTAATCCAAGCAGGAGATAAAATAGAGGTGATATCGTATGGCTAAAACTATATTTAGTGCTGCAGTAATAACTTGTAGTGATAAAGGAGCAAGAGGATTAAGAGTTGATACATCAGGTGAATATATTAAAGAATTTTTAATTGAAAAGAAATTTAATGTGTTAGAAAAAGTTATCATCACTGATGACTTGGATACTATAAAAAATAAGTTATTATATTATACTGATGAGCAAAAAGTAGATTTAATAATAACTACTGGTGGAACTGGGTTTTCGCCACGAGATAATACTCCTGAGGCAACAAAAGATGTAATTAAAAGAGAAGTGCCAGGTATAGGAGAAATGTTACGATCTGAAAGTTATAAGGTAACACCGAGAGCATATCTTTCAAGAGGTATCTCAGGTATTAGAGATAGAACACTTATAATTAATCTTCCAGGAAGTTTAAAAGCTGTAAAAGAGAATTTATCATTTTTAGGTGATGTATTAGATCATGGCTTAAAGATTCTTAAATTAGTAGATACCGAATGTGGTACATAAGCAGTTTAATAAAGCAAAATTAGCATAGCAAATAAAAAGACGAAAAAATTCGTCTTTTTATTTGTTATACTTTTCTATTAACTTTGAAACATCATTAATTGTTACTTTTTGATATACTTTATTATTGATTGTCATATTGGGCGATGTGTCACAGTTTCCTATACATTTTACAGGAATAATTGTAAATTGACCATCTTTTGTTGTTTGTCCTTCTTCGATTCCTAAAATATTTTCTAGTTCTTCAAGGATTTTACTTGAACCGTTGATGTGACATGTAGTACCGGTACATACACCGATATGTATTTTTCCTGTTGGTTCAGTGTGGAAAAATTCATAGAATGATACTACACCACTTATTTTTGCATTTGAGAATTTAAATTCTTCAGTTATAATCTCTTGAATTTCAATTGGGATATGTCCAAACATGTCTTGAGCTATGTGAAGAATGGGAAGAAGAGGTCCCTTTGTATTTTTATATTTTTGGATTTTTTCCTTGTATAAAGAAAAATCCTTTTCAGCTAATTTTATCATAATTAATTCTCCTTCACTATTCTATTACTGTGAGTATAGATGTTAACTTTATTTCCACGAGCAAAACCTAATATTGTAATTCCTAATTCTTTTGCGAGATTAATACTTAGGGATGTAGGTGCACTTCTCGAAACTATTAGGGGAATATCTGAAGATGAACATTTTAATAAAATGTCTGAAGATATTCTACCACTGGTTATTAAGTATTTGTGCTTGGTTTTAATGTTGTTTCTTAGTATAAACCCGATCACCTTGTCAACGGCATTATGTCTACCGATGTCTTCGATGAACAGTTCTTTATCATCATAAATTAACTTAACACTATGAACTCCACCTGTTTCTTTGAAGAGAATTGATTCTTTGTTGAATCCAGCAATATTGTTAAGGATACTAGTTAGATTAAATATGGAATTATTATCAATAATTAGATCTTGAATAGAATCAAATTCGATTTTATTACTTGCACCACATGCTGAAGAAAGAATCCTAGCTCGTTTTAAGGTGTCTGGAATATTGGTGTCTCTGATATTGATTTTACAGAGATGTTCTTCTAAACTAATTGCTATACATTTTATGTCGCTTAATTTCTTAATAACTCCGATAGAGATTAAATGTCCGATAACTAAAAACTCTAAATTAGTTGGAGATGTCATTAAGGTAATAAAGTATTCTTCGTTAAGATATACATTTAGTGGATATTCAGTAATAACCTTGTCATCCATGAAAAATGAGTTGTTATTAATGACTTTTTCAATTTGATAATGACGATATTCTATTGTGCTACTTTTCTTAGAATTAAACAATTCTGCTTCAGTATTAATATTTTTGAAAATATCGTTTTCTTTCAAGAATGGAAGTAATTCCTTTTCTTGAATATAGTAGGTGTCTAATTGCTTGACCATTGTTTGAAATCCATACTCTTTTTTAGTAATCGCTGTTTCGATTACAGAAATTATATCTTTACTGTATATCGCATTGAAAGGTTCTATATAACTATGATATTTTGCGACGTAAGAATCGTGGGCTTCTACCATGCTTATAAGATATTTAATAAACGGAATATTGATATATGGCATATCACAAGCAATACAAAAATTGTATTTGTTTGATGAGTGGACCAACCCTGAATGTAATCCGACTATTGGTGAGTTACCTTCAAGGATATCACTAACAACTTTGACATTGTGAGTTTTGTAGTGATCTGTATTATCACTTACTATTATTATTTCATTAAATAGTGGTTGTAATAATTTTATTTGTTTATGAATTAGATATTCATTCCCGATTTTAATAAATTCTTTATTGTACTTCATTCTTGAGGATTTTCCTCCGGCAAGGATAATAGCAGAAATATTCATTAGAATTTAGCTACTATCTCACATGAAGCAACTTTTAATTCGGGAATATCACAAGTAGGATCTAATTCGTTGTTTGTTAATATATTAGCACCATCAGCAAAATGGAAAGGCATAAAGACAACATAATCACCAATAGTATCCGTGATATGAGTTGCTGCCATGGTTTCACCACGGCGTGATTTAACGATTACTTCTTGCATATCACTTAGACCGTATTTATCTGCTGTTCTTTGATTGATTTCGATAAAGTTGACTGGAACTAATTCGTTAATTTCATCATTTTTACCTGTCATTGTTCTTGTATGGAAATGGTATAAAACACGACCTGTAGTTAGTGTTAATGGATATTCCTCATCTGGTAATTCTTTAGCTCCAAAGTAATCTACTGGTGTAAATAATCCTAATCCACGACTAAATTTATCTTGGTGTAAGAATTTAGTTCCAGGATGATTTTTATCTTTTACAGGCCATTGTAATCCTGTTTCACTAATACGACTATAATCAATACCTTGATAAATTGGGGTAACACTTGCTAACTCATCCATTATTTCTTTTGGGTTCTTAGTGTTTTGTTCATAACCAAGTAAATTCATTAATTCTTGAATGATTACCCAGTCAGGTTTACTATTTCCTATAGGTTCTATTGCTTTATTTACCATTTGTACACGACGTTCTGTATTTGTGAAAGTACCATCTTTTTCAGCAAAAGAAGAGGCAGGTAAAACAACATCAGCAAATTCGGCAGTTTCTGTCATGAATATATCTTGTACAACAAGAAAATCGATTTTACCGAATGCATCTTTAACATGATTTATATCTGGATCACTTACGATTGGGTTTTCTCCCATAATATATAGGAATTTAATTAAATTATTATATGCTCCATTTACGATATGAGGGATACTTAAACCTACTTTATCACTTAAAGGAACACCCCAGGCTTTTTCAAATTTTTCATTTATTTCAGGAATATGTATTTTTTGGTAACCAGGATAAACGTTTGGTAAACTACCAGCATCACATGCTCCTTGAACATTGTTTTGTCCTCTTAATGGGTTTATTCCTGTAGATTCCTTACCAACGTTACCGCACATCATTGCTAAGTTAGCAATTGATTTAACATGATTAGTACCATTAGAGTGTTGGGTTATACCCATTGCATAGTAGATACCAGCTTTTTTACCTGAAGCGTAAAGTCTAGCTGCGTTTATAATGTCTTCTTTGGCACAACTGCAAATTTCCGCAGAAACTTCGGGTGGATATTTTTGTAAAACTTCAATCATTTCATCAAAACCTTCAGTTCTTGAAGAAATGAATTCTTTATCATATAGTTTTTCATTGTAGATAACGTTCATCATTCCGTTTAATAAAGCAACATTAGTACCTGGCATTATTTGTACAAAGATTTCTGCTTCTTTAGCTAATTCAATTTTACGAGGTTCAGCAACTATCATCTTGGCACCTTTTTTAACTGCTTGTCTCATAAAGTTAGCTATTACGGGATGAGTTTCTGAAGTGTTAGAACCGATGATAAAGATGACATCATGGTCTTTTACTTCACCAATACTATTTGTCATTGCTCCACTACCTAGCGTTGTAGCTAAACCACTAACAGTAGAAGCGTGGCAAAGACGAGCGCAGTGATCAACGTTATTTGTTCCTAGGACAGCACGAATAAATTTTTGAAATAAGTAGTTTTCTTCATTAGTACATTTAGCACTTGCTAGTCCAGCAAAGGCGTTACTTCCAAATGCTTTTTTTGTTTCGTTAATTTTATTAACGATTACAGTATAAGCTTCTTCCCATGAAGCTTCTTCAAATACACCATTTCTTTTTATTAATGGTGTTTTTAATCTGTTTGGATGATTGATATAGTTAAAGGCGAATTTACCTTTAACGCATAATAATCCTTCGTTAGGAATAACATTTACAGGATCAATTCTAACTACTTTATCATTTTCTAGTATTAAATCCATTTGACATCCAACACCACAGTATGAACAAGTTGTTTGGACTTTTCTTGTATCAGCGTTTTTATATTTGGTTTTACTCTTTTCTACGATTGCACCAGTAGGACATACACTTACACAGTTACCACAACTAACGCATGCTGAATAATCCATTCCCTTATCATAAGCAAACGAGATATAAGTTTCTGCGCCTCTTTCATTTACTTGTAAAGCACCTACTCCTACTAATTGATCACAGACGTTTACACACTTATAACATAAGATACATTTGCTTTGATCAATATAGAAGAATTTATTGGAATCATCTATTTTATAATTTCTTTCTTTTCTGTTGTATGCTTTTTCACTTGGGACATCATAGAAATACATGTAGTCTTGTAGTGAACATCTTGCGTTTGCATCACAAACGACACAGTCATTTGGATGACAGGACCACATTAGTTTTAATATTTCTTGTCTAGCATCTAAGACTTCTTCATTTTTGGTTTCAATTATCATTCCATCGGTTGGGTATAGTGTACAAGAAGTAGTAAGTTTGTCTTTGTTACCATCTACTTCAACTAAACACATACGACAAGATGCTTCTGCTTCAAATCTTTCATCATGGCAAAATGTCGGGATAAAGATATTGTTTTCTTTACATATTGTAAGGACGGTTTTATCAGGAGTAGTAATATATTTGGTACCATCGATAGTAATAGTTATATTTTTTGTCATATTACTTGTCCTCCTTTGTGTTGAATTCATCTTTAAATAGTTTTAATGCGGAAAAAACGGGGTTAGGAGCAGCTTGTCCTAGACCACATAGTGACGCTTTTTGCATAAATTTACCTAAATGAATTATCTCTTCAATAGTATTTTCTTTTTGATTTCCTTGTGATATGTCATCTAACATATCGTATAAGATACTAGTACCTTCACGACAAGGTGTGCATTTACCACAGGATTCATCTTTGTTAAATTTCATAAAGACTTTTAGAATATCAATAACATTATCATTTTGATCAAAGATAATGATTCCACCACTACCCATTATTGAATCGTATTCAACTAAGGAATCAAAATCAACTGTTAAGTCCAAATGTTCTTTAGTCAAGAAACCTCCACTAGGTCCACCTGAAACAATGAAGTTAAATTCACTTCCTTTTCTCATTCCACCACCTAGTTTATAGACGATGTCTCTTAATGTTATTCCCATTTCAACTTCATAATTTCCAGGAGTTTTAACTTTTCCTGAAACACTTAATATTTTAGTCCCACTTGATTTTTCCGTTCCTATTGCTTTGTACCAAGTGCCTCCGTTTAAAATGATATGAGGAACACTAGAAAGGGTTTCGACATTATTGACAGCTGTTGGTTTATCAAATAATCCTTTTTCAGCAGGATAAGGGGGTTTATTTCTAGATAATCCTCTTTTTCCTTCAATTGACTCTAGTAAAGCTGTTTCTTCACCACATATAAAAGCACCGGCTCCTTTTCTTATTTTAATATCAAAAGAAAAGTCGGATTCTAATATTTTGTTACCTAAAAGGTTTGATTCTTTAGCGTCGGTAATCGCTTTTTGGAATCTTTGTATAGCTAGTGGGTATTCCATTCGAATATAGATATACCCAAAATTAGCACCAATAGCGTAAGCTGCAATCATCATACCTTCTATTACACTATGAGGATCTCCTTCTAAGATATATTTATCCATAAAGGTTCCCGGTTCACCTTCATCGGCATTACATATAATATATTTATTTTCATTTTTGTAAGCTCTCGTAAATTTCCATTTTAATCCCGTTGGAAAACCAACACCACCACGTCCTCGTAAATTTGAAGTTATTACTTCACTTATTACGTTTTCAGGAGTTGTTTGAAGAGCTTTTTCTAAAGCGAAATATCCGTCTTTTGCGATATACTCTTCAATATTTTCAGGATTAATTACTTGGAAGTTTTTTAGAACAATACGACGTTCTAAAGGATGAACATTTTTAGCGATACTAAAAATGTTCTCTTTTTTGAGAACTTTTGATTTAATTTCCTTAAGATTTTTTAGGTTCATAGTTTCCTCCTTTAATGTAAGGGCTTTACTTTATATTGATTATATCACGATATTAATTAAGTATAAAGAATATATAAGTGATATAAAAATTATTTTGTGTACAAACAAATATCTTAATAAAATTCTTAATTTTAAAATGTATATTATGATATAATAATAAATGGCAAAATAAGGTGGTGACACAGATGATAGAATGTAATATTAATAGTATTACTAAATCCTTTGGCGCTGATTTAATATTCCAAAATATCTCGTTTGATATTAAGACGAATGAGAGAATTGGACTAATTGGACCAAATGGCTGTGGTAAGACAACAATAATGAAGATACTAATCGGTGATGAACATGTTCAAAAAGGGAATGTTTCTTTTCGTAAGGGAACAAAAATTGGGTATTTGGATCAAATTCCTAATTTTAGTGATACCATTACGGTTGTTGAGATTTTAGAGAACGCCTTTGAAGAAGTATATAAATTAAAAAAAGAAATTGATATATTAGCTGATTCGTTTAGTGTTTTGAGAGATAAAAAATTAGAAACAGCATTAAAAAGATATAGCTCAATGATGGAGAAATACGAGTCGTTAGATGGATATCTAATTGAAACTAATATTAAAAAAGTAAGCTCAGGGCTTAAGATAAATGACAATATGAAACTAATGCCTTTTAATTTATTAAGTGGCGGAGAGAAAACACGAGTTATGTTAGCTCGTATTTTGCTTGAACAACCATCTATCCTAATGTTAGATGAACCATCAAACCATTTAGATTTAGAATCGATTGAATGGCTTGAAAACTACTTGAACGATTATAAAGGAGCGGTGTTAATTGTTTCTCATGATAGATATTTTTTAGATAATGTTTGTAAAAAGATTATTGAGTTATCTATTAGTAAGGCTTATGTTTATCATGGTAATTATAGTTACTATATTATTGAGAAGGAAAGAAGATTTTTATTAGAGCTTAAAGTTTATTTAGCTCATGAGAAAAAAGTTAAAAGAATGGAAGACCAAATTGAAAGATATCGTATGTGGGGTCGTATGCGTGATAGTGATAAAATGTTTAAACGCGCTAAAGAACTAGAAAGGCGTTTAAGTAAAATAGAACGACTAGATAAACCTAAACATGAAAATCCTAAAATGAAAATTAATAATACTGATATAAGTAGAAGTGGTAAAAGAGTATTGAGTGCTACTAATATTGATAAGAGTTTTGATGATCTTGTATTATTAATGGACACTGAAATTGATTTAATTTATAAAGATAGATTAGCTATTTTAGGTAAAAATGGTAGTGGTAAATCCACTTTTATCAATATCTTATTAGAAGATTACAAATTAGAAGAACCGTTGTATAAGTGGGGAAGTAAAATTAAAATTGGGTACTTAGCACAAGAAGTAAAATTCAAAGATGATTCATTAACTGTTTTAGAATATTTTATGAAGGAACACGAAATTAATCAAAGTAAAGCAAGAAACGAACTAGCAAAAGCTTTATTTATTCGTGATGATGTTTTTAAAGCAATAAGAAATCTTAGTGGTGGTGAAAAGAGCAAATTAAAATTATGCTCGCTAACATACAATCAAGTTAACTTGATGATTTTAGATGAACCTACCAATCATTTAGATATTGATTCAAGAGAAATTTTAGAAGAATTATTATTACAGTTTTCAGGAACGATTCTATTTGTTTCGCATGATAGATACTTTATCAAAAAGATTGCGAACAGAGTTGGTGAAATTAATAATTTCTACATTGAATATTATGAAGGCGACTATGATTATTACAAATTCATTAAGAAAAGGGT
>LGOV01000926.1_pt1 | contig 30996 bp, 29 predicted proteins | sample 469881 | NCBI WGS metagenome assembly LGOV01 (sample SAMN03857199, study PRJNA290197) | marine sediment metagenome | biome: marine cold seep biome; feature: cold seep; material: marine sediment; isolation source: sample #5579, elevator 3A push core 41 containing 12 cm of sediment... ...
GGAGAGAACTATCTGTGATTTGATCCGCAACAGAAGCGAGATTGAATATCTAGACCTTGTGAATTGTAGGGTAAATAAAATACAATGAAGTGAATAGTATGTAAAAAAATAAAAATCAACAAACGGGGCTTAAATAGAAAAGGCTCTAATTGTTGGTTTTTATTTTGTTCTCAAGCATTTTCAAAATAACCTTTTTGATTGTCGTACCTTATTCAAATATAGTTGCTGTATATTTATTGAGGTTATATCATATACTAGACTTGATGCTTTGGGACATAATCATAAATGGTTGATAGATGAAAACATTCTGTATTTAAATACTTGACAAAAATAAAATCAAGGCGTACTATATACACATGCACATATGTACATGTGTATATACAATTTTAAAAGGAGACCATTATGGAAGAACTTATCAATATTTATCGCTTGCTTTCCGACCAAACAAGATTACGAATCATTTTATTGCTTGCGCAGAAAGAGTTATGCGTTTGTGAATTAAGTGCGATTCTAGAAGTTCCCCAACCTAAAATATCAAAAAACTTGGGACGATTAAGAGATCTTAATTTGGTATCAACGGAACGAAAAGAAAAGTTTGTATTTTATAAACTAAAAACGGATAATGCTTTTTTAAATTGTAGCATTCAAAATATTTTAGATAATCTGGATAAGTATGAGCAACTTGTTATCGATCGAAACCGAAACATTGATAATAAGAATGTATTAAAACACTGTTGTAATACTAAATTGGTGTGAATTTAAATGGATTAAAAAGGAGATGAGTTAATGCTTGTGTTTGAATTTTTAAATGACCAATTACTAAAAATGAACTGGTTGAATGATCTGGTAACGCTATTTGTTCAAAATGTCTTTGGCTTGAATACCCAGGATCGTTTGGGTGGCAGTATCCAGTTTTTTATATATGATGTGATTAAAATCTTTATTTTGTTATCAGTATTGATTTTTATCATTTCCTATGTACAAAGTTTCTTTCCACCGGAAAGAACGCGTAAAATACTGGGTAGATTTAATGGTATTTCAGCCAATATTTTGGGGGCATTATTAGGAACAATTACCCCATTTTGTTCCTGTTCTTCCATTCCCCTGTTTATCGGATTTACTAGCGCAGGATTACCCATTGGGGTTACTTTTTCATTTTTAATCTCGTCGCCATTAGTTGATCTGGCGTCGGTCATTTTACTGGCCAGCATTTTCAACTGGAAAATTGCAATTGCTTATGTTATTGTTGGTTTGATTCTGGCTGTTATTGGTGGGACCATCATTGGGAAAGCAAAGCTTGAAAAATACGTTGAAACATTTGTTTTCAGCAATAAAATGATGGAAGTAGAACAGGAAGAATTAACAACGAGGGATCGTATTGGTTTTGCAAAAGATCAGGTTATTGAGATTATAAAAAAAGTTTGGCTTTATGTCTTGATCGGCGTTGGAATTGGTGCTGCAATTCATAACTGGATTCCGGAAAGCATTATTTCTGCAGTGTTGGGACAGGATAAATGGTACTCTGTACTGCTAGCAACTTTGGTTGGAATACCCATGTATGCGGATATTTTTGGTACCCTTCCCATTGCTGAGGCTTTGGTGCTAAAAGGTGTGGGTATTGGAACCGCTCTTTCTTTCATGATGGCGGTTACTGCCTTGTCTCTTCCATCCATGGTTATGTTAAAAAAGGTGGTAAAGACAAAACTTCTTGTTGTTTTTGCCGGGGTTGTTGCTATGGGTATTTTGATCATTGGTTATGGATTTAATGCATTTGGGTATCTGCTTATGTAACAATTAGTTGAGATACATATTAGAATGGAAGATTAATTAATAAAAATATAAATGAATGGAGAAAAAAATGATAATTAAAGTATTGGGAACCGGGTGTAAAAAATGTAAGAAGCTAGAAGCGAACACAAAAGAAGCTCTTAGTGAACTGGGAATTGAAGCAAGCGTTGAAAAAATTGAAAATATGGAAGAAATCATGGCCTATGGTGTTATGCAGACACCAGCTTTGGTAGTTGATGAACAAGTGAAAATAGTAGGTAAGGTTCCATCTGTTAAGGATATAAAAAAGTATTTGCAATAAATTAATTAGATGAAAACAATGGGAATTTGTTATTATTGTGTATTTCCTGTTGTTTTTTTAATTTAATATTAAGAGGTAAGATAACAATAAGAATAACTCATCTCAAATTATTTGGGTAGTGCTGATTTGCAGGATGCGAAAGCGTTCATTTATTGATACCTCCGACCCTGACTTAAATCCCAGGGTTTTTTATAGTCGGGATTTTTAAGAAAATAAAATGGCTTTTGTTTAGATGAGGATACTACAAGTTTAATGACCTGAATTTTTCGGATAGTCGTTGATAGGTAGGGACAGGAACAGTATAATTTTCTGCCATGCGAAGGACTTCAAAGACTAGGCCATCAATTTCTGAAATCTTTCCCTGACTGATATCACGTTGCATGGAGGTGGAGGCAGTCGGGGCAAGTGTATCCAGAATATCCAGATTAAATGAGATAAGATCGACATCAAAAGCAATCGTCATGGCCAAAGCTAGAGCTTGGATTTCCTGAATTAAAGAGATAAAGGTGTCTCTGATTTCTCCGGGTTTCTGAATGGACCCGGCTTCAACATCATAATACAAACCACAGGCGGCCATTGCAGAGACAAAGGAAAATTTTTGCAGTGCATCTTTTTGAATATCAGTGGAGAGTACGCCGAGAATATGACTATCATTGATATCTACTTCAATTTTTTTTAGAATTGGCCGAAATTCGGTGGGTTCACGAACACCGAAAAAGATCTTAAAAATATCACCATGCATTTTAATATTTCCAGGAGCAGTAAGATTGGCGGAAACATAAATACAACCATCGGTAACCAGCAGATTTGGTAGCATTTTTTGAAGTTTGCTTCCAGTGCCGTAGATATTTAAAATGGGAATGACCACGGTGTTTTTATGAGCAATCTGTTGAATAAATGGAACAATTTCTGCTAGGGAATAGCCTTTTACACAGACAAAAATAACATCGGGTGATTCATTATAATGTAAGGTGTCACTTGCGTTTATAGGAAATACGGTGTAAGAGCCTTGGAAATTTGTTGTCATTGTAAGTCCAATTGTCTTAATCATGGCTAAGTGTTTTCCTCTTGCGATTAAGGATACATCTTTTCCTGCTTTTGTCATATATGCACCAATACATCCACCAGTACCCCCTGCGCCAATAATCAGATATTTCATAGGCTTCTCCTTTTTTTATCAATAAACTCTTTTAGTGATAGTATACAGGGATTTCTAGAAATCATCAACTGGATAATAAGGGAAAGATTGATAGTGTAATGTCTAAAAGGTTGGAAATAACGTAGTTTCAAAAAACTTGACATTGTCTTGAGTGCGGACGATCCTATGAATGATGTCCAAATAATGCAATCACGAAATCAATTGGTTTTTAATGAATGATACAATTCGATTCATATCAAAAGTTTATGCCTTGGTAAATGATAGTATTATAACGAAACTAGGTAAGGATTGCTAATCGGAATAAAAGTCAAAAGTAAAAATAAGTTAAAGTGATCGTGTAATTTGTTCTAAGTTATAATCTATTAATGTCGATAATATAGTAAGAGGGTTAGAATACCCAAAACTAAAAAATAGTCAAGGAGGATGGGATGAATATAAATGCAGTTGAGGTAAACACATTAATGAACCAAGGGCTTCAAACAAAAGGTGTCGCAGAAAGTACAGCAGTGAAAACTGACCAAGCTGATGTGGAAAAAGTCAATCCTGTTTTGCAAAAACTTGACTCTGTTGAACTGGGCACGACTCGTTTTGAAAATATCGGAACCTATACAGTTGACACTGAAAAATTAGACCAAATCAAACAAGAATTTAGCCAAAATCTTGAATCATTTAAAAAAATGGTTGAAGTGATGATTGAAAAACAAGGTAAAGAAGTTAGTCAAGTTTTACAAGATTTAGCGGATGGCAAAGTGGTTGATATTACTGTTGATTCGGAAACCGAGGAAACAGCCAAGGCAGCTATTTCAGAAGACGGTTATTTTGGTGTCAATAAAACATCGGATCGCATTGTAGATTTTGCAAAAGCACTTTGTGGCGGAGATAAAAGTAAAATTGAGCTTCTTCGGAGTGCCTTTATTGAGGGATTCGAAAGTGTAAAAGCAGATTATGGTGGAGAATTGCCAGATATTTCTCAGCAAACCTATGATAAGGTTATGCAAGGCTTTGATGATTGGGCAAATAAAGAATAAATTAGAGTAGGATCGTATGATTAACTGTTAACCGCAAAAACCGCATACATCGCTTAGATTGAGTTATAATAATCCTTGGGGTTTATCTGGTTTTTTGTTATGGAAAGTGTTGTTTTAAAAATCAGAGACAAGGAAATTTTCCTTGTCTCTGATTTGCGTTTTATCTTTTTATTTAAACGGCGTATATAAATCAATAACGTTCATTGGTTGAGGTTAAGGGCGAAGGGGATATAAAAATAGAAGTCATCAGGGACGCAGTGTTTGTTATATGATATAATGAATTATTATGTAGCGATCGTTAAAAACGTTTCGGCGTTGGGGTATGTAACAAAAACATGAGTGAATGCGTTTAAATATCAGATAAAATTTGGAGGAATAGCAATGGGAAAAAAGAAGAAGCGTATTATTTTTGGATTAGGTGTAGCTGTTTTGGTTGGTGTTGTTGCATTGGCAGGATGTAGCACAAACACGAGTGGAAAAGTTAAAAACACAGTCACACAGGAAAGTCAGGGAATTGGATTAATAGGGGTTGAAAATGCTCGTCAACTAGGGGGCTATGTAAACGCTGATGGTAAAATGATTAAAGATGGCGTCTTACTCAGAACAGGGAAATTATCAAGTGCGATTGACGCGGATATTAAAACATTAACCGAAGAATATAATTTAACGGAAATTATTGATTTGCGGGCAACAGCTGAATTTAAAGGTGATCCAGATCCTGCTATTGAAGGGGTGATTGTAGAAAATATTCGCGTGATGAATGAGAGCAATCCAGCATATTTAAAAGCGATTGCCGAGGTGCCAACAGATGATCCTGTAAGTGATGGGATTGCACGGGTAGAAAATGGCATAATAGATGATACGATGTATTCGGATATTGTTACAAGTACTTATGCACAAGAGCAACATCAGATATTTTTTGAAAAGATACTTGAACATGAAGACGGCGCAGTTTTATGGCACTGTACAGGTGGCAAGGATCGTACCGGTGTTGCTGCAGTATTGTTGCTTTCGGCACTTGATGTGGATAAAGAAACAATTATGGCAGATTTTTTATTAACGAATGAATATTTTGCCGATAATATAGATTATATGGTGAGTGAAACTGAAAAAAGAACGGATGATCCAGAAATTATTGAAGGTGTTTTTGCTGAGTTTGGTGCTGATGCAAAGTATATGGAAAAAATGTTTACTGAGATTGATGAAAAATATGGATCAATGGACGCTTTCTTAAAAGAAGCCATGGGGCTAACAGATGAAGATAGAATAACGTTAAAAGACCGCTATCTTGTATAATCATGGCAACGGTATTAGAATTAACGCAGTGATAAATCAAAAAGTTTTATAATAGAAGAGTTATGAATAATTTTTGATAATCGAATAGGGAGGGGAAAATGGAGCAGGTTAATTCAATAGCAGAAATGGATAGATTAAAAAAAAAGAATAAAATGTTGCTGGTATACTTTGGTGGTAAAATTTGTAGTGTGTGCCAAGATATCATGCCAAAAATTGATGTGATGATTGAGCGCTATCCTTTTATTAAGGCTGTTAAGATTGAGATGCAACAATCACCCGAACTTTCTGCAAACTATGATGTTTTTACAGTGCCAGTTGTGATGCTCTTTATCCAGGGAAAAGAAACAATACGAGAAGCTGGAATTATAAGTCTGATCGGTCTCGAAGAAAAAATTTCAAGATATTATACACTTTTTTACGGTGAAAACTAAATTCCAGTGTATAGGATGACCCAGAAGATTCGATAGTTTATAATTGAAAAAAGGGTTTTGAATAGGTGATTGCAATTAGAATTAAGAGAATAAAGGAGTATCAAGAGCTATGAAATTTTATTTTGCACCAATGGAAGGGATAACGGGGCATGTGTATAGAAATGCCCATCATCGTTTTTTTAATCAAATCGATCACTATTTTTCGCCTTTTATTGTTGCGGATCAAAGTAAAAATTATAAAACTCGGGGATTTAAGGATATCTTACCGGAAAATAACCAAGGAATGAGTGTGATCCCACAATTATTAACCAAGGATGCAAAAGATTTTATTCATACCTCAAAAAAAATCGAGGCATTAGGGTATCATACTATTAATCTAAATTTAGGCTGTCCTTCTGGGACGGTGGTTTCTAAAAAACGGGGATCCGGATTTTTAGCCCACAAAGAAGAACTGGATGCATTTTTAGATGAGATATTTTCTGAATCGATCACAAAAATTTCTATTAAAACTAGAATTGGAAAAAATGAACCAGAAGAATTTTATGAGTTAATGGAAATATTTAATAAATATCCAATGGAAGAGTTAATTATCCATCCAAGGATTCAAAAAGATTTTTATAAAAACAAACCAAATTTAAAAATTTTTAAAGAGGCATTAAGTTTAAGTAAAAATCCAGTTTGTTATAATGGTGATATTTTTACGATTACAGACTATATGAAATTTATAGAGGATTATCCTGAGGTGGATACGATCATGTTAGGAAGAGGCTTATTAGCAAATCCGGGAATAATTGATGAAATTAAAAATAAGACAACACTTGAAAAAAAGCGGTTAAGAGATTTTCATGATTGCATTTATGAGGATTACCAAGGGATCCTTTTTGGAGAACGTAATGTTTTATTTAAAATGAAAGAATTGTGGTTTTATATGAGTCCGCTTTTTTCTAATGATACTAAATACGCAAAAAAAATTAAAAAAGCAAAAGGATTGAAGGATTATGATGAGGCTGTTGCAAGCTTATTTAGAGAGCAGGATATTGTATAATCAGGAATAAAAAGGATTGAATAATAATAAATTTATTTCAAAATGGAGGACTTTCAATAATTAATTCTTAGAAATTCGAGTGATTGGTGTTATTGTAGTGCTAAAAGTTTTAAAAAGGTGTATAATACAACAAGGACATAAAATAAGCGGAGGTGTATTAATGAATACATTACAGTTAGAACGAATGAAAAATGATCATGGTTTTATTGCGGCATTGGATCAAAGTGGAGGAAGCACCCCAAAAGCACTTGCATCTTATGGAATTCCAAAAGACGCCTATGCTGATGATGCCGAGATGTATAAATTGGTTCATGAAATGCGAACAAGGATTATAAAAAGTCCAGTTTTTACTAAAGAACGAATTTTAGGTGCGATTCTATTTGAAAAAACAATGGATTCTAAAATTGATGGAAAATATACAGCAGATTATCTTTGGGATACCAAAGGAATCTTACCAATACTAAAAATTGATAAGGGATTAGCAGATATCGAGAATGGTGTTCAATTAATGAAACCGATTCCAAAACTTGACGATGTTCTTCGTCGTGGGAAAGAACGTCATATTGTTGGAACAAAAATGCGTTCAGTAATAAAGGATGCGAATAAAATAGGCATAAAAGCAATTATTGATCAACAATTTGAAATTGGTAAAATTATTGCAGATGCTGGTTTTATTCCAATATTAGAACCAGAAGTGGATATTCATATTGCAAATAAAAAAGAAGCAGAAATTATTCTTAAACAAGAATTATTAGATCATTTAAATGCACTAGATCCAAAGTATCAGATTATGTTTAAACTAACTCTTCCAGAGGTTGATAATTTCTATGAAGAAATTATTAAAGATTCTAATGTTGTAAGAACTGTTGCATTATCAGGTGGTTATACCAGAAAAGAATCCAATATAAGACTTGGAAATAATCATCAATTGATTGCAAGCTTTTCACGGGCATTAACCGAAGGGTTAAATCTTAATCAAAGTAAACAAGATTTTGATAAACTACTTGATGAATCGATTCAATCGATTTTTGATGCATCAATGAAATAAAGCAATTAATAAAGGATCTCCAAAGTTGTTTTTACTTTGGGGATTTTTTTATGTGATAAATCACAGTTATACGGGTTGTTTTAAATGCATTAAGCAATGAAATAGGATAAAAATGACTTGTAATAAATTGTTTTTATATAGTGAATTTTCAAGAAGAAAAGCGTGATTTCATGATCTGGTACAACACGATAGGATATGGTACAATAATTGTGTAAAAGTCAGAGATGAGCATAAAAGAATAGTGAGCAGTAATAGTTCGTTAAATTTGATTGTATTCTTATAGGATATAAAATGATAGTTAGATTGCTTTTGGATTGTCGCATAGGTAAAATTTAAAGGGACCTATAGGTTGCTTTTTTTTGCTTAAATAGGGTTGAAATCTGTAGTGAGAATCCATTAATTAATAGTGAGCGTTTGTGATTGGATCATGGTTTTAAAAGAAAAAAATGAATAATAAGATAAAGAAATGGTGAATGAATGAGTATTTTAAATGTTGAGAATTTGTCGCATGGTTTTGGGGACCGGGCGATTTATGACAAAGTATCCTTTCGATTGTTAAAAGGAGAGCATATTGGTTTAATTGGTCCAAACGGCGAGGGTAAATCGACCTTCATGAATATTGTGACAGATAAGTTAATGCCTGACGAAGGAAAGGTCGAATGGGCTAAGAATGTACGGGTTGGTTATTTAGATCAGCATGCTGTGTTAGAAAAAGGAATGACGGTACGGGATGTCCTAAGATCAGCTTTTGATTTTTTACTTGAGATTGAAAAGCGGATTAGTTTTCTCTATGAAAAAATGGGAGACGATACCGAGGCCGAATTAGAAAAGAGTTTAGAAGAAGTGGGAGATCTCCAGGAATTATTGGATTTTCATGATTTTTATCTGATTGATTCAAAAGTTGAAGAAGTGGGACGGGCTTTGGGTTTAAATGAAATTGGTTTGGATAAGGATATTACGGAATTAAGTGGTGGTCAGCGAACGAAAGTATTGCTGGGAAAATTGCTTCTTGAAAAACCGGATATTCTCTTATTAGATGAACCCACAAACTATTTGGATGAACAGCATATTGAGTGGTTAAAGCGGTATTTGAATAATTATGAAAATGCGTTTATTTTAATTTCCCATGATTTAGCATTTGTTAACCAGGTGATTAATATTATTTATCATATGGATAATCAGAAACTGACCCGTTATGTTGGGGATTATGATAAGTTTAAAGATGTTTTAAAAGCGAAAAAATGTCAAGAAGAAGCAGCTTATAAGCGACAACAAAATGAAATTTCTGATTTGAAAGATTTTGTTGCAAGAAACAAGGCTAGAGTTGCGACTCGGAATATGGCAATGTCTCGGCAGAAAAAATTGGATAAAATGGAGATCATTGAACTCGCATCGGAAAAACCAAAACCACAATTTCATTTTAAAGAAGCGGGCTCAACAGGACGTCGCATTTTTGAAATTTGTGACTTGGTGATTGGTTATGATGAACCTTTGTCGCGACCACTTAATTTAGTTATGGAGCGTAAACAAAAGATTGTTTTAAAAGGAACCAACGGGATTGGAAAAACAACACTATTAAAAAGTATTTTAGGATTGATTCCACCAATTGCAGGTACTGTTGAACAGGGAGAAAAACTGGCGATTGGTTATTTTGAGCAGGAATTAGATCAGAATATAAGAACAACTTGCATTGAGGAAGTATGGAAAGAATTCCCTGGATATAATCAAAGTGAGGTGCGTTCAGCTTTGGCAAAATGTGGTTTGACGCGAAAGCATATTGAAAGTATGGTGAAAGTGTTAAGTGGTGGTGAGCAGGCAAAGGTACGATTGTGTAAACTTCTTAATCAAGCAACGAATATTCTAATTCTTGATGAGCCGACGAATCATTTAGATCTGGATGCAAAGGCTGAACTTAAACGTGCATTAACGGATTATAATGGGGCAATTTTGATGGTGTGCCATGAACCTGAATTTTACGACGAGTTTGTAAATGAGGTGTGGGATTGTTCGGAGTGGACAACCAAAATGTTTTAATTAAGAAAGTAAAACGTTGGAGATTAAAGAGTGTAAAAATGCTCCAAATATAAAAAGAAGCCTTTAAGTCGTGTAGATAACGGCTTAAGGGCTTTTTTGTTGTGAGATTTAGGATAGTTGTAGTGAAGGATAGAAAAAGATTTTGAGATTTTTTTTGATTGAAAAATGCGGAGGAAAAAGATGCAATAGAAAATGAATTTAATCAGATGAAATTGAGAAAGTTTTATAGTATAATATACGCAATGATTTAGAAAAGGAGTGATTTTTATGAAAAAAATATCAAAAAAACTGGATCGGGTGTTTTATTCGGAGGTTTGTGTAAAATAAAGACCCTTGCATAACACCTCCATAGGATGAATCCGAATAGGAGGAAGACCCATTGAAAAAATTAGAAAAATATGGTTTTACAAAGAAAAATAATACAGAAGCAATGAATTATCCTGACTTAATACCTAGTCGGATTATTTCACAGTATCAGGATTTATATAAAGTTGTGACCGAACAGGGAGAGTTTTTTGCAACCCTTTCTGGAAAATTTCGACATGAAGCAAAACATCTTTTAGAATTCCCAGCTGTTGGTGATTTTGTCATGGTGGATCGTATGAATGACGACGATGGGAATGGGATTATTCATTATGTATTGAACCGAAAAAGTTCATTTGAACGAACAGCCGTTGGCGTTAAAAATGAGGTTCAAATTGTGGCAGCAAATATTGATGTTGTTTTTATTTGCATGTCTTTAAACAAGGATTATAATTTATCCCGGCTTGAACGGTATCTTTCCGTAGCGTGGAATAGTGGGGCTGTACCGGTTGTTGTTTTAACAAAAGCGGATTTATGCGACGATCTTGAACAAAAACAGGCTGAGATTGGGGCTATCGCGTTTGGCGCAGATAGTCTGATAACATCCAATCAAGACGCCAGATCTATTGACAAGTTGATACCCTACATTAAAGAAGGCGCGACAGCAGCGTTTATTGGATCATCAGGTGTTGGAAAATCCACATTGATCAATTGTTTGATTGGTAAAGAAATTTTATCGACCAGTGACATTCGCAACGATGATAAAGGACGACACACCAGTACACGACGAGAATTGATTCTTTTGCCAAAAGGTGGGATACTCATTGATACCCCTGGTATGCGTGAATTAGGGGTGGATTCGGTTAATTTAGAACAATCATTTTCAGATATTGATGCATTAGCGCAGCAATGCAGATTTAAGGATTGTGCCCATAAAAAAGAACCGGGGTGTGCAGTGAGATCTGCTATTGAAGATGGAAGTTTGAGTTCCAGACGATTTGAAAATTATTTAAAACTTAAAAAAGAAGCCCGATATGAAGGCTTAAGCTCAAAACAGATTGAAATAGAAAAATTTAATGAAATGTTTAAAGAATTTGGTGGAATGAAAAAAGCGAAAAAGGTTATAAAAGAAAAAAAGAAACGCAAATAATGTAGAAATGAGGAAAAAAATGGAATTTAATGATGTGATTGAAACAAGAAGAAGTGTTAGAAAATATAACCCTTTAAAAAAAGTGGCGATTGCTACGGTAGAGGAATTAATTCAGGCAGCAAGCATCGCGCCCTCTTGGAAAAATTCTCAGACGGCTAGATATTACTGCATTCTTTCTGATAGTGTATTGGAACGGTTTAAAAACGAATGTTTACCTGCATTTAATGCAAAGAATGTCAAAGATGCACCCTTATTGATTGTGACTACATTTCTTAAAAACCATTCTGGTTTTGAAAAAAATGGCGAGCCAACAAATGAATTAGGTGATGGTTGGGGCTTTTATGATTTAGGCCTTCAGAGTGAAAACTTATTGCTAAAAGCTAAGGAATTGGGTTTAGATACCTTGGTAATGGGAATTCGAGATGCAGATAAAATTAGAGAGTTGTTATCGATTGAGCAAGAAGAGATTATTGTTTCTGTTATCGGGGTTGGTTATAGAGATGCAGAACCATTAATGCCTAAACGAAAAGAAGTTCAAGAAATCACAAAATTCTATTAAAAGATGATACATTATGATAGCATTATTGTTTTAAGAAAGTAGCGGATCTGCAGAAAGATCCGCTATTTTTGTTTGAGTTAGAATTAAAAAGTGACATTAATTGCCCAAAGCTATACATTAGGCTATAATCAAGGTAAACGAGATCTTCCACAATGGAGAAAGTTTCTAAAAATCAAATAAAAGATTGAAAAATTTAGTTTGTTGACAAACTCCGTACCGACAATTGTTAATCTGTTGTATGCTTACAATTCGTACAGGATATCGCTTGTTCGCCTTGATGCACACACCATGATGTAATAATTATCAGTACTAGGTTATATGTTTGTCTACAGTCTGAACTAATGAATTTAATCGTTGTTTTTTTTGTATTTTAATTGATATCATTATTTAACTTAATTTTTTCTTCAAGGAAGATGGATAATAATCATGACAATTATGATCGGATTGCTAAGTGGTCATTTGTTTTAAATCAATTGATAAGTGATCGGATTAGTTATGATTTTCCAAGTAATTTTGGGTGCGTAGTGTAGCATTCGCTTGAAGATCATAGTAATATAAAGGATAATCAAAGGTATGAAAAACACCTTTACCAAAGACCGTATTTCCTGGTGCATAAGTTTCTACATCAACTGTACTGCAAATGAGAACACCTTTTTTTGTATCAACCTGGGCATCGGCGAAGTTTTTAGCAATAGAGAGCGAGCCATCAGAGTTTAAAATGGCAGTGCCATCAGAATTCATTGCAAGTGATCCAAGACTTTCTGAAGCAGGCGCTAGAGTTTCGTTAGTGGTCCAGCTAATGGGGTTGATTACCTTTGCACCAGGAAGGACAACGGGGTCATTTCCTTCGATAGTTGGAGCTTGGGTATTATATGAAATAATAACACCGGTGTCTTCAGCACCCTGAGCAAATTTAAGGTGGGGATTTTCTAATAGATAATCATCCGTTACCGAATAGCCAATGACATAGGCCGCAATCATACGATTATAGACATCGGGATGTTCTTTCATATAATCGGATAGGATATAGATCATGACATTGGAACCTTGGGAATGACTGGCTAAAATAAACGGACGGCCATTGTTGTAATTATCAATGTAGTATTCAAAGGCCGCGAGGGAATCGGTAAGGGGCATGCTTTTTATTAAGTCAGTTTGTTCCTCAAGGGTCATATTGAGTGCTGAAGCGGCATCGAGTTGACGATAATAGGGGGCATAGATGTTGGCCGTATCTAAAAAAGCGGTAGCCTGTTTTTCATAGGCATTTTTTGATTGCTGAAGCATCATAGGATTGTCAATATCACAAATAATTGGATCGGATTCATTTTCTTTTGACCAGACAGTAGGATAGAGATAAAAAACATCAACATTTTTATCCAGTTCAGTGGGCAGGGCTAGCCAATGTTCACCTTGACTATAATCTGTTGCCTGCGTGCTAGGGGATTTTTCTGTCTGAACATCGTCGTTTTGTTTAGTTGTGGTGTTGCATCCAACAACAGCTAAACAGCAAATTAAAATAGAAAGAGATAAGTATACAATTTTTCTTTTCATTTTTGTTTCTCCTTTTTTGATAGAGTTGATTTTGTAATATTCTAATTGATGGTTAGGGTGTCAAAACTCAAATTACGCTATTTAGCATACAATATATTGAGCTTAAAACGCGCTTTCAGTCAAGATCTTGTGTGTAAATCTTATCAAAATTACTTTTGACACCTTAACCAATTGATTAATGTTTTTATTATATTCTAAAATTTGTTTATTGTGTAATATTATTTAAGATTGATCTAAAAAGATGTTGGTTTAAGAGTATTCTTATAGAGAAAGCAATTATAATAGAATGATTTTTCTTGGAAAATCAAAAGAAGTTAAAATACAAATAGGAGATAAAAAAATTAGAGAGATGTTAATCGTTGATAAGAAGTGGTAGTGTTATCTTAGAGAGGAAAATATTTTTGAAATGATATATGAATGAATAGATTGCGTGTAGAAATTAGAAATTATATTGGAAGGAAAAGATATGGATTTTTTAATAGGATTATCACCGATATTGTTAGCGCTTTTAGCAGGGATTTTTACGTGGTTTGTTACTGCTCTTGGAGCGGCGTTGGTTTTCTTTTTTAAAACCATTAATTTAAAAATACTCAATGGGATGCTAGGTTTTGCATCAGGAGTGATGATTGCAGCAAGCTTTTGGTCTTTATTAGCCCCTGCAATTGAATTAGCAAGTGGTAAAAGTATTCCAAGTATTGTGATTGTCTCATTTGGTTTTTTAAGTGGTGGTTTGTTTTTGTGGATTGTGGATCGAATTTTGCCTCACATGCATCAAGGAACAGAGCATCGCGAAGGGATAAAAACATCATGGCAACGCAGTGTCTTACTTGTATTAGCGATAACATTTCATAATATTCCAGAAGGATTAGCCGTTGGCGTAGCTTTTGGAGGATTGGTGGTTGATTCACCAGCTATTAGTTTAGCAGGTGCTGTTTCTTTGGCAATTGGGATTGGCCTTCAAAATTTTCCAGAAGGAGCAGCGGTTTCGATTCCTTTAAGACGTGAAAATATGAGCCGAAAAAAAGCGTTTTTTATTGGCCAATTATCAGGAATGGTTGAACCAATTGCGGCTGTTTTAGGAGCAATTGCGGTTGTTTATATTACGCCAATTTTACCCTTTGCGCTTGCTTTTGCAGCGGGTGCTATGATTTATGTAGTGGCAGAAGAACTCATACCTGAATCACAGATTGGACAAGAAGGCGATATTGCAACCATTGGTGTGATGTTAGGTTTTAATTTAATGATGGTTTTAGATGTCGCGCTAGGTTAAAATGAAAATTATGTTTTTATGATCGTAAGAGTGTAACATTTAAACAAAGGATGATAAGATCGTAATGATTAATAAAGAGAAAGTGAAGAGAATTGATTAAATAAAAAAAGGATATCATTTAGATATCCTCAGACTGTAGACAAAGATAATAAAGTAGTACCGACAATTGTTAGCATGGTGTGTGCATCAATTCGTACAGGCACTAGCCTGTACGAATTGTAAGCTTAACAGATTAACAATTAGTCGGTGCGGGAGTTTGTCGACAAACTGATCCTTTTTTTAAAAAAATTAATTGGACATGGTTGTTGCAAAAAGTGCAATTCCACCAAAAACTAAATAGACACCGCCTAAAATGCCAAAGGTTAATAACATAACAAATGGATTAAAGATAAAGAAGAAAAATAAGAGGATATTAATAATCCCAGAAAAAATAAGCCATCCATTTGATGCTCCGTTTTGTTTTTTAAGAATTGAAGCAACACTAAGTTGATTAATTCCTGTTGTTAAGGCGATAAAAGCGAGCATAAATGCAAATGTATCAGCGCGAGCAAGTGGACTTGAAAAAACGAGTAAAACACCTAAAATAATAGCCATAATCCCTGATGCTAAATTCCAACCGTTCTTAACATTGCTTTTTGTATAAGCAAAGATAACAAAAAAACCATAAAAGACAAGACCGGCAATAAAGAGCCAGATGATGATACTCGCAGAAAATAGTGGTGCAACAAAAATGCCGATACCTAAAAGGATCATAATAATTGCAACGACAATACCCATTGTTTTGTGAGTTTTTGTAAACGTACTTAATTCGTCATTCATTTTTTACCTCTTTCTTAATATTATTTAGTATGAAAACATACTCGTTTTTATTATATATTAATATTAATATATATACAACAGAAGAATAGCATAATAAGAAATATAATGGAATTTAAAAAAGGAGAAAAGAAATGATTACAATAGGTCCCCATATATCCATTGCTGCTGGATTTAAAAAGGCAGGAGAAGCTGCATTAACAGTGAATGCTAACACCTTTCAATTTTTCACACGCAATCCAAGAGGTGGAAGGGCAAAAGCCTTAAATCAAAAGGACATTCAAGGATTAAGAGAAATTATGAAGGACAATGAATTTGGTTCATTACTAGCCCATGCTCCTTATACATTAAATATGTGTTCTCAAAAAAAAGAAATTCGTGATTTTGCACGCATGATATTTAAAGATGATTTGTTGCGATTAGAACAATTACCATGTGAATGGTATAATTTTCACCCCGGAAGTCATACGGGTCAAGGGATTGAAAATGGAATCGAAATAATTGTGAATCTTCTTAATGATGAATTGAGAGAAGATCAAAAGACCGTGGTATTACTTGAAACAATGTCAGGAAAAGGAACAGAAATAGGTCGAAATTTTCAAGAATTAAAACAAATTATCGAAGGAATTGAATTGAAACCAAAGATAGGGATTTGCATGGATACCTGTCACGTTTATTCTGCTGGTTATGATATTGTTGAAAATTTTGAGGATGTGTTAGAAGAATTTGATAAAATAATTGGATTAGAGTATTTAAAATGTATCCATCTTAATGATAGTATGATGCCTTTTAGTAGTCACAAGGATCGCCATGAAAAAATTGGATTTGGAACGATTGGTTTAGAAACATTTGAAAAAATAGTAACCCATCAAACACTTAGGGATCGTCCTTTTTTCTTGGAGACGCCGCAGGAAAATTTTAGGGATTACAAAAAAGAAATAGATTTATTGCGGTCGTTTTAGAACAAAAAAATAGAGATAAAGAGAAATTGGGAATAAAAGCAGAGGATAAGTATAAAAAAAGCAAGGATTAAAAGTATCTTAAAAATAAGTTAAAGATAAAAACAGATTGATATTTTAAGAAGATCATGATAAAATACGTTCATAAGTGAACAAGTGCTCACTTATTAAGGAGAAAAAAGTGGAAACGGAAGTAAAAACAATAAAATCGGAAAAAATATTATTTGAAGTTGCGGAATTTTTAAAAGTTCTTGGTGATCCAACCCGGGTAAAAATTGTATGGACTCTTTATGAAAACAAAGAGTTATGTGTTGGTGACATTGTGAAATTAATGGATGTTAGTCGTACGGCTGTTTCACATCAATTACGAATACTCAAAAATCATCGGATTGTTAATTTTCGAAAAGATGGACAAATGAAGTATTATTATTTAGATGATCATCATGTTGAAGAAATTATTTTATTAACCGTTACCCATTTAACGCATCTTTAATTATGATTGAAAAGAGGAAAATGGTATGAAAGTGTTCTTAGAAGGACTTAATTGTGCAAGCTGTGCAAGCAAAATTGAGCGACTAATAAAAAAAATGCCAGACGTGATTGACGCAAATATATCATTAGCGACGGGAATAGTAATGATTGATGAAGGTGATGGTTTTTCACCAGAAGAAATATATGAAACGGTTGTTCAATTAGTCCAGTCATTAGAACCGCATGTGGTGGTATCAAAACAAAAGAATAATCGTCTAATAGATGAAGTGAGTGGTTGTGATGATCAAGCGTGTCATTTGAAAAATAATTTGGAGTATGTAAGAGAAAATGAACCAAAAAAGAAAAAAAAGTATGGTGAGATGTTCAAACGCCAACAGATTGAATTATTTGTAGGGATTGGATTGTTTGTTTTAGGGTTTGTTTTTAAAGCGTTTTTGACAAATGATTTTCAAGTACTAACCATTGCTACATTTATCTCGGCTTATTTGATATCAGGATATCATGTGATTATCATTGCTTTTAGAAATATTGGAAAAGGTCAAATTTTTGATGAAAATTTTTTAATGACTATTGCGACCTTTGGTGCATTAATTTTAGGGGAATGGCCTGAAGCAGCAGCGGTTATGATATTTTTTGGAGTTGGTGAATTTTTCCAAGATCGAGCCATTGGAAATGCTAGAGCTTTGATTGCTCAAACCATTAGTATTAATGCAATTATTGCAAATCGATTAACAGCTGATGGGGTTGTTGTTGTGGATGCAAAAAGCGTAAAAGTTGATGATGTTTTAATCATTAAACCAGGAGAAAAAGTACCTGCTGATGGTATTGTTCAAAAAGGAAGCTCCTATTTAGATACTTCAGCCTTAACAGGTGAATCCTATCCGCGACGTGTAAAGCAAGGTGATGAAATACTCAGTGGTATGATTAATGGCAATGATGTTCTTGAAATAATTGTAACCAAAGATTTCGAGAATTCAACTGCAATGAAAATTATGCATCTTATTGAAGAAGCAGGGGATAAAAAAGGGAAAACAGAAAAATTTATTACAAAGTTTTCGCGTTATTATACGCCAATGGTTGTGAGTGTTGCAGTTTTAATGGCAATTATTCCGCCGCTATTTATTCCAGGAGCGATATGGGCGGATTGGTTTAATAAGAGTTTGATTTTCTTAGTTGTTTCATGTCCTTGTGCTTTGGTATTGTCAATTCCAATTAGTTATTTTGGAGGGATTGGTCGAGCGTCGAAAGAAGGCGTTTTGGTCAAAGGAGGAAATTATTTAGATGTATTAAGCAAAAGTAATGTTTTTGTTTTTGATAAAACTGGGACATTAACAAAAGGCCAGTTTAAAGTTGTAAAAGTAGAAACAGAGTCAGATATTTCAAAAGATGTCATCATTCGAGCAGGTTTTTTGGGCGAATTTTATTCAAATCATCCTATTGGAAAAGCAATTCGTGAATATAGAAAGATAACAGTTGATAAAGAAGAAATCAAAAATTACTCTGAAATTCCTGGAAAAGGAACTTATGTCGAAATAAATAATCAGGTTATCCGTATTGGAAAATCAAGTTATTTAGAAGAATTTGGAGTGACTATTCCAAAGAATGATGAAGAAGGAACGATTGTTTATGTGAGTATTGATACTGTATTTGCAGGATATTTTGTACTGGATGATGTGATTAAAGACAATGCAAAACAAACCATTAAAATGCTTAAAAAGCTTGGGGTAAAGCAAACCATTATGCTAAGTGGTGATAATCAAGAAACAGCACAAAGAATTGGAGCACAATTAAACTTAGATCAAGTGATTGGTGAGTGTTTGCCACAAGATAAGGTGCAAGTTTTTGAAGAAATAATGGCAGCAAATAAAGAGGGCAAAACGATTTTTGTTGGAGATGGAATGAATGATGCACCCGTATTAGCAAGAGCGGATGCTGGTATTGCGATGGGGGCATTAGGATCGGATTCAGCAATTGAAGCAGCGGATATTGTTTTAATGAAAGATGATCCTATGGATATTGTAAAAGCCGTAGATATTTCACGATATGCAAAAAAAATTATGATTCAAAATATTGTTTTGGCATTAGGAATAAAGATTGCAATATTAGGATTAACAGTAATAGGGATGGGTGAAATGTACCTTGCGATTTTTGCAGATGTTGGAGCGGCAATTTTAACGATATTGAATACCGGCAGAATTTTGAGATATAAAGGAATTTGGAAATAAGAAAACAAACGAACCCCTATTAGCAGTTATTAATAGGGGTTTGTTAATGCAAAAAATAAAAATTTAAAAAAAGTAAAGGTTTACTTGACAAAAGAAGGATAAACCTATAATATGTGTATATAAACATGTACACACATGTTGCACAGGTGTATTTACAAAATATGATTAATTGAAAGGGGAATGAAATGTTAGATTTAAAAGTATTAACACAAACTGTTGGAGATTTAGAAGAAGATGAGGTAATGGATTTACTGAATGAATTTGTTGAAGGTAATCCCACTGAACCTGAAGCACAAGAAGCCGTAGCAGCTTGTCAAGGCGGGATGGCAATTGTTGGAGATTTATTTGAAAAAGGTGAATATTTTGTTGGAGATTTAATCTTTGCAGGTGAATTATTAACAGAAGCAATTAATGTTTTAAAACCAGTATTGGGGAGTCAAGAAGAAGTAGAAGTAGGCACAATTGTTCTTGGAACTGTTCATGGAGATTTACATGATATTGGAAAAAATATTTTCAAAAGCATGTCAGAAGCCGCAGGGTTTGACGTTATTGATTTAGGAATTGATGTGTCTTCAGAAGCTTTTGTTGAAAAAGCAAAAGAAGTAAAACCTTTGGTTATTGGTATGAGTGGCGTGTTAACATTAGCAATTGATTCTATGAAAGAAACAGTTGAAGCATTAAAAAGTGCTGGTGTTGAATCCCAAATTATTATTGGTGGAAATCCTGTTACAAAAGAATCGTGTGAATTTGTTGGTGCAGATGCATTTACAACAAATGCAGCTGAAGGCGTTAAAATTTGTCAAAAGTGGGCATAAGATCATTTAAATAAAAAAAGTAATCGTAATCATCTTTATGAAAGAACAGCTTATTTTGGATAGATCTTTAATAAGTGATCGTATTGAGTAAAAGGACTTACAAGCGATTATAAATATTTTAATATAATTAATAAAGACTAAGAGAAAAGAAAAAATGCTTTTCTCTTTTTTTTTTACATAAAATAAAAAAATATAATAGATTTATATGGATTAAGATATGAATTTATAGTAAGATGAAATGAGATAAGATTAACAATCGGGGGTGAAGTTATTGTTGAGAGTGTGTGTGTGTGATGATAATGAAAGTACAGGATTGTTAGTGAAGAATATGATTTTGGAATATTGTGAAAAAATGGAAATTGAGAATACAATTGATCTTTTTTATGATGGAATGGAATTAATTACAAAGCGATTTCAATATGATATTATTTTTTTGGATATTGAAATGAAAGAAATGGGTGGAATTAGTGCTGCAAAAGAAATTAGAATTTGGGATAAAAATGCTAAAATAATATATATGACAAGTCATAAATGTTATATGAAAAATGCATTTACAGTCCATGCTTTTGATTACTTAATTAAACCATTTGGATGGGACCGTGTTGAAAAAGTTCTAACGGAAGTTCTCCAATATATGAAAGAAGAAGAAGAATCAAGTAACTTCAATTTAATAATCAATCATGGGATTGTAACCTTTGAGACACGAGATATTATTTACTTTGAACGCAATAATCGAAAAGTAAAGGTGATTTCGAAAAAAGAAGAGATGATTATATCAAATAGTTTGGTAGAAATTTCAGAAGTGTTAAAGGATAAAGGGTTTGAAATTTGTCATAAAAGTTATCTTGTAAATATGTTTTATGTTAATGCAATTTATGGATTTGAAATTGAAATGAAAAATGGAGATAGAATTCCATTAGCCCAAAAACGTGCGGTTGCATTTAAAAAACAATTATATGACTACTTTCATGAGTCCTATAATTTAATATAGGAGAATAGATGGAGATTATTTATTATTGGGGTACTTTATTAATAACGTATTGTGTATTAGCATATGTAATGTTTCAAATAATGGAAAAAATATATACGCCACGATTTGATCGTAAATATTTATATTTATTAAGCCAAGGATTATATGTTGTTGTAGGAATCATTACATATCAAATAAATATTGTAATGATAAAAGGGCTTTTTTCGGTGTTATCAATTTTTATTATAAGTTTTTTTCTTTTTCAGACAACGTCAATAAAAAAAATGGTAATACAGGATTTTATTTTTTGGTTATATTTAATTATTGTTGATGTGATCGCGTTATTATTATTATCACTATCGAATGAAATAATGATTGGAGCTGTTATTGACGATCCAAGGCTTTTATTTATTTCTTCATCAGCAAATGCAATATTATTTTTAGGCTCTTTTCGTTTATTTGTAGAGGGAGTAAAAGAGTTCAAAAGAGATTTTATAGGATTACAACAAAATATATTGTTGTTGTTATTAGCAATTTTTGAAATAATGTTATTAGTATATCTGTTGATATTAAATGACCATGTGGAAAATGGTGGGATACAAATAATTATATGTCTTGTTTTTATTTTTTTAGATGGTTATCTGATATATTTATTTGAAAGTATTGCGAAAAAAAATCATTTAAAACAAGAAGTGTTTATAGCAAAAAAGCAAGTTGAAATGCAAAATACTTATTATAAAACAATTGAATCACAATATGATGAATCACAGCGATTGATTCATGATATGAAAAATCATCTACAAACGTTAAAAAGTTTATATTTGTTAACTGAAATAAAAGAGGAAGCTGCAGAATATGATCAAATTATACTTCAAAAGATAGAGAAATTAGGAAATCGTTTTAAATGTGATAATCGAGTATTAACGATTATTATGAATGATAAAATTCGGAAATGTGATGAGAATAATATTGTAGTAAAAATAGATATGGAAAATATGGATTTAGATTTTATTTCAGCATTTGATTTGACAACAATTTTCACAAATCTTTTTGATAATGCAATTGAAGCATCTTTAGCAGTGAGCGTTCAAAAACGATTTATTCAAATAAGAATGTTTCGATTTAATGATTTTTTGATGATTAATTTTTTGAATTTCTATGTAAGTGTACCAGTTGTTCAAAATAAACACTTAGTTTCTACAAAAGAAGAAGAACGTATTGGATTTGGAATATCGAATGTAAAAATGGCCCTGGAAAAATATCATGGGGAAATGGAATATGATTACGAGGGGAATGAATTTTTAGTTAAAATAGTAATCCCAATAAAAAAGGGATAAAAACGAAAGCTATATTTGTAATGTAAATTATTTTACGAAAGAAGTTATGCAATGCGATTGCATTAATTTTATTTGAAATACTAATATTTGTATATACAGGTCGATATAAGTATGTTATAATTTCATCAAAAGATGGAATAAAAATGTGCTGAATAGCATTATATTTAAGAAAAGGACGATTATTTACTTGTTTAATATAGTGTGATATAAGAATATATAAAATTAAGGTATAATATAATGTGATAAAATTAATAGATAGAACATAGTATTCGTAAAAAGATTTTTAAAATGGTATTTGAATAAATATTTTATATCTTTGAGGAGTGAAACGAAAGTATGAAACATAGCATTGTAAGATCTATTGAAGGATTATATGAAGATCGAACTTTGGAACTTGTAAGGATTGCGATTCGAAAAGGATTTAAACCCATTGAAATATTAAAATGGCTACAAATCGGAATGGAAAAAGTAGGCAAGCTTTATGAAACCAGTGATTATTTTATTGCAGATTTGATTTTTGCTGGAATAATATTCCAAGATGTAATGGAATTAGAAGAATTGAATGTAGCGAGTAAGAATTCGCCAAAGAAAAAGATTGGGAAATTATTAATTTTTTCAGTAGCAGGAGATTGCCACGATATTGGCAAAAATATTTTTGGGTCATTTGCAAAAACTGCAGGTTTTGAAGTCATTGATATTGGGACAGATGTTTCTTTGAAAACGATAATGGAAGTTATCGAAAGAGAACATCCAGATATTATTGGCTTAAGTGGTATGCAACAAGAGACAATTTATGAAATGCGTGCGATGGTTTGTGAATTAATAAATCGGGAAATTCGTGATAATTATCGGATTATTATTGGTGGTGCTGTTATTGATGATAAAACGGGAGAAATTGTTGGAGCAGATTTTGCTACAAAAGATGTTACAAAAGGTGTTGAAAAATGCAAGAAATGGATGCTCGAAAATTCAATGAATAAAAAATGTAAATAGACCAAGGTGGTGCAAAAAGATGGGATCTCCCGAATATATAAAAATTGTAGAGGCAATAAAAAGCAAAATAACCAGTGAAGAGATTCAACCGGGAGATGCTATACAATCTGAAAATCTTCTTTGTGAAGATTTTAATGTTAGTCGAATGACAGTAAGAAAAGGATTGGCTGTATTAGTGAATGAAGGGTATATTTATTCTATTCCTGGAAAAGGGAATTATGTTTGCGAGCCTAATCTTGATTTATATACACTTCATTTTGATGAAATGATGAATGAGGAAAAAAAAGGAGATGAGATTCGACTGATCGAAGTCAATGTAATTAAACCAAGTTATGAAGTGGGATTTAACTTAGAAATCCCTGAAAATAAGCATGTTATTGTTGTAAAACGAATATTTGTGAGTGAGGGTATAATCAAAGCTTACGATATAAAGTATATTCCATATTATCGTGGAATACCAATTGTTGAAAAAGAAATTAGATATGCAACATTTCCTGAAATGGTTGCAAAAAAGAATTCGATTTTTGCGATGACAAAGAAATTGAAAATTAGAGCAACCGCAGCCAAAGAAGAGGTAAGTCAAATTTTAGATATTTTAGAAGGTGAACCGGTTTTAGTTGTGGAGCAAAAGCTTTTAGATGAAAAGGATCACCCTATTGGATGGGGATTAATGTATTTTTCAGGGGAAGATTCTGGATTAGAAGCGATTGCCTCCTTCGATTAGTTATGAATAACTGAGGGGTAAGATGAAAAAAGATATTTTATTAATCGCTTGTGAAATGATAAAGGATGAAATTTTTTTTGCAATGGAAAGAACTGAAATAAGCTATAATACCGTTTGGATGAATTCTGAACTTCATAATAATCCTGAATTTTTGACGATAGAACTTCAAAAAGAAATTAATAATCATCAGGATTATGATATGATTTTATTAGCTTATGGTTGTTGTGGAAATGGATTAGTAGGTTTAGTGAGTAAGACTACAAAACTTGCATTTCTAAGATCAGAAGATTGTATTCATATACTATTACATAATAATAAAGAGTTAAAAAGTTTTCAAGGAGAAACGTATTTTATTACAAAAGGTTGGATGATGGCAAAAAAGTCTTTGAATGAAGAATATCATTATGCAATTAATAAATATGGTCCTAAAAGAGCTGAAAAAATTATGAGAATCATGTTTAAAAGTTATCAGAATTTAGTTATGATTGATTCAGGAGCATATGATTTAGAGGAGTTTATACAGTGTGCAAGGCATTTAAGTCAGGTATTACAACTTGAATTTATGATTACAAAAGGTGATATTAGTTTATTAGAAATGCTTTTGTCCTTAGATTGGGATCATCACGTTGTAGAAATTTCACCAGGTGATAAAATATCAAAAGATGATTTTGGCGTCGAATGTTCAATTTCAGGGTTAGAGTGTGTAAATAAGAGGGACTAGATAGTAAAAGAGATGCGGATTAAATAAGTATCTCTTTTTTAATTTTAAAAAAACCAATCTAGACAGTTTAAGGTCAAAGAAGTATAATAATGACTATGATTATAAGAGTTAAGGAGAATAAGAATGATAATAAAAAATATGATTAAGAATATTGAAATTCTTGAAGTAATAAATGAACAGCCAGAGATTCAAGTTAAAAAGATCGCATATAATTCAAGAGAGGTAGAGATAGGAAGTATCTTTGTTGCGATTGCGGGGTATGTGACAGATGGACATTGCTATATAAAAAATGCGGTGAATCAAGGAGCAAGAATCATTATTTTTCAAAATGATTTAAAGGATTATGACAGTCGTGTGATGTATATTCGTGTAGCAGATACTCGGTTTGTATTGGGCTTAATAGCGGCTGCTTTTTATGGGAATCCATCAAAAGAATTGCTAATCACTGGGATTACGGGTACGAATGGAAAAACATCTATTTCATATATGTTAAAACATATCTTTGAAGTGAATCAAAAAAAATGTGGGTTAATTGGGACTATTCATAATTTAATTGGGGAAAGAGTTTTGGATAATCGAGGACGAACTACACCAGAATCCCTAGAAGTTCAAGAGATTATTAAAGAAATGAAAGACGCAGGATGTGACTATTTGTCGATGGAAGTATCGTCTCATGGATTGGCACTTGATCGTGTGAATGGCGTTTCTTTTGATTATGGGATTTTCACTAATTTAACCCAAGACCATTTGGATTATCATAAAACGTTTGAAAACTATTTTGATGCAAAAGCAAAACTTTTTTTTCAGGTAAAAAAAGCAAACATTATTAATGGGGATGATCCTTGGGGAAAAGTATTGTGTCAAATTCTTGAAGAAAAAACGGATAGTGGGGTTATTACCTATGGATTTGGAAAAACTAATGATTATATTGCAAAAGATATGACCTATGATAGTAAAGGGACAACCTATACATTGATTACACCATATGGTGAAGAAAAAATTTATTTAAATATTCCAGGGGAATTTATGGTTTATAATAGTATGGCGGCTATTGTTAATGCAATTGAAGAAAAAGTGCCATTGGCAGAGATCAAAAAAGCAATGGCAGATATGCCAGGAATAGAAGGTCGAATGGAATGTTTAGAAACAAAAGCACCATTTGACGTTGTCATTGATTATGCTCATTCACCAGATGGTTTGGAAAAATTATTGCAATCGGTCAGAAAAATATTTAAAGGAAAGATTATTCTAGTATTTGGATGTAATGGTGATCGAGATCGAGAAAAACGCCCAATAATGGGGAAAATTGCGGGAACTTATGCAGATAAAATTGTTGTGACGTCTGATAATCCAGCAAGTGAAAATCCAATGGATATTATCCATGCAGTTACATCTGGAGTAAAAGAAAAAACGATTCATTATCATGAAGTAGAGCGTCGCGATGAAGGCGTATATTTTGGAGCAAGTCTATGTGAGCCTGGAGATGTTTTAGTATTAGCGGGTAAAGGCCACGAAAAACAAGAAATTATGAAGGAGGAGACACTCTATTATAATGAGTGGGATACAGTAAGAGAAGCGATAAAACGATTAGAAAAATAGAAAATGATAGATAGAAGGCCATGAGTGATTATCATCATGGCCTTTATTTATTTTAGGGTAAGAACAATCGGACAATGATCGGAGCCTTCAATAGCGTTTAAAATATCGGTTGTTTCAACACAAGGCATAAAATTATCGGATACAAAAAACGAATCAATCCGCCATCCAGCATTATTTTTTCGGGCATTAAATCGATATGACCACCAACTGTATTTGATTTCATCGGGATGTTGAATACGCCATGCATCTTTCATTCCAATCGTTAGAAAATCACTAACCCATGCGCGTTCTTCAGGAAGAAAACCAGAGCGTTTTGAATTTGCTTTTGGATTTTTTAAATCAATTTCAGTATGTGCAATGTTGATATCGCCACAAATAATGACATTTTTACCAGAATGAAGCAGTGATTGAATATCATTTTGAAGACAGTGATTAAAATCCATTTTATAAGCGAGACGCTGGTCATCTTTTTGACCATTTGGGAAATAGATATTATATAAAATGAAGTTTTCATATTCAGCAATAATGGTTCGACCTTCATGGTTAAAGGCAGAATCGGATAAGCCTGTTTTTATACTAAGCGGTGGATTTTTAAAGTATAGGCTAGTGCCACTATAGCCTTTTTTTTCTGCGGAATGAAAAAACGAGGTATAACCCGGGATATTAATAAGGGGATCACTGAGTTGAGAGACCTCTGCTTTGGTTTCTTGAAGACATAATATATCAGGTTCAAGATTTTCAACAATGGATATGAACCCTTTTTTTTCGAGGGCACGAATGCCGTTTACATTCCAGCTAATAATTTTCATAAGGTTCCTTTCGGGAGTTGTGATAGTTTAAATGATCTAAGAGTGTGCAAGGTGTGTTAACTCTTCTAAACGTTCCATAATATCAAGAAGTGATTCTTCTAAAGCATCTTTTTCTTCTGATGATTTATTTAAAAGAGTATAATCACTAGTATTTTGATTTAATAAGGAAAGGACCTCATCTAATCGTTCTTCTTTTTCTTTTTGTAAATCAATGAGGTTTAATTGCTCTTGTTTTTCCCGATAAGTTAAACCAGGTTTTCGAGTCTTTTTTTTCGGTGGGATTAATTTATTTTTTTTTGTAACGGTGGTTTTTTTGAAATTAAGAGGGTATTTTTCAATATAGTCCGAATAATTTCCTGTTTGAATCTGAAGATTGCCATCTTCGGAAAATGCAATGATTTTATGACAGGTTCGATCTAAGAAATAGCGATCGTGTGAAACACTGAGTACGGATCCTTGAAAACCATCTAAGTAGGCTTCAAGAATTTTAAGAGTATCAATATCAAGATCATTTGTTGGTTCATCAAAAAGAAGCACATTTGGAGCCATCATAAGAATTCCTAATAAATAAAGACGCCGACGTTCACCGCCAGATAATTCAGAGATATAAACCCATTGGCTATTTTTATCAAACAAAAAAAGTTCCATCATTTGCGAAGCAGTAACGCGTTCACCTTTTACATTTTCCATGATTTCAGCTTTTTCGCGGATATAATCAATGGCTCTTAAATTTAGATCCATATTCTCAGATTCTTGCGAAAAGTATCCAAGTTTAACTGTTTCACCAAGGGAAATAATACCAGAATCAGGTTTTAATTTCTCTGCAATTAAGTTTAATAAGGTTGTTTTTCCAAGTCCATTTTTCCCAATGATTCCTATACGTTCGTTGTTGCCCAAAATCATACTAAAATCATTGATAATTAGTTGTGTTCCAAAGGATTTCTTCAAGTGTTCAATATCGATCACTTTTTTTCCTAGACGACTGAATCCCGTTGAAATTTCAAATAGAGGCATTGAATTAGTCGGTTCATTTGTTTGAATTTCTTCAAATCGTTGTATTCTTGCTTTTTGTTTTGTTGTTCGTGCTCGTGCTCCACGGCGGATCCATGATAATTCGCGACGATAAAGATTCTGACGTTTTTCTTCAATCGCATTTTCAAATTCGATTCGTTCTGATTTTTTTTCTAAAAAGCTTGAATAATTACCAGAATATTGATGAAGATTGCCTTTATCTAATTCAATGGTTTTATTAACGACACGGTCTAAAAAATAGCGATCATGGGTTACCATCAGTAATGCGCCACGACGATTAAGAAGAAAAGATTCTAACCAAGCAATGGTTTCATTATCAAGGTGGTTTGTTGGTTCATCAAGAATTAAGAGATCACACGGTGATAATAAGGCAGAAGCCATAGCAACGCGTTTTCGTTGACCACCGGATAACGTTTTGATTTTTTTATGATAGTTACAAATGCCTAATTGGGAGAGAATTGTTTCAACTTTTGATTTTAAATTCCATAAATTTTTATTATCCATTTGTTGTGAAAGGTCTAATAAGTGTTTTTCAAAAAAAGGATCATTTGGGTGTAAATCTAAGGATTCGATGGTTGATTCGTAGTCTCTTACTAAATTCATTTCTGGGGAATTGGTTTGAAAGACTTGATCAAGTATCGAAAGATTTGGGTCTAAATCTGGATCTTGACGAAGTATTTCAATGCGTTGATTACCAAAAAATTGAACATCTCCATTATCAGGAAAATCAATTCCACTGATAATTTTTAACAGCGTTGTTTTTCCTGAACCATTGATTCCGATAATTCCTATTTTGTCAGAATCGTTAATATTCAATGAAATATCCTTAAACAATGGTTTTTCGCCATATGATTTTCCTAAGTTTTTAATATTTGCAATATTCATAGATACATCCTTTATGTGTGATTAATACCTATTATTTTATCATAAGTTCATGAAAAAAATGGATAAAATATTTACATTAGAATAAGAAAAGAGTAAGATAAAAGAAAAAACCAAGGAAATGGTGAAAATAAAATGATGTTAGGTAAAACACAATATATTGCGAAAAGTGCAGATGTTGTTGGAAAAGTTAAATTAGGAAATTTTGTGAGCATTTGGTTTCAGGCTGTAATACGTGGTGATGTTGATACAATTACAATTGGTGATCAATCGAATATTCAAGATGGAACAGTGGTTCATGTTGCTCATGGACATCCAACGGTTATTGGAAATGGCGTAAGTATAGGACATAACGCGATTATACATGGATGTGAGATTGGGAATAACGTATTAGTAGGTATGGGATCAATTATTTTAAATGGAGCAGTTATTGGAGAGGATTCTATTGTAGGTGCTGGAACATTGGTGACCCAAGGAAAGGTATTTCCTCCAAAATCATTAATTATTGGTAGTCCCGGAAAAGTAGTGCGAACATTGAGTGAAAAAGAAATTCAATCCATTCGAGATAATGCGAAAGAGTATTTGGAAACAATGAAAGCTTATATGTAAAAAAAGGAATACGCCTAAACATAGAGACGTATTCATAAGTAAAAGCATAACGTACAATCATAAATTGTATAAAAATGAAGTGTTGATTTAATGTTTGTTTTTCCGTTGTGATGAACGATGGATAGAAAAATATAAGATAAGACCAACTCCTATTAGGATTAAAGGGACAATAAAATATAAGGTGTTGACTGAAGTGCTTTCAACAATAGAACGTGATGCTAAAAAATAATCTCCAGATTGAGTAATCGTAAAATTAAGAAGAGCATCTTTTTTATTATACTGACTATGGATACTTTTAAAATCGTTAGTATTCGGATAATACGAACATACCATGATGATGGTGGTATCGGATAAGTTGCTTTGAACCTCGTTTGATAAGTGTTGCGTAATAATCAAACCTTTTTTAAGTTGTGTTATATCGGATACTGAAGAATCAGGATTAATAATCGAGGTATTTATTGAAAAAACTTGAGATAATGGAATTCCTAGTTCATTGTAAATCGTGAGTGGCGTTGTGAGTTCTTTTGTATTATATACGAATGAAAATTTAAGTTCGTTATTTTTTTGAAAAAGGGGGTAAGTATCGTTATTAAATGTGCGAGGTTGCAGTTTAATCGTAGTGTCATCTTGCGTTAATTCTAAAGAAATATTTTGATCGTTTAATGTGGATACAAGCGTACCATTAAGGAAAAAATCAATTTGAGAAATATTTGTATAAGGTAAAATCGGAAGTTTTAATAGAATCGTTTTTATTGTTGCATTTTGAGATTGGGTTGCTTTTAAAGCTTGAATGGAAGAAGCTAAAAGATTATTGTCAAAGTGAATTATGAGCATGTTTTCATTTTGGGTATAAATAACTGCTTCTAGGGGTAAAACACTAATAAGTGTTGTATCTTCTAGAGTCATTCCCAATGGAACTAATGGAGAAACTTCTTCTGGAGTTCCTGCTATTGGATCAGTAATATTATCAGAAATGATTACTTCTGGAGTGTAAGGAATTGTACTATCGTAATTATACTCAATGACAGGTTCAGGCGTTGGTTCAGGCGT
>LGOV01001198.1_pt1 | contig 30717 bp, 30 predicted proteins | sample 469881 | NCBI WGS metagenome assembly LGOV01 (sample SAMN03857199, study PRJNA290197) | marine sediment metagenome | biome: marine cold seep biome; feature: cold seep; material: marine sediment; isolation source: sample #5579, elevator 3A push core 41 containing 12 cm of sediment... ...
CCTCTTGTTTCTATGGATGATGAGAATAAAGAAAAGATGATTGTCGATCTTAAAACATATGGTTTACTTTAGGATAATATCTATAATGATGCCATTATATTAACTTCAATAGCGGAGTAATTTATGTTTTTGTATGACAATGAAATTTAAAAATTAACACAAATAGAGGAGTAATTTTATGTTTCCACAAGATAAAGAAGTTAAAATTGGACATTCACTTGTTCAACATGGTAAATTTAATGACAGAGTTTATGTCATGGATTATAAATACGCATTAGATCCTTACTTGATTGACGAAATTCAATTATTGGCTGAAGATTTAGACTATGGTAAAATTATTATTAAGATCCCCAAAGCTGCAAAGCCAAAGTTTTCAAGAGAAGATTTTGAAATGGAAGCAAAAATACCAAAGTTTTATAATGGAAAGAACGCATGTTTTTTTGCAGCANNTTGAAATTTTAGAAAAACTTGAGAGTGATGAGAAGAATGATTTTGACGAATTAAGTGATGCGTATTCTATACATTCGTTGAGAGAAAAAGATGTGAATGAGATAACTCATATCTACAAAAAGGTATTTAAAACATATCCTTTCCCTATTCATGATACAAAATATATTAAGAAAACAATGCTAGAAAACACCATCTATTTTGGTGCTTTTAATCATGGGGAGTTGATTGCTATTAGTTCTTGTAACGTCAATAATTCTGCAGAAAATGTTGAAATGACAGATTTTGCAATATTGCCTGCATTTAGAGGAAATAAACTCGCGAGTCACTTATTAAGCATAATGGAAGATACGATGCAAGATTTAGGAATAAAGACGGCTTATACAATTGCAAGGAGTATATCATTACCCATGAATGCTACTTTTTCAAATGCAGGATATAATTATGCAGGTACTTTATGGAATAATACTCAAATTTCAGGAACGATTGAATCAATGAATATATGGTATAAACCATTAATAAACAATAAATGAAATCAATATAAAACCAATAATGCTCTTGCAGAAAAAATGGGTCCTGCAAGAGCATTATCTGAAAAAACTTTTTTACAGGTAGATGTTATAGCGCAAAGATAATTTTATTCTCAAAGGTAGATTTTTAATTTCTGATAATTTATTTTTTTTAGAAACAGGAAATCAATGTTGAATGTTGAAAACATCAGAAACTAGGGATTATATATAGGAAATGATAGTTATTAAATGTTTAAATGGTTTAAAAAGAGGTATTATATTTAAGAGTAATAAATCGTATAAATGAAGAATTTGAAGATCAAATTAAACAAATATCGGTATTGTGATAGGAATAAGATTGATGATATTACAATGCTATTTGTAAGGGAAGTGTATAAAAAATATATGGTGTAGTAAGAATATCACCTGAAAAATTGAGCGTTGCTTTGTGGATAACCCACAGAGTCTAATAGTTGTACTCGTAAAAAAAGGTGTGTAATTATATTATAAACGTAAGGTTGTTTAGTAGTAAGTATTCACTTAAAGGTGAATTATATTTGGTAAAAAAAATAATGAAAAGGGGATAGGATCATGTCATTGATTGGTGCTTTTATTGTTCCGCACCCACCGCTAATCATACCGGAAGTTGGAAGAGGACAGGAGAAAGAGATTCAAAAAACCATTGATGCTTATAAAGAAGTTGCCCGCAGAATTAAAAAATTAAAACCTGATACAATTATTGTAATAACGCCACATTCGGTTATGTATTCCGATTATCTGCACATCTCCCCAGGGAATCATGCAAATGGAAATTTTGGAGAATTCTGTGCCCCCGGAGTATCATTGGAAGTGGATTATGACAGCGTTTTTGCACAAAGACTCACTGACATTGCAGAAGATGCCGGAATTGCTGCCGGAACACTTGGAGAAAAGAAAAAAGCACTTGATCATGCAACCTTGGTACCACTTTATTTTGTAAACCAGGATTATCAGAATTATAAACTAGTGCGGATTTCGATTTCAGGGCTTTCACCTATTACCCACTATCGCTTTGGGAAATGCATCGCAGCTGCAGCTCAGGAGACCGAAAAAAGAATTGTAATGATTGCAAGTGGCGATCTTTCTCATAAATTAAAAGCAAGTGGACCTTATGGTTTGTCAAAGGAAGGTCCGATTTTTGATCGTAAGTTGACTGAAGCTATGGCCAAGGCTGATTTTTTGGGCTTTCTGAGCTTAAAGACAGACTTTTGTGAAGCTGCTGCGGAATGTGGTTTGCGTTCTTTTATTACTATGGCAGGAGCATTGGATGGGAAGTTAGTCGTATCGGAGCTTTTATCTTATGAAGGGCCTTTTGGTGTGGGGTACGCAGTTGCGGCTTTTACCATTACTGGCGAGGATAAAAATAGGCACTTTGATTTAATTTTTGAAAAAAAAGAACAGGCTCATCTGGAATTGCTTAAAGAAGACGATGAGTATGTCAGGCTTGCCAGACAGTCTTTGGAACATTATATAAAAAAACACCAGGTCATACATCGACCGGAGGGACTTTCAGATGAGCTGATTAATCAAAAATCTGGGGTTTTTGTGTCCTTGAAAATAAATGATAAGTTACGGGGGTGTATAGGAACTATATCTCCAGCAACAGCAAGTATTGCCGATGAAATTATTTATAATGCAGTCAGCGCTGGAATAAAGGATCCTCGGTTTGATTCGGTTAAAAAAGAGGAACTTCCCTGGATTGTCTATAGTGTGGATGTCCTTGGAGAGGCTGAACCGATCTCATCAATGAAGGAACTTGATGTCAAACGTTATGGAGTCATTGTGAGTTCAAAATTAAAATACGGTTTGCTCCTCCCCAATCTGAAGGGGATCGATATGCCCCAGCAACAGGTGGCGATTGCATTGCAAAAGGCTGGAATTTCCAAAAATGAGAATTACGCTATGGCGCGTTTTGAGGTGGTGAGACACAAATGAGCAAATTAATATGTAATCTTTGTCCCCATAAATGTAAGCTTGATGAAAATCAGATAGGATTTTGCCGTGCTCGGAGTAACAAAGAAGGTATTATTACGGCCATCAATTATGGCCGTATCACTTCAATTGCTCTTGACCCAATTGAAAAGAAACCATTGCACCAATTTTTCCCCGGAAGTAAAATTTTATCAGTGGGAAGTTTTGGTTGTAATCTTCGGTGTCCTTTTTGCCAGAACTATGAGATTTCTATGGCAGGTAATGATGCGATTGAAACCCGGTTTACTAGCCCAGATGAGCTTGTTGAAACCGCAATTTCACTTAAATCTCAAGGAAATATCGGTATTGCCTATACCTATAACGAACCATTGGTGGGTTATGAATATGTGAGAGACTGCGCAATGGCTGCAAAAGAAAAGCAGCTTAAAAATGTAGTGGTAACCAATGGCTGTTTTTATGAAGAACCCCTAAGGGAGTTATTGCCTTTTATTGATGCCATGAATATCGATCTTAAGGCTTTTCATGATGAGTTCTATCAAAAAATAAGTGGGGATCTGGAAACAGTTAAACGGGCAATCATTCTTGCGTCGGAGTTTACCCATCTGGAGGTTACAACTCTGATTGTTCCCGGTGAAAATGATAGTGAGGATGAAATTCGGAGTATGTCCCAATGGCTAGGATCGGTACATCCCGACATTCCGTTGCATCTGTCGCGATTTTTCCCTTGTTATAAGATGACTGATCGAAACTCAACTGACGTTGCCAGTGTTTATGCACTCGCTGAGATAGCACGGGAGTCATTGCAGTATGTTTATGTAGGAAACTGTTAGAAAATTACGTTTTAAGATTCTTTTAGATTTTTGGTTAATTAATCAGGAAAGGATTTGTAAAAAGTGAATGATTATATGAAGAGCTAGGAAATTTATCACTTTTTCCGATCAGCGAAGATCAAAAAGTAACAGAAATGAAGCTCACAGAAGTAGATATCCATGAATTGATGGGAAAATAGAATGGACATTTATATAACTGGTACAATACTAGGAGATTAGTATCACTGCACAGTTCGGTGTTATTGAAAAAAATTAATAGTAGTGTTTCATTATTAATGGAAATTCCCACTCTTTAATTATCCTATACCCTCCAATATTAATTGTCACTGTGAAATGGTACAGCCCGCCTCCACAAAAATTGAATAAAATAGTTATTTATATGAAATAATGTAACCTGTTAAAACCGCCTAAATGCTTTTATTTAGGCGGCTTTTTTAATGTTTGAAGATTTTTTGTTTAAGCAGATTGTGTTAAAGAAAGCAAATTAAAAGGAATGGAGGTGATCGCAGTGGCAGATATGAAACAAGTTTATGATTTTGCAATAAAATGGTGCGATAAGTTTCGTGACCAAAAAAATTACATAGAATTGGTAGATTACTATAGGGCAGATGATTGTGTTACACTTGGATTTATTCTGAACAATTGATAGTTGACAGAGAATCGGAAACTATCGAACATGATTTTGCATCACAGAAGGAATTTGATCAATAGTTTATGTGCAAAGATTGAAATATTCAAATGAATAAAGAACTGGTTAAAGAAAATAAAAGAACAAAAAATCGTCTCTTAGTGTTTAAATATTATCTTATTTAGGCTATACTGAGTTTATCTTTATATACATGGAAAGGATTAATTACATGGACAGAGTAAGATTTATCATAAATCCTTCTTCAGGGAGACAGTCGACAAAATCTAAAATTGATAATCTTTGTAAGTTTTTATTGGATGATGGCTATACCGTCGGAAAATATTATACTAAAAAACAATATGATGCAGTTAATGAAACAATTGAAACCTGCAGTAGTGGAAATTGGGATATTATAATTGCCTGTGGTGGTGATGGAACGGTGAATGAAGTTGCCACAGGAATTGTTAGGAGTTCAAACAAACTGCCAGTTGCTATTCTAGCAAGCGGTACAATCAATGATTTTGCTAAGCATATCAATATGCCAAGTAAAATGACTGAATTTTTTAAGATGATTAAGAAAAAACAAGTTATCGAAATTGATCTGGGTAAAATCAATGACGGTTATTTTGTGAATGTTGCAGGCGGGGGGCTTTTAACCGATGTTGGGTCCCAAGTTTCGGTAGAGGCAAAAACAATATTAGGCCCTACGGCATATTATTTAGAGGTAGCAAAAAAGCTTATTTCCCAAGAAATTGAACCGATACACATGAGTTTTCAAAGTGAAGAATATACTAAAGAGGAAGATGTTCTCTTGTTTTTCATATCAAACAGCCCGTCTATCGCTGGTTTCAAAAAGATGGCACCAGATGCGAATATTTCAGATGGCCTGTTAGATGTTTTAATTATTAAAGATTCTGATGTTGCTGAGCTTGCAAATATATTTTTCAGTGTTTCATCGGGAGTTCATATCAATCATCCCAACGTTGTCTATTTTAAAACGAAAGAACTTTTTGTAGGGGCAGATAAAAATATGAAAATTGATATCGATGGGGAGGTTGGCAAAAACCTTCCTGCTCATTTTGAAGTAATCCCGAAAGCAATGAAGATAATCGTCAATCAATCAAATAGTTTGAGAGATAGAACACAAAAAGTCTAAATGCGTTTATTTAGACTTTTTCTATTTCCTGAGTGACGGTCACTAAGCGATACAACGAGTGATAAAAATTTCAACCTAAGGTCTAATCAAAATTAAACGATAAGGATAAGGATAAGATTGCCCTAAAATTATTGATTAAGCCAACAAATAAGAGTAAACTGTAAGAATATGACGACTAACAATAATGAATAAAACGTATTGAATCGATTCAATAATCAAACAAATCAAAAATAACGGATTTAAAAACGGAGGATACAAAAATAGGTCAATACATTGATGACGCAATGATTTTAATAGAAAAAGAAAATACAACATTAAAAGGTGTTTTAGATAAACGCTACGCAAGACCAGAGATAGATAAACGACGATTAGGCGAGTTGATCGACTTAATTTCAACAATAAAACTTCATTCAAATGGAGAAAAAGATTTACTCGGTAGAGTCTATGAATATTTTCTAGGTCAATTTGCAAGTGTCGAAGGAAAAGGTGGAGGTGAATTTTATACCCCAACCAGTATTGTTAAAACCTTAGTTGGCATGATCGAGCCGTACCAAGGTAGAGTCTATGACCCATGTTGTGGTTCAGGTGGGATGTTTGTTCAAAGTGAAAAATTTGTAGAAGACCATCAAGGAAAAATTGAAAACCGTTCGATCTATGGACAAGAAATGAACTCGACAACGTGGAAACTTTGCAAAATGAACCTTGTGATTAGAGGACTGGATGCAAATTTAGGTGCGCATCATGAGGATACCTTCCATAACGATATGCATAAATCACTCAAAGCAGATTATATCTTAGCAAATCCGCCATTTAATATCAGTGACTGGGGTGGTGATCAACTAACCGATGATGTTAGATGGAAATTTGGAGTGCCACCAGCAGGAAACGCGAACTACGCATGGCTACAACATATGGTATATCACCTTGCGCCCAATGGCAGTGCAGGAATTGTACTGGACAACGGATCGTTGAGTTCGAATACATCAAACGCAGGTGAGATTAGAAAAAACTTGTTAGAAGGCAATATGATTGATACGCTTAAAAAAATTGCCCATGAACTGACAATTGCAATTAGAAAGAACATGACAATCGATTGGACGATTCGAAAGAGTGCCCAAGCCTCGATGCGAACAATCATAAAAAGATTGCTTAGAAAATATCATTATCCGCCAGAATAATCACTAAAAGCGATGCAAATCGTGATGAAACAGGCCGAAAAGATGTGTGGTTATGTCTATCAGCAAGAACCTTGGTCTGATCGTGCGGCAGAGGATCAAGAAATGTACACGATCGATTAGCAAGAATAATAAGGTAAAGATGCATAGTATGAAGCATTTTGAAGACTTGGATCTAAAATTAAGCAAAAAAAAGATTTATCAGCGATTATCCATCCATTTGCAAAGAGGTTATAAAAAGGATCAACATTAAATAGTTTGATTTAATGAGAGATATTTACCAGGTGGTGAAAGTTTAGCATTAATAAACCCATAGAGAAGCTACTCTAGCCAGATTTGATGATGATTTTGAATTTGTTGAGATTGTAGAGATGATGAATAAAATTTTGAACTCAACTAGCTTAAAGCCACTATTTTATAATTTTCATGTTTGATGCAATATAGTTATTGTGATTTTATTGGATTTTATTTGAAAATATGTTGAATTATATTAAATTTTACTTGACAAATCATAAATATACAGATATACTGCATTCAGTTAAATAATAATGAATCAACAAGCCAATAAGGCATTAACTCTTTGAAAAGGGTGTGTTTTATTGGCTTTTTTTAATAAAAATCTCACTAATTGTATAATATTATTTAAAAGAGAGGTGAGTTAATTGTAATATAAATGGTAAAATAATTAAAGAAAGGTGATTGAGTATAAATATGGATTAATTAAAAGAAAAAATATAATAGTATGCGATTCAATAAATAATATATCATTTAATATAACCATGAAGGTTGATAGTCCTATTGCAGTAGGAATCAGTTTTTGTGGCTTTTTTTTAGTTAAGGGTCGATAAAAGAACTCGACATTAATTACATTATTCTAGTTTATGGAGGTAAAAGGATGAAGGTTAGCAATGTTTTATTAAATACGCCGTCTGAAAAAATAGAACCCTTGTATGAATTTTTAAATTGTTGTTCACGAAATTATAAACAGTTTTGTATTCTTGAAACTGCAATGAAAATAAATTTATTTAATCATTTAGGGGACTATAAGAGCAGCAGTGAATTATCACAGATTTTGGGAACTGATCCAGAATTAACAAAGAAAATTTGTAGTTGCTTATTTGAATTAGGGTTTATTGAAGAAAAGGGGGATACCTATAAAAATACAAATTTAAGTGATTTGTATTTGAAAAATAATTCATTTTATTGTCAACAAGAAGTTCTAATTAACATAAAAAATGGCTTTAAACTCTGGGATCATCTAGACAATGTCATGATAAATGGACCAATTAAAGTAAGTGAAGAATCTTATTTTAAAGACAATCTTATCCATTCCCTTGCTTCAGAAATCATATGTGGGGAGTTGCAAAAAACAGTTAAAATTATTGAAAAGTTACCAGAATTCAAAAATGCTCAAAAACTCCTTGATCTTGGAGGAGGGCACGGTTTTTATTCAATTGCCTTGACACAATTAAATAGAAATTTGATATCCGATGTTTTTGATTTTCCTGATGTTCTTAAGGAAACACAAAATTATATTGATAAATTTAAGGCTCAAAGGGTCAATCTTGTTTCTGGTAATATTTTTAAAGATGATTTGAAAATGGATTATGATCTCGTGCTTTTTTCATATAATCCAGGAGGAAAGAATCCAGATTTAGTGCCGAAAATTGCAGGGTGTCTGAAAAAAGGTGGCTTATTTATCAGTAAACACACTTTTTATGCATCGGGAGAAGGATCGAAAGATCAGTTGTTAGATATTGAATACAATCTTTCAGATTTTGAAGGAATAAAAAAGGAAAGTAAAATTTATAGTTTTGCAGGTGATTTGACCATTGAAGAATATATGAAATGCCTAGAGAAGTATTTTTCTATTATAAAAGTGGTTGATGTGGAAGAGTTTGGAACGACTTCCCTTTCAAAATTTGGAGATGCGCTGGATTCAAAAATTATTATTGCAAAAAGAAAATAGTGTGGAGGTCATTAAGAAAATAGGCTTTGACTCTATGAGAAAGAAGAGAATATGCTTGCGTATGTTTTAAAACGTTTTTTTTTATTATTGATTGTTATATTTGGTGTTACAATATTGACATTTGCTTTAATGCATGGAGCACCAGGTGATGTTGCTGAGATGATTGCAATATCTCGTTATGGAGTTGAAAATATCACAGCAGAAGATATTGAAGGAATTAGGATAGCAGAAGGTCTTAATGCACCACTATGGGTTCAATATTTTCATTGGTTGTATCGTTAATAATTGCGATTCCAGCTGGGGTGATTTCTGCGGAAAAACAACATTCAATGATTGATCATATCACGATGACGAGTGCTTTAATTGGAACGAGCATACCCAGTTTTTGGTTGGGATTACTGCTGATCCTTGTTTTTTCAGTAAAATTGGGATGGTTCCCAGTTTATGGTTATGGTGGACTTCAATATATTGTGTTACCTGCACTAACCTTAGGAGCTGGTTTAGCTGGAATTACTACTCGATTGACACGATCCAGTATGCTGGAAGTTTTAAATCAAGATTATGTAATTACTGCAAGATCTAAAGGGTTATCAGAAAAACGAATTATTTATCATCATGCCTTAAAAAATGCATTAATTCCCATTATTACAGTGATTGGTATTCAATTAGGTCATTTATTAGGGGGAACGGTTATTGTTGAATCGATTTTTGCATGGCCTGGAATTGGTAAACTTTTAGTGGATTCAATTTACGTACGGGATTTTGCAACAGTTCAGGCATGTGTTTTGCTATTTGCTATTATTTTTGTATGTATTAATTTATTAGTTGATGTTTTGTATGTTTTTTTAGATCCGAGAATAAGTTACGAAAAGGAATAATAATGAAGGAAAATATTTTTAAAAATAGGATGGCGGCAACAGGATTAGGCATCATTGTACTTTTGATTTTAACTGCTATTTTTGCTCCAGTTTTGGCACCACACGATCCAAATGAACAGATATTACAGAATGCGCTTATAACACCATGCTGGAAATATCCTTTAGGAACGGATGAATTTGGACGCTGTGTTTTAAGCCGAATTATCTTTGGTACTCAAACAGCTTTGTTTATCGGTATTAGCGTTGCTTTGATGTCAGCGCTTATCGGGGTCGGAATCGGCTTAATTTCTGGTTTCTATGGTGGAAGAGTTGATGAAATATTAATGCGCTTTGTTGATATTTTCTTAGCATTTCCAGGGCTGATATTGGCTTTAGTTGTAGCAGGACTATTAGGACCAGGCATGTTAAATGTAATCGTTGCCTTAACGTTGGTTGGCTGGATGGGATATGCAAGGGTTGTCAGGGGTGCAGTCCTAACTGAAAAAGAGAATGAGTTTATAGAAACAGTTGAATCATTAGGGGCAAGTGACGGTTATATTATGTTTCGTCATTTATTGCCAAATGTTATATCGCCGATAATTGTTATGGCCAGTATTGGAATTGGTCAGGCAATATTAGGGGCAGCGGCTTTGAGCTTTCTTGGAATTGGGGTACAACCGCCAACAGCTATGTGGGGATCGATGTTGAGTTATGGTAAAGATTATTTACAAACAGCACCATATTTGACCATCTTTCCAGGTTTGATTATTATGATAACAGTATTGGCCTTTAATTTTTTAGGCGATGGGTTAAGGGATAGTTGTGATCCGAGATGTGGAAAACTAATGAGTGAATAGGAGGATTTAAGTTGGCATTACTAAGTATAAGAAATTTAAATACGGTGTTTTCTTCTGAGAATGGAGAAATTAAAGCATGTAATCAGATTGATTTGGATATTAATCAAGGTAAAACTATGGGACTTATTGGTGAAACTGGTTGTGGAAAGTCTGTTTTAGGGATGTCAATTTTAAATCTTTTACCCTATAACGCAAAGATAACAGGTCAAATATTTTACAAGGATCAGGATGTGTTGACGTTATCAAATAAAGGGCTTCGAGAAATTCGAGGACGAGAAATTGGCCTTTTGCCCCAAAGTCCTGCAACTTCTCTTAACCCTGTCCTAAAAATAGGGGAACAGATATCAGAAGGTCTTCGATTCCATAGAAAGATGAAAAAAAAAGAAGCAGTAGAAAAGAGTATTGAAATGTTGAAAATTTTAGGGGTTCAGAATCCAAAAAAGGTGAGTAATAAATTTCCCCATCAACTCAGTGGTGGAATGAAGCAACGAGTTTTAGCGGCAATTAGTATCACAGGCGAGCCCTCTCTCCTTATTGCAGATGAACCAACAAAGGGATTAGATGCTATTGTAAAGGCTCAAGTTGTTGAAGTATTATGCACCCTAAAAAGGGAAACTGGAGCATCATTATTATTGATCACACATGATTTAAAAGTGGCAGCGTGTCTTTGTGATGAAATAGCTGTGATGTACTCTGGTGAAATTGTAGAAAAAGCAAAAACAGATCAAATTTTAAATGGATCTGTCCATCCTTACACACAAGGCCTTCTTAAATCTTTGCCAGAGCGTGGATTAAATCCGATTCCAGGACAGAGTCCTAGCCTAAGGCAAAAACAAATGGGGTGTAGGTTTTATGATCGATGTTTTTTAAAAAAAGAACAATGTAGAAAGCAAATAATACCACTTAGAAAAATAAACGGTTCTTTGGTAAGGTGCATTAATGTTAATTAGAGTGGATCGACTTCAGAAAAATTATAAAACAGGTATTATAAACCCTAGGGTATATTGTGTCGTGGAAAATGCAAGTTTCACTGTTTCATCGGGGGAAACTCTTGGCCTAATTGGAGAAAGTGGTTGTGGTAAATCGACACTGGCCAGAACAATGCTTGGTTTAACGCCTCCATCTGGAGGAAAAGTTTTTTTAAATGAAAAAGAAGTTTTAAAGAAAACAGGAAAGATAAAAAAAGAATTTTGTGGGAAGATGCAAATTATTTTTCAACATCCCGAAAGTGCATTAAACCCCAGAATGAAAATCCGACAAAGTTTAATTGAACCAAGGTTGATTCAAAAGTTAGATACTGGAAAAAAGTATAGGAAAGAAGTTATACCTAATCTTTTGAAACAGGTGGGGTTAAATGAAGAACATTTAACCCGGTATCCTCACGAATTAAGCGGAGGGCAAATACAACGGGTTGTATTTGCGAGAATTCTTTCATTGAATCCAGAGTTTTTGGTAGCAGACGAGCCAACATCCATGTTGGATGTTTCAGTTCAGGCGCAAGTGTTACACATATTAAAAGTAAATCAGAAAAAACATGGACTTGGTTTGTTATTTATTTCTCATGATTTAGATATTGTGCGATGGATGAGCGATCGTATTGCAGTTATGTATAAAGGACAGATTGTCGAAATAGCACCAGCAGAGTGTTTATGCAACAATCCTAAACACCCGTNNTTTTAAAAGAGTGTTCACCTGGTCATTTAGTGGCCTGTTGGAAAGTGTAAGAATAAAAAGGAGAAAAACAGAATGGAAGTAGAACAAATATCAAAATTTTCATCGAAGATTAAAGCGGATGGATTATTAGCTATCATTGAAGGGTATCAAAAAGCTCAGTTTTTTTATCAAGCATTTTCAACTAATATCTTTGAAAAGCTAACGAATCAGCTTCAATCGATTGAAAATATTGCAAAAAATATGGAGTGTCAACCTGAACGGATTGAATTATTGCTAAATGCATTAACCTCTCTCGGTTTAGTTGAGAAAACGAATACTTGTTTTGGATTAACAGCCCTTTCAGCTACCTATTTGAGACGGGGCAGTTCGTTTTATTTAGGTGATTTTATCAATCTGGAATTTGGGATAAAACAAAATGATGATGTATGGAAGATGCTGTTACCATGGCTAAAAGGAGATTCTCGTGATCAAGGACATCAACCAAACGAAGTATTTAATACTTCATTTATAAGAGCTATGGCACAAGGAGTATTAAGTGAGAACAGTATCACAAAAACAATGGATTTAATTGGAAATCACACGTGTTTTGATGGTGAAAAAAAGCTTCTTGATTTGGGTGGCGGACATGGATTATTTTCCATTGCGTTACAAAAAAAACATCATGATTTGAATTTGACTATTTTTGATCTTCCACAGGTTGAAGTAATTACCAGAGAGTACGCCAAAAATTATAATGGCGTAGTCAATTTTTCTCCAGGCAATTTTTATATGGATGATTTACCATCTCATCAGGATGTTATTCTTGCATTTGATATTTTGCATCCAGTTGAGTCCAGTAAAAAAACGAAAGTTTTCAAAAAAGTTTTTCAAGCTCTTAATTCTGGAGGAATGCTTTTTTACAAGTTATGGTTTTTAGATGAAAACAGAATTGATCCATCAAGAGCTGCGATTTTTTCATTAAAATGTAAAATTACAAATACTTCTTCCCATGTTTATACATTAGACGAGGCAACGGAAATGTTGAGGGAAATTGGTTTTGAAATTGAAAATTGTTTGCCCTTTGATGACAATGGATCAACGATTATTGTTGCGCGAAAAGCGTAATAAAAGAATGGAGTATTGTAATAATAAAATTTTTCAGGAGGAAAAAATGAGTAAAAAAAGATTATGCCTTTTAGCATGCGTTATTTTTATGTCCGTGTTGCTTATAAGTGGATGCAATGTAAAAGGTGAAGAAAGCAAGAAAGATCAGGTTTTAAATGTAGCAATTGGAACAGATATTAATACTTGGAATATTACTAAATTCCCAGCTGGTGATGCCCGGTTTGTATGGGCTCAAATTTATGAGACGTTGGTACGTTTGGATTCAGATCTTAACTTAGTTCCTGGACTTGCTGAATCATGGGAATCTCAGGAAGATAGAAAAGTTTGGATCTTTAAATTGCGACAGGGTGTCACCTTTCATGATGGCACACCATTAACAGCGGAAGCCGTTAAATTTTCGTATGGTGATAAAGCTTATGTTACAAAGGTTAAACTATTACAATTTGAAAATATTGAAGCAATTGATGATTATACCGTTAAATTCACCTCTTCTAACCCAATACAATTGCCAACATATATGACTCATATTGCCTGGCCAGTTGTTAGTCCAACAAGTGTCAGTGATACAGGTGAGTTTATTAAGCCTATTGGAACTGGTCCGTTTGAATATAATACGTATTCGAAAGGTCAGGAAGTTATTTTAGATAAGAATGAAAACTACTGGGGTGAGGAGCCAAAGTTAAACCAAGTTGTCTTTAAGATTGTTCCAGATGCTTCAACACGAATAATGGCATTGACTTCAGGAGATATAGATATGAGTCTTAAGATTCCAGAAAGTGATGTTGCCCAACTGGAAGCAAATAAAGATATTAATGTTAACCGAAAGCTAAGTACATTTACAGATTTTCTTCAATTTAATTGTGCAAAAGCGCCTTTTGATGATGTAAATGTTCGAAAAGCGGTTGCGAATGCGATTGACACCGAAAATATAGTAAAAAATGTTTTAAATAGTGTTGGAGTAGCGGCTCAAGGAAGACCATATTCGCCGATTATGATGTATGTGGATAAAGATTTACCATTGTACAGCCAAAATTTGGATGACTCAAAAGCTCTTTTAGAAGCTGCAGGGTGGAAAGATTTAGATGGAGATAAAGTTCGTGAAAAAGATGGACAACCGTTGAATATTGTGTTTCTTGTGGGACAATCTTGGAGTCCGAGAGAATTAAAAATCGCAGAAGTTTGTCAAGCTCAACTTGCGGAAGTTGGGTTTTCAGTGGAGGTTAAGCAGGTCGAAACAGCGGCATTCACCGAACTGGAAAAAGCTGGAGACTTTGATGTTTTGATGCGTACGGGTTATTATGTATGGGGACCTTATCCCTATCATGTAAAAGTTCATTTCTCTAAAAACTTTGCAAGTCATTATAGTAATCCAGCTTATGATCAATTAGTCATAGAAGGTGAAAATACAAATGATGAGACTAAAAAAGAAGAAATTTATAAAAATATTCAGAATATGATCATAGACGAAGTTCCAGCTTTTTATTTATTGCATGAAGAAAAAATAGTTGCAACACAAAAAAATGTGATGGGATATGAAATATCCGCTGAAGATCCATGGCTTGAATTAAAAACGGTATATATTAAGTAACGTATAAGGAAAAAAATAAAATAGAAAGCAAATAAATAATGAAAATAACGATTTTGTATTTTAGTAAGACTGCTAATATATTCTTCTGGAGCAGGTTGTGGCCAACCCTATATTCACCTTGATCCCATTGGAATTGGAGTGAATAATGGTGTAGAAGAACGCAAAGATTTTTTTAAACTGTTTGGAAAACGGATTGGTGAACAGAGTATACGCTTGTTTAAAGGCAAGGAAATAGAAATTGTTTAAGTGAAATTAAAAAAAGCTGAATAAAAAACGCAGTATTGGTTATATTTTCATATATCAGGTTCTGTATTTTTTTATAAATTTTAGAAACATAAATTTATAAATTGACAAAAGATTATTTTAAATAGCATGTATAAATGTCTCATTAAAAGTCCGTGCAAAAATCGGAGATTCAGTGTAAAATCAAGTAAGTAATTATTTTTTTAATGAGAAAGATTTCAATCTAAATTTAATGTTGATTTCTTTTCTATTACATAACAAAACAAGAAAAATGAGGAATAAATAAATGTTAAATAAAAATTTAACGAATACAAAAATAAAAAGCCAATTTTTATGGGGCGTGGGTCTATTTATCATACTTTTTGTCCTTGGTTTAATTATTTTTACATGTTCACAGATTATTTCATTCTATTGGTTTAGTGGGATTGCATTAGGCTACACACTTCAACGATCGCGTTTTTGTTTTACGTCTGCTTTTCGAGATCCCTTACTTACCGGCAGTACAAGTTTGACACGGGCGGTATTAATAGCGTTAGGATTGACAACAATTGGATTTTTAGGAATTAAATTTTTTTATGATATCAATGGTTTGATGATTCCCGGTCAAGATTATATTCAAGGGATTGGTTTGAACACAATTATTGGTGGTTTTCTCTTTGGAATTGGGATGGTTATAGCAAGTGGTTGTGCTTCTGGGATGTTAATGCGCATTGGAGAAGGACATCAAGTTCAAATAATTACAATTATTTTCTTTTTTATCGGTTCGATTATTGGAAAATTACAACTCGAATGGTGGGAACATAATTTTGTTTTACTATCAAAGGGCGTATTTTTACCTGATATTTTCGGATGGTTGGGTGCTCTTTTAATCCAGCTGACGGTTATTGCAGGACTCTATTTTTTAGCCGTCAAATGGGAAGAAAAGCATGAGGATTAAGTAGCTTTTAAATTAGAATTGTTTTTGAGATCATGTGATTTCATTGTATCGCATAGAGCGTGATCATATGTAATGGTTGGTTATAAATGCAAACAATACTAATGAAAACAATTTAGGGAGAAATGAAGATGAAAAAAAATAAGAAATTTGAAAATTGTTTTAAAAACACTTGGCCTTATGTGACAGGCGCTATTTTATTGTCTATAATACAAATAATTACCCTAGCTATGACTGGAAATCCATGGGGCATTACCAGTGCATTTGCCTACTGGAGTACAAAAGTAATTGAATCTTGTGGGGGAACAGTTTATGTGCCAGAGGTAATTGAGAGTGTTAAAATTACATGTCATAATATTTTTCTTCAAGATCCAGTAACCATTCGAAATATTGGGATTATTGTTGGTGCGATGCTTGCAGCTTTTTTGGCTTCACATTTTCGTGTAAAAAAGATTAAGTCAAAAAAACAAATTATTGGCGCAGTTATTGGCGGATTATGTATGGGATATGGCTCGAGTATTGCATTAGGTTGCAATATTGGTGCGTTTTATAGTGGGCTAGCATCCATGTCTTTATCGGGTTGGATATTTGGATTATTTTTGTTTCTTGGGGCAATCATAGGTGGTAAATTATTGATTCGTTTCTTGATGTGATGCGTTGTTTTTCATTAATATGGGGATTCTTAAGAAGAATTTAAAAGGGATAGGATTAATGCGTAAATTATGATATACTTATGCGATGATTTTAGAAAAGATTAGGAAGTGAAAATTTATGCAGGTTGAATATTTTGAAAACTTTTGCAAAGTAGTGGTAGCAAAAAGTATTTCTAAAGTTGCGAATGATACCCATATTTCGCAATCTGCTTTGAGCCAACAAATTTCAAAATTAGAAAATGATCTTAATTATACGTTGCTTACTCGAAGTAATAAAGGGGTAGAATTAACCGAAAATGGAAAAATTGTTTATCAATATGCAAATAATATTGTTAAAAATATAAACATGATGCGAGAAAAATTAGAAGAAAGTGAAAACAAGGTCAAAGACCTTAAAATCGAAGCGTTTTGGACAATTGCAAATTATTCGCTTCCCTGTGTGATGTATCGAATAAAAAAGCGGTTTCCTCAAAATAATTTTGAAATTAAGTCAAATAAAGCAAAGGATATTGAAGAAAATATTTTAAATAATATTTGTGATTTGGGTGTGATCTATGGAAAACCTAAAAACAAAAATCTTTCATCGTATAAAATTGGTGTAGATCGCTTGGTTTTGATTGCAACGACAGGTTTTGATATTCCCAATGAAATAATACTGGAAGAATTAGCAAAGTATCCATTAATTATTTTAAATGATGATATGGATTTTGCAGATATGATTGCAAAAAAGATGCAAAAGGCTGGCAATCGACCTGCAGCACTTAACATTATGTTTAAGAGTGATTCTGTTGAATCGGTAAAAGCTTCGGTGTTGAATGATTTTGGAATTGGATTTATTCCTTATATATCAATAAAACAAGAGTTGTATCGAAAGCAAGTGAAGGTAATTGAAATTACGGATATGGTGATTGAATATGAAATGTATCTTATTTATGATGAAAAAACAAAAAATGCAGCCTTAAAGGATTTTACCAAATACTTTAAGGATATCGCACGGAAGAGTTTATGTTAAGATTTAGTAATAAATATTTCCCAAACACCATTCATAACTTCTTCAGAAGTGATTTGGTGTTTTTTAAATTTACTGGATAATGATTCGAGGACGCAACTGTGATCGGTAACGATCTTAAGTGTTTCCCCAGTTTTAAAAGTTTTAAGTTCTTTTTTCGCTTTAAGAATCGGAATGGGGCACATATCCCCTAGACAATCAATTGTTTTCAAATTTACATCCACCTTATTTATTTTAGACAATATTATAACATAAATAAGGTGTTATGAAAAAATTTTTTGAAAGTTTTGACAGTAGGGAAAAAATCATGAAAAAATAGTGTGGGGTGAATTGTTATAGTAAGAGAAAAAGATAGACAAGTTGATATCAGTGTTGTTGTTCCAGTGTACAATAGTTCACAATCCATTAGGGAACTGGTAAGACGAATTATAAATACCATTGAAACGACTAAGCTTAAATTTGAAATTATATTAGTGGATGATTATTCAAGAGACAATTCTCTCGAAATAATTACAGTATTAAGCAATAATGACCAACGGGTCCGCGTTATTGCTTTAAAAAATAATAGTGGTCAGCAATCAGCTATAAAAGAAGGAATTACATTGGCAATGGGTGAGATGGTAATTACAATAGACGATGATTTAGAACAACAGCCAGAGGATATACCACTATTGATACAAAAATTAAATATGGGTTATGATGTGGTTTATGGGGTTCCAAATCGTACGGGGTATCCTTTTTATCGTCAAGTTGGTTCAAATATAGTGGATATATTCTTCACCTTATGTTTGCAGAAACCAAGGGATAAGCAAGTTGGTAGTTTTCGTGTAATGAATCGAAAAATTGCAGATGCCATTATTATGGATCAAACGCCCTTTGTTTACATTACAGCGATTACATTACGGCATACCAAAAATATTGGGAATACCATGGTAAATTATGAAAAAAGAAAATACGGTCAATCAAATTACACAGTCAGTAAACTGGTTTCGCTTTTTTTAAATTTATATTATCATTATCGAAAAGCGTAACGTGATCAAAATGAATTTAAAAACAGATAGGAAATAAGATGCGTATACAAATATTAGGTGGCGGAAGAAATCAATTAAATGGAATCATTCGTGCAAAAGAAAAGGGGCATGAAGTAGTTTTAACCGATTATTATAAGACATCGCCTGGGCAGTCTTATGCGACGTATCATGAAGTCGTGAGTACGTTTGATGTGGATGCAAATATCGCAGTCGCTAAAAAATATAAGGTCGATGGGGTAATGACACTTGGCACAGACCAACCGGTTTACACTGTTGCAGGTGTCGCCAACGAACAAAAATTGCCAGCCTTTTTAAATAAGGAAGTCGCGTGGTCGGTTACCAACAAAGAAACGATGAAAACGATCTTTACATCAAATGATATTCCAACTGTTCCTTATCGCTTTGTAACAAAAGAGACGACAGAATCGGATTTAGTGGGTCTTAAATATCCGGTTGTTTTAAAACCACTTGATAGTCAGGGACAAAGAGGGGTATTTAAACTAAATAATCCCTTAGAAGTAATAAAAAATTTATCAGAAACCTTAAGCTATTCCCGGCAGAAAAAAGCGTTACTAGAAGAGTATTATGAAAGTGATGAAATTACCGTTAGTGCTTGGGTTGAAGATGGCATAGCCAATATATTAACGGTTACGGATAGGGAGACTTTTCAGTTTGAGAAACATATTGGTATTTGTTTTGCCCATGAGTTTCCGTCAAAACATCAAGGAGAATATGAAACCATAAAAGGGATCATTGATAAAATAACTTGTGAATTTAAAATTGAAAAGGGTCCCTTATATGTACAATTACTTGTTGGTGAAACAGGGATAGTGGTCAATGAAATTGCGTGTCGAATTGGTGGAGCCTATGAGGATATTTTCATTCCCTATCTAACTGGGTTTGATTTGTTAGATCATGTGATTGATTTTTCGTTAGGAATAGTACCAACAGAACCATTTAAAAACGATTGGCTTTTAGAAAAACAGAAATATTTATCCGTGCAATTGTTTTTTGCCAAGCCAGGGAAAATTGTATCCTTAACCCCATTGGAAGAGCTTAAAGCATTACCGGGCATTCTTTCGGCAGGTTATAATGTTACAAAAGAGATGATTTTAAAACCTATTGATAATGCAACCGCACGAGCTGGCTATATTATTATTACCGGAGATACACAAGAGAATCTCAATCATAATATTGATACGGTTTTTAAGAACCTTAAGCTTATGAATGAAAGAAATGAAAATTTGATTATTCAACCCCAAAAATATAAATAAAATTGCTTAATAAAAGGTTTTGAGTCGCTAAGTTTATCGGTTTTTTAATAAAATGACGAGTCCATTGTCGGAAATAAAAAAAGAAAAGAGATGAAAGATGAAAAAATTAAGTATTTTTTTAAGTTTGATTTTAGTGTTATTTACTGTGGGATGTACTGCCCAAAAAAGTGCGGATCAACCTAAAACAATTCGGATTGCAGAACAATATGGGATTGCCTATGCCCCTATTCAAATTATGCAGGATCAAGGTTTGTTAGAAAAAAATTATCCGGGAATTCAAGTAACTTGGGAAAAAATGATCAATACGGCAGGCATTCGAGAAGCAATGGTATCGGATAAATTAGATGCCGGTTTTATGGCGATTCCACCATTTTTAATTGGATGGGAAAAAGGGATGGAATGGAAAATTGCCACGGGTTTATCTTCAATCCCCATTGGCTTAGTTGCAAAAGATGAGATTCAGTCGCTAAAAGATATCGATACGACTGATCGGATTGCGTTGCCACAGCCAGGGAGTGTTCAGCATATTTTATTAGCAATGGAATGTAAAAAAGAATTCAATGATCCTCAAAAGATGGATAATAGTTTGGTAACTTTGTCGCATCCTGATGGGATGAATGTTTTGCTAACAGGAAATGAACTTACAGCACATTTTACATCGACACCATATTTAGAAAAAGAGCTTGCAACACCAGGGTATCATGAAATTTTATCGGGTAAGGAAGCGTTTGGTGGGGATTTTAGTTTTATTGTTGGGGTAACGACCAAAAAATTACATGATGAGAGTCCAGAAGTATATGACGCTTTTAATCAATCCGTTGCGGAAGCGATTCAATTTATTAATGAAAATCCTGCTGAAGCGGCTGAAATTTTGACAAACTATTATGATCTCTCAAAAGAAGAAATTTTGGGTTATATTACCAGTGACGATGCAGAATACAGCACAACTGTCAAAGGAATAAAAAAATTCTCGGATTTCATGAAAGAAACTAATTATTTAGAAAACTCTTATACAACGATTGACGATGTTCTTTGGGAGAATACGAATTATGTCCAAGATTAAAGGGGTTTTTGAAAAAAGTTATTCAAAATACATATGGATTATTATCATGCTGATTACTTGGGAAGCTTTTGCAAAGTTAACGCCAGTTAGTGCATTGGTTTTCCCATCATTAGAATCGGTTTGGCAGGCTTTGATCCATTCGATTGTAACGGGCGATATTTTGCTGCAAATGCTTTTTTCAATCGGTCTTATCATGGTTGGACTTATCATCGGGGTGGTGCTTTCCTTTATCATGTCATCTCTTTCGGTGATTAGTCCGGTTTTTTCAAGCTTCGTGGATACCTGTGTTTCGATCTTTCATCCATTACCAGGGATTGCCTTATTACCATTAATTATTCTGTGGGTTGGTACGGGAACAAAAGCGGTGTTGTTTATTATTGTACACTCGGTTTTATGGCCAATGATTTTAAATATGACCGCTGGATTTAAATCGATCCCAGCCATCTATAAAAAAATTGGACAGAATTATGAGTTTGATCACCTCAAAATCATCCTTAAGATTTATATCCCCGCATCATTGCCGTACCTAATCGCAGGATTAAAAATTGGTTGGGCAAGAGCCTGGCGAGCGACAATCAGTGCAGAAATGATTTTTGGGGCATCGGGTGCAATCGGTGGGATTGGTTGGTACATTTTTAATAAAAGAGTGTTTATGGATACTCCTGGTATTTTTGCGGGATTATTGATGATTATTTTCACCGGTATTTTAGTGGAAGATTTTATTTTCGCTAAAATCGAAGAAAAAACGGTGAAGAAATGGGGGGTATCATGAGTGAAGCAATTAGGATTTCAAATCTTTCAAAATCATATGCGAGTCTATCCATACTCAAAGATATTAATTTAACCATTGAAACGGGGGAATTTATTTGTATCATTGGTTCATCGGGGTGTGGAAAAAGTACATTACTTAATTTAATCGGTGGGTTTATAAAAAGTGATGTGGGATCCATTGCATTGCAAGGACAGCCTGTGCTTAAACCCAATTTGGAGTGTCTCATGGTTTTTCAGGAATTTGATCAGCTTTTTCCATGGAAGACTGTCAAGGGAAATGTTGAATTTCCATTAAAAAATGAACCGCATCGGTTTCCAACCGAAAAAACAGAAGCCTTATCTCAAAAATATATTGAAATGGTCAAATTAAATGCGTTTAAAGATTTTTATCCCAATCAATTGTCAGGTGGAATGAAACAGCGAACAGCGATTGCAAGGGCATTAGTGACAACGCCTAAAGTATTGTTGATGGATGAACCATTTGGAAGCTTAGATGCTCAGACAAAAATTGAATTACATCAGACCTTGCTTGAAATTTGGAAGCGAACCCAAACAACCATTGTTTTTGTTACCCATGATATCAGGGAAGCACTTCATCTTGCAACACGGATTATCATTCTTAAAGATGGCGAAATTTTCAAAGATATCGAGAATAAAGAAAAAGATAGTGATGAAAAAATGAAAGAGATTATGGCATCTCTGAGACTATAGACAAAGATATAGAGTAGTACCGACAATTGTGTATCATGTTGTGTGCCTATGGCGAATAGGCGATAGCCTGTACGAATTGCCAGCGCACAACAGATTAACAATTAACCGGTACAGGGATTTGTCACTAAACTGAGAGATTACTCGTTCACTTTGAAAATGGATATCGTCCAGGGACGCTGATCGATTAGCGGTGCAAGGTTTGTGCCGTAAGTCGAGTCAATAAAGGAATCGACTTCCTCGCAATTCGAGTCGATAAAATTTTTCATTTCTTGATGAATTGATGATAAATCCCCATACATCACATTGTATTGGGGAGCATTTTTATCAATAAAGTCCAATTCATCGTAGTAGATGATATAATTGATCTCTCGTGATCGGATATAATCCTCAAAATTAATCCCTGCATCATCGAGATATTGCAGATTGCGATAAGCAAAGAACTGACCATTTTCAAAACAATATTCACTATTTAAATTCCCTAATACGCGAGCATCGGCGGAGATAATCTGAGAAATATTTTTTTGGTAGTCTTCGAATCGGTTGTCGTAATGGGGTATGTTAATAGCCGTACTTAAAACAGTGATCATGAGTAATAACCATGATAACTGTTTTTTTTGTTCTAAGGATTGAAATAATATCGTGGTCATCAAATACATAAAAGGAAAAATGAAAAGGATGTTTGTGACATTAAATCGACCAATGATAAGAATTCCAAGGTTAATTCCAAAAACCATAACCAGAAGTGGCTTTAATTGGGCAATCAAATTTTTGTTCTTACCCTTAAAACTATAAAGGATTGAAAGAAGAAAAACAGCTCCAAATAAAAGTAATTGAAATTTTACAGTGGGCATATAATATTCATAACTGTTGCCCATAAATATAGCTTGATAAAAGCCCTTGAGATCAGACCATTTAGTGAAGAAGGTATCATAGGTACCAAAATTTTTACCATTTTGGGAATAATTGATAAAAAACTGGGGATCCATATAAAGACTAATCCCAATAAAAAGAAGTGCAAAAAGCGTTACGACTCCAATCAATATTAAAAGATTCTTAAAACGGATCTTTTTTTTATGGATAAAATACAGATAAGCTAAGCCAATGGTTAGGGCAATAATAAAACTATTGGGATGGATTCCAATACTAAGGCCTAGGATTGTTCCAAGGGTAAGATCATTTAAATAAGTATGATTATCAATTGTGCGCATTAAGATGTAGCCGGAAAGGACCAGTGCAAAGAGAAGGATAATCTCTTGTCGTGCCAAATGCGATGCATATAAAAATTGAAGATCAAGTGAAAGGATTAGTGTTGTAAGTAGTGCTATTTTTTTTTGACCCATAACAGAGGCAAGTTGATAAAAAAAGTATAGGGTACCGATTGAAAATAATAAAGAAATCAATCGGAAAGTAAAAATATGATAGCCGAATAGTGGGATAAAACCCGCTTGTATTAAATGAAATAAAAGTTTGATCGCATGGGGATTGCGATTATAAGCATCAAAAAAAGGTTCAGTAACTGAAATATCTTGTTGCATTAAAATATTATGTGATAATCCACTTAACCATGGTTCATCAGAATGGACATAGGGAAAGTCAAGCAGAAAGATGAGATTAACGCAAAAGTAGATAATCAGATAGAGATAAATTATATTTTTAAATTGAAAGATTTTATGATCATGACGCATTGTAGGACTCCTTATTATTGAGTTGGTTTTAAATTGAGTATAACATAATCAGCTTGCTGAGGGACTATAAAAAAAAACGTTGACCATTAATATTAATAATACAGCATTACAAAGACAGGGGATAGAAACGCTTTACATTGGATTATAATATTGTTAAATAAATATTTAACGAACTTGGAGGAAAAAGAAATGTCGAAAAAAAGTCGTATTTTAGTATTGATGGTGATTCTTATATCAGTTGTAACACTTAGTGCTTGCAGCACTGGTACAAAAACCGAAACAACAGATGAAACAGGTGGCGTTGTTGAACAAGCTGCAAATGATTATTTTGCAAATATCCCAGAAGATATTTATAAAATTGATCAAGCTATTTTCGTAGACAAGGTAATAGCAGGGGAAGAAATGACGATTCTTGATATTCGAAGTGCTGATTCATATGCAACAGCACATATTAAGGGTGCGATCAATATTCCTTGGGGTCCTAATTTTGCGGATAGTTTAACACAGATCCCAAATGACAAACCCGTTATGATTTATTGTGTAACAGGACAAACAGCAGGACAAACAGTTGCCTTATTAAATATGGCAGGCTTTGATGCAAAAACAGTTAACCTTGGATGGAATCTTGGAATTTCAAAGGTTGAAGGCGTTGATGCAGTAACGGAAACAACACCTTATGAATTAGATGCAGCAACAACAACTGAGATTGATCCAGAAATCGTAACCGCGATTGAAGAGTACTATGCTGGTTTAGCAGATGTAGCGGATACAAACTATAAAAACTACAAAATTTCTGAAGACAATGCAAAAGCAGCATTAGACGCAAAAGATGACACTGTGATCTTCTTAAGTATTCGATCTGCAGAAGATTATGCAAAGGGACATATTGAAGGAGCAGTTAATATTCCTTATGGTCAAGGAATGGAAACAGAGTTTAATACTTTACCAATGGATAAAACCATTATTGTTTACTGCTACAGTGGACAAACAGCAGGACAAACTGTTGCAGGTTTGAGATTACTTGGTTATGATGCCGTATCACTTAATGCAGGTGCTGGTGTTCCAGTAACTGAAACAAACGGCTGGATCAATAAAGGATACCCAACGGTAGCTAGCTAATTTTATTCAATAAGAAAGTGATGGTCATAATTGACCAATCACTTTCTTGTTTGTTTAAATAAAATCATTAGGAGAAAAACAATGAATGTAGAGAAAAAAAATAAAATTCAACCAATAATCGCAGTGGGATTATTTTTAATCCTTGTAATTTTTGGAGTAGTAAAAAATGGGATCGATCCAAACTTGCCATTATTCTTATTTACGGGTGTAGCACTGGGCTATATATTGACACGTCCAAGATTTGGATTTGCAGGTGGAATTAAACGACAATATATTACTGGTGAAGGAAGCTTAGGTAAGGCATTGTTAGTGATGTTTGCAATTGCAATGATATTAACAGCCATTATTCAGTGGTCAGCAGCAGCCAATGGTGCGGCAATTCCTGGAATTAATTTTGTTAAATTTTTAAATATTTCAATTCTTCTTGGAGGATTCATTTTCGGTATGGGAATGATGCTTGCAGGAGGTTGTGCCTCAGGAACGCTATGTGATGCAGGCGAAGGCGAAGGCCGTGCAATGATCGCCTTAGTGACATTTATATTAGGATCAATTCCAGGTGTAGTTGCACAAGATAAACTTAATGCTTCAGCAATCGGACAAATTGGGATAAAGATGTATTTACCCGATGTTATGGGCTACATTGGAGCCGTTATTTTTTCATGCTTGCTTCTTTTAGGAATTTATTTTCTAATTCGCAAATATGAAGCTTTTCGAAAAAAAGAAGGCTATTTTAAAGAAACAGTTTATGAAGATCAGGAAAAACCTTTGGAAAAAGACGGTAAATTTAAATTATTTAGTTATGCAACCTTTCACAAAATATTTGTGCAACGTTGGAGCTTTATGATAGGTGGAATTTTACTTGCTGTTATGTTTGCGTTTATCTTAATTACAACAGGAAACAGTTGGGGAATCACTGGACCATTTACAACCTGGGGTGTTGCATTTTTACAGATGTTTGGTATTGAATTTACGAATCCTGCTTTCGGGTATAATGTTGCAACAGCAAATAGTGGGATATTAAATGATCCTTATTCATTACGAAATATTGGTATTATTTTTGGTGCGACACTTGCGTTTTTATTAGCTGGACGATTTGCATTAAAGATCAATTTCAAACGTAAAGATATCGTTTATTACCTGTTAGGTGGATTTATGATGGGCTTTGGTGCTCGATTAGCTGGTGGATGTAATATTGGGTCATTATTCTCTGGAATTTGTAATTTTTCATTATCAGGATGGGGCTTTTTTATCACATTGACACTTGGTGGAATTGTGGGATTAAAATTATTTGCAGGAAAAGTAGATGTGATTCCTCCGGATCGACATCAAAATACAAAAGTAGCAAAAGATAAGAAACTCAAAGAAAGTATATCGCTAGAACAAGAATAATTTATAAAAAAACAGAGCAAAAAGATTAAAAATACAATTCGATAATTAATCGTAAAAGGAGAAATAATAATGGGTAAAAAAGTATTGATCGTTGGTGGTGTTGCTGGTGGTGCTTCTGTAGCTGCAAGAGTAAGAAGATTAGATGAATCAGCTGAGATCATTATGTTTGAAAAAGGACCAAATGTATCCTTCTCAAATTGTTGTTTACCAAATCATTTAAGTGGGATGATTGAAAAAAGTGAACATTTAATTTTAATGTGTCCAACACAATTTAAAAAACAGTATAATATTGAAGCACGTGTATCCAATGAAGTGGTAGCAATTAATAAAGATGAAAAAACAATCACTGTTAAAGATTTGATTTCTGGAAAAGAATATCAAGAATCATATGATAGTTTATTTCTTTCTCCAGGAGCTAATGCAATTGTTCCCAAAATTGAAGGATATGATAAAGAAAATGTTTTTATTGTTAAAAACGTTGTAGATATTGATAAATTAAATAAATTTATTCAAAATGGTGTTAAAGATATTGTTGTTGTTGGTGGCGGATTCATTGGCGTAGAAGTGGCTGAAAATTTAAAACTTGCAGCTGCGGGTTTCAATGTGACCTTAGTTGAACAAGCCGACCAAATAATGGCGCCTTTTGATTACGACATGGTTCAAATTTTGCATAAGGAACTTCTTGACAATGGTATTAATTTAATTGTAAGTGATGGGATTGCTAAAATAGGTGATGATTCAGTTGAATTAGCATCAGGTAAAAAAATTAAAGCTCAGGCTGTTGTAATGGCAATTGGTGTTGTTCCCGATACGAAACTTGCAGTTGAAGCAGGCCTAGAAATTGGTGAAACACGAGGAATTCTTGTTGATCATAACTATCGCACAAGTGATAAGAATATTTATGCGGTTGGCGATGCGATTGAAGTGTATCATCAACTAACGCGTTCAAAAACAAAACTTGCTCTAGCTGGACCAGCACAAAAACAAGCAAGAACCGCTGCAGATAGTATGTATGGAAGACAAGCTCAGAATACTGGCGTTATTGGTTCATCATGTATTAAAATTTTTGAAATGAATGCGGCATCTACTGGATTAACTGAAAAAGCGGCTAAAGCAGCAGGCATTCAATTTGACTTTGTTTATGTTATTCCCGGAGATATTGTTGGAATTATGCCTGGTAATAGCCAATTCTTTTTTAAATTAGTATTTGAAGTACCCACTAGAAAAATTCTTGGAGCTCAAGCAATTGGTCGTGGAGATGCAACAAAACGTGTTGATGTTATTGCGACAATGATTACAATGGGTGGGACACTAGATGATCTAAAAGAACTTGAGTTATGCTATGCACCAGCATTTAGCACCGCTAAAGATCCAGTGAATTTTGCGGCATTAGTTGCCCTAAATATTTTAAATGGCGAATTCAAACAAGTTCCAGTGACAAAAGCGCGTGAATTAGTAGAAAATAATGCTTTTATTATTGATGTTCGTGAACCTCAAGAGTACGCAGTCAGCCATTTAAAAACATCTGTTAATATTCCACTCAGTGAATTCCGTGGACGGTTAGATGAAATTCCTAAGGATCAACCTGTTTATGTTCATTGCCGAAGTGCACAACGTAGTTATAATATGGCACGGGCATTAGGTCAATTGGGCTATGATAATATCTGGAATATTTCTGGATCATATTTGGGAATTTGTTTTAATGAATATTTTAATGATAAAACCCAAGAACGTCAACCAATTGTGACAGACTATAATCTTAATTAGATAAATAACACAAACAAATTGATTGGTGTGAAAAAAAATCGGAATGCAGATAAGTAATCAACGCTTCATCAGTTATTTTACTGCTGACGTTGTTTTCTCTGCATTCTGTTTTTTTAGTTGTTAATCAATTGTTTTTTACGTTTTAATAGGGTATGAATGATGATATGAATCGTACGCACGGAATTTATTTTAAACGGTTTTTTCATAGGATATAAAAAAAAGGATAACAGATGCAGAATAAGAAAAGAAAAAGTTTAACAAATCGAATATTGACGATCGGTACTTGGGTTACAATTTTAATTGTTTGGTTTTTAATCACAAAATTCAAGCTTGTGTCACCACTGGTGGTACCTTCTCCAGGAGCTGTTTATGAAACTTTTCTTGATATCTTACACAATGGATATAATGGTACGAGCTTATGGTCACATTTAGGGATTAGTTTTTTCAGACTTTTTGTGGCATGTTTACTTGCAATTGTTACCGCAATTCCACTGGGATTATTAAGTGGTTATTTTGAAAAAGTAAGAGCGATTGTCGATTCAATTGTTCAGTTTTATCGACCATTACCACCGCTTGCTTACTATGTGGTGCTAATTCTTTGGCTTGGAATTGATGAATCCTCTAAAATTACTTTACTTTATTTGGCGGCATTTGCTCCCATTTATGTGGCATGTGTATCAGCCGTGACGAACATCAATGAGGATTATATTTTAAGCGCAAAATCTCTAGGTGCTAGTGAACGTTCTGTTTTTTTTCATGTTGTTTTTCCAGCAAGTCTTCCAGATATTTTTACAAGTATTCGAACATCTATTGGTATGGCGTATACAACTTTAGTTTCAGCTGAAATGGTGGCAGCAAGTTCAGGAATTGGTTGGATGGTAATTGATGCATCACGCTATTTAAAAAGCAGTGTCATTTTTGTTGGAATTATTATAATGGGGATCACTGGAGTGATTATTGATTTAGGCCTTCGGGCTCTGGAAAATAAGATTGTATATTGGAAAGGATATGAATAGGTCGAAATGATGAAAAAATTAATAACAAAATTAATGATGGTTCTAGGTATTCTGGTATTATCAGTGACAATTATCGGATGTGAAAAAAGTGAGTCTGATGGAAATCTTCCAAACGAAGTCAATATCGGTTATTTGCGGGTTCCAAATGATGAAATGGTTGCAAAAACAATGGGAATTTATGATCAGTATTTTACAGATCAAGGGATTGATTGTAATTTTATTATTTTTGATTCAGGTGTCGATGCCAATAAAGCATTAGCTTCTGGTAGCATCGATTTTGCATCAATGGGTAATACCAATGGGATTATTGCCTTATCCAGCGAAATAGATGTGGAATTGATTTGGATCCATGAAGTGTTAGGGAAGATTGAAGGATTAGCAGTCAAAAACGGATCAAATATTAATACGGCTCAGGATTTAAAGGGGAAAAGAATTGCAACGCCTTTTGCAAGTACAGCCCATTATAGCCTCCTTAACTATTTAAAAGAGGCTGGTATAGAAAATGATGTTGAACTTCTGGATATGTTAACTCAAGATATTGTGGCAGCATGGGAAAGAGGCGATATTGAAGCGGCTTATTCTTGGCAGCCAACATTAGGGAAACTCTTAAATAATGGAACAATGCTTATCAGTAGCGAAGAAATGGCAAAGAATGGCTATCTCACCGCAAATATTTGTTTGGTTCAAAAAGAGTTCTCTGCTAAATATCCTGAATTAGTTGCTGATTTCATCACAGCATTATCAGAAGGTGGAGATGCCTACCGCAACAATCCAACGGAAAGTGCCGACATTGTTGCAAAAGAATTAGAAATTACAACAGAGGAAGCCTTATTGCAAATGGAAGGATCCATTTGGTTGACGCCAGAAGAAGCGATTGGTTCTGATTATATGGGCACAACAGAGTCACCGGGTCATTTTTCTAAAATCATGAAAGATACTGCAGATTTTCTGAAAACCCAAAATTCGATTGAACGGTTACCATCGCAGGAAGAATTCAATGCATTTATTAATCCGAAATACATTGAACTATCTCTATCGAATTGAGAGTGAAATGATGAAAGATGACAAGTCAAGGGATGCTTTAATTGAAATTAAAAATTTAGGCGTGGATTATATAAGTAATAATGAGACAATAAATGCAATTCAAGATATCAATCTTACTATCAATCGAGGGGATTTCGTTTGTGTCTTAGGACCCTCAGGATGTGGGAAAAGTACCTTGTTAAAAGTCATTGCAGGTTTTTTAAAACAAACGCAAGGTATCTTTTTAATGCATGGAAAAGAAGT